>ERZ779851.102-NODE-102-length-81911-cov-14.442497_pt1 | contig 81911 bp, 77 predicted proteins | sample MGYA00511094_ERZ779851 | MGnify/ENA primary metagenome ERZ779851 (study PRJEB29588, sample SAMEA2155512) | human gut metagenome | biome: human gut; feature: human-associated habitat; material: faeces | place: Denmark | collected 2008/2010 ...
GATCCGCTGCGGCTCCGATGCGGTGCAGCCGGAAACCGGAAGACCCCACGCTTCTGCAGCCGCCGGGATGAGCGCGTGATAGGAGCCGCTTCCGCTGCACCAGTAACCGTGCTCATACGACCATTTTGCCATCTCCACGGGATCGACCAGATCGTCCGTGAGGGAAGACACTACCATTGCCATGCAAGTCGGTCCGCAGCCGTAGCCGCCGATATTGTCGGTGCCGTATGGCTTATTCGCATAGCGCTCATCGAGCTGATTGTAGTAGACGACCTCCGTGCCGCCGTCCGTATAGCGGATGTTTCCAAGCGCAGGGATCGTGAAGCCGCTCTCAGACGAGGAAAGATTCTGAAACAGACCGTCGCCCAGAAACAGGCTGAGATTCTCGGCAAAGTTCTGTGCAAGCGTTTTCTGCTTTGCGGTCAGATGGAAAATGGAGTCGGCAAAATACGCTTCGCCGCGATAGGTCAGTGTGTAAACCCGCACCGTCACCTCACGAAGCTCTGTGACTTCTTCGCCGTCTTCATTGAGAGCGGTTTCTTCTACCTCGCGCGTTTCATCCTCATAGGTATAGTCATACAATTCCCCGACGCCAGCGCGCAAAAGCTGCTTCATATCCTCCAGAGAAATGGCGGCGACATCCGTATCGCGGTACGCACAGTATTGCGAGATGAACAGATTGACGTTGTTGATGCGTTCATCCTCATATGGGTTGACGATCTCATACTGGTCAGCGCTGGACGCAGCAAAATCGTCCGCGATCCGCTGCTCGGCATCGGCAATACCGCTGCCGAGCAAGTCGCTGACCGCAAATGCGATCTCGTTCATGTTTTCGGTGATCGCTGCCTGGTCGTTCAGAATGGTGGTATCGCCGGTGGTCTGCGCCGTGCCGCCGAAGATCAGCGTTGGAAGCATCACGAGGAACAGCAGCGGGATCGCAAGGATGGCGAGCAGCGCAAGGAGGATCTTCTTCCCATGCTTGGCTGCCGCGATTGCGACGCTGGCAGCCGCGCCGTAGGGACCGCCGAGAGCGGCCCCATTTGCAGCTGCGGCCGTGATCTTGCCGGCTTTTGCGGCGCCTTCCACGACCTTTGCGGCGGTGCTGCCGACCTGAACGGCTTCGTCCAGTCCGGACTGCCGATTTTCATTTACGCCCATTCGAGTACAAAGACGACCGACATGATCTCCTGCCCGGTCACAGGCTGAGAAACGGCGGATACGACGGCATCATAGTTGATGGAGAGTGCGTCCGCTTCTTTGACCGTCCACGGCGCAGCCAGCGTGAAGACCTCAGAATCGCCGGTTTTGCTGGTCTCGGAAGAATTGATCTTGAAGCCGACCTGCTTGGCATCCACTTTGGCCTTTGCCATGTTGGTCGAATACGGAACAAACTCCCAACCGTTTTTGCTGGTAACGCTGACGGAAGAAACCATTACATCACCGGTAGAATTGTTGACGATGGAAGCGGAAGCAACATAGACCTTACCGGCTTCGTCCACGACGAGCGGCAGGGTCGCCGGAACTGTCACCGAAAACAACTCAGTAATTTCCCAGTGCGCATAATACGTTGTCGCAGCAGTTTCCTTGAAAACGGTGTTTGCCGTAACTTCTGTACCGCCGTCTTTCTCCGTAAACCAGCCTAAAAATTCGGCGTTTTTACGTTCCGGATCGGTGGGGAGAACGAGTTTTTCACCGTAAGTCTGCTCGGTCGCTTCCGAACGTCCGTCGCCAAGGTTCCATGTCACAGTATAGGTGTTTGCAGTGAATTGCGCATAGAACGTCTGGCTGGTCGTAATCGACGTGACGGTGTTATAGAGCTTGCCGCCCGTTTTTTCGGTATACCAGTTCTTGAATGTGTATCCGGTTTTCACAGGAGAAGCGCTGGGCGCGGTCGGCTTGCTGTTCGGCTTCATGGTTTCGGAAAAGCTGGCCTTGCCGTCAATGGTGCCGCCGTTTGTGCCAGCGTCCCATTTGATCGACAGACTGACCGTAGCGCCGCAGTCGTCGCACTTTCCGTCGCCGTTCGCGTCGATGTGGTCAGCATATTCCTCGCTGGAATCTCCACAAGCAGAGCACGTTTTTGTGCGTTTGTGCTGCGTATCGTCCGCTCTTGTCCACGAACCATAAGAATAGCTGTGATTGGCATAGTCATAGGTTGACGCGCCGCAGCCGGAGCAGGTTTTGCTTCTGCGATGCTGAGTGTCAGAATGCTTGCTCCACGAACCGGTTGTGTAGCTGTGATTTCCATAATCGGTTGTGGAATATCCGCAGGTGCGGCACTCTATGCGGCAACTGAGCTTGCAAAGAGACCTGAGTACGAGGGCAAGACTATTGTGGTTCTTTTCCCGGATACAGGAGAGAGATACCTCTCAACATCACTGTTTAACCTGTAATTAGGAGAAAAATATGAGACTTGGTAAAAGAGTATTGCTTCTGTCCATGGCGGCGGTGCTGGCGATAGGCGCGGCCGGCTGTGGCGGGAAGAAGGACGATGTTATCACAATTACAAATGTTTCGTATGACCCGACGAGGGAACTGTATGAGCGATACAACGACATGTTTGAACAGTATTACAAAGAGCAGTGCGGACAGGACATCAAGGTCATCCAGTCTCATGGAGGCTCCGGTTCACAGGCCAGATCGGTTGTGGAGGGCTGTAATGCGGATGTTGTCACACTGGCACTTGAGCATGACATTGACCTCATATCGGCAAATGGTCTGATAGATAAGGGCTGGATAGATGAATTTGACAAGGATTCAGCACCCTACACATCCACTATCGTGTTCCTGGTGAGAAAGGGAAATGCTAAGGATATAAAGGACTGGAACGATCTGGTGAAGGACGATGTGGAAGTCATAACACCTGATCCGAAGAGCAGCGGTGGTGCCTGTTGGAATTTCCTTGCGGCACTTGCGTATGCGAGGGAGACGTACAGTGATGAAAATGATATATGGCAGTTCATGAAGAAGCTTTATCAGAATGTGTCGGTCATGGATTCGGGAGCCAGAGGTTCGACGACCACATTTGTGGAGAATGGCAAGGGTGATGTACTGATTGCCTGGGAGAATGAGGCGATAGCAACCCTGAAGGAATACCCGGAGGATTACGAGATAGTTAATCCGTCGGTGAGTATACTGGCTCAGCCGAGTGTGGCGGTTGTCGATGACAACGCAAAGCACAATGGAACAGAGGCGGTCAGCACAGAGTATCTAAAGTATCTGTACAGCGATGAAGCCCAGAGGCTTGAGGCTGAGAGCGGCTATCGCCCGACAAATGAGAAGATACTCGCAGAGTATGCGGATGAGTTTGATCTGGACATCAAGCAGTGGACCATAGATGATTTTGGAGGCTGGGACAAAGCCTATGAGGATTTCTTCGGCGACGGAGCAAAGTTTGATGAGATTTACGATTATTAGATAATGAAGATCGGAGAAAATCAACTGAAACATGGACGTGCAGCTTAGTATTCTTCGATGATGGATCAACAGTTAGAGAATATATGAAATGGATTGGAAGACAAAATGGCAGCAGAGGAAAATGGCAAGAAGGACAAACTGAATAATGCAAAAAAGACCAGAGTTATCCCAGGATATCACCTGACACTTGGAATAGTCATTGCCATGCTGTCGCTGATAGTTCTGATCCCGCTGGCATCGGTGCTGGTGTCATCGCTCAAGCTCTCACCGGGTGAATTCTGGCATCTGCTTCTGAAGAAGAACGTGCTGAATGCATTCAAGACCAGCATAGGCTGTTCTTTCATAGCGGCGGTAGTCAACACGGTGTTTGGTCTGATAATAGCGTGGACACTGGTAAAGTACGATTTCCCCGGCAAGAAGATACTGGACGGATTCATAGAGCTTCCATTCTGTCTGCCAACGGCGGTTGCCGGTATCACACTGTCGAGACTGTACAGTGAGGACGGATTCCTTGGAAAGCCGCTTGCGGCTCTTGGAATAGATGTTGCATACACGAAGATCGGACTTACCATCGCCCTTGTATTTGTGGGGATACCATTTGTCATAAGGGCGGTGCAGCCGATACTTGAGAAGATGGACAACCAGTACGAGGAGGCGGCATACATGCTGGGGGCCACACCGAGAAGGACATTTTTCAAGGTTATTCTTCCGGAGCTCAGACCGGCGCTGCTTACAGGATTTGGCCTGGCATTTGCCAGAGGGATCGGAGAGTACGGCAGTGTCATCTACATATCAGGCAACAGCGCAAAGGAGCAGACGCAGGTCATATCATACGTGATCATGCAGAAGCTCAGCTACATAGACTATGCCAGCGCAACAGCGATAGCACTGGTGATGCTGGTAATATCATTTGTACTGTTATTTGCGATCAACATAGTACAGCTGAGGCAGTCGAGAAGGACAAACTTACTTTAATAAAAAGGAGGAGCCATGATGAGTGAGCAGGAAAAGCTGCAGCGCGGCAAGCGCAGGACAAAGATAATACTGATAACCGTGACGGTGCTTTTTATAGTGCTCATGCTGGTGGTCCCACTTATATCGGTGATAACAAGTGCGCTGAAGGAGGGCTTTAAGTTCTACCTGCAGTCCATCACGACAGAGTACGTGATAAGCGCGCTTGGAGTCACACTTATTGCCACAGTCATAGCTGTGGTGGTAAACACATTTTTCGGAATATGCGCGGCATGGCTGCTGACGAAGTTCTCGTTCAAAGGCAAGCAGGTGCTGGCGACATTGATAGACATTCCGTTTTCCATATCACCGGTCATCGTAGGACTTGCCTACCTCATGACATTTGGAAGACTTGGATGGACGTATCCGGCGATCAGATGGATCAACGATATGCTGGGAACAAATATCAGGATAACATTTGCGGTTCCGGGCGTTGTGCTGGCTACCATATTCGTGACATTCCCATTTGTGTCGAGGGAGCTTATCCCGGTGTTGAACGCCCAGGGCAAGGATGAGGAGGAGGCAGCGGCGCTCATGGGGGCGAAGGGCTTAACGATATTCAGAAGGATAACACTTCCCCAGATGAAATGGGGACTCATATACGGAATCATCCTCTGTACCGCCAGAGCACTTGGCGAGTTCGGTGCGGTAAATGCTTTGTCCAAGACAAGGGGCGGGACATTTACACTTCCGCTTGAGATTGATGCGCTGTACATGTCGGGAACGGAGGAATCCATCACAGCGGCATTTGCAGTATCATCCATACTGGTGATCATAGCGGTAATCATATTGTTCCTGAGAAATTTGCTTGAGTATAGAGCAAAAAGAAAGGGCGGTTATGAAAGAATCTCATAACTCTCATGCGAAAAACGACTTGCCGCTGAGCGGAGGCGAGGGCGACATTCGAGAAGTGTTAAGTGAGATAGTCTGCATATGGTATGACTTGCATGAGTTTCGAGATTTAGATTAAATGCGATAGAAAAAGAGAACAATAAGGAGGCTGACGACATGTACGTCGAGATGAAAAATATATATAAAAAATATGGAGACTTCCTGGCGTCCAACAATGTCAGCTTCGGAGTGGAGAAGGGCAAGCTGGTGGCACTTCTTGGACCGTCGGGAAGCGGAAAGACGACACTTCTCCGAATGATAGCCGGACTTGAAAATCCAAATTCCGGTGACATATACATAGACGGCAGGCGTGTAAATGATATACCAGCTGCGAAGAGAGGAATAGGATTTGTATTCCAGAATTATGCACTGTTCCGTTACATGACGGTATTTGACAATGTGGCATTTGGACTTGAACTCATGAAGGTTCCAAAGAAGGAGATCAAGAAGAGAGTTATGGAGCTTCTGGAGCTGACGGGGCTTTCGGGGATGGAGAAGAGATATCCGAATCAGCTCTCAGGCGGACAACGGCAGAGAGTGGCATTTGCCAGGGCGCTGGCACCGAATCCACAGGTGTTGCTGCTGGACGAGCCATTTGCCGCGATAGATGCAAAGGTCAGGACAGAGCTTAGGACATGGCTCAAGGAGATGGTTGAAAAGCTTGGCATAACGAGCATATTTGTCACTCACGATCAGGATGAGGCGGTGGAGGTTGCGGATGAGATCATCATCACCAACCACGGACAGATAGAGCAGATGGGATCGCCGATGGAGATATACAAGACGCCGTCCACACCGTTTGTGGCACAGTTCATCGGAAGGTCAACTGTTGTGGAGGACTACGAGAAGCTCAAGGGTTTTGACAGGGTGCCGGGAGCGGACAGAGCGGTCATCAGACCGGAGTTCGTAAAGATATCCAAGAGCGGCAGGCTGGATCAGTACCAGAGTGCGGCGGAATCGGGAATAGTCAAGGATGTGCTGTTCCGCGGAAGCCATCTGGACGTCACAGTTGATGTCAACGGTGTGGAGATCGTAGCCGAGAGATCCATGGAGAAGGATGTCGTAAAGCCGGGGGAGCAGGTTCACGTTCTTATCTACAGGCTGTATGTATTTGATGAGAATCAGACATATCTGCTGGAGAACAAGGCAATGCAGGACAACGATGTATTCTACATTTAACATCAAAGGGGTCAGGCACTTTCTAAAAAGGGGTCAGGCACTTTGGGTGGATAAAATGGGAAACACCGCATTTTACCTCATATATAGAGGCGTTGGGGTCAGGCCCCTCCGTCCAGGACAAAAAGATTGGAGAGAAAATATGGGTATTGCAAACAGGAAAATACTTCATACGGACATTTTGATAATCGGTGGTGGTACGGCGGGCTGCTATGCGGCATTGACCGTCAGAGAGCATTCTGATTATTCCATCATCATCGCCGAGAAGGCAAACATAAAGAGAAGTGGATGTCTGGCGGCGGGTGTGAACGCCATCAACGCATACATAGTGAAGGGCAGAAAGCCTGAGGACTATGTGGATTACTGCAGGACAGATGCTGACGGGATCGTGAGAGAGGATCTTTTGCTGTCAATGTCACAGGGGCTGAACCGTGTAACAGACAAGATGGAGAAGCTGGGGCTTGTTATCCTCAAGGATGAGAATGGAGAGTATGTTGCAAGGGGCAACAGAAATATCAAGATAAATGGCGAGAACATGAAGCCACTGCTGGCAAAGGCGGTGGAGGAGCTTGACCACTGTCAGATACTGAACAGAGTCAACATCACGGACTATATTGTGGAGGACAATCAGATCCTCGGGGCATTTGGATTCTCCATAGAGGATGACACAGCCTATGAGATCAGGGCGAAGAAGGTGCTCTGTGCTACAGGCGGTGCGGCGGGACTTTACAGACCGAATAATCCGGGATTTTCGAGGCATAAGATGTGGTATCCGCCGTTCAACACCGGAGCGGGATATGCAATGGGAATAAATGCCGGAGCGGAGATGACGACATTTGAGATGAGATTCATAGCACTCAGATGTAAGGACACCATAGCACCTACGGGAACCATAGCCCAGGGTGTCGGCGCCAAGCAGGTCAACTCACTCGGCGAGGTATACGAGAACAAATACGGACTCACCACATCCCAGAGGGTGTACGGAACGGTGAGAGAGAATATAGAGGGAAGAGGTCCATGTTACCTGAGAACAGAGGGCATCACCTCTGAGCAGGATGACTCACTGAAGAGAGCATACCTCAACATGGCTCCGAGCCAGACTCTCAAATGGCTTGAGTCCGGCAAGAATCCGAGTGAGCAGAATGTGGAGATAGAGGGCACAGAGCCTTATATAGTCGGCGGCCACACGGCGAGCGGTTACTGGGTGGACAACGACAGAGAGTCCACAATACGCGGACTGTTCGCAGCCGGAGATGTGGCGGGCGGATGTCCACAGAAGTATGTGACCGGTGCGATGGTTGAGGGAGAGATAGCAGCCATTGCCATGGTAAAGCAGCTTGACGAGGGATATACAGAACCGGAGCTTGACGAGGAGACAGCATTTGACAGAAAGATAGAAGAGTATGACCATTTCCTCGACACAGACGAGAAGATGTTCACATACGAGGCGATAGAGGAAGCCATGCAGAAGGTCATGGACAACTACGCCGGAGGAATATCCACCCACTACCAGTTCAACGAGAAACAGCTTGAGCTGGCAAAGGAGAAGATAGAGCAGCTCCAGAAGCTTGTATGGCACATAAGTGCCCACGACATGCACGAGCTCATGTTTGTGTATGAGGTGAAGGAGAGACTCACAGTTGCACTCTCCGTCATCGCACACCTGAAGGAAAGGAAGGAGACGAGATGGCACAGCTTTGCGGAGAACCTGGACTACCCGGAGAAGAGTAAAGACTGGGAGATATTTGTCAACTCAAAGATGGTGGACGGCGAGCTTAAGATGATACACAGAGAGCTGGTTAATTTGTGCCAGGTTCCCGCAGGGAATATGGTATGCAGCGTCAGCCCCTCGCCGGAGGCGACTTCAAATGGGCTGATGTTCCAAGGAAAGGGGGATGCATATGAGCATAGTGATAAATAAAGAGCTTTGCAAAAACTGTGGCAAATGTGCAAATGTCTGCCCGGGTTCCCTCATAAAGAGAGATGAGGATGGACAGATATTCATGAAATACCCAAAGGATTGCTGGGGATGCTCTTCCTGTATCAAGGAGTGCGCATTTGACGCCATTTCACTGTATCTCGGAGCAGACATCGGCGGAATGGGAAGCCAGATGTCGGTGGAGAACAAAGGAGATCTGCTTCGGTGGAATATCCGCAAGATGGATGGCACCACAGACCAGATCGTGATAGACAAGAAAGAAGCTAATAAATATTAAAAAGAAAACATTGATGAATTTACGCAATTGTTAAATAAAAAGTAGATATCATCATGGTGCTTGGTATATGCCATAAAAAGGGAATTTGAGGCCGCCGGTCCTTAGGTGGCTGCCTAAGCAGGCACCTTAGTACCGTTGCGAGCCGAAATAAGCGGGAGCGACCCTGTTATGGCATATACCAAGCACCATGATGAGCACAACTTGAATACAATTGCGATAAAAGAAGAAAGGTTGGTATAAACATGGGAAAGTTATCACATCTTGACGAACTGGAGGCAGAGGCGATATACATCATCCGCGAAGTTGCTGCGGAGTGTGAGAAGCCTGTTATGCTTTACTCAATAGGAAAGGACAGCTCAGTAATGCTGCATCTGGCACTCAAGGCATTCTATCCTGAGAAGCCGCCATTTCCTTTTTTACATGTAAATACAACATGGAAGTTCAAGGAAATGATCGAGTTCAGAGACAAGACAGCGAAGAAATATGGACTTGACATGATCGAGTACATCAACGAGGAGGGTGTCAAGAAGGGTATCAATCCATTTGACCACGGCTCAGCATACACAGATATCATGAAGACACAGGCGCTCAAGCAGGCTCTTGACAAATACGGTTTCACAGCAGCATTTGGCGGCGGACGCAGAGACGAGGAGAAGTCCCGTGCGAAGGAGAGAATTCTCTCATTCAGAAATGCTCAGCATGCCTGGGATCCAAAGAACCAGAGACCGGAGATGTGGAAGCTGTTCAACACCAAGATCCAGAAGGGTGAGGAGGTCAGAGTATTCCCACTTTCCAACTGGACTGAGGCTGATATATGGGAGTATATAGAGCGTGAGAATATAGAGATCCCATCACTGTACTTCGCAAAGGTTAGGCCTGTTGTATACCGTGACGGAAATATTATCATGGTCGATGATGACAGAATGAAACTCAGACCTGGTGAGAAGATAGAGATGAAGAGTGTTCGTTTCAGAACTCTCGGATGTTATCCACTGACAGGCGGCGTGGAGTCCACAGCGGACACACTCCCTGAGATTATCGAGGAGACGCTCAGTGCGGTATCCTCAGAGAGAACCACCAGAGTTATAGACAACGAGGCAGCAGGCAGCATGGAGCGTAGAAAGAGGGAGGGATACTTCTAAGATGAGCGGATTACTTAAATTTATAACATGCGGAAGTGTAGATGACGGAAAGTCAACACTTATAGGACATATATTATACGATTCAAAGCTTTTATATGCAGATCAGGAGAAGGCTCTGGAGCTTGATTCCAAGGTAGGAAGCCGTGGCGGTGCCATCGACTATTCACTTCTTCTGGACGGACTGATGGCGGAGCGTGAGCAGGGTATCACCATCGACGTTGCATACAGATATTTTACAACAGACAAGAGAAGCTTCATCGTGGCAGATACACCGGGCCATGAGGAGTACACAAGGAACATGGCGGTTGGAGCTTCATTTGCCGACCTGGCAGTCATCCTCATAGATGCAAAGCAGGGCGTGCTCGTACAGACCAGAAGACATGCAAGGATCTGCGCGCTGATGGGAATCAGATACTTTGTATTTGCAGTAAATAAGATGGATCTTGTCGGATACGATGAGAAGCGTTTCAACGAGATAGTTGAGCAGATAAATGAGCTGTCATCAGAGCTTGGCCTGCCAAATATCACTATCATCCCTGTGTCAGCGACAGAGGGTGACAATGTGACAAAGAAGTCAGAGAACATTCCTTGGTATGAGGGACCAGCACTCCTCACATACCTTGAGGACATAGATATCGCAGAGGACAACACTGAGGCAGGGTTCTATATGCCTGTTCAGAGAGTGTGCCGTCCTGACCACACATTCAGAGGTTTCCAGGGACAGATCGAGGATGGTGAGATCCACGTTGGAGACGAGATCAACACACTCCCAAGCAACGAGACCGCAAAGGTCAAGAGCATCCATGTGGGATTTGACACAGTTGACTCAGCACAGAAGGGACAGTCTGTAACAATACAGCTTGACCGTGAGGTTGATGTGTCAAGAGGATGTGTGCTCACAGTTGATTCAGGCGCAAAGGTTGCATCTTCGATCACCGCAACACTTCTCTGGATGGATGACGATGAGCTGTACAACGGCAAGAACTTCTTTGTGAAGCTCGGAACAAAAATGATCCCTGGTACAGTTACACATATCGATTACACCATAGATGTAAATACAGGTGAGCAGAAATCAGCGGACACCCTTTCCAAGAATGGTATCGCAGTCTGCAGGATCGCATTTGCCGACAGGATCGTGGTTGACGAGTTCAAGAAGCACAAGACTCTTGGAGAGCTCATACTCATCGACCGTGTAACAGACATGACAAGCGCCTGCGGTGTTGTCGAGGAGGTTCACACTGAGGAGACCGGACTCTATGAGGGACGCGTGGATAGAAATGTGCGTGCAGCAATCAAGGGACAGAAGGCTGTCATAGTTCCATTTGCAGCAGGCAATGTCACCAGAGATTTCGTTGAGTCGGTAGAGAAGAAGCTCAGCATCGACGGACGTCATACATATCTGTACGCTCCAGATATCCGCGAGGATGTAAATGTTGTATTAAAACATCTTCACCATGCAGGAATCATCGTACTTCTCTTCGCAAGTGAGCAGCAGATCGCAGGAATAAAGGTAGAAGGCGCCGAGATTTACAGCGGTGATTGGAATGCTGACGGCGAGCTTGACGCAGACGAGATAGCAGACGAGATCCGCAAGGAGTCTGTATACGACGCAGCCCAGGTTCACGATGGAAACTACATCTAGTGGGGACGTTCCTTTTGTACCGAAGAGTGTCCCCTGTCACGTTATGCTCCCCTCGCCGCTAACGCGGCCCTGAGGATGGACGTGAGCGGTGCATTTGTTATGGGACTTGTGGGATGTGGAGGTACGGACTCGTCAGACAAGTCTGCAGACAGTAAAGAGAATAACAACAGTGAGGCATTCGTAACAGACAGTGCAGAGATCACGGTGGACGATGTGAGAAATCATGCAGAGACACCTGCGTCAGACTTTGAATATATAGATAATGGTGATAGTGTATCCATAAAGGCATATAATGGAAGTGATCCGATAGTTGTCATACCGGAGCAGATAGACGGAAAGGATGTTATATCCATAATTAACGGGCCTTTTAGCAATGACAGTTTAAAATATGTAGACCTGGGCTACAATCTTAAAGAATTTGATGATGCTTATTTTTCGGATACATTAGAAGTGATTCATCTTCCAGCAGGGGTAGAGAATCTCGATAAGGTAATCTTCTTTGGCGAAGATACCTTGACAATTGTTGGCAAAGCCGGTTTGTTTGCAGAAACATTTGCAAAGGAAGAGGGAATAAAATTCGAGGCGGAATGATAAAGGCTGTGTGAAAGAGGCAGGACGAGAAAGTCCTGTCTTTTTTATGTGTAAATAAACGACATAGACATAAAAGTTGACATAATCAGGCAAAGTGTATAACCTTATGTACATAAAGAAAATGATATTATGTCGAAAGAGTCTGAGGAAAATTATGAGTTCTACAGTAAAACAAAATAAATATGAAATTGATATGTGCAACGGGACGATCATGGACAAGCTGATCTCGTTTTCGTTACCGCTTATGTTGTCAGGAATTTTGCAGCTGATGTTCAACGCAGTGGATATCATCGTTGTCGGAAGATTCAGTGGAAGTCAGGCTCTGGCGGCGGTCGGTTCAACCACAGCACTTATCAATGTATTTACCAATTTGTTCATAGGGATATCTCTTGGGGCAAATGTGCTTGCGGCAAGATTTTATGCTGCGGGAAAAGATAAAGAAATGTCAGAAACAGTGCATACCGCGATCACGTTAGCGCTGATCAGCGGTATTATTATGGCCTTTGTCGGGCTGATATGTGCAAAACCGGCGTTAGCGCTTATGGATACACCGGATGATGTAATCGATCTTTCGTCTGTATACATGCGGATTTACTTTCTGGGAATGCCGTTTTTTATGCTGTACAATTACGGCGCTGCCATACTCAGAGCGGTGGGAGATACAAAGAGGCCGCTCCTTTTCCTGGTTATTTCAGGAATTGCAAATACAGGTCTAAACCTATGCTTTGTGATCATTTTCAAGCTTGGAGTTGCCGGTGTGGCAATCGGAACTGTTATCTCACAGCTGATATCCTGCGTGCTTGTGCTCCGCTGTCTGTATATGTCGGAGACAAGCTATCAGCTTAGATTTTCAAAGCTTACCATCAAGGGGGCATATGTAAAGCAGATCTTTTCGGTCGGAGTTCCGGCGGGAATTCAGAGCACAGTCATCAATTTTTCAAATGTGCTGCTTCAGTCGTCGGTCAACTCGTTTGGCTCGGTTGCCATGGCGGGCTACACGGCGGCAAATAATATATTTGGCTTTCTGTATGTGACGGTGAATGCTGTAACGCAGGCGTGCATGAGTTTTACGAGCCAGAACTACGGTGTCGGCAAATGGAAACGTATGGAGAGAGTACTGATCGACTGCCTGATATTGTCATTTGCGGCAATGATGGTTCTGGGCAATGGAGCGTATTTCTTTGGTCCGCAGCTGCTGCACATATATACGAGCAGCGAAGCGGTTATAAAGTGCGGAATGGAAATTCTGCTATATACGACAGTCACATATTTCCTGTGTGGATTTATGGATCTGTTTCCTGGTGCGCTTCGAGGGATGGGACATTCCGGAGTTCCGATGCTCCTCTCGATCATAGGAACGGTGGGAACCCGAATCGTGTGGATATACTGGATTTTCCCGAGACACAGATCCCTGGCGGTTCTGTTCATCTCATATCCGGCGTCCTGGATCATAACCCTTGCTATGCAGATAGTATGTTATTTCTATGTGAGGAAGATGCTGTATAAGAAAATTGCAAATAAGAAATGAGTGAAAACGTATGGGGAAGCTGCCAGAGAAATGGGGGGTGATCCATACGTTTTTTATTTGCTGTTGTTTAAGAAGATAGAGATGTCGTATAAGAATAGACTTATCTGTCTTGCAAAATAAAGTAAATAAAAATTGACATAATCAATTAAAATGAATAATATTATTTACATAAGGAGATGATATTATGCCGAAAAAGTCATTGGTATTATTACCGGAGACAGAGAGAATACTAGAACAGATGGGACAGCAGATAAAGTATGCCAGACTTAGAAGAAAGCTGCCTGCAGAGCTTGTTGCTGAGCGGGCGGGTATCAGCAGAGCGACATTGGTGTCTATAGAAAAAGGTGCATCTTCGGTGGCAATTGGATGCTATGCAGCCGTGTTACATGCGCTTAACTATATGGATAAGGATCTGTTGCTAGTTGCAAAGGATGATGAACTTGGAAGAAAATTGCAGGATTTGGATCTGCATGTGAAGAAACGGGTGTCGAGGAAATGAATTAAAATAAGCCATGCCATCCCCTCGCCGCTAACGCGGCCCTGAGGATGGCATGCGCCGTGGAAGACGGACGGAATTATAAAATAAGCCATGCTCCCCTCGCCGCTAACGCGGCCCCGAGGATGGCATGCGCCGTGGAAGACGGACGGAGTTATAAAATAAGCCATGCCCCCCTCGCCGCTAACGCGGCTCGTGGAATGGCATGCGCCATATAGATAACAAAAAAACACCAGTTGATTGTGAGCAAGCTCCCAACAACTGGCATTTTTTTATTATCTGCATGGCTTATTTTATAATTCCTATTGACATAGTAGGGTATAAGAGCTATAATCCTATCATGTTCGTAGGAATTATAGGATTTATTATTTAGTGAGGCATAGAAGATCATGAGATTTAACACAGCATTATTACACAGCGCAAAGCTTGGTGATGAGAATACAGGCGCCACACTTACACCGATCTATCAATCCAGTGCATTCTATCAGCCTTCAGCGGAGCAGCATGAGAAGCTCTTCCACAACAAGGCGACGGGTTATTCTTATACGAGGATCAACAACCCAACGATAGTTGCATTTGAGGAGCGGATGACGAATCTTGAAAAGGGAGTAGGTTCGGTAGCGTGTTCTTCTGGAATGGCGGCGCTCACAAATGCACTCTTAAATATAGTAGGAACTGGCGGAGAGATAGTCTCCAGCACAGGGCTCTACGGTGGAACGATAGATTTGTTCCACGATCTGGAGGCATTTGGAATCAAGACGACATTTGTGGAGATATCGGATAAGGAAGCGGTTGAAGCAGCGATAAATGAGAATACCAGAGTGATATTTGCAGAGACGATCGGCAATCCGAAGCTGGATGTGGTGGATATAAAGGCTCTTGCAGAGCTGTCACATTCACACAGACTTCCTCTTCTGATAGACAACACGGTTGCAACCGCATATCTGGTCACACCACTGACACTTGGAGCGGACATAGTCATCAATTCCACATCCAAGTACATCAATGGCAACAGCGATGCCATAAGCGGAGTCATCACCGACAGCGGTAATTTCAAATGGGACGCAGAGCGTTATCCGCTTCTGCAGCAGTACAAGATGTTCGGAAAGTTCGCCTACATAGCAAAGCTTAGGAACGGACTTTTTAGAAATACAGGAGCCTGCATAGCTCCGCAGACGGCATTTTACAATATGCTGGGCATGGAGACATTGGGGCTTCGGATGGAGCGATGCTCACACAACGCACTTGCCCTTGCACAGTTTCTGGAAAGCCAGGAGGGTGTAAAGGTCAACTATCCGGGACTTGAATCCAGTCCTTGGCATGACATTGCAAATGAACAGCTTCACGGTGGTTATGGTGCCATAATCACCATCAGAGTCGGCAGCAAGGAGAAGGCATTTGCGGTGATGAACAAGCTCACAATACCGCAGATAGTGTCGAACATAGGAGACACAAAGACGCTCATCGTGCATCCTGAATCAACACTGAATGCGCACAGCACAGAGCAGGAGAAGCTTGACGCCAACGTATATGATGATATGATTCGTATTAGTGTCGGAATCGAGGATGTGGAGGATCTGATAGAAGATTTCCAGAAAGCCCTTGCCGACTAATACACAAATGATTTGGAGGAACTACATATGGCAGTAGATTACGCAGCTCTGAAAAAGGGCGGATTCATGAGACAGAAGCAGAAGAATAACTTTTCTCTGAGACTTCAGGTGGTGGGAGGAAATCTTACCGCAGAGAATCTCAAGAAGATAGCAGAGGTTGCCGAGAAATACGGAGATGGACATGTACATCTCACATCGAGACAGAGCGTCGAGATCCCATTTGTTAAGCTTGACGATGTGGAAGAGGTAAAGGAAGAACTGGCAAAGGGAGGCTGTAAGCCGGGTGTGTGTGGCCCAAGAGTAAGAACAGTCACAGCGTGCCAGGGAAATCAGATCTGTCCGAGCGGCAATATAGACACTTATGACATAGCTAAGAAGCTTGATGCGAGATATTACGCAAGAGAGCTTCCACACAAGTTCAAGTTCGGTGTCACAGGATGCCAGAACAACTGTCTGAAGGCAGAGGAGAATGACGTGGGAATCAAGGGCGCAATGGTAGTTGAGTGGGATGAGCCATCATGCATCATGTGTGGCGTGTGCGTCAAGGCGTGTCGTGAGGGCGCGATCACCATGGAGGACGGCAAGATCATCCTCGACACAGACAAATGTAACTACTGCGGTCGATGCGCAAAGGCATGTCCTACAGATGCATGGAAGGGCGAGACAGGATACCTTGTCTCATTCGGAGGATTATTTGGAAATACGATCCACCGCGGCGAGGAGTTACTTCCGGTTGTTACATCTGAGGAGCAGCTTTTCCGTATCACAGATGCGGCAATACAGTTCTTTGCAGACAATGCAAAGCCAAGCGAGCGTTTCCAGTTCACATTGGAGCGTGTGGGCTTAGACAAATTCAAAGAAGTATTAAAGGAGGCTTACAATGGCTGATTACGAAATTGATGACAGAGTAGATATAACTGATGTGGTGTGCCCGATGACATTTGTCAAGGCGAAGGTAGCCATGGAGGAGCTTGAGATAGGACAGGTACTTGCGGTTACCATGAACGACGGCGAGCCTGTACAGAACGTACCAAGAAGCTTCAAAGAGGAAGGACAGCAGATCCTGAAGCTCATCGACAACGAGAATGGCACTTATGATCTTATAGTTAAAAAACTGGAGGATTGATCAGATAAGGTAAGCCGGATGTTTTCACTGTATATAACCCAAGCAGTGAAAACATCCGGCAGGAAAGGAGAAAATGAATGGCAGTAAGAGTCAGTGCAGAGGATTTCGATGCGAAGGTTCTTCAGTCGGAGCTTCCGGTCATCGTGGAATTCTATTCGGACAGCTGCATACCATGCAAGCAGCTCTCACCTATCCTTGGCGGCATCGAGGATGACTACGAGGACAAGGTAAATGTATACAAGGTAAATGTAAACTTCGACGCAGAGCTTGCTGAGAAGTACGCAGTAATGGCATCGCCAACCATACTCTTCTTCAAGGGAGGCGAGGAGGTTTCCCGCATCCGAGGTCTTGTGAAGAGAAATGCGCTGGAGGAGGAAGTTGGCAAATTATTGTAGAAATTCATTGTTAAAGTGACAAGATGGAGTATTTGACTATAGTCAATAACACATCAGCGCACACAAGAATGAAACTATATAATTAAAATTATAAAGTATATAATCACATTTTATGCAGTCTGGCAATCCCGGACAGGCAAATGAATCGTCAGGAGGAAGAAAAAATGACAGTCACAATAGCAGGAAAGAAGAAAGAGATAGCAGAGAAGACAACAATAGCTCAGATCATCGTGTCAGAGAACGTTGAGAATCCGGACTATGTCACAGTAACAGTCAATGATGAGTTTGTTGACTCAGATGCATTTGCAACAACAGAGCTCAAGGACGGAGATACAGTAGAGTTCCTCTACTTCATGGGAGGTGGCAGCTTCTAATGGCATTCACAAACGAACAGATGGAGCGTTACTCACGTCACATCATCCTTCAGGAAGTTGGCGTGAAGGGACAGAAGAAATTGTTAAATGGCAAGGTGCTGATCATCGGTGCAGGTGGACTGGGAGCGCCAGCCGCTATGTACCTGGCAGCAGCCGGAGTTGGTACGATCGGTATCGTTGATGCCGACGAGGTAGATCTGTCAAATCTTCAGAGGCAGATCATCCACGGAACAGCAGATGTGGGCAAGGCAAAGGTCAAATCCGCAAAGGAGACCATGAACGCCATGAACCCTGATGTAAATGTAATCACATACAGAGAGTTCGTTACATCAGAGAACATAATGGATCTCATCAAGGACTATGATTTCATCATTGATGGAACAGACAACTTCCCTGCAAAGTTCCTTATCAACGATGCCTGTGTTATGGCCAAGAAACCATTTTCACATGCAGGAATCATCAGATTCAAGGGTCAGCTCATGACATATGTTCCAGATGAGGGACCATGCTACAGATGTGTATTCAAGGATCCACCTCCAAAGGATGCAGTTCCTACATGTAAGCAGGCCGGAGTCATCGGAGCAATGGGCGGTGTCATCGGAAGCCTTCAGGCTATGGAGGCGATCAAATATCTCATCGGAGTTGGCGATCTTCTGACAGGAAGACTCCTTACATTTGACGCACTTAAGATGGAATTCCACACAGTAAAGCTCCCTCACAAGAAGGGCTGTGGATGTGCTGTATGTGGACCAAATCCAACCATCACCAAGCTCATCGACTACGAGCAGGTGGAGTGCGACGGAAAATAGAATGATCTCTGTAATCCGCCTGTGTATAGGACTGTGAATGCTGAGTCTGACTGACAATACCATATCTGGGAGCGCTCCCGCTTAACGCAGCATGATCAACATAGTTGATACAGGTGGGTCACAGAGATAGTTGAATATAAGGAGGATATGAAGTAAGATGTTGTACATGACAAAGTCTGATTACGAGAAGATACTTGCACACTGCAAGGAAGGCCTTCCAAATGAGTCCTGTGGTCTGATCGGCGGTGTCAGAGAGGGAGACAAGAAGTACATCAGGAAGGTGTATCTCCTGACAAATATTGACGCCAGCAACGAGCATTTTTCCATGGATCCGAGAGAGCAGCTTGCGGCAGTTAAGGATATGCGTGCAAATGGATATGAGCTTCTTGGCAACTTCCATTCCCATCCAGAGTCTCCGTCCAGACCTTCGGAGGAGGATAAGAGACTTGCATATGATTCCAAGGTGAATTATCTGATTCTCTCCCTCATGGAGATAGACAATCCGGTACTCAAGGCCTTCAACATAGATGAGGAAAAGAATGTGACGATAGAGGAGCTTGTTATAGAATCATGATAGATAGCAGGCATTTGAAAGAACAGGGCGGGCTTTGATACCCGCCCTTGTTCTTTACGATGGCAGTGTGCCAAGGTTCATGTTTGTGTAATTTGCGTCAGCGATTTATAAAGATTGCGACTGTGTCATAAATTTTATTTGGAGTTACTGAAGAGATGTTTTGCATAAGTATAAACCATAAGAATACACCGGCCGATGTCAGGGAGAGATTTGCATTTACGACAAAAGGACAGAGACAGTTCACCGAGCGGCTAAAGGCAGAGGTGGGTGGATGTGTCGTGTTGTCGACCTGCAACAGGATGGAAATATACTTTACGGATAGATGTGAGCCATGTGGGTCTGTTATAACAGGAAAAATGAGCAGCGGTGAAGCTTTTGTTGGGCGAGGTGGCCTGTTTGAACAGATAGAAATGCTTCTGGCTAATGATAGGGATGTCCCCGTCAGCCTCATAAGAAAATACAGCATGAATTATGAGGGGTTCCAGTGTACGCTTCATCTGTGCAGAGTGGCGTGTGGCATGGACTCCATGGTACTCGGCGAGGTGGAGATCATACATCAGGTGAAGAGCGCATATCTTGTGGCAAAGGAGATTGGAGCCTGTGACGGCGAGCTGAATATAGCATTTCAGGGAGCACTTGCGGCGGCAAAGGCGGTGGCAACGGAGAGTGATGCCACGAGACTTCCGGTATCCGTCGGAACTTTGTCAGCCCGGGAGGCAGTAAGCTTTATAAGAAATGGTGGGACTGAGAACACGTGCAGAGATGTGCGAAGAGATGAGGCTGACTGTAAAAGTGCTTTGGGTGACCATGGAGAAATTGTAAATGCCGAAACTGCAAGGGCCGGCTATGATGATGGGGTATATGCTGAAAATACCTGCACCGGTAATATTCTTGTCGTAGGAGCCACAGGCAAGATAGGCAGTATAGTTGTCAAGGATATCGCAGATCTTGCGCCGGACATAGAGATAACAGGCACAAGCAGAAGCCACCACAGTGCATATGGCATATTTGGAAGGCATCAGCAGATCAGGATAGAGGACTACAGCAGAAGGTATGAGCTGGCAGCATGGGCGGATGTCATCATAAGTGCAACGACAAGCCCTCATTACACATTTGTCAGAGATGAGCTGGCAGAAGCTGTGAAAATGCAGCCGAAGCGGAGATTGTTCCTTGATCTGGCAATGCCAAAGGACATTGATCCTGCGGTCTCAGATGTGGACGGATGTGTGCTGCGTGACATAGACTACATCAGAACACTCTCCAGAGAGAACAATGAAAGCAGGGCAAAAACAATCACAGAGATGGAGCCGTGGCTCATATCACAGGTTGACGAGATCATGAAGAACATAGCATTTTCAAGGTTCAACAGGGAGCACGGAGATGTCATGGCGCAGCTTAAGACAACAGACGGAGCAAAGCTTGTATACAAACTTAAAGGGCAGCTTGAATATAAGGCATTTGAGAAAATGCTGGACAGTATTCTGGCTGCTGGATGCGAGAACTGAATATTGCTTATTTGCCTGAGGTTATGAAGTGTTATCGGCTGATGAGAGCCTTGTCAGATGTCAAATATTTTGAACAGCTTTTGAGTGATTTTATGAGAGATTCAATAATAGAGATTAGAGGTAGTGATGTCATATTTTCCATTTATGATCGAACTGAATAATGAGCGATGCCTGATTGCCGGCGGAGGAACGGTTGCATATAGAAAGGCGTGCAGCATGCTGGAATTTGGCGCGGTGGTTACTGTGGTGTCACCGGAGTTCTGTCCGGAGCTTTTAGAACTGGCGGAGCAGATGAATACGCCAGACAAATATTGTGCGGCGACAGGCGATGATCGAAAGGATGTAACGACAGGTGTTTGCAAAACAGATGCGGTGACAAGTGATTGCAAAAAATGTGTAGAAATACAGAGAATGGGACAGGATAATTGTGGAGCTGGAGAGAATTTTGCGGATTATCCTGGACACTTAACACTTATAAAAAGATGTGTACAGCCCCAGGATATAGACGATGCATTTGTCGTCATAATGGCGACGGACGATGAGAAGGTCAACCACGAAATGGCGGAGCTTTGCAGGCAGCAGCGAATACTTGTAAATGTGGTTGATGTGAAGGCGGATTGCGGATTTTATTTTCCAGCGATCATAAAGGATAAAGAGGTTGTTATAAGCGTTTCCACCGGTGGACAGAGTCCAGTGCTTGCGGGCACGATCAAGAGAAATATAGAGAGCCATTTAGGTAGGAGTTATGGCGACATAGCAGAGCGTATGGGTGAGCTCCGCGAGCAGATCAAAGCACAGATAGACGGCGAGGAAGAGCGAAAGAAAGCATTTCAGCAAATGGTTAGGAGTCTGTTAGATGAGAGTTGAGAATGAACAGAGAATAGACAAATTGGATAATGGTGAATGTGCGGCGGTTGATTCAGCAGGTGGCTTTCACCGTGACAGTGTGTATGATGAAGGCTGTAGTTTGAAGAATACTGTCAAGGTCGGAACCCGCGGCAGCAAGCTTGCTCTTGCTCAGACTGAACTGGTGATAAAGGCACTCAGGGAGAGATTTCCCCAGGTTGATTTTCAGATGGTTACAATGAGTACCCGGGGGGACAGAGATACAAGTCGGGCGCTCCTGGAATTTGGCGGTAAGGCTGTATTTGTCGAGGAGTTCGAGGAAGCTATACTTAAAGGTGACATAGACATAGCGGTACACAGTGCCAAGGATATGCCGATGGAGATCATGGAAGGTCTTACGATATCGGGTACACTTCCGAGGGCATGTCCGCAGGACGTTCTCATATATAAGAGTGGCAGGTCATTTGACAGAAACGACAGTTTCGTGGTGGGAACCAGCAGCCTGAGACGGCAGTACCAGATAAGAGACATGTGTCAAAATGCGGTGTGCAAGAACCTGAGAGGAAATGTCGGCACCCGCATACAGAAGCTGGAGGACGGCGAATACGATGCCATCATACTTGCGGCGGCAGGCCTTGAGCGGCTGGGTATCATCGATGGCAGCGCAGAATGTGTGGAAGTGCATAAAGATGAACTTACATTCAGATACCTCAGTACAGAGTCAATGCTTCCGGCAGCGTGCCAGGGAATCATAGCCATAGAGACACGAACCTCTGGCGAGGTATACGACATGGTCAGAGCGATAAATAACACAGAGGTATACACACAGCTCACATGCGAGCGGGCAGTCTTAAGCCGCCTGAACGCCGGCTGCCACGAACCGATAGGCGTGTACTCAGAACTTTATGGCGACCACATGAAGCTAAGCCTGATGAAAGCAGATGCGGCTTCATCGGACAAAGAGAAAGATGAAGAAATCCAGATACACAGAAAGACGGTAGAGGGAAACACCGCAGACTGGGAACAGCTGGTAGAGGCGTTGATAAAGTAGGTTATAGCATAACAGATATGTTTCAATTTCAAGAAAAGAAAAATGTTATGAAGCAGTGTATTTTGAAGATAAGTAGAAAAGTAAATTTTATCGATATGTAAGTTGGGTGTGCTGGATTTGTGCCTGCGGGGCGGGTAGCACAATGCGATTGAATCTTGTCGCTTCTTGCCGAACGGGACGGGAAGCACGCTGATGCGTGTGCAGGTCATCAAACTCCGTTTGACGACATTCCCCAAACGCCCTTATCGGAGGCGGGAGTGAGTGCAAATGTTGTGTCAAGTTTTCTGTGAAAACTTGACATGTAGCGTCAGCCCTTCGCCGAAGGCGACTTATAATGGGCTGATGTTCAATGTAGGAGCAAGACAAGGTGACTGAGCTGTGCGTAGCCGAGAGACACCCATCCAACTCACACGGCGAATGGAGAGCAAAAAAATGGTATATTTGATAGGCGCAGGCCCCGGCGATCCGGGACTTATCACGGTGAAGGGCCTGGAATTCATAAAACAATGCGATACAATCATATATGACAGACTCGGAACCTATCAGCTTCTGGAGATGGTGAAGCCGGACTGCCGCAGGATATACGTGGGCAAGCAGGCGGGCAGCCATTACAAGAAGCAGACTGAGATAAACGATATACTTGTTGAGGAAGGCCGCAAAGGAAACATGGTGGTGCGCCTCAAAGGCGGCGATCCATTTGTATTCGGAAGAGGTGGCGAGGAAGTGACCGCACTTCTCGAAGCGGGAATCCCGTTTCAGGTGATACCGGGAATAACGTCCGCTGTGGCGGTGCCGGAGGTGTGCGGAATACCGGTGACACACCGCGGAACGAGCAGAAGCTTTCATGTGATAACAGGACACAAGCGGGCAGATGGCAAGGTGGAGAGTTCAAAAGAAAATGAATTTTCAAAACATCTGAAGCCTGCAGAAAACTCAGAATTTACAGGTGGAAACAAGTTTGATGAAGGTGGTTTAGATGACTATGATTACATCAGAAATCAGGAAGGGACAAGCGTGTTCCTGATGGGGCTGAACAGACTGCCGCAGATCATGGAGAGACTTGTACAGACCGGTGCGGAGGAGAATACTCCGGTCGCGGTCATTTCCAAAGGAACCATGCCGGGACAGAGGATAGTCCGTGGTGACATACAGTCCATTGCGGACAAGGTAACCGAGGCAAAGCTGGAATCCCCCGCAATCATAGTCGTTGGCGAAAATGCAGCGTTGGATTTTACTGCACCGAACAGAGGTCCACTCCAGAATGTCCACGTTGGACTTGTTGGAACGCCAAAGCTCCGCGAGAAGATGAGAGTTGCCATAGATGCGCTTGGCGGTCAGTCCTACAGCATAGTGGATATGAGTGTGGAGCAGACAGAGGAGAAGACCAGGCTGCGCGTGGCTCTGGAACATATAGAAGATTACAGCTGGCTGGCATTTACCAGTCAGAACACCATAACCCTGTTTTTCAAATGGCTCAGGGAGTGGAACATAGATGTCAGAAAACTGGCTCATTTGAAACTTGCAGTGGTTGGAGCCGGGACAAGGGATGCGTTAAGATCCGAAGGCTACATAGCGGACTATGTCCCGGACGAGTACACCACAAGCACCCTTGCTATGGGACTTGCAAATGTGATGAATGACGGGGAGAGGCTTCTCCTTCCGAGGGCAGTCCAGGGCAGCGAGACGATGCTTGATACACTTGATCAGGGCGGTGTGGTATATGATGAGATTCCGGTTTATGATGTGGTTGGACGCAGGATGGAGTGCATACAGTATTTGAATGATCTGGATGTGATAGCATTTGTCAGCGCGTCAGGTGTCAGGGGATTTCTGGACGTTCTTGATGCAGAAAAAAACAGAATTGATATGGAGCATACATCCAACGATACTGATTCATGCGGGGATCATACGGACAATACAGACAGCAGTTTAAAAATACGTGATATAATGGAAAATATTCATATAGCGGTACTTGGAAATGTGACTGAGAAGGCTTTGGAGAAGGCTGGTTATCATGCGGATATAGTTCCAGAGGTTGGTGATATCGAGCATCTTATATCAGCCATCGGTGATTATTATTTTAGAGAAAAGAGGCAGTAACATGATAAGACTCAGAAGACTTCGTGGCAGCGAGGCCATCAGAAATATGGTTAGAGAGAACAGAGTTAACAAGGAGGATCTTGTATATCCGATGTTTGTGGCGGAGGGCACAGGGATCAAGAATCCGGTAGACTCCATGCCGGGGATATACCAGTATTCACTCGACACATTTGAGGAGGAGCTTCACAGAGTGGCGGACGCCGGAATCAGCGCGGTTCTCCTGTTCGGCATACCGGCTCACAAGGATGAGGTGGGCAGCAGCGCGTACGATGACCAGGGAATCATGCAGAAAGCGGTCAGGAGGATAAAAGAGCTGTATCCGGACATGATAGTCATAGCGGACATTTGTCTGTGCGAGTACACATCACACGGTCACTGCGGAATTATCCATGACGGCAAGATACTCAACGATGAGACTCTTCCATATCTGGGCAAGATGGCTGTATCCCTTGCAAAGGCTGGCGCAGACATGGTGGCTCCGTCGGATATGATGGATGGACACACCGCATACATCAGGCAGGCGCTTGACGACAACGGGCTTACGGATGTCCTGATCATGGGCTACAGTGCGAAATTTGCATCTGGTTACTATGCACCATTTCGCGATGCGGCACATTCAGCACCTCAGTTTGGAGACAGAAGAACATACCAGATGGATCCTGCAAATGGCAGGGAGGCTCTGAGGGAGTGCGAGGCAGACATCGCCGAGGGCGCAGACATAATCATGGTCAAGCCGGCACTTGCTTATCTGGATGTAGTCAAGGATGTGAGAAACCACACGGACTATCCGATAGCGGTGTACAATGTCAGCGGCGAGTACTCCATGGTCAAGGCAGCTGCGGCAAATGGCTGGATAGATGAGAAGAGAATCGTAATGGAAAACATGACAGCCATGAAGCGTGCTGGAGCAGGAATCATCATAACCTATCACGCCATAGACGTGGCACACTGGCTTGAGTCGGAATCAATATGACGGAGTCATATTTCGGAATGATTCCGACGATCTGCCCCACTCGATGGAGGAGAGAGGGGCGTTACCAAATAGTCGGAATCAATATGACGGAGTCATATTTCGGAATGATTCCGACGATTTGCCCCACTCGACGGAGGAGAGAGGGGCGTTACCAAAGATGAGGAGAATGCGACATCAACACTTAAAAGAAGATAGAGCTGAGTAGGACAATAGTTGCTATGTATAACGAGGTGTTTTTATCTATTTGGAATATAAAATAGAAAAATATACAAAATTTTCGCAAAAGTCCTTGATTCGAGTCAAAAGATACACGAATTGTAAATTCTTGTACCTTTTGAGAAAAATTCCTCTGAAAAGATACAATATTGTATCTAAACGGCAAAAATAACATAGCTTTGCGAAAAACAAAAGAGAATCAAAAAGACAACAACAATAAAAGTAAAACAAAAGAAACTACAGAAAACAAAGGAAAAAAGAAAGCTACAGAAAAACAAAAGGAAACAAAGAAAAAAGTCACACAGGACGATAAATTATAGAAAGAAGAATGGCAATGACAAATTCACAGGATTTATTTGAAAAATCACAGAAGGTGATTCCAGGTGGCGTCAATTCACCGGTCAGGGCATTTGGCTCGGTGGGACGGACACCTGTATTTATGAAGAAAGCAAAAGGTTCACATATATTTGACGAGGATGGCAACTCCTATGTGGATTATGTCTGCTCCTGGGGACCGGGAATTCTGGGGCATGCCGATGACAGAGTCATAGATGCGGTAAAGGCTGCTTGTGATGACGGACTTACATTTGGCGCACCGACAAGGAAAGAACTCGAGATCGCAGAGCTGATAAATGAGCTCATGCCGTCAATGGAGCTGACACGAATGGTCAACTCGGGAACAGAGGCGGTGATGAGTGCCCTCAGAGTGGCGAGGGGATTTACAGGCAGAGACAAGATTGTAAAGTTCCGCGGCTGCTATCACGGACACAGTGATGGACTGCTGGTCAAGGCAGGCTCGGCGGCACTTACACAGTCAGTTCCAGACAGTCTGGGAGTTCCAAAGTCGTATATACAGCATACACTCATAGCTGAGTATAACAACGAGGACAGCGTAAAGAAGTTATTTGAGGCGGAGGGCAAAGATATTGCCGCAATCGTGGTCGAGCCGGTTGCCGCAAATATGGGAGTTGTCCCACCGCATGATGAATTCCTTCAGTTTCTCAGGGACATAACAAATGAATATGGCGCACTTCTTATATTTGATGAGGTCATCACAGGCTTCAGACTCAGCCTTGGCGGTGCCCAGGAATACTTTGGGGTAAAGCCTGATCTCACAACACTTGGCAAGATAGTCGGAGGCGGAATGCCGGTGGGAGCATACGGCGGACGCCGCGATGTCATGAGCATGGTGGCACCACTTGGCGGAGTATACCAGGCGGGAACTCTGTCGGGCAATCCGATAGCTATGACAGCCGGACTCACAACGCTCCGCATACTCCAGAAGGAAAAGGATACAATATATCCGGCGATAGAAAAGAGCACAAGGCAGATAGCTGACACAGTCAGAAGCACATTTGGCGACACAGTCCACGTCAACCAGATAGGCTCACTGATGAGTGTATTCTTCACAGATCAGGAAGTAGTGGATATGGACACATCAATATCCAGCAACACCGCAAGGTATGCAAAGTATTTCTCATACATGCTGGACAACGGAATCTACCTTGCTCCATCACAGTTTGAGGCAATGTTCGTGTCCTACGCACACAGCAAGGAAGATGTATCCAAAACTTGTGAGCTGATAAAGAAATACAAAGAGAACTAGAGAGACTTAGTAGGTCAGAAGATGTCTCATTAAAAAGGAATTTATATTCCTATATTGTAGAAATAATTAGATAAGTATTAAAAGAGTGGTTTGGAAATAACATAATAAAACTAACGGTTATCGAAGAGTAAGCTGTCATGTTTATGTGATGCTCCAAAGGCGGGTAGCACATAGACGACGGAAGCTTGTCGCTCCTTGCTGAGCGGGAGCCCCCCTGCCCTTATAGGGGGCGGGAGCGAATGCAAATAATGTGTCAAGTTTTCTGTGAAAACTTGACATGTAGCGTCAGCCCCTCGCCGAAGGCGACTTTTGATGGGCTGATGCTCAATTCAGGAGCTAAGACAAGGTGACAGAGTCGTGCGTAGCCTTGGAGCATCACATAAACATGACAGCGACCTTCTTCGACAAGGAGGAACTATGAGAGATTTGGTTATTGTGGGCAGCGGCCCTGCGGGTCTGTCCGCCGCAGTCTACGCCAAGAGGGCTATGATGGACGTGGTGGTATTGGAGAAGGAGGCATTCTCCGGCGGGCAGATAGTAAATACAGAGCAGGTTGACAACTACCTTGGACTGCCGGGAATAAGCGGCTTTGACATGGGTATGAAGTTCAGAGAACATGCGGATACATTTGGCGTGGAGTTCGATGACAGAGAGGTGACAGCCATCGAGGATCACGGCGATCACAAGAAGGTCAGCCTGGAGGATGGCAGCAGCATAGAGACAAAGGCGGTTCTGATAGCCACGGGCGCAAAGCACAGAAAGCTTGGCATTCCCGGTGAGGAGGAATTCACAGGGGCAGGAGTTTCTTACTGTGCTACATGTGACGGAGCATTTTTTAGGAACAAAGAAGTCGCAGTTGTGGGCGGAGGTAACATAGCCCTTGAGGATGCCCTGTATCTGTCAAAGATGTGCAGCAAGGTACATCTGATCCACAGAAGAGATGAGTTCAGAGGCGAGAAAATACTCGGAGCGCAGGTGCTTGAGACTGAGAATATAGAATTCCATCCATTTGCACAGGTGACAGAGATAGGCGGAGCACCGGGTAAGCTGGAACTCAAGGTTGCTGTGAATACACCAAAAACAGTGGGTGGACAGGCAGATGCAGGGGCAAATGTCAATGCGTCTAGTGAAGAAACATCGGCATTTGGCAGCCACGATTTCACACTTCCAGTAGCCGGTGTATTCATTGCCATAGGAACAAGCCCTATCACAGACTTCCTCGGTGACGTTGTGGAGCTTGACGACGCTGGTTATGTTGTATCCGGCGAGACCGGACAGACCAGCACACCGGGAATATTTGCCGCGGGAGATGTGAGGACCAAGGCAGTGCGCCAGGTGGCGACAGCAGTTGGAGATGGTGCAGCAGTTATCCATTATGTAGAGGAATATCTGAATGGTTTAAAAAATAAGGATAACTGAAACAGCTGATTAGCATATATGATTAACGATATAGAAATATACTCATAAAAAATAAATAGAATAATTGGGAAGCAATTGGCATGGAGATAAAGCATGGAATGTAAATGCATAACTGTTTTTCTCCCTGCCAAAAAAAATAAAACTAATTCATAGTAATTCTATAGGCAAAATATAACAACGAACAGGAGGCAGAAAAATGTTAATATCATCAAAGGGACAATATGCATTGAGACTCATGGTAGATATATCTATAAATAGCGGCAGTACGGTTACTGTCAAAGCCGTAGCCAGAAGATGTGGATTGTCTGACAAATATCTTGAGCAGGTTACATCTTCTCTGCTAAAGGCAGGATATTTAAGGAGTGTGAGAGGGCCGAGGGGCGGTTACCGTCTGAACATGCCGGCGGAGGAGATCACGGTTGGGATGGTGCTAAGGGCGATTGAGGGCAGGATATCACCGATCGATAATCGAGTTGATGAGGATGGCGACACCAATATGGTCATGAACGATGTCATCGGAGAGGTGTGGGATGACCTTGAATCTGCCATCAACAATGTCCTTGACAACAAAACCATCGCCGATCTCACCCGGGAGTACAGTGACCGAATCGGATACATGTACTCAATATAAATTAGTGACGGAGGGGGTCAGGCACTTCCGTCCCTGGAAGGGGTCAGGCACCTTCGTCCCTGGAAGGGGTCGGAGGTCAATAAGATTTCAGTTGAAAAAAAACTTAATTTGTATATAGTTGTAGTGGGATATATATCATAGTAGGAGAATAAGAGATGTTAACACAGTTTTCGAGAACAGAGCTGCTATTTGGCAAGGAAGCCATGGACAAGCTGGCAGGCTCTAAGGTAGCGGTATTTGGAATAGGCGGAGTTGGCGGTTATGTATGCGAGGCGCTGGTCAGAAGCGGTGTCGGAGCATTTGACTTGATAGATGATGACAAGGTGTGTCTTACAAATCTCAACAGACAGATCATAGCGACCAGAAGCACAGTGGGGAAGTACAAGACCGATGTTATGAGGGACAGGATGCTTGACATCAACCCGAAGGTGGAGGTAGAGGTACATAAATGTTTCTTCCTCCCGGAGAACGCGGACGACTTCCCTTGGGACAGCTACGACTATGTGGTCGACGCGGTGGACACCGTGACAGCCAAGATCGCTCTTGTCATGAAGTGTAAGGAGAAGAACATTCCGATCATCAGCAGCATGGGTGCGGGAAACAAGCTTGATGGAAGCCAGTTCAAGGTTGCAGATATATACAAGACAAAGGTGTGCCCGCTCGCGAAGGTCATGAGAAGAGAACTGAAGAAGAGGGGCGTCAAGAAACTCAAGGTCGTATACTCGGAAGAGATTCCTACAAGGCCGATTGAGGATATGGCGATAAGCTGCAGAAATAACTGCATCTGTCCTCCAGGAGCAGAACACAAATGTACAGAGCGCAGAGACATCCCTGGCAGTGTGGCATTTGTGCCATCAGTCGCAGGACTTATCATAGCCGGTGAGGTTGCAAAGGATCTCATCAGGGTGTAAAAAAAGGACGCTGAGAAATCAGCGTCTTCTCCATAAAAATACCAGAGTTCCAAGCAGAACCGCACTCCCATAGATGAATGGTGCATTTTTGTTACTGCTCAAAGTTCTTTCCGTATAAGATACGGATGGATTATCCGGGTTGTAATATATTGCGATGAACGACATGGAGTTGTAATTTGTTAGACCGCGGACGGAAAGAAAACCATTGTGCAATACTCCGGACTGGTCGCGGTATTCATAGTTGATATGGGTTCTTTTACTGATTCTTCTGACAGATGTGATATCGGCGGATGTTCGGGTATAGTCTTGCTCGATACGGCATGCCTTACCCCGTATGGATAGACCGACGACCACAGCTATGATGAATGATGCTATTGGAATAATGTAAGTCGTATAAGGTAATAGTCTGAAAAAAATACTGATAGAATCCCCTGATGTTAAAATCATGATATACCCCCTGAAATTGTTGTTTCCCCAAATGTCAGACATGAGATTACTATTTACATGCCGGACTTGTATGTGTAGATTATAATATAAAGTGGACAGGTTGAGAATCCCTTAATTTAAGCGGATAAGTCTTTCAATATAGCAAATTTCAGGTAATAAATATATTACTGTTTGCACTGCCGCTCATGGTGGTCATAAGCTCAGTCATATTCGCATTTGCCAGAAGTGATAACATGGAGATAATAGGCCAATAATATAATAGAGAATATACAAAAGGAAGATGAACGAGATGGATAATAAAGAAGAAAAGAAGATTATAAGACAGGAGTTTCTGACAGGTGAGAGAGCTCTTTTCATGGGAAAAAATCTCGATATATATGATACGATATTTGATGATGGCGAGTCTCCACTTAAGGAGAGCAGCGATATAAATCTGTACGGCAGCATGTTCAAATGGAAGTATCCGCTGTGGTACAGCAAGAACGTTGTTGCGGAGGATTGTCACTGGTTTGAGATGGCGAGAGCCGGAGTCTGGTACACTGATAATATCGCAGTGAGACGGGCACTCATCCAAGCACCAAAAAACTTCCGCAGATGTAAAGACCTGGAGCTTACGGATGTGACATTCACCCATGCGGAGGAGACACTGTGGAGCTGCGATGACGTGACAATGGACCACGTGACAGCAAAGGGCGACTATTTTGCCATGAACAGCAATAATATGAAGATAGACGGCCTGAAGCTTGATGGAAATTATTCATTTGACGGATGCAGGAATGTGGAGATAAGAAACTCAAATCTGCTTTCAAAGGATGCATTCTGGAATACAGAGAACGTGACCGTATATGATTCATTCATATCGGGCGAGTATCTTGGCTGGAACGCAAAGAACCTCACCCTGGTGAACTGCACCATCGAGAGCCTTCAGGGCATGTGCTACATCGACAACCTTGTGATGAAGAACTGCAAGCTCATCAACACAACACTTGCATTTGAATACTCAACAGTGGATGCCGACATCTGCAGCAAGATAGACAGCGTCATGAATCCGACGTCAGGGACCATCAAAGCCAAGCACATTGACAACCTGATAATAGAAAAAGACAAGGTAGATCCGTCAAAGACGAAAATAATAGTACAGGACTAAACGAGTTTAAGATTTGGTGATATATCATAACGTAAATGAGATTCCGCGGCTGCTGTGGTGAAACGAGTTGGCACATATAGAGTGCTCAATCGGTAGTGAAGTCGACGGAGCATTGCTGCTTCTTGCCGGAGCGGCGCAAGCAACGTCCTTATCGCTTGCAGAGCGCAGTGCAGATAGAAGCAAAGCAAGGCGAGGGAAGACGAACGTGATGGAGCATTCTATATGTGCCAGCCGTTTGCCACATCAGCCACGGAATCTCTCCATGAAGTGGAGGGACAAACATGAAGTTTGATTTTGACAAGGTTATAGACAGACGCGGCACAGGCTCCCTGAAATGGGACGTGCCGGAAAATGAACTGCCAATGTGGGTGGCAGATATGGATTTCCAGACGGCTCCGTGCATCAGGGAGGCACTGTCAGCCCGGGTGGAGCACGGAATATTCGGATACTCCATCATCCCGGACGAGTGGGCAGATGCATACGTGAACTGGTGGGGCAGCAGACACGGATTTGCGATAGACAGGGATTGGCTGGTGTTCTGCACCGGAGTCATCCCAGCCATATCAACGGCGGTGAGAAAGCTCACCACACCCGCAGAGAATGTTGTAGTGCAGACCCCTGTCTATAATATTTTCTTCAATTCTATATACAACAATGGGCGAAATATATTGGAGAGCCCTCTGAAATATGACGGTGAGGGATATGCCATGGACTTTGAGGATCTTGAGGCAAAGCTTGCAGATCCACAGACCAGCCTCATGATACTCTGCAATCCACAGAATCCTGCGGGGAAGATCTGGGATAAGGAGACGCTTGCTCATGTGGGAGAGCTCTGCGCAAAGTATGGTGTGACGGTCATCTCGGATGAGATACACTGCGATCTCACTGATCCTGGAAAGGAGTATGTGCCATTTGCCACGGCATCTGACACATGCAGGGATATAAGTGTGACCTGTATTGCGCCGACAAAGACTTTCAACATAGCGGGAATCCAGACCGCAGCAATTGTGGTTCCGGATAAATTTCTGAGACACAAGATGTGGAGAGGTCTGAACACAGACGAGGTAGCCGAGCCAAATGCATTTGCTGTGGATGCGGCGATAGCAGCATTTACACAAGGCGGCGAGTGGCTGGACAGTCTCAGACAGTATCTTTATGAGAACAAGCAGTATGTCAGGAAGTTTATAGATGAAAAAGTGCCGGGTATAAAGGTAGTGTATTCGGAGGCCACATATCTGCTCTGGCTTGACTGCAGCGGAATCTGCGGCGCTGACGGCGAAGATGGCAATGCCAAGACTCTGTCGAAATTCATCAGAAAGAACACCGGGCTCTATATGTCACCAGGACTTTCATACGGCAAGAACGGAAAGACATTTATCAGGCTTAACATTGCATGTCCAAGATCGACAGTGGAAGATGGTATGAGAAGACTTGCAGAGGGAGTCAGTGAGTTTAAGAAATCGTTTGGCATAGGGGCTGTAAGCAGTGATGGCGAGCACGGACATTTGGCAGGTGTATGGTCAGGACAGACATCTGAAGAAAGTACGGTAAAGAAGGAGATATAGATGAGTAGCAGTGAAAACTTGCTGAAGGACATGATATCTGGAAAGTCCATGACCGCATCCCAGCAGATAGGACTTACGGTCAGGCTCAGTATCCCGGCGATCCTTGCCCAGATCTCGTCCATTGTCATGCAGTACATCGATGCATCCATGGTGGGGCGTCTTGGTGCAAATGCATCGGGAGCCATCGGACTTGTCTCGTCCACGACATGGTTGTTTGGCGGGCTGTGCATTGCAGTGACTACAGGATTTACTGTGCAGATAGCCCAGGCTGTGGGCGCTGGAGAGGATAAATCTGCCAGAAATATCATGAAACAGGGACTTATAATAGCCCTGTGCATAAGCGCCATACTTGCACTCGTTGCAGCACTTATAAGCACACCGCTTCCGAGATGGCTCGGCGGTGAAGCTGCGATACAGAAGATGGCAAGCCAGTATTTCCTTGTGTACATGCTGGGACTTCCCGCTCTGCAGATGAACAGCATAGCGGGTGGCATGCACCAGAGCTCCGGAAATATGAGACTACCAGGTATACTGAATGTCATGTGCTGTGTGATGGATGTGATCTTCAATTTGTTCTTTATATTTCCGACAAGAATTGTAAATTTAAGTATTCCGTTTTTATCCAGTGTAAAGCTGGCTGGTTCTCAGATGGCGGGAACGGTTCAGGCAGAAGCCTTTGGTTCCCATTTGTCAACATTTGTGCAGTCTGAAACCTCGATGAATGGACTGACATTTACCATGCCGGGACTTGGCCTTGGCGTTGCCGGGGCGGCGCTTGGAACCATCACAGCGGAGGCTGTCACCTGTGCCATCATGGTCACTACACTTCTGTGGAAGAACAAGACACTTCACTTAAGAAAGGGCGAACACTTAAGATTTCACAGGGATACCCTTACTAAGGCGGTGAAGATTGGGGCACCTGTGGGACTTGAGCAGATGGTCATGTGTTCAGCGTATGTCATGTCCACAAAGATCGTGTCACCGCTCGGAACGATAGCCATCGCAGCCAACTCATTTGCGGTTACTGCGGAGAGCTTCTGCTACATGCCGGGATACGGAGTGCAGGCGGCAGCAACTACACTTGTGGGACAATGCGTGGGAGCCGGACAAAAACAGTTGTCCAGAAGGATGGCATGGATTACAATGGGATTAGGTATGTCGGTTATGACCGTTGGCGGAGTCCTCATGTACATAGCAGCTCCGGCCATGATAGGTGTGCTGACACCGAACGAAGAGATAAGAAATCTAGGGGCGGCAGTGCTGAGGATAGAGGCATTTGCCGAACCATTTTACGCCGCATCCATAGTTGCTTCGGGAGCACTCAGGGGAGCCGGGGACACTCTGGTCCCAAGCTGCATGAACTTTGCCAGTATGTGGTGCGTGCGGATACCGCTTGCAGCTATACTTGCACCTAGAGTCGGGCTCTATGGTGTATGGATCGCCATGTGCGTGGAGCTCTGTTTCAGGGGAATCCTGTTCACCACAAGGCTTAAACGGGAAAGATGGATGCGGGTGTTTGAAGAAAATTAAATATGATGTTTTATAATTGCAAGGTATGATTAAACTTGCAATAAAACACCATTAAACAGGGAGGGAAATATGCCAGTATTTGATTTCAGTGGAAGTGACAACAAGAATAAGAACATAGTTACATATGAGACATTTCAGTCATCGGAAAGAACAGCCACGGCGGAGATGCCAATTATGCTCCTGGAGAACTCGGCCAGGAAGTGGGCACACCACTCCAGCGGAAAGTTCACGAATCCGATCAAGAGAACCGCATTTGAATTTGACGAGGTAGATGGTGTCCAGTCCGCAGACATATTGAAGATAGATGCGAGATTTGTAAGCCTTCTCAAATGGCTCGGTGAGAATCACATCAATGTCCGTCTGTCGGGAGAGAACAGGCCGGAGGGCTATGCGGTGTACAAGATAAGGGAGACGGAGTTCGGCGGCGGGGCAAAGCTGTCGGCAAATGACGGATTCCTTCAGTTCATGATAGAACGACTTCTTGCCAGTGATGCCCCTTCAGAAGAGGAGAAATCCGAGGAGGAAGAAGAGGAGGAGGCACTTGGCGATGACATGAAGCTCACAAGCATGCAGAGTATCATAGACTTCATGCACTGTGCCGGAAGAACGCTCCCTGACAATATAAGACTGTGGGCGAGAAGAAATCTTGCGGTTGCCAGATCCAGCGAGGTATCCCCTGAGGAGAGACGCCACGCGCAGAGAGCACTCTCTATGGCGATGAACATCAGATGGAAGAGCAATTATTTTGAGGCGATAGATCCAGATGAGGCGAGAAGGATACTGGACGAAGAACTCTACGGAATGGAGAAGGTCAAGCAGAGGATCATCGAGACGATCATCCAGATCAATCGTACACATACACTTCCTGCATATGGACTTCTGCTCTGCGGACCTGCCGGAACAGGAAAGTCACAGATAGCATATGCGGTTGCAAGAATACTGAGACTTCCATGGACGACTCTTGACATGAGTTCCATCAATGATCCGGAGCAGCTGACAGGAAGCTCAAGAGTGTATTCCAATGCCAAGCCGGGAATCATCATGGAGGCATTTTCACAGGCTGGCGAGTCCAACCTTGTATTCATCATCAACGAGCTGGACAAGGCAAACTCCGGCAAGGGCAACGGCAATCCTGCGGATGTACTGCTGACACTGCTGGACAACCTGGGATTCACCGACAACTATATGGAGTGCATGATCCCGACAAATGGTGTATACCCTATAGCAACGGCAAATGATAAGGAGAACATCAGCAAGCCTATCATGTCGAGATTTGCGGTCATAGATATACCGGATTACACCCCGGGTGAGAAGAAGGAGATATTCAACAAATTCGTTCTGCCTAAGGTTCTCAAGCGCATCGGACTTGAAGGGAGCGAGTGCATCATCCTTCCAGACGGTGTGGATGCGGTCATAAAGAAGTGTGACGGCGTGACCGGAATCAGAGATATAGAGCAGGCTGCAGAGCACATAGTTGCACACGCACTCTACCAGATCGAGGTAAACCACGTCCAGAGCGTGACATTTGACGGAGCTATGATAGAGGAGCTTTTGAGCTGAATATCGTCATATTACACAATGTACATTACAGAAAGTATTATGGTATACTCTCCTTATGAAACAAGTTTCATAAGGAGAGTATATTTATAAATGGCAAGTATAAGAGATGTTGCAAAGGAGGCCGGTGTTGCTATCTGCACGGTGTCAAGACTTATCAACGGCACGGCAAAAGTTGAACCCGAGACTCAAAAGAAGATAGAAGATGCGATGAAGAAACTGGATTATGTTCCAAATGAGCTTGCGCGCGGCATGTTCAAGGGCAGGTCCAATTCCATTGCGATGCTGGTTCCAAATATACAGCACCCATGGTTCTCATCACTGGCATCGGAGATTGAAAAGATACTTTATGAGAAAAAGTATAAATTCATGCTTTTTTCCACATCGGACGACAAGCAGAGGGAGAAGGAATGTTTTAAGCTGTTAAAGTCCAATATCGTGGACGGAATCATATGCGGAACAACCACAAGCACAGCAAAGGAATATCAGAGGATAGACAAGCCTATGGTCATGCTGGATTACATGGTGGGAAACAAATTCCCTGTCGTAGTGTCTGACCACAAGATGGGCGGACAGCTTGCTGCCCGGGAATTTATAAACAGTGGATGCAAATATGTCATCCACATATCCGGAATAAGAACAGACAAGAATATCATGTCGTATGAGTGTCATGAGGAGCTTGACAGAGTACTCGCCGAGAATGGGATAAAATCCAGGAGAGTTCCTGTTCAGTGGAACGACTTTGATTTCCAGGGATACTTTGAGATGGCAAAATGCATACTTGAGGAGTACCCGGATGTGGACGGTGTATTTGCCGCAGACATGCCGGCGATAGCATTCCTCAAGGCGGCGCTTGCCATAGGCAAAAAGATCCCTGATGATCTCGCAATCGTGGCATACGGTGGAACATACATCACCAACGCCAGCACGACAAGGCTCACATCAATACACCAGCCGTACAAGGAGATCGCTCAGGAGGCAGTTCGCCAGCTTATGGAGATGATCGATGGACCGGAGGAGGAAGATGATGCCGAAGGACAGGTTGAAAGTGCAACCGCAGATCAGATCGACAGCGCAAAAGAGAGACACACACATATAGACGGAAATCTTATACTACTTCCGGTGAGCGTAGAAAAAGGCGATACAACTTTATAGTATGATTACGAAAAGAAGTTCATGAAGAGAAAATGAGGTGCCACTCAAAAATCATGAACTTCTTTTTTATGCGGGTACAAAACATAAGAAACTTGCTAAGAGTACAAAATTATCGCTTTTTGCAAGAAATAAGTCAGAAAGATACAAAATATCAGAATCTTGTATCTTTATGCGGGAAAAATGGAAAATAGATACAAATTTGTGACGTTTTCATCTGGAAATCCCTGATTTGCGAAAACTCCCTGGACATATGCTCTGTTCATTTAAGCGCTTATGAAATGTGTTTTATCGAGACGATATAATATGGTGACAAGTGATAAGTATACAGAGTTACCGCAGTTATCATTACAAGGAAAGCTCATAAAGAGCAGAAGACTATAGGGCAAGACAGTCAGAAAGAAAACAAGAGGGAAATTCAAAGCAAGAAAAGGAGGAAAGGTTATGAGAGCAAAGAAATTCGTAGCATGTGCGCTTTCAGCAGCTATGATGCTGGGACTTGCATCTATGACAGGATGTGGTTCAGCAAAGAAGGATTACGAGACAGAGACAGGAGTTAAAGTCAATCTACGATTCAATTCCAGAGAGCATGCAGCTCGCAGATGATATGTGATGTATTTGGACTTGACAACGCAGACGCATTTGTCGCTGATTACAGAAGTGCCAATTATGAAGAGTTCAAAGGCATGATCAAGGCAATCGATGATTACATAAACGGCAAGGGTGGCGAGAAGGTTACACTTTCAGGCAATGCATACACCACAGCAAAGGACAAGACAGCCACAACAGAGAACATGAACGGAGTATTTGCAATCGCAGGTGCTGAGAAGTGGACATATGCAAACCACTATACAAACTAGTTACACAGACATAGATATCAATCCGGGCGATCTCTGGCTGCACCAGAGAGACTGGACGATAGAGGAATTCAAGGACAAGCTGTTCACCAATCAAAGACTTGTGAAAAAGATCGGATGGGCGGCAAATTACCTGGAAAACCACGATCAGCCTAGAAGTATAGGCAAATACTTCCCAGCCGGTGACATACCTGAATACAGAACACAGATGGCAAATGGGGTCAGGCACTTTGTATAAATGTTAATGACGACTGAGTATATGGAATAATGGATAATAGTCGTAAGTTCGGTATATAAATATTGTTACCAAAGCGTTATACAAGCCATATTTTCTCAACTTTTTCCCATATAAAATCATTTTTACAAATAATAAAATTGTCTTAATAGAAAGGGCCTTTGGCAGAAGTGCCTGACCCCTCAGTTTTGGGCATGTAAATAAATGGAGAAAAGGAGACATACATATGGGTATTATATTTCACGAGAAAACACAGACATTTCATCTCACAAATGGTGAGATAAGTTACATTATGACAGTGCTCCCAAATGGACACCTGGGAAATCTGTATTACGGCAAGGGGGTAAGGGACAGATCGGATTTTTCACATTTGTTGGAATTGGTTCAGAGACCTATGTTCCAGTATGTATATGACGATGACAGGCTGTTTTCGCTCGAGTCGGTGAAACAGGAACTTCCTGTGTACGGGACCACGGACTACAGGGCTCCAATGGTAGAGATTTTGCAGTCAAATGGCAGCAGGATATCAGATTTTGTGTATGTATCACATGAGATAAGCAAAGGTAAGCCAAAGCTTGAGGCGCTGCCAGCAACATACACAGAGGATGATGATGAGGCAGAGACTCTGATCATCACATTAAAGGATTCACTCACAGGCATAAAGGCGAGGATGCTCTATACGATATGGAGCGACAGGCCGGTCATAGCGAAGAGTGTAGAGTTTGTAAATGAGGGTGCCGAGGCGGTGCATCTCACCACAGCATACAGCATGTGCCTGGATCTCCCAGATCATGATTATCAGTGGATGCAGCTTTCAGGTGCATGGGCTAGAGAACGCCATATAATAACCAGAGATCTTGAGCAGGGAGTACAGTCCATAGGCAGTAACCGTGGTCATTCGTCCCATGAGCACAATCCATTCATTGCATTAAAGAGAGAGACAACAGACGAGAATCAGGGCGAGGCGATTGGAATAAGCCTTGTGTATAGTGGTAATTTCAGGATACAGGCTGAGGTTGATACGAGAAATACAGCCCGAATTCTTGCCGGAATAAATCCTGACACATTTGACTGGAAGCTTGATGCAGGTGAGCATTTTCAGACTCCTGAGGCAGTCATTGTGTACTCAGATCAGGGACTCAACAAGATGAGCCAGACATTCCACAAGCTGTATCAGAAGAGACTTGCAAGAGGCGAGTGGAGAGACAAGCCGAGACCGATCCTCATCAATAATTGGGAGGCTACATATTTTGATTTCACCAGAGAGAAGCTCATAGCCATCGCCCAGAAGGCAAAGGAGTGCGGAGTTGAGCTGTTTGTCCTTGATGACGGCTGGTTTGGAGCCAGGACCACAGATCATGCAGGACTTGGAGATTGGGTGGCAAATCCTGACAGACTTCCAGATGGAATCACAGGAATTACAGAGGATATAGAGAATGTAGGGCTGAAGTTCGGACTGTGGTTTGAACCTGAGATGACAAATAAAGACTCAGACCTTTACAGAGAACATCCAGATTGGATTCTCTCGGTTCCGGGCAGACATGACTCACACGGAAGATTCCAGTACGTTTTGGATTTCTCCAGAAAAGAGGTCGTTGACAGGATATATGAGATGATGGCAAAGATACTCAGCACGGCAAAGGTCTCATATGTTAAGTGGGATATGAACAGAAGTATCACAGAGTGCTACAGCGCAGCACTTCCTGCTGACAGACAGGGCGAGGTGTTCCACAGATATATACTTGGAGTGTACGATCTGTATGAGAGACTCACAAGCGCATTTCCACATGTACTTTTCGAATCATGCGCCAGCGGCGGCGGACGTTTCGATCCGGGTATTCTCTACTATGCGCCACAGGGATGGACAAGCGACGACACGGATGCCATAGAGAGAGTCAAGATCCAGTATGGAACGTCCATGTGTTACCCGATCAGCAGCATGGGAAGTCACGTGTCAGTTGTGCCAAATCATCAGACAAGACGCGATACTCCATTGAAAACACGTGTAAATGCTGCATATTTTGGAACGTTTGGATATGAACTAGATCTGAACAAACTCACAGCAGAGGAGATAGAGGAAGTCAAAAAGCAGGTTAAGTTTATGAAGGCATACCGAGAGATGATCCAGTACGGAACGTTCTACAGACTTGCAAGCCCATTTGACAATGATGAGTGTGGCTGGATGGTTGTGTCAGAGGATAAGAAGATTGCCATCGCCGCGTGGTTCAGAACACTATATACACCGAACAAATGCTTTACAAGGATGAAACTTCATGGACTTGATCCGGAGGCATTTTACAGTTGCAGTGTACTAGGGGGTCAGGCACTTACAGTTAGTAAGACTCCTGATGGACAGTTGATATATGAGAAAAATTCAGATGAAAATGAAGAAATTAATGACACATTTAATATTATCGTTGGACCTTCGTGTTACGGTGATGAACTGATGAATATCGGACTTATCACCAGTGATACATCTGCGGGCGAGATAGTTGGAGATGATATTCCATGTGGTGACTATGACTCAAGATTATATATATTAAAAGCAATATAGAAAGTATATGATCAACATAAAGTAATTTACAGGGACTCCACAGCGGGCCGCATGGTTACATGGGGCCTGACCCCATTGTTGTGCCCCCCTATTGTTGTGCCCCGATTGTTTTGTGAGAGAATAGGAGATGGAAAAGTATGTATCATTCTATACAGGATATTATCGATATATGTAATGAAGAGAATATGGAATTCTGGGAGGTTGTTCAGAGGGCTGATATGGATGAGCGGGCGGCGTCTTCTGCTGAGTCCTGGACGAATATGGCAAATATGTATCAGGCTATGAAAGATGCAGATAAGAGCTATAATGCCAGGCTCAGATCAGCATCGGGACTGGCCGGCGGCGATGGTGAAAAGCTGGGGTTTACTGATGAGCAGATGATACATGCAATGTATGTGTCGGCGGGCGTTGGAGCTGTCATAGCAGAAAACGCATCCATAGCAGGAGCATCAGGTGGATGCCAGGCAGAGATAGGATCTGCAAGTGCCATGGCAGCAGCAGGACTTGTAAGCCTGCAGGGCGGAACGGTGGAAAATATTGCTCACGGCGCAGCTCTTGCACTTAAAAATATGCTGGGGCTTGCGTGCGATCCGGTCTGCGGTCTTGTGGAAGTCCCTTGTGTGAAGAGAAATGTGGCCGGCGCTGTGAATGCAGTTACGGCTGCACAGATGGCTATGGCCGGTATTGTCAGTGCTATCCCTGTTGACGAGGTGATAGATACCATGCGCAGAATTGGAAACGCAATGCCTGAATCTCTGAAAGAGACGGCGGGAGGTGGACTTGCAACAACCCCGACGGCTGCTTTGATTGCACAGAGATTTCAAAAGTGCGAATAGAAAAAAGGGTATTCATAATCACTTATACACAAAGTGCACAAAAATAAATGGAGATAATGCATATTTATTATGAAAAAAATTTTGACGGACGTCAAAATACATAATCCGTATTTCATTTATTGCACAAATATGGTATACTTGGTGCAATAAGTCCCAATATTGTAATGGGGCAGATGGGGATGATGGTATGAAGAACAGAAAGAGGATTTGCGTTATTACTGCACAGGTTGAAGAAGATACACAGAATCATTTCATGCATGGTTTTATGAAGAAAGCATACGAGAAGAACTATGACGTATGCGTGTTTTCCATGTTTTTAAAGTATCAGGATTCGTCTTACCGTGAGGTTGGAGATTCGAATATCTACAACCTTATTAATTTTGACCTTTTTGATGCGGTGGTTATGTGTCAGGATACATTGCAGACTCCAGGTGTTGTGGAGAAGCTGGAGAAGAGGCTTCAATCAGAATTCCCTAACGGATTGGTTGTGGTTGTTGACAAGGAGAATAAGCTGTTTCCTACCATCATGATGGATCACTATACTCCTATAGTAAAGCTGGTTGACCATCTCATAGATGTGCACGGATATAAGAACATATACTTCCTGAACGGTCTAAAGGGGCATGTACATTCCAAGCAGAGACTGGCTGGATATATTGACAGCATGAAAGCCCATGGACTTCCTGTTACTGACGATATGATATATTATGGAACCTATTGGTATGACAGCGGAGATTACATGGTGGATGAGTTGGTCAAGGACAGGGATCATCTGCCGGAAGCGATAGTGTGTGCCAATGATTGTATGGCGATAGGAGTCTGCACAGCATTTGACAAATATGGCATAAAGGTTCCGGATGATATTGCTGTGGTTGGATATGACTCAATAGAGGACGGAAGAAACAGCCCGGTGCCGATCACATCTGCAGATATACCTGCGGAGGATTGCGGAAAGTATTGCGTGGAATATATAGATGCACAACTGAAAGGTCAGAGCGTTCCGGAGTTTAAGACGAATGTAGATCTGTACATAGGCGGAACCTGTGGATGCAAAGGCTGGGAGAAAGAGACTTTAAGGCTCAGGAGAGAGAAGTGGGCTACAGATCTGTCAGCCACAAGCTTCTATTCCTGCTTTAACAATATTATGGACGACCTTGTTGCACAGACAGATGTGAAGTCATTCTTTGAGACTGTATTCGAATATGTATATCAGATCAGACCATTTACAGGATTCCATCTGTGTCTGAATGATTATTGGAGGAATCCGGAGATCATGACTGGCGATGAGGCTCTTAGAAATGGGTATACAGATCAGGTGTACAGGATAATCAAGTGTGGGGCCAAAGAAGAAGAATCACATATCAGTTATGATGATGTGTTCAATTCTGAGATTTTGCTTCCGGAACTGTATATGGACAGAGACTATCCTACGGCATACATATTTTCGCCGTTGTTTTTCCAGGACAGAAGCTTTGGATATGCGGTGGTGAATTATGGAGAAGAGCCAAGGGTGTATGAAGATGTGTACAGATCATGGATAAAGACGGTGTCCAGGGATTTGGAGTCATTTGCAAGACATGAGGGACTTACGGCGGTGCTCAAAAGGCTGGAGGCTGAGCAGATAAGAGATGGCCTCACAGGACTTTACAATTATAGAGGATTTATGAGCCGGATGAATGAGATGGTGTCTGGCGCAAAAGAAAAAGATAAGGATATTCTGGTGCTGGCGATAGATCTCAAGGGAACTCGTCAGATAAATAATACATATGGAAGAACCGAGGGCGACAAGGTGATAGGCTATGTGGCCCAATCAATAAATGAAATCATGACCCAATCAGAGATAGCGATGAGAATGGGCAATGATGAGTTTGTGATCGCCACAACTGTGGATTCTGAAGATGACAACCGGGGAGAAGGTATTGTGGCTGAACTCAAGAAAAAACTTGAGGAGATCGATACTAGTAGCAGCAATGATATAGAGATTGGAATTTATTACGGCTGTAGGAAGGGCAGAGTTAAATCGAATACTGAACTTGAGCAGCTTATAAATGATGCGGTAAACCAGAAGAATAAGATAAAAGACAAGAATGCAAATAAAGGCAGGCATAAAGCAGAACTTACGAACAAGGATATAGAGAGAGATGAGATGGTTGCAGCGGTGCTTGACAAGAATCTGTTCACCTATCATTTTCAGCCTATTGTAAGTGCACATACAGGAACTATATTTGCATATGAAGCTCTCATGAGAGTTGTGGAGCCGGTGCGTATGTCGCCGCCTGAAGTACTTGAGAGTGCAGAGAGACTTGGCCGTCTTTACGATGTCGAGAAGTATACGTTATTCAATGTGGTCGAGATTGTGGCATCAAACCCAGAGATGTTTAAGGGCAAGAAGGTGTTCATCAACAGTATGCCGGGACATATGTTGAACCCGAAGGACAGACAGGAATTTCTGAAAAAAGTGAAGACACTTCAGTGCGCTGGCGTAGTTGTCGAGTTTACTGAGGGCGACGAGCTGTCTGACAATGAACTTGAAGAACTTAAGGCTTTCCTTAGGGGAAATGGAATGGAGATTGCCATAGATGATTACGGCTCAGGCTATTCAAATGTCAACAATCTCCTCAGATATATGCCGGAGTATGTCAAGATAGACAGGTTGCTGCTCTCGGGAATAGATTCGGATCCTCACAGGCAGCATTTTGTGAAAGATATAATAGAATTCACAAGAGACAATGGAATAAAAGCTCTGGCGGAGGGTGTTGAGACAGCCAAGGAGATGAAAACAGTGATTCAGCTCGGCTCAGATCTGATTCAGGGTTACTACACAGCACATCCGAATGCTGAGGTGGTACAGCTCATATCGCCTCAGGTTGTGAATGAGATAATCCAGTACAACCATATTGAGGACAGCGCTGAAAATGGCAGGGTATTTGTCATGGAGTACGAGCGGAGTGTATCGCTTGTGAAGCTGGAAAGTGACAGTTACAGAGAGATTGTGGTTGCGCCTAAGGCTGGAGGTGACAACAACGTTCGAATCGTGGGCGCAAATGGATTCCAGTCAGATATCAGTCTCAGAGTAAAGGATGGATTCACAGGAACCATAGTTATGCAGAATGCAAGCTTTTCAAGTGACAGGGATAAGCCTTGTATAGATTGCGGAGAGAACACAGATCTCTACATAGTATTGGAAGGCAAAAATTTATGCAGAGTGGGTGGCATACGTATTCCGGAGTCGTCGAGGGTGACATTCATAGGCGAGGGTGATATGCACATTCAGGTACATAGCAACAGGTATTATGGTATAGGAAACGATGTCGCTTCAAAGCATGGTATTATCAGGTTCAGGCAGGATGGCGTTATAAATATAGAAGCGAATGGTGTAAACGGAGTGGCTATAGGATCTGGCTATGGCGGAGATATCCGTATAGAGAAAGGCCGTTATGATCTGTATCTCAATGGGGAGAACGGAGTGGCTATAGGATGCATACATAGTCCGGTGAAGATGAACATAGTCAAGGGCGATATTGACATATCGTTTGAGGCTGCAAATGGTGTGGCAATAGGTTCTGTTGAGGGACATACGGACATCTCAGTCAGGGATACATCTATAACTATCCGTGGATCTGGCAACAGATATGTGGCTATGGGAACTCTGGATGGAGATGGCTGCATAGTTGATATCGGTAAAACTCATGTCGATATGAATTTGAAGGGTAATTCCTGCATAGCCATCGGATCAGATCATGGAACTGCTGACGTATGCATATCAGATGCCAATTCAAGAATCATGGCTCAGGGAGAGGCTTGTTTTGCAATAGGAAGCAGATGTGATATAGGTACACTTTCAAGCAGCAATGCTGACTTGAATGTGTCGGTGAAGAACGCTATCAATGTAGACATATCTGTTCCGGAACAGAATATCCGGCTGCTCAACGGCAGATGTATGTTCATGCTGAATAACGAGAGCGTAGAGCGTAAAGTTACTGAGCGTTACTAGATATATAGAAATAATACATTAAACAGTGGGCGCACGGGTTGCGCCCTGTTTTATGTATAAAAAGATGCCAGCTCCATCATTTGAAAAATGCTTTGATGGGGTGATTATTAATTGGAAGGAGTAAAGAAAATGGAAAGAGAAACAATGTGTATTCAGGCTGGCTACCAGCCAAAAAATGGAGAGTCAAGGATGATACCTATCGTGCAGAGCACGACATTCAAGTATGACACAAGTGAGGATATGGGAAAATTGTTTGATTTGGAGGAAAGTGGATATTTCTACACCAGACTAGCAAATCCTACAAATGATTATGTAGCAGCAAAGATATGTGCTCTTGAAGGAGGCTCTGCCGCTGTTCTCACATCATCAGGTCAGGCGGCAACATTCTTTTCGGTATTCAACATCGCAGGTGCCGGAGATCATGTAATAGCATCGTCAACAATATATGGAGGAAGCTACAATCTGTTTGCAGTTACCATGAAGAGAATGGGGGTTGAATTCACATTTGTTGATCCTGACTGCTCTGATGATGAGCTTGAAGCTGCATTTAAGCCGAACACAAAGGCTGTATTTGGCGAGACAATAGCCAATCCGGCTCTTATAGTATTTGACATAGAGAGATTTGCAAATGCTGCACATGCACACGGTGTTCCACTTATTGTTGACAATACATTTGCCACACCTATCAACTGCAGACCTATAGAATGGGGAGCTGATATTGTGACACATTCAACAACAAAATACATGGACGGCCATGACGCAACAGTGGGCGGAGTGATCGTTGATTCTGGAAAATTTGACTGGATGGCTCATGCTGACAAGTTCCCTGGCCTTACAACGCCGGACGATTCCTATCACGGAGTTGTATATGCGGAGAAGTTTGGAATGGGCGGAGCCTATATCAACAAGATCGTTGCGCAGCTTATGAGAGATCTCGGACCTATCCCTGCACCGATGAATTCATATATGTTGAACCTGGGCCTTGAGTCGCTGCATGTGCGTATGCCTAGACATTGCGAGAATGCCATGGCTGTTGCACAGTTCCTCGAGAAGCATGAGAAAGTTGCGTGGGTTAATTATCCGGGACTTGCCAGCAACAAATATTACGAGCGTGCGCAGAAGTATATGCCTGATGGAACATGTGGAGTTGTGTCATTTGGCGTGAAAGGTGGCAGAAGTGCCGCAGAGAAATTCATGAAGGGTCTTAAGGTTGCCATGATAGCGACGCATGTGGCAGATGCGCACACCTGTGTACTTCATCCCGCATCGGCAACCCACAGACAGATGAACGACGAGGAGCTCCTGGCTGCAGGCGTGAGCCCTGATCTGGTGCGTCTGTCCGTAGGCATAGAGAATGTGAATGACATTATTGCTGATCTTGAGAATGCATTGGCTGAGGTATAGTGACTGTGAAAACAGGAGATGTGTATGGGAGAGATTATTGAGATCACAGATTTTTCGGCTCCGGCGCTGGATATGTATGCGAGGATGTCAGAGAATCAGCTGGCGCATGCATATGAGCCGGACGCGGGAGTTTTCATTGCGGAGAGTCCAAATGTTATCATGCGTGCACTTGATGCCGGATACGAACCTGAGTCTATTCTCATAGAGAAGAAGCAGATAGGTGGAGCTGGCGCGGAAGTCATAAAAAGGTGTGCGGATGTGCCTGTATATACGGCGGAATTTGATGTGCTTACGAAGCTTACAGGATTTGCGCTGACCCGGGGGATGCTCTGTGTGATGCGGCGGAGAATGCTGCAGTCAGTGGAGCATCTGTGCAAAGATGCGAAGAGAATTGCAGTCTTGGAAGATGTGATGAATCCTACAAATGTGGGAGCGATATTCAGGTCGGCGGCAGCTCTTGGCATGGATGCGGTGCTGCTCACCAGTGGATGCAGTGATCCGCTTTACAGACGAGCTGCAAGAGTCAGTATGGGAACAGTCTTTCAAATACCCTGGACATACATAACTCGGGAGACTTTGGGGGAGAAAAATACAAATATTCCTGCATGGCCAGAGTCTGGTATGTGTAAACTTGGCAGTATGGGGTTTAAAATCGCATCAATGGCCCTCAGAAATGATACAGTGGACATTTGCGATGACAGATTGAAACGAGAGGATAAGCTGGCCATTGTCCTTGGAACAGAGGGAGACGGCCTTGGCGTATCTACTATAGAGATGAGCGATTATACGGTTAAGATACCGATGTACCACGGTGTGGATTCACTCAATGTGGCGGCTGCCAGCGCTGTGGCATTCTGGGAGCTGGGACGCAGACTGTAAGACATCCAGACGAAGGGGTCAGGCCCCATCGTCTGACAAAGGGGTCAGGCCCCTTCGTCTGCAAGGGGGCCTGACCCCTTTTGCTTGAGTGGGGTGTCGAAAAATGAATGGTAAAAAAGGTTCAATGGTAGATACATAATGACGAATTTATGTTATAATAATCAAGCTGCGGGTGATGTGTAAGAATAGGCGGCACATTAAAAACGAATACTAGAACACAAGGAGGAAACGATAGATGTTTTATGCGATTTCGGGAATAAATGGAGATTATGAGGCGTACAGGAGGGCTCTTAAGAAGCTTAAATTTCAGAACCTCGATGACATAAAAGAAGACGATATCATGAATGAAGAGACCGTGATAAATACCCTTGAGGGGGAGGATGTGCTGTATGTCCTTGGCAATATTGTAGGTGCCGGCGGCGGTTCCATGAAGATCATACAGGACATGATGAACAGGGATAATGTCATAGCTGTGGTAGGTGAGAATGAGTACAAGATAACCCAGTCCCTGAAGGCGCTTGATGACCACATTCGTTCCACAGGTGATGTTCCGCCACAGGCAATCATGGACAGGATCACGTCCATGCTGGGCGATGAACTTTCAGGTGTTGTCAAGGAGTTTATAGAGCTTGACGATGACGACAGAGAGGACGTAATAGACTACATCGATGAGATATCCGAGGAGGCATTCCTTGAGGTTATGATGGCGAAAAAGAAGTTCGTTCTGGTGCACGCCGGAATAAAGAACTTCAAGCAGGACAAAGAACTTGATGAGTACAGTACAGAGGATTTTGTCACAGAACCTGCAGATCTGGATAAGACATATTACAAGAACAGAACACTTGTGGTAGGTCATGTGCCAACTACAGAGATAGAAGGCGGAGAAGGCAAGATCGTGAAGAAGAACAATAATGTAGCTATTGACTGCGGTTGCGGCAAAGGGGGACAGCTTGGAATATACTGCCTGAACAATGGCGCAGAGATGTATGTATAATAGAGATAGATATGGATCATGGCCGGGTGAGATCATCACTCCGGCCATTTTCTGTGCAAAATTGACCTGCGAGGTGCGGAAAACAGGCTGTAAAAAGATACAAATTGTATAATGTGTACATAAAAACTAAAATGCCACCGCAAAAATTGGCAAAAAAAATTTGCTTCCAAGTATTCACAAAATATGACAAATTTGTTAAATTAAATGTTGAGCATGTAGACCTGTGTCGAGGTACAGATATAGAGATAGGAGGATGCAATGAAGGTTATAGATTTTCATTCGCACATACTGCCAGGGATAGATGACGGCAGCCGGAATGTGCAGACATCAGTGGACATGCTGAGGATGTGCAAGGAACACGGAGTGGACCTGATGATCGCCACACCGCATTTCTATGCTGATTCCAACAGGGTAGAGAGATTTGTTGAAAACAGACAGGCGGCATATGACAAGGTCATGGCTGCGAGAGCGGATATACCGCAGATATTGATGGGAGCAGAGGTGGCATTCTTCGAGGGTATAAGCAGATCGGAGAAATTGCAGGCACTAACAATACAGGGAACGAATGTCATATTGCTTGAGATGCCATTCGTGACATGGAGTGATTCGGTAGTGCGAGAAGTAAGAGACTTAACAGAGAAGAGACATTTCCATATCATATTAGCTCATATAGAGCGTTTCTTAAGCATACCAGGCAACAATTCTTACGTAAAACAGGTGCTTGAATTGCCAGTGACGGTTCAGGTGAACGCTGAGACACTGTTGGATTTCAGACGGAAGGGCAAGATGTTCAAGATGTTCAGAAAGAACTATGCACACATTCTGGGAAGTGACTGCCACGGTATGCATCACAGGATGCCAAATCTATGGCTGGGACGTGAAGCGATATCCCGCAAACTTGGAGCAGATGTGCTTTCCCGCATCGACGTATACGGCGAGAGGCTGCTTGCGGAACATACGATACAATCATGACCAGAAAACAAAAGATAGTCTGGCGGCATACAAATACCAGAATAAAGAAGACCGATTACAACAGAACAAATTAATATAGAAGAAAATTTGTATGGAGGACATAATATGTCTAAGAAGACAGCGATAATCATAAGTGTTATTTTATTTGTGATACTGTGCGCACTCATAGTATGTGAAAAGATGTGGCCAACTGCAGGAGCAAATCTCCTGATTGGGACATTGAGATAGGCTGCAGCAAAGTAGTAGTGCAGGGGTGTTATCCGGCAGGTCAGCCGGCGTGATCAGAGGTGATACATATGTCGCATAAAGATATGACATTTACAGAAAAAAAGAGAATATACAGGCGGATTGGTGCAGGCGTTCTCCTGGTGGCCATATTGTGTGCATCACTCGTCATTGCGCTCAGACCTGCAAGCGGCGGGAATGCGGCAAGTCCGACTGATGCGAAGGCAGACGGTATGATAGAGGTGGACGGAGTCAGGTATGTTCCAAAGAAGAACATAGAGACATATCTGTTCATGGGAATAGACAACATGGGCAAGGTTCAGAAGGTTACAGGCTATGAAGGCGCCGGCAGATGTGATGTAGTGATGCTGATGGTGAGAGACCTGAGCGATGGCACATACAAGACGCTTACACTTGACCGCAATACCATGGTGGAGCAGGATTCACTTGAGCCGGATGGTACCAGCCTTGGCTCATCAGTGGCACAGCTTGCATTGGCACATGAGAATGGCGATGGAATGGAGGTAAGCTGTGAGAATGTGAAAAAAGCAGTGTCGAATTTCCTTGACGGTCAGAGGATAGACGGCTACGCTGCCGTGAACATGGGTGCCATAGGAACTATTAACCATCTGGCAGGCGGGGTCACAGTTACCATAGAAGATGACTTTTCCAAGGTGGATAAGACCATGAAGATGGGCGAGACCATCACGCTGACAGATGAACAGGCGGTACACTACGTACACGACAGATATGATGTTGGAGATGAATCCAACACACAGCGAATGAAACGGCATGAGGCATACAAGGCAGGCCTGATGAAGAATCTCGAAGACAAATGCAACGCAGACAACTCATATCCGCTCACCATATATGAAGCCCTTAGCGATTACATGGTGACGGACATAAATTCACAGAAATTCTCCAAACTAGCGCTTCTGGTGCTGAAAGATAAAGATGCGGGATCTGTGAGCATAGAGGGAACAGAGACCATAGATGATCTTGGGTATGTTGAAGTTGAGGCCGATGAGACGAGCCGTCAACAGGCGGTACTTGATCTGTTCTACAAAGAATACAAGTAGAATCTAAGTGTTTTATCACGGCGATTATAAAAAAGCAGGCGCAGGGATAGCCTGACAAATTAGAAACACGGAGGAGTAATATGAATTCCAACAATATGGCGGCACCGGGCAATGAGGTGGCAGCAAAGAACACGATAACAACACTAAAGGTGGAAGAAGATGACAAAGAGATAGATCTGCTCGATATGGGTATGGCACTCGTCGAGAAGCTTCCATATATCATACTGTGCTTCCTGCTTGGAGCGGTGATCTTCAATGCATTCGCATATTTCATGGTGAAGCCGACATACCAGTCAACCGCAAAGTTATATGTAGTATCAGCGTCAAGCGATTCGGTGGTAAATCTTCAGGATCTGAATTTGGGATCATCATTGACAAAGGACTATGAAGATCTGATACTCAGCTATCCGGTGCTGGATCAGGTTATAGACAAGATGGGACTCAATATGAATTCAGCAGATCTGGCAAAGATGATAAGCCTTGAGAATCCGACGGATACCCGAGTGCTGAAGATTACAGTCACCAGCACTGACAAGCAGCAGGCATGCGATATAGCGAATACACTCGCTGACGTATCTGTGGATTATCTCCCAGATACCATGAGTACAAATGCGCCAAATATAGCACAGGTTGCAAGAGTCGCTGATCAGAAAGTAGGACCAAGCTATTTGAAGTATACAGCCATCGGAGCGATACTCGGAGCGCTCATATATTGCATGATCATCATCATCGGATATCTGATGGATGACACAATTCACTCAGCGGATGATCTGGAGAAATACTTTGGCATAGTTCCACTTACCGTTATCCCGGAGAGCGATCAGTTCAGGACGGATGATGGTCAGGATTATGAGCCGAGAAAACTGGGAAAGAGAGGGGCGAAGCATGAATAAGTTAAATGTAGAGTTCCAGGAACTGCCATATGCAGTTGAAGAGGCGATGAACCGTCTCAGAATAAACATAAAGTTCTGTGGCAAGAACACCAGAAAGATACTTATCACAAGCAGTATGCCAAACGAGGGCAAGAGCAGTGTGGCCATCAATCTGTGGAGAATGTTGGCTGAAGCAGGATTTCCAGCAGTGCTGGTTGACGTCGACCTCAGGAAATCAGTCATAAAGGAAAGACATCACATAAAGAATGCGGATAAACTTCAGGATCTCGGCTGTTACCTGTCGGGGCAGGCTGAGATGGAGGATGTGGTTTATCAGACGCAGATAGAGAATGCATACATGGTTCCATGTGTGAATCTTCTGGAGAGCCCGTCGGCTCTGCTGGAAGATGCCAGATTTTCAGAGATGCTTGACAAACTGGCAAAGACTTACAGATACGTCATCATCGACTCCCCTCCTATGGGAAGCGTGGCAGATGCAGCGCAGATCGCGTCGTTGTGTGATGGTGTTGCTCTTGTTGTAAGGGCTGGAGAGACATCAAGGAATCTCATAAAACAGTCACTACAGCAACTTGACCAGGTAGGCTGCAAGCTCCTCGGAATCATACTCAACAGAGTGGAGACTGCCGGAAGAGCCTACAAGAAATACTATGGCAAATATGGCAAATATTACAGCCAGTATGGCTATGGCACATATGGTAAAGAAAATGCCTCAAGATCAGATGAGGTAGCTGTAACAAAAGCTTCACAAAAATAAAAGCGGATATTACATAGTGTAGTGTGGCATACGTTATGTTTTATCATATAAATTTGCGATCAAATTGGGAAGGAGGAATTTATCGTGAAAAAATTAAAAAAGTTACTGGCAATAGTATTATGTATAGCCATGATGGTTCCTGCAACAGTACTTGCTGCACCACAGTCATCACCTGAAAAGGTTGACCTTTCAAAGAAGGCTACTGTTTCAACAGCTTCAAAACTGTATTACACAGGATCAACACAGAAGGCTAAATTTGTTGTCAAAGTAAACGGAAAGACTCTTGTAGCTGGACAGGATTATGTAGTTAAGGGCTATTACTATGTTAAGGATGCCGGAGTATATAAGGTAATAGTTACAGGCAAAGGTGACTATAAGGGAACAAAGACTTACACTTACCGAGTAGCAGCTAAGTCTGTAGCACCAAGAAATGTAGCAGCTTCAACTACAACAAAGACTTACACAGGCAAGAAGCAGGCAACTACTATCACTGTTAAGTATGGCAAGAAGGTACTCAAGAAGAACGTTGATTACACTGTAAAGGGTATCACAGCAGCTACAAATGCCGGAACATACAAGATCACTATCACAGGTAAGGGTAACTTCAAGGGCACAAAGACCATTACATATACTGTAAAGAAGGCAGCTCAGAAGGTACGTGTAGTTGCAGGCAAGACAAGTAAGAGAGTTTACGTTTCCGGCGTTAAGGGTAAGGCAAAGGTTTCTTACACAACAAACAACGGAAGAGTAAAGGTATCTAACGGTAAGGTTATAGTAGGCAAGGGTGTCAAGAAGGGCACAAAGGTCAGAGTAACCGTAACAGTTGCAGCAACACATAATTACAAGTCATACAAGAAGACAGTTACTTACGTAGTTAAATAATTGCTCTTTTGATGTATAACAAGTGATTGCCGCCGAAGCCGCAGCAAGCAGGGAGTTCGCGCCACGGAATGCCCGGAGCTGCTGGCCGAGGTGGTGTAAAAGATGAATGGGCAGAGTGAAGACAGGAATGTATCAAGTGCTGATTGACTACCTGTTGTATATAGTTATCAGGTGTGCAGTTCACAGATGAAACAGTTGAACAGAGTGTTAGTTCAGGTGTTTCATGTATGAATTATAGATTTGGATGATTGCGGGTCTGCGGTTATCTACAGGTTTTTACAAATGAGGAGAGGAAAATATGTATCAGAAAGGGGCAAAAGGCTGGCTGAAGCACTTCGACTTCATGCTGCTGGATCTTATAGTACTTCAATTGTCATTTCTTGTGGCATTCCAGATCAGACACGGCATGGTAAATCCGTATGCGAACAGAGATTATCTGGCATTGGCTATCATCACGGAGCTGGCGGATATAGTAGCCATGATATTCCTGAATACATATGAGGGCGTTCTCAGAAGAGGATACTTCAAGGAATTCATATCCAGCTTCAAGAACGGTTTCGTGATAGTTGCACTGCTCCTTCTGTATGTGTTTGTCCTCAAGGATACATCTATATATTCCAGAACTACCATCCTGCTCATGTGGGCCATATATGTGTATGTTACATTCGTGGTGAGGAGCCTGTGGAAGAAACATCTCGAGAAATATGCAGAGAAGGGCAAGGGCAAGAAACTTCTGGTCATGACCACCAGACATATAGCAGATGATGTGGTGGCAGGACTCAAGGAGAAGAACTACTCCGGGTTTGATATAGTAGGTGTCATGGTGATAGATGCCAATCTCATCGGTCAGGAGATTCAGGGAGTGCCGGTGGTGGCGGATTACAACAGCGCAGTTGATTATGTGAGAACCGCATGGGTGGACGAGATATACGTGGATGTGCGCGGAGCATACGGATATGCAAACACCCTGATAGAGGCATTTATCGAGGGCGGCATCACGGTTCACATGTGCATATCATCCATCGTGAAGACCCACGGCGACAAGCAGCTCATCCAGAAGATAAATGGTGAGACCGTGGTCACGACCATGATGAATTACGCAACACCAAAGCAGATGCTGCTCAAGAGAACGGCAGATATAATAGGGGGTCTGGTGGGCAGTATATTCACGCTCATCCTCACCATATTTATAGGACCTATCATATACATCAAGTCCCCAGGCCCGATCTTCTTCAAGCAGGAGAGAGTGGGACTGAACGGCAAGATATTCAAGATGTACAAGTTCCGAAGCATGTACATGGACGCTGAGGAGCGCAAGAAGGAACTCATGGAGCAGAACACCATGAGCGATTCGAAGATGTTCAAGATGGACTTTGATCCGAGAGTCATAGGCAACAAAATCCTGCCGGACGGAACAAAGAAGAAGGGAATAGGTCAGTATATCAGAGACTTCTCCATAGACGAGTTTCCACAGTTCTTCAATGTACTTAAAGGGGATCTCTCACTTGTTGGAACAAGACCACCACTTATCTCTGAGGTGGAGCAGTACGAGATGCATCACAAGAGCAGACTTGCAACAAAGCCTGGAATCACCGGTATGTGGCAGGTGAGCGGCCGAAGCGACATCACGGACTTCGAGGAGGTCGTGAGACTGGATACGGAGTATATAGAGAACTGGTCGTTTGGACTGGATATTAAAATAGTTCTTAAGACTATCAAGGTTGTACTTGGTAGGGAAGGGTCGAAGTAGGAATTATAATATACAGGCAATGGGAGAACGTGAGATAAAACATGGGGGAATTAGAAAGAATACCATTTGCCAATAGCGGATGTATACATAGAAAAAAGAGGTATGAATCAGGTAATGGTGGAGGAGTAAATTATGGAAAAATTTGATTATTTAGTAGTAGGTTCTGGCCTTTACGGAGCGATTTTTGCACATGAGGCTAAAGCTCATGGAAAATCTGTTTTAGTAGTAGACAAACGACCAAACATAGCGGGCAATGTATACACAGAGAATATCGAGGGAATCAACGTCCACAAGTACGGCGCACATATTTTCCATACCAATAATAAAAAGGTATGGGACTACATCACACAGTTTGCAGAATTCAATCGTTTTACAAACAGCCCCGTAGCAAATTTTAAGGGTGAGTTGTACTCTTTGCCTTTTAATATGTACACTTTTAACAAGATGTGGGGAGTTGTAACGCCGGAGGAAGCTACTGCTAAGATTGAGGAACAACGCAAAGAAATTATTGGCGAGCCGCAGAATCTTGAAGAGCAGGCTATTTCCCTTGTGGGGCGTGATATCTACGAGAAACTTATCAAAGGTTATACTGAGAAGCAATGGGGACGTGATTGTAAAGAGTTGCCATCTTTTATTATTAAGCGGCTTCCGGTTCGCTTGACTTTTGATAATAACTACTTCAATGCACTTTATCAGGGTATTCCTATTGGTGGCTATACTAAGATGATTGCCAATTTGCTGGATGATATTGAGGTTCGTTTGAACACAGACTATCTAGAGAATAAAGCCGAGTTGGATGCGTTGGCTGATAAGATAGTGTATACTGGACCGATTGATGCTTACTTTGATTACAAGCTGGGCACACTAGAATACCGTTCTGTTCGCTTTGAAACGGAAACTTTGGATAAACCAAACTTCCAGGGCAATGCTGCGGTGAACTATACTGACCGTGAAACACCGTGGACTCGAATTATTGAGCACAAATGGTTTGAATTTGGAAAAGATGAGAACGGAAATGATCTTCCCAAAACAATCATTAGCCGTGAGTATAGTAGCGAGTGGAAGCCAGGTAATGAGCCGTATTATCCGGTCAATGATGCTAAGAACAGCTTGCTTTATTCTGAGTATAAGAAGTTAACTGAGACAGAGAAAAATGTAATTTTCGGTGGTCGCCTTGGTGAGTATAAGTACTACGATATGGATCAGGTAATTGCTGCTGTGTTGGACAAATGTGAGAAGGAACTGGGAGAGTAAAATGGCAAAGAAAAAGATTTTAATGGTCTGTGAGGCTTTTGGCGGCGGTGTATTTACTTACGTGTCCCAGCTCTGCAACGATATGGTGGATGATTTTGATGTCTATCTTGCATATTCCCTCAGACCGCAGACACCTAAGAATTACAAAGATTTCTTGAATCATAGAGTGAATTTGATTGAAATGAAAAATGTCGGAGTTAAGGGATTGATCAACTTAAAAAGTGACATTGCAGCAATCAGAGAATTGCGTCAGATTGAAAAAGATGTTCAACCAGATGTAATTCACTTGCATTCCTCTGTTGCAGGTGGTTTGGGTAGACTCGCGTATAATGGGAAGAATAATATTGTAGTGTATACACCTCATGGATATGCACATATTCTTATGGGACCAGGGAAAAAGAGCAAAGTCTATAAGTTTGCTGAAAAGATTCTCGGAAATCGTGCACTTACACTTACTTGTTGTGAAAGTGAAGATGAGGAAGCAAAGAAGTTTTCCAAGAGAACAGCTTATGTTGAGACTGGTGTGAATCTTGCAGATCTCTCAGCGTCCCTTGATGGTATAAAGCCTATTAAAAATGACAAATTCACTGTCTTTACACTTGGTCGTGCTTGTGTTCAGAAACAGCCGCAGCTTTTTAATAAAATCGCGGAGCTAGTGCCAGATGCAAGATTTATCTGGATTGGTAATGGAGAACTCGAAAATGAATTGACCGCTCCCAATATTGAAGTGACGGGATGGAAACCCCGTAAGGAAGCTTTAGCAATGGCTAAGGGTGCAGATGCATTCATTTTGTGCAGCCTTGGTGAAGCCATTGCAATGAGCCTTATTGAAAATATGTACATTAAGAAATTGATTCTTGTCAGCAATACAATGGGAAATAAAAGTGTTATTAACGATGGCGTTAATGGCTATGTGTGTGATACGGCTGAGGAGTATGCTGATCGTATAAAAGCAGTTATGAGAGAGTTTCCTAGAGAACTTCCTGAAAGAGCTTATCAGGATGTCCTTGAGATTTATAACACTGAAGCTATGAAGAAAAAGTATATTCAATTTTATAATAATGTTATAGCGGGTAGATATTGATGATAAAAAGTACAGATTATTTAGTTTCTGTTATTGTTCCTATATATAAGGTGGAAAAAGATTTGGCGGCTTGTGTGCAAAGTATTTGCAACCAGACTTATACAAAATTAGAGATCATTCTTGTTGATGATGGTTCTCCAGATAATTGCGGACAAATGTGTGATGAATTTGCGAGAAATGATGCTAGAATAAAGGTTATTCATAAAGTTAATGGTGGATTGTCACAAGCACGCAATGCTGGAATGAACATTATGACAGGAGAATATGTTACATTTGTTGATAGTGATGACATTTTGGAATATGATTTTGTTGAAGAAATGTTGAAAATAATTGATAAATATAACGCTCAGGTTGCAGTTTGCAAGAACTCTACATTTGAAAAAGGTGGTCCACTTGTTAATAGCCATGCAGGGATAAACGATCGATGCTTTGATGCCGAAGAAGCAATAAAGAATATGCTGTATCAAAAGGATTTTGATGTCGCTGCATGGGGAAAAATGTATCATAAAGACACTATGATTGGAATTTCATTCCCTGATGGGTTAATTCATGAAGATATTCCTACAACCTATAAGGCGTTACTTAGATGCCAGAAAGTAGCTTTTACTACGCGAGAGTTGTATCGCTACCAAATTCGAAAAGAAAGTATAGAAAATCAAAAATTTACTATAAAAAAAATGGATTGCATAAAAACTGCCCAAATGATGCTGGACGATATAATGATTAATTATCCTGAACTTTTGCAATCTGCGAAGAGCAGATATGTAGCCGCTAACTTTCATATATTGGCTCAGATTAAGGAGAAGATACCGGAAAAGAAGCTAATTGAGAGAAACATAAAGCAGGTAAGAAATGACGTCATAAGAGATAAATATGCCTCAATTCGAGTTAGGGGAGCATGTCTTTTAAGTTATTTAGGATTCGGCACAACAACAGCCGTTTTGAACTTAATGAAATAATAGATTTTTTTTGAAAGGAAGGCCAATCAGTTAAGGTTGAGCTTATTGTATAATATGAAAATTTGTGCTGTAGTAGTGACATATAATAGAAAAGAACTGCTTGAGAAACAGATAATAGAGATTATGCATAATCAAGAGTTGAAGATTGATGCATACTATGTGATTGATAATTGTAGTACAGATGGAACCAGAGCACTTATAGATAAGTATGATGGATCTGTAATAAAGTACTGTAGAACGGAAAGAAATTGTGGTGGCGCTGGTGGATTTTCTTATGGGTTGCAATGTGCCTTTGAGGATAAGTATGATTGGTATATTTTAATGGATGATGATGGACGACCAATGGATAAAGATTGCTTTGGAAATATGAAGCGGCATATTGTAAAAAAAGGATATGATTCACAGAGACCGTATCTTTTAAATTCGTTGGTATTGAGTGATATAGACACACTGTCGTTTGGTCTCGGGCATATAGAAAGTGTAACTGAGCTGAATTCTGTTGTTACCGAAAATGAAGTTGTTGATATGATTAATCCTTTTAATGGAACGTGGATCTCTAACGGCCTGATTGAAAAAATAGGCTTTCCTAATGGGAAGTTTTTCATTAAAGGAGATGAAAATGATTATTTAAGAAGAGCGCAGAGCACAGGTGCTTTTGTAGCTACAGTCGTAGATTCAAGATATTTCCATCCGAAGCTGGGGGGATACAAGAAGAAAAAAGTTTTTGGAAAAGAAATGTATGTATACATTGAACCAGCTTGGAAAGAGTACTATTCCGTAAGAAATTATACGTTTTCTTTTTTGCAATTTGGGAAAAAGAAGGATGCCATATTGTTTTTAATTAAAAGAATATATTGTTGCATGGTATGTAACTGTAATAAGTTGGATGTAATGAAAATGCTGTTTAAAGGATATCAAGACGGAAAAAAAGGAAGACTTGGTGCAACAATTAAGCCTTAATTTAGTATAGCTAGGAATGGATGATTGAGATGATAAATGAAGTAGTAGCGTTGGTAGGGAGGTTAATGATATATAGTGGAATGTTTATAGCATCCCTTTATTTTGTGAATCAAGCTGATAAGGCTAAAAGTAAGGGAAAGTTTATTTTCCTTTCCCTACTTGCGCTTATAATTCCATGTTTTTTTGCAGCATTTAGAGGAGAAAAGGTAGGAACGGATGTTCTTCAATATGCAAAACCGTATTATCTGGAAGCCCTAAATTCAAGTAGTTTACAGTCATTTTTACTACAAGGTTCTGCAGAAACAGGATATGAAGTGTTTGTGTTTGTTATCACAAAAATTTTTAAAAATTTCACTGCGATACTTTTCTTTACAGAGGCATTAATCATATGCCCAATATATATTGTCGCTATTAAGAATAGAAAGGACTGTCCTATGTGGGTGACATTACTTGTCTATTATATGATATTTTATATTGCTTCATTCAATTTTATGCGGCAGTCAATTGCTGCTGCGCTACTCTTACTTGCTTATTTTGAGTTGGTAGAAAAGAAATGGTTAAAATTCATCATATTGATTCTGTTGGCGCAATCGTTTCATAATACTGCGTTTATTGGATTGGCAGTTATTCTTTTTGGAATATGGTTTTATAGAATTCGTAGTAAGCAATTAAGAATATTGGTATTTGTGATTTCATGCATACTTTTAATTGTTGTTTTACAAAGTTGGCAGAATATTATGATGTGGGCGATTAACGATGTAAATATACTTCCACGACGGTTTATTACTTATATTAATATATTCGCTGGAGGACATAATAAAAATAGTTATTATTTTTTATTGACTAAAAGTAACTATGTTGAACTTATTTTTAGATGGATATTGTATGTGGTTCCACTTTTTTTGTGCAAGTATAGTAGGAGACAATCGAATCTGTATAATTCGGCTAATATTATTCTGCTTATGTCTGTAGTAGTGTATACAGTGCTGTTTGTGCTATTTCACACTAGTTATGCTGTTCGAATTACTTGGTACATGGAATATTTCTTTATTGTTTGGTTGCCAATGTCCTACTCGAAACTTCGAGAAAACAATGTCAAATTTGGAGTGGTTCATAGAAATACAGCTTGTATGTTTATTACTATCTTGGGATATTGGTTTTGTGGATATATGATTTTGGGATGGCATGGAACCCTTCCATTTTACTTTTCTTTTCAATAAGACACAATGAACGGTTATATGCTTTCTGTTTTGTTTTAAGATAAGAGATATAATTTAAAGAAAACTCATAAAATCAATGATTTATAGCTTGATGTTATAGGAAGGAGAATACACCATGAGCACAACTGTAAGTGTTATATGCCTGGCATATAATCATGAAAAATATATTCGAAAAACATTAGAGGGATTTGTGATGCAGAAGACAAATTTTAGCGTTGAATATATTATTCATGATGATGCATCGACAGATTCAACAGCATCTATTATACGAGAATTTGAAGAGAAATATCCGGATTTGATAAAGCCAATCTATCAAAAAGAAAACCAGTATAGTAAGGGTGTGCCAATAACAAGAAATCTTATAATGCAGGTGCAGGGAAAATATATAGCTTTCTGTGAAGGCGATGATTATTGGATTGACGAATATAAATTGCAAAAGCAAGTTGCTTTTATGGAGCAACACCCGGAATGTACTTTGACTATTCATAATGGGTTTAGACTTAATGATAGAACCGGGCAATTAAAGCCACTTAACCCATATAAGACGAAGGGTTTTTTGTCTATGAGGGAAGTGCTGGTTGAGATCGGAGGAATGACACCTACGGCATCAATGGTTGTTAAATCAGATGTGCTGAAGAAAATGCCTGTGGATGTGTTTAAGGTCCCGGGGGTAGGAGACAGACCAAGACGGCTTTATTTAGCGACGCAAGGGAGTGTGTATTACTTTGATGAAATAATGTGCGTATATCGAACTGACAACATGAATTCGTTTGGAGGAACAATTATGCGCGATAATGAAAAAAGCAAGAAGTTGTTGGAAAATATGCTTTCTTTCTTTGATCGGTTCGATAAATATACAGGATTTAAATATACTGATGCGATTGAATTGGCAAAATCAAAAGAGCATTACCTGTATTACATTAGAGAAAAAATGTATCCAGAGGCTGCGAAGACATATTATTATCGAGATACCACTACCAAAAATGAAAGAGTCAAAGATTTTATTAAGTGGCGAACTCCGAAAACGGTTCTAGACAGGGTAAATTTGTTCATCGATAAAATAAGATAATAAATTTCTGAAAAAGTATTACAAAAGCAGATAGATTTCACATATCATTTCACTACCTGATATATCGAATGCTTATGGCATCTGTGTATTTACCGGATATAAGGATAAAAAGGTTGAATAATCTTAAATTTTTAATAAAAAGCACATGAGTATATGAGGAGAAAATAATTGAGTACAATTGATAAAAATTCTACATTTAAAAATTTTATATGGCGTTTTGCTGAACGCTGTGGTGCTCAGTTGGTTACGTTTATTGTTTCTGTTGTTTTGGCACGTATTCTTGCACCAGAGGCCTACGGTCAGGTTGCCCTTATCACTGTTTTTACGACAATTATGCAAGTGTTTGTGGATAGTGGCTTAGGCACAGCATTGATTCAAAAAAAGAATGCGGATGATTTGGATTTTTCGTCTGTATTTTATTTTAATTTTGCAGTTTGTCTTATCCTTTATGCAGCGATGTTCGTGGCGGCACCATTTATAGCAGAATTCTATAATGATGGTTCTCTTACGCAGATTATTAGAGTTATTAGTTTAACCATTGTAATTTCAGGTGTTAAGGGAATTCAGCAATCTTATGTATCTCGAAATATGCTGTTTAAGAGGTTCTTCTACTCGACGCTGGGAGGAACAATTTTCTCGGCTTTTTTTGGAATTGCCTTAGCATATGCTGGTTTCGGTGTTTGGGCAATTGTGGCACAACAGTTATCTAATACTACTATCGATACTTTAATTCTTTGGCTTACGGTTAAATGGCGACCAAAGAAAATGTTTTCGTGGGAAAGGTTAAGGGGATTATTTTCTTTTGGATGGAAGATGCTGGCGTCTTCCCTGTTGGACACAGTTTACAATAATATTCGAAGTTTGATTATTGGAAAGATGTATTCGTCCTCAGACTTGGCATATTACGATCAAGGAAAAAAGTTCCCTAATGTCATTGTAACCAATATCAATACATCTATCGATAGTGTGCTTTTGCCAACAATGGCCAGTGCACAGGACGATGCTAGGCGTGTTAAATCAATGACACGTCGCGCAATCAAAACAAGTACCTATATCATGGCACCTTTGATGATGGGGTTGGCATTCTGTGCAGAACCAATCGTACAACTGGTGTTGACGGATAAGTGGCTGCCATGTGTTCCTTTTTTACGGATATTCTGTATTACATATATGTTTTACCCTATCCATACAGCAAACTTGAATGCAATTAAGGCAATGGGGCGAAGCGATTTGTTTTTAAAGCTGGAAATTGCCAAGAAAATTGTTGGAATGGTATTGTTGTTGTCTACGATGTGGTTTGGGGTTATGGCTATGGCCTATAGTCTATTGATTAGCAGTGTTTTAAGCCAGATCATTAACTCTTGGCCAAACAGAAAACTGCTGAATTATGATTATTTGGAGCAGTTGAAGGATGTTTTACCGAGTATTGCATTAGCAGCATTTATGGGATTTTGTGTGAACATGGTGGGGCTGTTTAATTTATTGAATATTGTTACGCTGTCGATCCAGATTCCATTGGGGGCATTGATTTATATTGTTGCTTCAGAATTATTGCATTTGGAATCATTCGAATACATGATGGATTTAATTCGACCAATGATAAGAAAAATTATTAGAAAGTAAGGAGGCTGTAAAATGAAAAAAATACTCCTATTAGGTGGTTCTGCACAACAGGTTGTAGCTATAAAAGCTGCTCGGAATCTTGGTTATTACACGATTCTATGCGATTTCCTCCCTGATAATCCAGGTCAGTATGTGGTTGATAAGTTTTATCTTGTTAGCACTACGGATAAAAATGCCGTTTTGGAAGTTGCTCAAAAGGAGCAGATTGATGGTGTTTTGGCTTATGCGTCTGACCCTGCTGCACCTACCGCAGCCTATATTGCAGAAAAACTCGGTTTGCCGGGAAATCCTTATCGGTCCGTTGAGATCTTATGCAATAAGGATCAGTTCCGTAAATTTTTATTAGAAAATGGCTTTTCTGCACCAAAAGCTACTGGATATTCTTTTGCAGAAGATGCCTTAAAAGACAAAGCAAGCTATGAGTATCCGATTATTATTAAGCCGGTAGATTCTTCTGGAAGCAAAGGTGCAACGGTGTTGTACTCAGAAAATGGTTTGGTGGATGCATTGGAATTTGCCTTTTCGTTTTCGAGATGCCATCGGATCATTGTTGAGCGTTTTATCGAAAAGAAACATCCTTATTTGATAGGAGGAGACATTTTTATTGAAGATGGAAAAGTTGTTCTTTGGGGATTGATGAATTGTCATAGAGATAGTCACGTTAATCCGCTGGTGCCTATTGGTAAGAGTTATCCTCTGCAGTTGGATAATGAAGATGTCAAACATGTCAAGTATACATTATCTTCTATGATTGAAAAACTTGGAATTCGTAATGGTTCTATGAATGTTGAACTTGTGGTGGATAAAAGTAATCGGGTTTGGCCTATTGATGTGGGACCTCGCAGCGGAGGAAACATGATTCCAGAAATATTGGGAGATATGTTTGGCGTGAATATTGCAGAAATGTCTGTAGAATTGGCAATGGGAACAACAATTAAAGGTAATATCCATGAGCCAAATGGTTTCTATGCTACGCACAATTTACATAGCAACAAAAATGGAACATACAAAGAAATCGATTTTTCTCCAGAAATAGAACCCTATATCTATCGCAAATGTTTGTATAAAAAGAGTGGTGATAGGGTGGAATATTTTGACAATGCCTCAAAGTGCTTGGGCATTATATTTTTTAGATTTCCTGATGAAACTACAATGAAGAGTGTACTTGAACATATTAATGAGCTAATTACAGTTGAACTTCAGTAAAAAGATAGAAGGACAAGGAACTATGAAAGAATATGGAGGATACATAGAATTTGAAACATTTCACGGAAAGATGCTCCACGACAATGCAGTCGCCTTAAACTGTGGCAGAGGGGCGTTGGAATACATTTGCGAAGCAAAGAAAATCAGAAAACTATATCTACCGCATTTTCTTTGTTCCTCAGTCCCGAACCTATGCAATAAAATCGGAGTTGGGTATAGTTACTATTCCATCAATGAAAGGTTTGAACCAGTTTTCAATTTGACACTTGGTGAAGATGAGTGGATTTATATTGTCAATTTTTACGGTCAGCTTTATAATGATTATTTGATTGCATTGAAACGTAAATATGATCGGATCATTGTTGACAACGCACAAAGTTATTTCCAGATGCCTGCAAAAGGAGTGGATACACTTTATACTTGCAGAAAATACTTCGGTGTTGCAGATGGAGCGTTTTTGTATACCGATAAGAGACTGGAACGTGAACTTCTGCTAGATGAATCCTTTGAGCGGATGCACTTTCTTATTGGACGCTTTGAACGTTGTGCAAATGAGTTTTACAGCGAATATGTGGCGAACAATAAGCTGTTTTCCACCGAGCCGATAAAGCGAATGTCCCGCATGACGGAAAACCTTTTGCGGGGGATTGATTACGCGAGCGTAGCAAAAAAACGACAGGAAAACTTTGAGTGCTTGGATACTGAATTTAGGAGCATAAATGAACTGAAGCTAAAGAGTGTCTATGGAGCATTTATGTATCCGCTTTTGATCCCAAATGGTGCCGCAGTACGAAAAGAATTGCAAAAGAATAAAATCTATATCCCAACACTGTGGCCGAATGTGCTGGAAGAATGTCCGAAGGATAGTATGGAATACTATTATGCGGAAGATATTTTGCCGATTCCGGTAGATCAGAGATATGGAATAGAGGACATGGAATATTTGGTGGGGGTGATAAAACGTGTTTCATCTGAGAGAACTTGAACGAAAAGATTTACAGATAGTTCTTCTCACGGCCATAATATTGTGATTTGGATAATAGAAACTACGAAAAATAGTTATTAAAAAAAGGTTAGGAGGAAAATAGTGAAGCACAGTTTACTTTTTGTACCGGCGAAAGATAGGATGCTTGCCAAAATTGAGTCATTTGATGCCGATGCGTATATTATTGACTTGGAAGATTCGATAGAAGATTATGATAAAGAAGAGGCAGTAGAAAGACTGGTTAATTGGCTAAGGGGTAATGCAGAAAAGCATAAAATTATTGTTCGCTTAAATAAAACGACATATAAGAGAGAATTGGAGAAACTCAAAGAATTCAACGTGGATTTTATGCTTCCCAAATATGAAGACAGTGATGAGTATTCATTGAATGACACGTCTTGGGATAAGCACAAAATTTATGTTTTGATTGAAACTGCAAAAGGTTTAATTAACATCGGGCATATAATAGAAAATAAAGAAATATACGCAGTTGCTTTTGGCGCCGAAGATTATACGGCTTCAGTGGGAATGAGCAATACCATTGCAAATTTGCAATATCAAAAGAGTCGGTTGGTGAGCTATGCAAGGGCTTATGGAAAATTAGTATATGATACTCCAAGTTTCCAGCTAAATAACCATGAGTTATTTAGAGCAGAAGTAGATAATGCATTTGATTTGGGATTTGATGGAAAGCTGGCAATCAATCCTCGACAATTGGCATATATTAAAAAGGCTTTCTCTGGTGGAGATTTAGCAGCTATGCAAGAAATTATAGATCTGTATGAAAAAGAACAGAAGGCAGTTTTAATGATAGATGGCAAAGCATATGAAAAAATGCATATTGCACATATGAAAAAAATTATCAAAGAAAAATGGGGGAATTAACATGGAATTGTATGGAAAAAAGGTAATCCTTAGGGCTGTTGAAGAAGAAGATTTAGAGATGTTACGAGAATTGAGTAACAGCCCTGATTTTGAAAAGATGATTGTCGGATGGTCATTTCCGATTTCAAAGAAAGACCAACTTGAATGGTTTGCAAATTGCAAGAATAGTCTTTCTGTAATTCGTTATACAATTGAAACAGAAGAAGACGGGGCAGTGGGTATGATTGGCCTTCGGAATATTGATTGGAAGAATGGTGTTGCTTCTGGATTGGGAATGCGAATTGCAAAGAAGGAAATTCGAACAAGAGGATTGGCCACAGATGCGTGGATGACATTGATGCGGTATGCTTTTAATGAACTGAGGTTGAATAGAATTAATGGTAGCGCATTGTCATATAATAAGGCCTCTCTCCGAGTCTGTGAAAAGGTGGGATTTAAGGTTGAGGGCACTCAACGGCAAGCAGTTTATAAAAATGGAAAATATATTGACCTAATTTTGATGGGATGCTTAAAGACAGATTATGAGGAACTTATAGCAAACAATCATTATTGGGAGGAGTAATTTATGGGAAAGTTTATTCATGAATCGGCAAGGGTGGTTTCATCACAAATTGGCGATATTAAAGTTTTTAGAAATGCGACCATTGTGGATTCAAAAATAAAAAGTGGATGTTCTATTGGTGATGATACAAATGTAGAACGTTGCGTTATTGGCAATAATGTTGTCATTAATAGGCGTTCATATATTAATGACAGTGACATTGGAGCGTATACCTATATGGGAATTAATACTACAATGAACTTTACAAAAATCGGGAAATTTTGTTCATTGGCTCGTAATGTTGATGTGGGAGGATTCGACCATGATTATCATAAAGTAACAACAATGCCTGCATTTCGATATGCTCAGACAAAAAATGGAGGAGGAAAACTCGAAAGTAGAACAGAACATAAGGATTTTTGTAAAATTGGAAATGATGTTTGGATTGCAGCAGGTGCACAGGTTTTACATAAAGTTACGATTGGTGATGGAGCAGTAGTTGGTGGTGGTGCAGTAGTAACAAAAGACGTTCCGCCATATGCAATTGTTGTTGGTGTTCCTGCAAAGATTATAGGTTATAGATGTTCTGCGGAGCAAATTATCGAATTAGAAAAAATTAAGTGGTGGGATTGGCCTAAAGAAATTTTAGATCAGGCAATGCCTGAACTGATTGCCAGAGATATAAATGACGAGACAATTGAATTTATGAAAAGAATTTCTCTGCAGGATTTATAAGCGACAATTTTCAACAAATTGAGTAAGGAAGTGTGATGATATGGGTAATAAAATCTTGGTAACGCGTTCGTCTATGCCAAGTTTAGATGAATATGTTGAAGAAATCCAGACGATTTGGGATAGTCATTGGTTGACAAATATGGGAGTGAAGCATAAACAGCTACAGAAAGAGTTGGAGGAATATCTAGGTGTTTCTCATGTTGCACTCTATACCAATGGTCATCTGGCATTGGAGAATGCTATTGCTGCTTTGAATTTGCCAGAAGGTGGCGAAGTGATTACCACGCCGTTTACTTTTGCATCTACTACACATGCAATTGTGCGCAATGGATTAGTTCCAGTGTTCTGTGATGTCAATGAGACAGACTATACCATTGATGTCACAAAGATTGAGAGTCTTATCACAGATCGTACTGTTGCTATCGTGCCTGTACATGTTTATGGAAATCTTTGTGATGTAGAGGAAATTGACAGGATTGCAAAGAAGTATGCCCTGAAAGTGATTTATGATGCCGCACATGCTTTTGCTGTAAAGTATAAAGGTGTGTCCTCTGCTTGCTTTGGTGATGCATCAATGTTCAGCTTCCATGCTACAAAAGTGTTCAATACGATAGAGGGTGGAGCGGTCTGCTTTAAAAATGATGACTGGGTTCAGTTGCTGAATGATCAGAAGAACTTTGGTATTCATGGCCCAGAATCGGTATGTTTTGTTGGAGGCAACGCCAAGATGAATGAATTCCAGGCGGCTATGGGAATTTGCAATCTACGACACTTGAATGGGGAAATCATAAAGAGAAAGAAAGTTGTAGAGCGTTATCGCGAGCGTCTGTCTGATGTAGAGGGAATTCAGCTTAGTGCTGTACAGGAGAATGTGGACAGCAACTATGCGTACTTCCCAGTTGTTTTCGATGGTTACAAGTATACTCGTAATGAGATTTTTGCAATGCTGGAAGAACAGGGGATCACGGCTAGAAAATATTTCTATCCGCTGACAAATAGTTTTGAGTGCTATCGTAACTATCCGACTGCTGGAACGGAGAAAACCCCTGTTGCACAGCACTTGGCACTGCGCGTGTTGACTTTGCCGTTGTATGCAGACCTTGCACTGGAAGATGTTGATCGAATTTGCGATATTATTCTTGGTTAAGAGAATATGTGATAATTAAACAAAATAGATAGATAATAAGGTCTGCATGTGTTTAAATGCAAGGTGGGTTGCTCAAAAATTGCATATCTCTTCGTGGTGAGCAGAAGGTAATGTAATGGCTATTACGGTGGAAATGAATTAAAGATTATAAATTTGTGATTATTATAGAAAGTAGGAAAACTAATGAAGGGAATTATTTTAGCGGGAGGTTCTGGTACACGTCTTTATCCATTGACTAGGGTGACAAGTAAGCAGTTATTGCCAGTGTACGATAAACCGATGATTTACTATCCGCTGTCAACGTTAATGCTTGCTGGAATCCGAGATATCATGATTATTTCTACGCCACAAGATACGCCGAGATTTCAGGAACTGTTGGGAGATGGAAAGCATTTTGGAATTAACTTATCGTATGCTGTACAACCTAGTCCTGATGGGTTAGCACAGGCCTTCATAATCGGAAAAGAGTTTATTGGAAATGATGCTTGCGCAATGGTACTTGGCGACAATATTTTCTATGGTGGGTGGTTTAGAAAAAACTTGTCCGATGCAGTATATAATGCAGAAAACGGATATGCAACTATTTTTGGATATTATGTCAAAGACCCTGAGCGATTCGGCATCATGGAGGTTGATAAAAATAAAAACGTGATCTCCGTTGAGGAAAAGCCGATGCATCCGAAGTCAAATTATTGCATTACAGGTTTATATTTCTATCCTGCAGGTGTGCCTGAAATGGCTGAGCAGGTTGTGCCTTCTGCTCGTGGAGAGCTAGAAATAACAACATTGAATGAAATGTATCTTCAGCATGAAAAGCTGAAAGCACAGATTTTAGGTCGTGGTTTTGCTTGGTTGGATACTGGCACTATGGACAGCTTAATGGAAGCTTCAATCTTTGTTCAGACAGTGCAGAATCGACAGGATGTAGTAATATCAGCACCGGAAGAAATTGCTTATCATGAGAAGTGGATCAATAAAGAAAAATTGCTGGAGTCCGCAGACGTTTATGGAAAGTCTCCTTATGGAGAACACTTAAGGCGAGTGGCAGAAGATAGAATAATTTTTTGAAAGGAAAAGGATAAATGAATATTATTGTTACCGGCGGTGCCGGATTTATTGGTAGCAACTTTGTATTTCACATGCTGAATAAGTATCAGGATTACCGGATCATCTGTTTGGATAAGTTAACCTATGCGGGCAACCTGTCCACATTGGCACCTGTTATGGATAACCCTAATTTTCGCTTTGTGAAAGCGGATATTTGTGACCGAGAGGCTGTGGACAGGTTGTTTGAAGAGGAAAAACCGGATATTGTAGTTAACTTTGCGGCAGAATCTCATGTTGACCGCTCTATTGAAGATCCAGGCATCTTTCTTCAGACCAATATTATCGGTACTAGTGTACTGATGGATGCTTGTCGTAAATATGGTATTCAGCGTTATCATCAGGTATCTACAGATGAGGTTTATGGTGACCTGCCACTGAATCGGCCTGATTTGTTTTTCACCGAGGAGACGCCAATACACACAAGCTCTCCATATAGCAGTTCCAAGGCTGCTGCTGACTTATTGGTTTTGGCTTATCATCGTACTTATGGATTGCCAGTGACGATCTCCCGTTGTTCTAACAATTATGGTCCATATCATTTCCCGGAAAAGTTGATTCCGCTGATGATTGCTAACGCACTAGCTGATAAACCGTTGCCTGTTTATGGTGAGGGCCTTAATGTTCGCGATTGGTTGTATGTTGAAGATCATTGTAAGGCTATTGACTTGATTATTCATAAAGGCCGTGTTGGAGAAGTATATAATGTAGGCGGACATAACGAGAAAAAGAATATTGACATTGTGAAGATTATTTGCAAGGAACTGGGTAAGCCGGAGAGCTTGATCACTCATGTTGGTGACCGTAAGGGACATGATATGCGTTATGCCATTGATCCGACTAAGATTCATAACGAATTAGGTTGGTTGCCAGAGACAAAGTTTGAGGACGGAATTAAGAAGACTATTCAATGGTATCTTGATAATCGTGAATGGTGGGAGACTATTATCAGTGGCGAGTACCAGAACTATTATGAGAAAATGTATAGCAATAGATAATATAAGAAATGGTAGAAATTTACATATAGAAATTTAGGATTGCCAGCCGGGGGGCTGGCAATTTGTTTTAGGGGTATAAAAATGACATAATGGTTATAGTAAGGGTGTAAACGCTATTATAATAGTTGACCTCCCTGGTAAACTTTTTCATTGACATTTACAAACGCTCCATAGCCGGTACCTACCCATCTTACCCGAATTTTGCGATAATTACCTCAACTAGTTGGAAAATGAGAGCGAAAAATCCAAATATTCGGGAGGTAGATTATGGCAACACGCCTTGCTATTCGGGAAAAGCAGCTTGCGACTTGGACCGCGATTATTCAGGAATGTAGGAACAGTGGCATGAAAACAAAGGACTGGCTTGCTGAAAATAACATATCAAAGGATCAGTATTACTACTGGTTCAAGCAGCTGAGACTGGCGGCGTGCATGCAGGCATCAGGTTCTCAACCAGAATTGCCAGTTGAATCGGAGAAGCCACAGATAGTCAAGTTAGAATGCGCTGATTATCAGAATGACCTTGATTCGTGCAGCAGTTCAAAGATAAGGATAGACCGTGGTAGCATACACATAGAGATCGCTGGCGGTGCTGCTCCCGCAGTGATCCGCTCCATCATGGAGGTCCTTGTAGATGCTGAATGATGCAGTTGGTTTTTCTGAAATATACATAGTATGTGGCAGAACAGATCTGAGGTATGGTATAGACAGCCTTGCCAGAGTTCTCAGATTCCTTGGCATAGAGAACCCTGCAACAGCGGGGACGCTTTATCTATTCTGTGGAAGAAGATCTGACAGGATCAAGGGGCTTGTATGGGAAGGTGATGGATTTCTACTCCTGTACTCTGTGCAGAAAGATACATTTCAATACTGTATGATTATCTGCACAAATATCTGTATAGATGTCATGTGATATAGGCAGATGAGACTCCTCTTCTGGTAAACAAAGATGGCAGACCTGCAGGAAGTAAAAGCTATATGTGGGTATATAGGACAGGGAAATATCAGACGGACAGGCAGGTAATACTTTACAATTATCAAAAGACAAGGAAGGCTGATCACTCAAGGGAATTCCTTAAGGATTTCAGAGGAGTATGTGTAACAGATGGATATCAGGCATATCATACGCTGGAAGGAGAATTGGAAGATCTTGAGATATCAGGCTGCTGGGCACACAGCCGCAGACGGTATGATGAAGCAGTTAAAGCACTTCCCAAAAGCGAACAGAAAATGAGCCTTGCCTATCTTGCCCTCTCACAGATACAGCAGATCTATCATGAAGAGGCGGAGCTTCAGGATATGACACCGGCAGAGAGACGTAAACATCGACAGAAGTTTATCAAGCCACTTGTAGATGCGTATTTCAACTGGATCCGTATAAACATAGATAAGGTCATGCCCAAGAGTAAGACTTATAATGGGATGACTTATTCACTTAACCAGGAGAAATATCTCAGGAGATTTCTGGATGACGGAGAGATCCCGATAGATAATAATGCCGCAGATCAAAGTATCAGAAGTTTCTGTATCGGCAAAAAGAATTGGGTAATGTGTGACACAATAAATGGAGCCAAATCCAGTGCTATAATATACAGCCTTGTAGAAACAGCAAAAGCAAACAAGCTCAGACTGTATGAATACTTTAATTATCTTCTTACAGAGATCCCAGAACACATGGATGATAAGAACAATGATTTCTGTGAGAAACTTCTGTCCTGATCAGCGGAACTCCCTGCAGAATGCAGGAAATATACAGAAATAAAGCCGCTCAGACGAGCGGCTAATTATAGTGGGAGTACCCACAGTGGAGCGTTTACGGAGGAAGCTTATTTAAAGAAAAAAGAGAGAATGGTATCCTGGTGCAATATATCATCTGATGGAACGTGGGGTAAGAAAACAGGAGATATTTCAGAAACAAAGTATTTTTATACATTTGGGACGAAGATGAAGAATTTTAAATCCATTTTAGGGATAGATGAGCAGTATTCATGAGTGATTGATTTTTAAAGGTGGGATTGTTATAATTATTTTTATAAATGTAGATGAGAGACTGAAAAGGATGAATGTAACAATGGATAGGGTATTGATGTTTGATCATAATATTAAAGATATAGGGTTATATACACGACCATCGACTCAAGGAGAGGAGTTTGATTTGGTTGAAGATTTTATTGAATATTATATTCATAATTTCCTTAAAAACAATAAACTAAGTAATTTGGCTATATTCGTAGAACCTAAAGTTGCATCCGGGTTTCCTGATATTGTATTTGCATCATATTCACCTAAAATATTGGAGAATTGGTCAGCAGAAAGAGAAAAATTGGATATTAATGATTTAAAAGTGTTATCTCAGCTGTTGATGACTAAAGGTAGTACAGGAAGTGAATTAATAACAAAACTTAAAATGCCAGAAAAAGATACAATTCAAGCTATAGAAAGATTATTAGATGCAAATATGGTCATGCGTGAGCAAGGCGTATGGAAACCCGTAGAAATCAAAAAAATCTATAATATAAGAAAATTGATTTCGGTAGAGGCTAAAATGACGGATATAAAAAAAGTTGCTGAACAATCCCTTATTAATACATGGTTTGCATCTCAATCATATGCATTAACAAACACTTCAAATCCGCAAAGCCTCACGATTAAGAAATTTGAAAGACAAGGAATAGGTTTGTATTGTAAGAAAAGAAGTTTTAGAAAAATTGTAGAAGCTAAAAAGTTAGCGTCTCCGTCAAGTTATCAGTCTCTACAGTTTAATGAATGGATTGGAAGAACTGTTGCGCATTTAGGGTAGGAGAAATTCAAGATGAGAAAATTTCAAGAAATGTGTCAAGAAGAGTTTAAAACAATTGAGTTGATGACACGTGGTGGACAAAAGATTGTATTTGATGGAGTTCACAACTCGTATGGACAAACTGTTGTTAAATTATATTTTCAGCTTAATGACCCAAGATCTCTTAGAGAAATTCAGATAGAAAAAGACTTGCATTTATCTATGGTTCCTAAAATATATGAGACTGGAACTATAGAATATGAGGGGACAGAAACATTATATATTATTGAGCAAAAGGTAAGTGGAGTAGAGCTGCGGAAGGTGATTGAAAGTGGTAAGAGATTTTCACTGAATGAAGCAGTGATGTTTTTGGAGCAAGGGTTAGAATTTATTTCTTGCATAGAGAATAAAGGCATTGTGCATAGAGATATTAAACCAGAAAATATTATAAGAGCAGATGATGGAAAGATATTTTTCCTTGATTTTGGAATTGCAAGGGTATTGGGGGCGGATTCGCTGACAATGACAGGTGCAATGATGGGACCACATACACCTGGATATGCAGCACCTGAGCAATTTAATAATTTGAAAAAGGAAATTGATTCTCGGGCGGATATTTTTTCATTAGGAGTAGTTACTTATGAATGTATTACAGGGAAAAATCCGTTTAGAGAGGGAGCTATAAATGCACTTGAGGTTTTACAAAAGACAGAAACTATTACACCTGTAAAGTATTCGATAGAAGGTGATACCCAAAGCCAGTTTATGGCTCTGTTAGGTGCAATGATGGGAAAATATCCATCTAGAAGACCTAGAACTGCTAAGCAAGCAATGGATTGGTTAAAAGTAGCTAAGAATACATTTGTTTATGAATAGATGAGGTTGAATAATGGAACTTTTTATACAAATGGGACATAATATGCAAACTTTAGCTCTAGAACATTTAGAGGAGTTTGATGGTGGAACAATTATTATTAGCCCTATGAATATTTTGCCTAATAAAATAAAAGACTATGCATATAAGGTACATAAGAAAAAAGGAAAGGTGCTTGTTGATCCACAATTATATTATCCTAGACAATATCAAAAAAAATTATCTCAATATGCATATTGGCCACAGAGTGATATTACATCATTGGAAATGGGACAATTTGATGCAGTGGTCGAAGAATTAGCAAAGTTAAATACCGAAGTTAAGGCTGAGGCATTTCTGTTGCCTTCCATTACAGCTAAAAAGATAGATGAACTATGGAATAAAATACAGAAATTAATAATAGAAAGTGCAAAAAAATATGCATCTGGTATGAAATATATACATACGATTTCGTTGGGAAACGATGTGCTTAATGATGAAAGTCAGATTGAGCGGGTGATAGAGTATGCTGAAGAATGGGATGTAGAGGGAGTATATATTGTATGTGAGCATCCAGAACGATATTATTTAGTAGATCGACCATTGTGGGTATCCAACATTATGTCTTTAGTGGCGGGGATTAAGAGACAAAAGAAGACGACGATAGTAGGTTATGCAAGTCACCAGTTATTATGCATGGCATTAGCAAAATGTGATGCAATTGCATCAGGTAATTTTTTGAATTTAAGATGGTTTCAACCAGAACATTTCGAAACAATAGATGATAAACAGCCTAGCCGTAGGGCGGTATGGTATTATTGTCCGCAAGCTTTATCGGAGTATAAAATTCCTTTTTTAGATATCGCAAATCGTATGGACTTGTTGGATAGAATAGAGCCTCCAGTAAATATGAAAAATAGATATAGTGAAATGTTATTCAATGGGAGTTTACCATCATCAACTGGCTTTGGAGAAAAAGAGGCATTTAGACATTATCTTTTTTGCCTTCATAAACAATGTCAAAATAGCGTTTTGGAAACTTATGAAGAAACAAAAAATTTGCATCTGCTAATGTTAGAAACGGCTGAACAATTATTGTCAGGTTTAGGTGAGAAAGGAATTAAAGGACAAGATCGTGATTTTACTGAGATTTTAGACGTTAATAGAGCAGCTATTTCGGCTTTTGATATGGCTTATAATTTCCCGTTATCTAAAGAGTGGAACGATTTATAAAACGAGTGACGGGAGAACTCGGAATTTTAATATTAATTCGTATTTCATAAAAGACACAGGATAGTAGGTGCCTGACCCCATGAACAAAGTATTAACAAAATGATATTTACTTGACGTGCACTATCAAGTATGATAACAAGTAAAGAACAAGGTGTCAGGTGCACATGAATGGTAGTAGCAGTGTTTCCAGATTATTCCCCAAGAGGCTATGGGGAAGTTGCTGTGCAAGACTTTCTTAAAAAAGCAAAAAATATAGGAATGTTGGCTGTACATTTGTATGCAGATTCAGTAAACTGTTCGGCGTTACGTGTGTATGAGAAAATGGGATTTTCTGATTGCATTAGTAGGTGTTAGGACACATGAAGAAAGTGCTAACATAAATTTATGAAGCTGCCAAATGAGGATAAGAAATGAAAAGTGATGATATATTAGACACATTTGAATCATGTAAATCCCGATGGAATATAGAGAGTGATGAGAATACTAGTTTCATGAATTATCCTAATTGGATAAAAGAAATGTCCGAACCACTGGCTGATATAGTTAGCTCATTAATGCCCAGATTTGAATATTATAGTCACAAGATAGTTAATCAAACGATGGTTGAGCTACATGGAGAGTTAAAAAAAGGAGAGAATATAAGGAATGAAAATACAATTTATTGCGTATTGGAAGATAAAGACGGCAGATTGAACAGCGGTTATGAATATTTGATAGAATATAGAAATTTGAATAAGCTGAGCAAATACTTGGTTTATCCTCAATTAAGCAGGGTATCTTGTGAGGTTTTGTTAAGTATTCAAAATATAGTATATGTTGATGATTTTTGCGGTACGGGAAATACTTTTATAAACTATCTAGAAAAAGAAAAAAAGCGAATAGAAGGAAAGCATGTGTATTATTTAGTTATTCACATCATGCAGCAGGCTATAGAGAGAATAGATAAGTATAGCAAAGAAGCTAATCTGGATATACATATATTATATAATAAATGTGCGGATAAAGTATTTAAAAATACTGGTGATTTTGGGGAAAAGAAAAGTGAATTCAGAAAACTCTCTATGGAATATGGTATTTCATCTAGAAATGTATTGGGGTATAATAACACAGAGGCTTTGACTGCATTCTATAATAATACGCCAAATAACACATTGGGTATCTTCTGGCAAGATACAGATACGCGCAAAGCTTTATTTCCAAGAAAGAATGATGAGAGACCGCAATGGATGAAAATGAAAAACAGAAAAAAAGAACGTAATGGTAGCAATTATTTAAAAGGATGTAGTAATGGAAGAATATATTGAACTGTTAGTTTTAACATATTTTCGAGATCATACAGAGGAGTATTCGCTATCTGAATTACGGGAGATGATAGGTGTTTCACTTAAACAGTTAGACGAAATAATTGATCGTATGATTTGTGAAAAAAAACTTATCTATGAAGATTCAATGTTGAGGATTTCATTTGATGGAAGAATTATGTTAATGGATTCATCTATGGAAGATTATCGCATAGTTAATGAAGAAGAAATAAATAGCAGATTGTTAAAAGCTAATTGGCCAATTGATAAGCCGTATTTTGTTAGCAAATTTTCTAAGAAAAAATGGAGAAATGCATAATTAAGTACCAAATTTCTAAAGCGCATCTGTTAGAAGGCGAAAGTACAGTGGACTTTCATAGAAAAAAGGTTTCTTCATATGCCAGATTAAGCAGCTAAGCGTGCTTAATCTGGATATGTTGGCATAACAACAATATCCAGAGCTGATTAGTGAAGCAGTTCACTAATCAGCTCTGGCTTAATTTCAAATACAGGATATGGTAGCAGGTGCGTTTCAGAAGGTTGGTAATTATTATGGCGAAGAATGACTACATAGATGAATTACGATGTTTGTTAAAAGAAAATGGAGAAGATGAAAAAGACATACTGGCAGCAGTCAGATATGCAGAAAACCTGCTTGGATTAAATTTACCAGTCATTTTTGATATTCATCATTTGGCTGCTCTTGTGGGGGTGGAAACCTCAGATCTGGCACATATATTAACATATGTTGAAGAGGCGTATTATAGAAAGACTGAACTATCTAAAAAAAATGGTGGCTATAGAGAAATACTCATTCCTGCAATGCGGGTGAGATTAATTCAAAGGTGGATATTAAACAATATATTATATAAAATATCCGTATCCAATTATGCAGAGGGATTTAGGAAAAATCACTCAATTGTAACAAATGCTATTCCGCATATTGGCAAAAAGTGTATTGTTAATATGGATTTGAAAGATTTTTTCCCATCAATTACACAGAAGCAGGTATTTCAGATATTTTATTATTATGGTTATACGACAGATGTTTCATATATGCTTTCAAGACTTTGTACATATGATGGATATGTCCCGCAGGGAGCAGCAACGAGCCCATATTTGTCTAATATAGTGTGCTTAAAGCTTGATAAAAGATTGTCATTATTGGCTGGAAAATATAATGCAACATATACTAGATATGCAGATGATATTACATTTTCAGGTGGAACGGGATTGAAAAGTATTATTATACCGGTAAAGAATATTATTCAAGATGAAGGATTTACTATTAATGACAGTAAAACTCGGATACAGTTATGGTATCAACATCAGGAAGTGACAGGTATAAATGTATCTGGTGGCAAAATTTCTGTAGATAAGCAGTACAAAAAACGTATATTTCAGGAAATATATTATTGTAAAAAATATGGACCAACCAGCCACCTGAAGCATATAGGTTGTACTAAAAATTTCTACAAGGAACATATGTATGGTAAAGCATACTATGTATATATGGTAGAACCGAAAGTAGGCAAAGAAATTCTTAGACAATTAGATGAAATTGATTGGGATTTGTAATATGACGATTGACGAGCTAAAAAACTTATACGAAATAGCATATAAGTTAAGTATAGGGAGAGATCCTGTGACAAATTTACAGTTTTCACAAGATACAATCCTTAATTGCAGTATGATAAAAGAATATAATAGACATATGGCAGAGATACTTGAGGGACTTATTACAACGACAGAAGCCAGTTTTTCATTAGGAAAAAGAAAATTGAACTTTTATTTGAGTGAAAGTGAAAAAAAATCAATAAAATTTTCAGAAAAACCAATTTCAGTTAGCGCATTTGTGTATTTACTTAATGGGGTAAGTAGTCCTTATGTGAAAAAATTGCATGCGGTGGATGTTACGAGTTGGCTTATGAAGCAAGGGTATCTGGCACAAAAGGAAATGGAAAGTGGAAATAAGTATAAAGTTGCAACTGCGAAAGGCAATGAAATTGGAATAATTAACGAACAACATAAAAATAGTTATGGTAATATTTATTTTGTGAATATGTATAATGAAGCAGCTCAAAGATTTATTGTGGATAATTTGGATAATATATTGAAGAAAAAATTTGATTGAATAGATGTGGTACAGTGGCAATGCCATTAAGCTAATTTCTCGATAGGGTGTTTGGTGCGTTAGGAAGAACTATAACTTGTGTGTATTCCAAATTTTGAGTAAAACTTTGTTTTTGGCGCAATAATAGACAAACGGTGTCTGACTGAAAAATTGTTCAGTCAATCATCGTCATCTGTAATGGAAATGAATTGCACTTTTTACTCTGAGCTGACGAGGAAACTGCCGCGACTCCGTTTTTACTGCATGGATGTACCGAGATATAAGCTTAACTTTATTAATGCTACATTAGGTATTTCTTTGGCTAGAGTAATTTTTATCAGATTTTAGTGTGATATGGACTAGATGCTTTCGCAATATAAAAATATTTTGAAAATGTTTATTGTGTGAGTCTATACAACGAATCCGAACAGGAATTGATAAATATAGGGGGAACGGTGTGAATATTAGTATTTTACAACAGAACGATGAATTATTCTTTTTGTTAGGTGGTGACACTCTTAAGGATACATCATATTATTCATTGGTTATCGGAATAGGATCATATTTAAAAACGTATAATTCTGTAGTAATGAGTTTGAGAAGTTATCATGAAGAGGAATCAGTTATTGACAATGCTGTACGAGGAAACGATAAATATATAGAATGTTATTTGAATATTGCAATACATATTCAACATTTTTTTGAATTAGAAGTGAAAAGAATTTTGGATAATGAAAATAGGTTATATGCAGTAGATACAAAAGGAGATCCATTGATAACCTATAAATTACTTAATAATATAGAAATACAACAAGAGGATACTGAAAAACTTAAATTTATAGAATTTTCGGATGCAATAAATCGATTAGGGAAATTGGTTGATAACAATATTATTGATGATGAAATTGCCAGATTATTCGTTGCTAACAAAGAGCTTTTGAAAGGCGTAAACTATCTTAGAAATACAACACTTCATCGGGGAAGAAAGTTAATGAATTATTGTGCGTTGGATAAGTTATTTTCACAGAACTTATTACCACTTATAAAAGCACTACTGGATCAACCATACTATTCAATTTATAAAAGTTTTTTTTGCAGCAGTGGAATTTATGATGTAGTAAAAATGATAATTGATGAAGGTAAAAAGAGCACTATTAATTATTCCCAAATTGCCTTGTTAAAAGAAATTGGTCGAAGCAAATTGGAATTGGTGTTAAAACCAAAGTTAGATGAAATCAAGGATAAGGAATATATAGAAATGACACTTGGAAAAAAGATGCTTTATAACTATTGTGATGTTGTAAAGACAGAGAAACAATGTCCGTGTTGCGGTTATAAAACAGTTCTTAATGGCAGAGAGTTGGTAGGGTATGCTATTGATGAGTTGGGGGATGAAATGGGAAACGGATCAGGATTTCAAATAATACATGTACCAGATTATGAAGAGTTTTATGAGTGTGCATGGTGTGGATTTAGAGTTAGTACATTTATCGATTTGTAGAAGAGTTATGAATTCACGAGGCATATTGGGGTAGTAGGCAATGCCAATAAGCTAACTGTTCGCTAAGTGTTCGATGTATCAGGAACCACAACTTGTGTTGTATTCTGGATGAAGAGCAAAAAATTCTGTTTTTGGACACAGCAAATAGACAGACGCTGCCTCAGATGAATGAGTACCACTTTCTTGATGAAAACACAGAACTGTTGAAGTCAGATCTGATCAGAAAATACAACAGTCTCATAGAAGATATCTGGCTCCTACAGCATACCGTAAGAGAACTGGATGACAACTATGAACTTATGCTTAATGTATACGAGGGGGTAGCTGATAAGCTTTACGGCGAGTGTGTGAATAAAAGTCTGTAAATGTGATCTTCTATGATAATGATTGGGCTGA
>ERZ779851.104-NODE-104-length-81593-cov-5.245947_pt1 | contig 81593 bp, 79 predicted proteins | sample MGYA00511094_ERZ779851 | MGnify/ENA primary metagenome ERZ779851 (study PRJEB29588, sample SAMEA2155512) | human gut metagenome | biome: human gut; feature: human-associated habitat; material: faeces | place: Denmark | collected 2008/2010 ...
ACGTGCGGCTCTATATCGACTACCTATCAGGCAGCGAGGCGACAAAGGAGAACGCGGTAAACTACAAAACGCACCTATCCAAAACCCACGCGCCGGCGAGCGTGAATGCGGCGGTCTCCGGACTTAACTCATTTTTCGACTTTTGCGAAAAGCGGGTAAAATATGGATAGCAAAAGCACAAAAGAAAGAATATTGGCCGCGGCGCTGGAGCTTTTTTCGACACAGGGCTTTGAGGCGACCTCTGTTTCTCAGATCTCCGACGAGGTGGGCATTCGCAAGGCCTCGATGTATAGCCATTTTACGAGCAAGCAGGAAATTTTAGAGGCGCTGATAAAGGAGGTCAGCGAGCAATACGAATGGCATTCGATTTTTTCCGGGACGGGCGAAGATTCGTTTTTTGATGAAAAAGAATTGAATGCTGACACGGTTACGGATATGATGGTCGGCCAGATACGCTATATTCTCCACGAACCGCAGATAGTAAAAGCCAGAAAGATGCTGACGATCGAGCAATTCAGAAACCCGGCCATTGCAAAGATGCAGACAAAGCAGAATTACACAAATGTTATGAATTTCTTTACCGGCGTTATTGAATCATTGATCAAACAGAAAAAGCTGTCCGATCACGACGGGGAGATCATGGCGGCAGAGCTTTGCCTGCCCGTTTCCGTGTGGCTCAACCTCTGCGACCGCGAACCGGAGCGTGAGAAAGAAATAATTGAACTGATCGAACGCCACGTGCGGCATTTTTTTAATATATACAAATATAATTAAAACCGGAGGTAAATTATGTTTAGAGCAATGCGAAGAAAGAACAGAGAAATTGACTTAGAGGCGGCAGAATCGCTTTTGCAAAACTGCCGGCGCGGCGTTTTGGCCGTGAACGGGGACGGCGGATATCCGTATGCTGTCCCGGTCAACTATTTTTATGACAGTGACGGTCAAAAAATATATTTTCACGGAGCGCGTGCCGGGCACAAGGCAGACGCCTTGCGCGCATGCGACAAGATATGCTTCACAGTTTACGGAAACGAAAAGGTGAAAGAGGAAGAATGGGCACCGTTTGTGCAGAGTACGGTCGTGTTCGGCAGGTGCCGGTTTGTTGATGACGAGGCAAGAGCAATGGAGCTTTTGAAAAAATTGGCGATGAGATATTACCCGAATGAAAACCTGGCAGATGAAGAAATTGCACGCGCAGGCAAAGCCGTACAGCTTTTTGAAATTGAGATCGAGCACATGAGCGGCAAAGAAATTCAGGAAAAATAGCGTTGTGAAAGATGCCTGATATTTTAAGGGATAATAAAAACCTCTGTAATTATTACAGAGGTTTTTATTATCTATAGAACCGGAAATTCGAGGTGTTCTATCGCATCTCTTAATATCGGGTGACGGATCACGAAGTGGATCGTCGGCGCTTTATTTTTTGAAATCATAACATATTCGTTTTCGTGCATTGTTATTTGTATGTTGGCAAATACGTTTTCTTTTGTCCGTGTGACGGAATAATTTTTGTTTTTCTCCGCAAATTCTTTTGTGAGCCTTAGATGCTCGGCGTATTCATTATATGTATACTCAAGATTTTCATTGCAGAACATAAGCGATAACGAAAGAGCTTGGGGATTGTCATTAAATTCCTCCTTGCTCAGCCATTGAATTTCATCCGAAACAGAGTTGTTTTTAAGAATTTCAAAAATCTGTTCTCTGCGTGTTGCTGCGTAGTCAAGGATTTTTTGCTTTTCGTCATTCGGTACATTTCTGTTGTCAAGAAAGCTTTCTAAAAACTCATTAGTTGCCGTATAAATCGGAAGTGCCGAAAGTACGCTTTACCGATTGCCGTCTGTATGAGAGTCGGAAATCATAAATGCGGCAAGTTCTGCCGATTTATCCTCACGGTAAATATCCATAAGTGGGTACGCTTTTTTTAATATAAATGAGCTTCTCTCTTGATAATAAGAAAGTTCATCTTTGTTTTTTGTCAGATAATATCTGCCCTTTGCGTGAAAACCCGAAACACACTCTCCGGATAATGCCGCCGCACCGGACACATTCAAAAAATGACAAAAAAGCTGATTGTGTGCACCTTTCAGGTAATACGGTGAAATTTGCCCTATCATATAAAGAGGTATCCAGCACTCAAGCCCCAGCATAAGCTCGTTAAAAGGGCGGTTGAGATTATGAATAACATTGAGGTGCAATCCCTTTTTCAGCATTACGGCAAGACCGAACATATATTTTTTTGAAAATTCCATATCGGCTGCCATATCGTCCATCTGCATATCGCTATACATAAATACATCGTGATTTGATTTTGAAAGAGCAGTCGCTTTCAGAAAATCAAGCTCGCCGTTTTTCATTTCATCAATCCCATAATAGCTTTTTGCTGTCGGAAGCTGAAACGGAATCGACGGAACTTTCAATTCGTCAAAACGAATTGCTTTTATGTACTCATTCAAGTCAAATGAATTAAGAGCAGATAAAAAATTGCCAATCGGATTTTCCGGCTTTTTCGTTACCTTGCTGTCCGTAAGCCAGCTTGTAAGCTCGGACACATAATTATCCCTTGCCTTAATCAAACTTGGCTTTATGTTTAAGATTTCCGCAATGATTTTCTTATCACCGCCGGAATTATAGCAAACCGAAAAATACCCTGCAACATCATAGGCAAACTTTTGGGGATTTGCAGGTCTGCGTTTGCCGTTTCGTATTCTTGAAATATATGAGGAGTCATATTTCAGGCTTTTCGACATATCTGCAAGGTTCACCGAAAAGACAGTGCAAAGCACATTCAGTTTTTTTGCAAAGAATCATAATCAAACGGTACGGCTTCCGCAAAAGTATTCAATTCCGACAACACGGTTTTGTACGATAAGTCAATTTCCTTTTTCTCTGCCGCTGCACAAATCCCGTGGCACAGCTTTTTCATATCTTCCGAATTTGCCTTTGGTGTTCTTGCACCGGATCTGTATCGACTTACGGTAGCTTCGGATATTCCGGAGTATTCTGCAAATTCTTTGCCGGAGCAATGCAGTATCTCCATATATTTATTCAGCTTTTCACGAAACATTTTATCACTTCCTTATGCTCTTTTTTTAATTATACCATATTTTTTTGAAATAATAAATAGAAAACCAAAAAGCTTTCCGTGTTTGGCAATGCCAATTCAGGAAATGGCATTTACTTAAATTAAAAAGTATGTTATAATAAATAAGTATAGTGGGGTTGTTATATGCAATGATTATAAATTAACGGAAAGGTTGATGATTATGCACCTAAAAAACTTATTTCTATCACACTCGGCACGGCAATACTGGCTTCGGCGGCATTTGTGCCAACGGTAAATGCGTGGAGTATTTACGATTCGGATTATGGTATGGAATGGAACGAGCAAAGTAAAACTGCCGTAACCGATGATATGGAGGAGTATCGTGAAAAGGATTCGATTGATTCGGTGGTTTATACTATTCGTGATGACGGCTCGGCGATGATTACAAGTTATTCGGCGAAATTCTGGCACGATCCCGATCCGAATTTCACGGTTGAACTTAATATTCCGTCCGAAATAGACGGGCACCCGGTTACGGCGATAGGCGACGGAGCGCTTCGTGAGAGTGCAACAAAAATTTCGGGCATTACGCTTCCGCCGACGATTAAGGAAATCGGAAACAGGGCGATTTACGGACGTTATTTAAAGTATCTTAAATTAAACGACGGACTTGAGGTTATAAAAGACTTTGCCATAGACTGCGGCGATGAGCTTGAAACACTTGTTATTCCCGAAAGTGTAAAGTACATAGGCAACGAGGCAATAAGCGGCGAAGCACTTAAAAATATAACCATGCCGAGCAATGTTGAATACATGGGAAAAAGAATCTTTTTCGGCTCGGCATATGATAAGGATGCAAATAACCGCGTTGACGGCATTCAGTATCACGGGCAGTATTTAATCGCGGGGATCAGAATCGGCTATGCAGAAATAGACAATCCTGACCCGTCTGCACCGACCGAAAACAAACAGATTCACGAATGGGAAGCTGTCGGCGATTTTGAAATCCGCGAGGGTACAACTCTTATGGGTGTTGACGCATTTGAAATGTCGAATATTACTTCGGTTAAATTCCCGTCAACCTTGAAATCTATTTCAAAGCTCGGGTTTTACTGGTGCAAAAACTTAAACAATGTTGTTATTCCGGGGAATGTAAAGGAAATCGGTGACAATGCCTTTTCGTGGTGCGAAAGCCTTTCAAATCTTACCATTGAAGAGGGTGTGGAGCACATCGGCGAGGCGGCATTTTTCCGCTGCAATAACTTGAAAGAAGTAACAATTCCGAAAAGCGTAACGCAGATTGATATGCACGCTTTCGGCTGGGACTATGTGAACGACTATGATGTGAGAAACGAAGACCTTGTTATCAAATGCTACAGCGGCACTGCAGCGGAGCAGTATGCTAAGGATAACGGCTTTAAATGCATTTTGCTCGATACAGGCGAAACAATAGAAAAAGGCGAGCCGACTGCTGCCGCCGATGACAGATATGTATGTGAAGAAAAAGGCGATAAATGTGCGGTAAAGCGCTTCTGCGACATAAAGAGCGCCGACGGCGACCCAAACCATTATGGAATCGAGTTCTGCCTTGATAACGGCATTATGACCGGGACGGGTAAGGACACATTCAGCCCTGTCTTGACATGAACTTTAATTTTGTCGGATTGGGTTGAATTACATAAAATTGGATCAATTTAAGGCGAAGTATTGGCGACCTACTGTCCGTTTTATAGTACTTCAAATATGATAGGATAAAATAGAGGTGATGCAAATGAAATACAATATAAGTACAGGAAATGCAGGGGAGTATTTTGTGGCTGGCGAATTGGAAAGAAGAGGGTTTACTGTTGCAGTTCCAATGTCAAATACTAAGGATTTTGATATCTTAGCAATTAATAGAGAGTCTCTCAATCAATATGCTATCCAAGTTAAAACAACTAGTTATAAGAAAAAAGAATGGACATTATCGGCTAAAAATGAAGAACTCATTAAAGATAATGTGGTTTATATTTTTGTTTCCTTAAATGATCTTGATGCTCCAGAATATCATATTGTTCCAAGTAAAATTGTTGCTGAAACTATAAGAAATTCACACAAAATATGGTTAGATACTCCTGGAAGAAATGGACAAAAACATAATGATACTTCAATGAGAAAATTTGAGGATAAGGAAGATAAGTATCTCTACAAATGGGATTTGTTAAAATAGTGTTGGAGGAATTGTGATGAACACAAAAGAAAAGAATGCTATGATATATCATTCTGCATACCAGTATCTAATAGAAATTTTACCTTGTTCATTATCTGAGAATGATTTGGAAAAATACTTTTGGGGTGATAAAAAAGATTTCTCATCCTTAAAAGATGTATTTGAGCAAATGATACATTCGGCGCAAAATTACCAAAGAATGCCCAATGTAATTAAATTTCAAGAAAGAAGAGAAAAAATCAAAAATATTCTATTTGATTTTGATGTTAAAAAGATAGTTGAAACATATGAAATCGAAGAATTATATAGAATCTTCAGGAAAGAATTTAATATAACTAGTGCAGACAATAAATTTAATAGTTGGCATAAATGGAGTAAGTCAATTATTGACTCTGCTAAATTTCTTTCGGAATTTAAGAATGTTGATGACTTTAAAGGATTTGTTGGACAGTTCGACTATAATGTACACACTCGAATGGCGTTGCCGTTACTTATTTCTGAAAAAATAAGTGGGATGGGTTTTGCACTTGCTTGTGATTTTTTAAAAGAACTGGGTTATATTAACTATCCCAAACCAGATGTACATTTAATTGATGTATTTCATGATATTGGACTTTCAGAGAAAGATCCACTATCTGTATTCGAAGCAATAGTTAAGATGTCAGAATACTGTAAAGAGTTTTTCAAAAATGAAAATATAACGCCTTATCAGATAGATAAAATTATATGGTTAATTTGTTCGGGCAAGTTTTATTACGAAAGAATTTCTGTTGGGCAGCACAAAAAAGAACTTATACAACTGTTGCAAGAAAACATTAAGAATATTAAAATAATACCAAGACCTACTTTGGAAACTTGGTTGGGGATTTGATATGCGATATCCATTTGGCGTTTTTGCTATAATTGATATTGTTTCTATTATGCCATCAATTTCTGTTTTAAATAACGGTTTTAAACTTTTAAGAGTATTTAGAATGGCAAGGGCATTTAGAGTTTTTAGAGCATTTAAAATGTTTAGATACTCGAAAAGTGTAAAAATTATTGTAGCAGTATTTAAAAAGTCAAAGGAATCATTGATTGCTGTTGGAACTCTAGCTATTGCATACATAATAATTTCTGCTCTTGTTGTCTTTAATGTAGAACCTGAATCTTTTAACAATTTCTTTGATGCAATATATTGGGCAACTGTTTCATTAACAACTGTTGGTTATGGAGACATCTATCCGATTACTACAATTGGAAGAATTGTTACAATGGTATCGTCAATATTTGGTATTGCTATTGTTGCTTTGCCTGCAGGTATTATTACAGCAGGATATATGGGCGAAATAGATAAAGAGTAGTTTTGCATAAGGCACGAGTTGGGTATGTTTTTACTTGTGTCAAGTACACACAATTTTAAACATTAGTTTGCCGATTTTGATATTTACATACACTATCGGGAGCGAGAAAATTCAGTATTCTCGCGGGTTCTAAAGAATTTTGTTTAGAAAAAATGCAGTGAAAAATTAAGGGGAAAATAGTAGGTCCTATTATTCACTGTTCTCCCGGCACGGTAAAAGAAATCGGCGACAATGCCTTTTCATGGTGCGAAAGCCTTTCAAATCTTACCATTGAAGAGGGCGTTGAGCATATCGGCGAGGCGGCATTCTTCCGCTGCAATAACTTGAAAGAAGTAACAATTCCGAAAAGCGTAACGCAGATTGATATGCACGCTTTCGGCTGGGACTATGTGAACGACTATGATGTGAGAAACGAAGACCTTGTTATCAAATGCTACAGCGGCACTGCAGCGGAGCAGTATGCTAAGGATAACGGCTTTAAATGCATTTTGCTCGATACAGGCGAAACAATAGAAAAAGGCGAGCCGACTGCTGCCGCCGATGACAGATATGTATGTGAAGAAAAAGGCGATAAATGTGCGGTAAAGCGCTTCTGCGACATAAAGAGCGCCGACGGCGACCCAAACCATTATGGAATCGAGTTCTGCCTTGATAACGGCATTATGACCGGGACGGGGAAGGACACATTCAGCCCTGACACAACAATAACACGCGCTCAGTTTGCGACAATGTTTTACCACCTTGCGGGTTCTCCCGAAACAAGCGGAAATTCAAAATTTTCGGATTTAACGCAGGATTGGTACAAAAAACCGATTGCATGGGCAGCAGCAAACGGCGTGTTGAACGGCACGGGCGATACAACATTTTCGCCCGATGATGTTATTACAAGAGAGCAGATTGCGGCGATCTTCTATCGGTATGCGCAGTCAAGAGGGCTTGACATGAGCGTGGGTGACGGTTGGGACTTGTCAAAATCGGGCTACAACGACAGCGGAGACATTGCTGCCTACGCACTGTCTGCTATGAACTGGTGCTTTGAGAAAGGCGTTATGTATATTCATTCCGTAAACGGATATGAATACGCAATCTATCCGAAAGTTGCACCGTCGAGAGCCGATACGGCAACAATGTTTTTGAAATTTTCTTATGTACTGAACAACAATTAACGGATAAAGGATGAATAAATAATGAAAAACATAAAACTGCTATGGGCGACAGTTTTTGCAATTTGTATGCTTTTTGCGCTTATTCCCATGGCGGCATTTGCCGAGGGTGAGATGAGCGGCAAATGAGGCAAAAAACTTACATGGGAATTTGACAGCGAGACAAAAACGCTCACAATAAGCGGAACGGGGAATATATCTGTTTTTGCCTTGAATAACAACTCCAAGTTTTATTCGATGGCGCCGTGGAGAGAGAATAACGAAATCAGCAGAAACCTTGAAAAGGTTATAATAGAAGACGGTGTTGCCGTTATAGGGCAGTATGCGTATTACGAGTGCCCGGCACTTCAATCGGAAGAAACGCCTTTGATTCCGAGAACCTTGCAAGCATTTTGGTAAGTGTGGAAAACGGCAATTATTCGTCGGAGGACGGAGTGCTTTATAATAAGGAGAAGACTGCTCTCGTAAGGTGTCCTGCCGCAAAGAGCGACGCATCGTTTACAACACCTCGGAGTGTCGCAACCATAGACGAGTACGCGTTCCGGTACAACAAAATTCTTTCTTACAATAAGGGAATCGCCGTCGGGAGTGATAATATGGCCTATCATCCGGATTTCGGGGTGAAACGCAGTGAGGTCGCGGCCCCGGTTTCAAGAAACCTCTGCCGCGATATGAGAATAGAGCTTCCGAAAGGATAATAAAAAAAGCAATTCTTCACAGGAGAATTGCTTTTTTCTTTAAAGTGTGGCCGTTTCTTGCTTTTTTAAAAGGTTTGCTGTATAATTATAAAGTGAAAATGAAGTATGGAGGCGCTTTTATGGAAGTTATGATCGACAAGAAGCTTTTTTCGGTATATCCGTCTATCAGGCTCGGGATATTGCATTTTAATGCGGAGGTAAAAAAGCCGAGCGAAGAGTTTTGGAGTTACATGGACAATGAAGTTATTCCGGCGGTGCTAAAATCGATAGACGGGAAGGAGTGGAGCGAAATTCCCGGTGTCAGAGGAAGCCGTGCGGCGTATAAAGCATTCGGAAGAAATCCCGGCAGATACCGTGTCTCGTCCGAGGCGCTTCTTCGAAGAGTCCGCCGCGGCGATGAGCTTTATCATATCAACTCGGTCGTTGATGTGAATAACCTGGTTTCCGTCAAGAGCGGTCTGTCCGTCGGATCATATGATCTTGACAGGATAAAGGGAACAATCGTTTTGAAAAAGGCAAAAGAGGGCGAAGGATATACGGGCATCGGCAAGGATTTTATCGACCTGGAAAATATGCTCGTGCTGGCCGACAGTGAGGGCGTTTTCGGCTCCTCGATGTCGGACTCGACGCGCGCGATGGTAACGGAAGCGACGAAAGATATTATGGTTGTTATTTATTGCTTTGAGGACGGCGTCGACCTGGAAAATCTGATAGACGAAGCGAAGGATGCATTTATGCGCTTCGCTGATGTTGAAATGATAGAGACGAGGATCGTATCGCAGTAAAAAGCTCGCATAGAGCTCATCGGTTGACCGTTTTTCGGCAACAAAAAGGCCTTCCCTTTTGGGAAGGCACTTTTTTATGCTCTTTCTTTGATCTCTTTTTTGATCTTTTCGATGAAGTCGGAAAGGGGCATTGTCTCTGTCTTTGCCGTGTCGCGGTGGCGGACGGAAACTGTCTTATTCGCGACCTCCTCCTGACCGATGATGACCATGTAGGGAACGCGGTCGACCATCTGCGCCTCGCGGATCATATAGCCGATCTTTTCATTTCTCGAATCAAGCTCGGTTCTGATTCCGGCGTTTCTTAAAGCTTCATAAACCTCGGTTCCGTACTCTGCACTTTTCTCGGAAACCAAGAGGACTTTTGCCTGGGTGGGAGCGAGCCAAACCGGATATTTGCCGGCAAAATGCTCGGTTATTATGCCGATGAAACGCTCGATAGAGCCGAAGCATACGCGGTGAATCATGATCGGACGCTCTTTTTCGCCCTTCTCGTTGATGTATTCAAGCTGGAAGTTTAACGGCATCTGGAAGTCTAACTGAATCGTTCCGCACTGCCATGTTCTTCCGAGCGAATCCTCAAGATGAAAGTCGATTTTCGGGCCGTAGAACGCGCCGTCTCCCTCGTTGATGGTATAGGGAAGGTTGAGCTTTTCAAGCGCGGTCTTAAGGCCGTTTGTTGCTGCTTCCCAATCCTCGTCGCTTCCCATGCTGTCCTCGGGACGGGTGGAAAGCTCAACAAAATATTTGAATCCGAACTTCTCGTAAACCTCGTTTATAAGGTGAACGACGTTAATGATCTCGTCCGTAATCTGCTCGCGGCGCATGAAGATGTGCGCGTCGTCCTGCGTGAAGCAGCGAACTCTGAAAAGGCCGTGGAGAGCACCGCGAAGTTCATGGCGGTGAACAAGACCGAGCTCACCGATTCTTAAAGGCAGGTCGCGGTAGCTGTGGGGGCTGCTCTTATAAACCATAACGCCGCCGGGGCAGTTCATGGGCTTAACGCAGTAAATATCGTCGTCAATCGTGGTAGAATACATATTGTCCTTGTAGTGATCCCAGTGACCGCTTGTCTCCCAAAGGTGGCGGTTCATGATAAGAGGAGTAGAGACCTCAACATAGTTTTCGCGGGTGTGGATCTCGCGCCAGTAGTCGATAAGCGCGTTCTTAAGAGCCATTCCCTTGGGAAGGAAGAAGGGGAAGCCCGGTGCTTCGTCGCAAAGCATGAAGAGCCCCATTTCCTTGCCTATACGGCGATGGTCGCGCTTTTCAGCCTCTTCCAAAAGCTTCATATGCTCGTCAAGCTCGGCCTGGGTCGCAAATGCGGTGCCGTTTATTCTTGTGAGCATCTTATTGTTCTTATCGTTCTTCCAGTAAGCGCCGGACTGGCCTGTGATCTTAAAAGCTTTGAGCGCCTTTGTGTAGGTGAGGTGAGGGCCTGTGCACATGTCGACATATTCGCCCTGAGTGTAGAAGCTGATCGGAGCGTCGTCCGCCAGGTCGCCGATATGCTCGACCTTATAGATTTCTCCGCGCTCTTCCATAAGGCGGATAGCCTCGTCTCTCGGAAGAATCGAGGGCTTTATCGGGAGGTTCTCCTTAACGATCTTGCGCATTTCCTTCTCAATCGCCTCTAAGTCCTCGTCCGAGAGCTTGTTCTCGCCCAAGTCAACATCATAATAAAAACCCTTGTCTGTCGCCGGGCCGTAAGCGAAATGAGCGCCCGGATAGAGGCGCTTTACAGCCTGTGCCAGAATGTGCGCCGCCGTGTGCCTTATAACGTGCAGCTCTTCCTCCGGGGCACACTGATCGACTCTGCCGTCGTTGTAAATAACTTTCATAACAATACTCCTTTACTAAAAAACACCCTTGACAAAAAGTCAAGGGTGCAAAATTTACACGGTTCCACCTTGGATTTAACTTGATTTTTTAACGCCACAATGGGCGGCAGGCGCTTACTTTGTTTTTCTGCACCGCAGCTCGGGAGAGGTTTTCGCAAATCTTCCCGTTAAGAGGCTCACAGCAAACGCCCCTCTCTCTGAAACGGCAATGATAGGCTACTTTTTCCGTCATCGCATTTATATTAAACTATATACAGTATAGCACGAAGAGGGCCGCTTGTCAATTATTTTTTAACAGCCTCCAAAAAACGGGCGAGCATAACGATCGCCTCCGCTCTCGTGGCGTTCTCTCCGGGGAGAAACATATTTTCTGAGTTACCCTTAACGATGCCGGACTCGGCTGCCGCGGCAACAGAATAGACGGCGTAGTCCGAAATATCCGAATTATCGGAAAAAGCCAAAACTCCCTTTGGCATATCGGGCTTTATGATTGAATACGCGCGCATAATCATCACCGTGATCTGCTCTCTGGTTACCGGCGCGTTTGGGGCGAAGTTTTCGTTTCCGACGCCCTTTACGATGCCGCAGTTTAGCATTGTCTGGATCACGCCGGCGTACCACGACTGGGGCGAAACATCGGCATATTCTCCTGAGTAAACGCCCTCTTCAAGCGAGAGGCTGCGCATCAAAAATGCGCAAAATTCGGCGCGTGTGATGTTTTTGTCGGGCTTGAAAAGGTTCTCCGAATAGCCCGATATAATTCCTGCGTCATAGACAGAATTTATCGTGTCATTCGCCCAGTGGTTCTCGCAGTCCGAAAACACATTTTTGCCGCTTCCGGCCGTGAGCGTAACGGGCGCGATGTCTTTTATACCGTCCCTTGCCGGCGGCTTTTCGGGTTCCGGCTCTTCCGGCTTTCCGGGCCTGTGAGTGCCGGCTGAGGTCTGCTTTTTCGGAATCTTGACCGGGGTCGACCTCACAGTGTCACCGACGATTCCGGCGGTGAGCGATATGGGGGTGACCTCAAAGATCAAAAATTTTCCTTTCATATCTTCCGTCACTTCGATCTCGCTGACGTTTGAATTGCTAAGGGCTTTATATTCGCCGTCCGCGCTGTCGGCTAAGAGCCAGTTTGTCACGCTGGCGGATTCACCGTCAAAATTATTCACAAATTCAAATGTGCCAGAAAGTGTGCGGCCGCGCTCCGGTATACCGGTTATCTTAACATTATTTGCCTTAATCTCGGCCGGAACAACCGAGATATTGTCTAAATAGACTGTTTGTTCGTCAAATCCGTCCGGCACGTTCACCGCGACGATGAAGCGACCGCTTAAATCGCTCTCCGGAGTGAACACTGCCTTGTAGCTCTGCCATGATGTACCGATTTCAAAATATGCGCAGAGCTGGAGATTGTCAGGATCGCGGCTGTCTTCTACGATGAATGTGACAAAGGCCGACTTATCGGAGAAACGGCGCCTTAAGTCCGCGGAAAAGACATAGCTTTCTGAGTGACTGAAGGAGACATAGGCGTTATTATACATAACCCCGATCTCAGCATTAGGGGTAAATGCGGCATAGGAATTTCCGTTTTCTTTGATGACCTCATAAACTCCGTCGCCCGGGGCGAACCACAGCGAGTCGCTCCCCGATTCTTCAAAGCTGCCGTTGGAAATTCCGGAGCGTGTCAGCGTTACGGAAAATTCTGTGTTCACATCCGGATATTTGGAAGCATAGGCCAAAACCTTATATGTGCCCGGCTCGGCAGAGGAGCTTACCGTGATAAGCGAACTGTCGATCGTGATATGATCCGTTTTCGGAGTGATGTCAAACGATAATGTGGCCGGAACCGTGTTTCCCTCAATGTCGGACGCACTGATGAAAAAAGGGATTTTTGCCTCTCCCACAGTCGGAACGTTGATGGACTGGGGAACAGATACGTTGAGCGCTACGGGAGGAGTGCCTGACGATAGGGTGAATGTGGGATTTCTTAAAAGAACGGACGTGTCATCCTCCGACATAAAAACGAGCGAAACGATATATTCGCCGTCCTCCGACGGGCGGACGGGAACGGTTATATGCGTCCACGACGGGTAGTAAGGGTTTTCACAGTATGCGACGGCGGACGAGCCGACGATCTCGCTGTATGCTTTTGTTTCGCCGTTTTGCTCACCGGACGTCGTTCTGATTTCAAATGAAAGCTCATAAAGCCTGTTCTCTTGTAAGGCAAGCTTTTCTTTCTGCGTTAAAATGTAGGTCGTTCCGTTTTCGGAATCAAGGCCAATCTTAAGGGTCGCTCCGTCCGTCTTAAAATATGGGCTTTCCCAGCCGCTCATGGTCGGAAGATCCGAAAAGGTGCTGTTGACTATCATATTGTCCGTCAGTCTGACGGTGTATGACTTATCCTTTATATTGGGATATTTTTCGGACGAAATGCTGATGGTGAACATATCGCCGCTTTTTGCGTTGTCAAACACGGTGACGGTGTTGTCGGACGGGTCGAACGTAACTCCGTCGGGCAGAGAGGAGACGTTTAAGAAAACATCGTCCGATTCTATAAAGCTGCCGGATGCCGTTCTTAAGCAAGCCTCGTAGTCATAGCTTAAAGAGCCGAAGTCCGGAATCAGGAGCGTGAGGCGCCCGAAGAGCGCAGAGCCTGTGTATTCCTCGGCAAAAACCGGCAGGAACGACGATAAAAATATTAAAATAAGAGCGCATAATGTTAAATGCTTTCTCATAGTCTGCCTCCGAAAAGTAGTTCTTTTTTATAGTATAGCACATTTTAAGAGGTTTGTCATGTGAATTTTTTATTACAATTTTATTCTCTGTTTTTGAGTATCTCAGATAAGCTGATCTTTTTTAAATAGCGCTCGAGCATGAACCTTGTCAGGGCATAAGTCAAAAGGATTATCGCAATTATGAAAACATACCCTTCGGGCGTTATATAGGCCTCAAATCCGGCGTTGACATTTGAAACGCAGAAAGGATAGGCCGCGCCGACGATGAGGCGGCCTGCCGGCATTCCGATCACTATCGAGGCGAGCGTCATATAAAGCGAGCTTCCCAGATAAAAGGAGTTGACCTCGCGCTCGGAATAGCCTAAAGCTTTTAGAAGCGAGATAGAGTATGAGCTTCTGTCGATCTCAAGCTTCATTAAAAGATACATAACGGCGATAAAGATGACCAACGATATTGCGATCATCAAAACTATCATTCCGCTCATCAGGCTGATGAATTTTTCCGCGCCCTTTTGCATATCCTCCTTTGAGATTTCCGACATCATCATATTGTGGCGGAAAGTGAGCTTTTCATTTGGAAAGACAGCATCGTAATAAAAGTTTTCGATCTTTGGCTTTTTCTCGCCGGGGTCTAAATCCTCCGGGTCAAAATGAGGAAGTGAGAAGGCTTTTCGCATCGCGTCGATATTCATAAAAAAGTATAGTCCGCTGCTGTATTTGACTTCGCCGGCGATGACGAAGGAATAAAGCCTGTCCTCCGACGCGTCGCGCAATATGACTTTGTCGCCGGTCTTGAAACCGAATTTCACCCTTGCCGAGTCGGACATATAGATCTCCGACTCGTTGTCCGAAAGCTCGCCGGAAAATGGGAAATAAGGGTTGTCCGAATCGATGCCCAAAAGCGAGACCTCCATTTCGCCGCCCGTTAGGTCATAGTCCGTGTAAAAGCCGCGGACGAAGCCTAAGTCAGCGTCCTTCGGAAGGTCGGTCACCGGGTTTCTTAAAACATACATATAGTTATAGCCGATGTCGGACGTAATACCGTTAATATAGCCCATGATGCTGTAGTAGCAGGCAACGGAAAACATTATGAGTAAGAGCGAAACGTTGATGCCGAAAAACAGCGTGATATTTCCGGAAAATTCGCGGAAAAACTGTCGTATCTTATATTTTGTTTTAAATCCGGAGTTTTTGATCCTGAAATTAAAACGGCGCTTTTCCTTTGTTGAGGCGTGCATCATTTCAAGCGGCGTTAAGTTAAGCTTTTTTGAAAGCACAAGACGGTTGATAAGATAGGAAAAGATGACCGGAACGCCGATGGCATATGCGGCAAGATACGGCTCTAAAGCAGGCTTTATATCGGGGAAGGAGTACATCGCCGAATATTCGGCGGACAGAGGATAGGTCAAAAAGACGCCCGAGACAGTTCCGATAACGGCGCCCAGAGCCGAAATCAGGAGTGGAATTTTTATGTAGTAGGACAATATCTCGCTTTTCAAAAATCCGAGCGAATAGAGCGTTCCGATGACCGAGCGCTCCTTTTCAACAGTTCCGGAGGCGAAGATCGAGAGCATATACATAAGCAAAATTATCAAAAAAACGCCGACAACAAGCGCCGCCTGCTTGCCGAGCGAAGAGTCATCGAGTGCGTCCTTTATTCTTATGTTGTATTCGGCCTCGGAAAAGGACGAGATTATGGCCGGGTCGATTTTTGCACTTTCGGATATATAATCGGAATATGCCACCTCGAGAGCATATATTCCGCTACCGATCCCGTTGATGCCGGAAAAAAGCGCTTGATATGCGTCCTCCGGGAGAACGGGGTGCATGCTTTTAACACCCTCCGACAAAACGGAGACGGAGTGCCTTAAGCTGTCGGTAGAGCCCGTAAAGCCCTCTTTTATCGAGGACGAGGTCTCATACTGACCTTTTAAATATGCGTCGGTAACGGCAGAATAGTCCGCCTTTAAGTGAATGATCTTGTTCTTAAAAACCTTCGGGCTTAAATCCTCGGGCAGTCTGTAGGCGTAATTATAGATAACGCGGCAGCCTGTCTTTAAGCTCTCCCACGCGGAGTCGGACACGATGGCGACTGAAAATTCGTCATTTGCGGCAACGTCGGACGTATTCTCTTTTATGTAGCAATAGTCGGGAAGACAGCCGATGCCGGTGACCTTCATCGTGCGGTCTCCGACAGTGAGTGTGTCTCCGACGGCGAGAAAGTGAGACTTTGCGAAAAGCTTGTCTATAAAAATTCCGTTATTGTCCGAGGGGAGATGGCCCTCTTCGACGAACGCAAGGTCGATGGCCTGACGGGGCTTAAAAAGCCTTAGGACGGAGATTCCTGCCGGAACATCGGTGTAAAACATTTTTTCGACTGACGCGCCGGTCTCTTTTAACTCATTTAAATTTCGCGGTGAAAGAGGGATATAGGTCTCGAATGCGCCGTCCTCGATTTTTGAACGCTCCCATTCGTCAGTTATGACGGCGCGTATCGCGTCCGTCGTGGAGCAGAGCGCGACGACCATTGCCATCGAAAGCGCGATTATCAAGATCATAGCCGTGTTTCTTAAAAGGTTTTCCTTAAAGTCGCGGCTGAGCCTTTTATACAATATCATCTTACCACTCCAGTTTATTCGCACTCACGCGGTTTTCGTTAATAAGCGTGCGGTACACAGCGCCGTCTTTAAGATACACCGTTTTGTGAGTCATCTTGCTTATCGTCTGATTGTGGGTAACGATAAGCATCGTGGTGCCGTATTTTTTATTGATGCCCTCAAGGAGCGCCAAAATCTCTTTTGATGTTGCATAGTCAAGCGCGCCAGTCGGCTCGTCGCAGAGTAAAAGACGGGGGTTTTTAACAAGAGCGCGCCCGATCGAACAGCGTTGTTGCTGGCCGTCCGAAAGCTCGGAAGGGAATCTGTCCGAAAGCTCGGTGAGCCCCAAAATCGAGAGTATCTCGGACTTATCTAACGGGTCTTCAGAAAGATATTCGCCGACCTCAATGTTTTCGAGCACCGTTAAATTGGGCACTAAGTTATAAAACTGAAAAACGAAGCCGAGCGATGAACGGCGGTAGTATGATAACATCTCGTCGTCATAGGCCGTGATGTCGTCTCCGTCGACCGCGATGCGGCCGCCGTCCGCCCTTTCAAGCGCGCCGATAATGTTCAATAATGTCGATTTTCCGCTTCCGGATTCGCCCAAAACACAGCACATTTCGCCGCTCTCCAAGCTCATATTAACGCCGTTTAGCACTTTGACGCGCCCCTCGCCGTGCCCGAAGCTTTTTTTAAGGGACTCTATATTAAGATATGCCAAGTCTATCACCTCATATAATAAGGTTAGTTTGTTTTAACTAACCTTATTATATGCCGTTTTTTTCGCATTTGTCAAGAAAAAGGAATAAGAGGCGAAATGCCTCTTATTCCTCATAAAAATCAGATTTGATATTAACAAAGCTGTGGCCGGTCTTGTCCTTTGAAACGATGATCTGATTTGGAATCTTCTCGCGAAGCTCGGCGACATGGCTTATGATGCCGACCGTCTTGTCGCTCTCTGATAGGGAGTAGAGCGCGGCGAGCGCTTTTTCAAGCGATTCGGAGTCGAGCGATCCGAAGCCCTCGTCAACAAAAAGCGTGTCAAAGCTTGTGCCGCCGTGCATGGACTGTATCTCGTCAGACAAGCCCAGGGCAAGGGAGAGCGAAGCCTTGAATGCTTCGCCGCCCGAGAGTGTTTTGACGCTTCGCTCACTTGCGTTATAGTGGTCAATGACGTTAAGATCGAGCCCGAGCTGACTGCGCTTATTGTTATATGTTTTGGAGCGGACGAGTTCATACTGGCCGCCGGACATTATCATAAACCGAAGGTTGGCGCGCCTTATGATCCTGTCGAAAAATTCGGACTGGACATAGGTCTCGAGCCTGATCTTTTCCTTGCCGGCGATCGTTCCGTTCGCCGTGTCGGAAAGCGACTTTAATTCGCTCCAGCGCTTTTTTATGCTCTTTATCTTATTTAATGACCGGGTGATTTTTTCAAGCGCATTTTCGTTGCCGATTAAGCGAATCTTAAGGCTTGAAAGCACGTTTTCAAGTGCGTTTTTCTTCTCGGTAAGCTCGGCCTTTTTGTTATTTAGCGCAGTAAGTGCCGCCTCGCCGTCAACCGTTTTTTCCTCGCCGATCTGGGCGATCTTGCCCGAGACGGAATTAAGCAAAGCGGCTATGCTGTCGGCATCGGCCTTCTTTTCGTCGCGCGACTTCGTTGCGGCCTCTTTTTTTACCGTGAGCGCATTGATATAGCTTTCGGCCTCGCTCTTTGACGAGAACTTTAATCCGGACGAAAGCTCGGCTGCCGCTTTTATGGTTTCATCAATATCTTTTTTAAGCGAGGCAAGCTTGCTTTCTTTTTTTATCGCGGCTTCTTTGGCGGCCGCGAGCTGATCTCCGCATTCAAAGATCAGGCCTTCAAGCTCTTTTTTTCGTTCCTCGTCTTTTTCGAAAAGCTTCTTTTTATCATATAGGTCATTAAGCTTGCCCGAAAGTGCGGCCTTTTCGGCCTCGACCAGGGCGAGGATTGATTCAGCATTCGAGTCTGTAAGCCGCGGGTCCTGGGATTTTATCTTTTCCTTGAGGGCCGAGGCACTTCCCGAAAGCTCGCCGGAGGCTCTGCTTTTTCCTTCGGCCTTTTCGCGCGCTTTGTCCGAAGCTGTCTTTGCCTTTTTAACATCGGCCTCGCCCGGGGCGGCGTTCGGCAGAACGGCCGGCGACGGGTGGGTGAGCGAGCCGCAGACGGGGCAGGGCGCGCCCTTTTTTAACGATGAAGCTAAAATTCCGGCCTGAGCGTCTAAAAACGCGCTGTTGATTTTGGAATATTCTGAAGATAAAATGTCAGACTCCGCTTTTGCTTTTTTATATTCCTCCTGCGCGGACGAAAGCTTTTTCAGTGTCGAGATGAGCATTTTTAAGTCGACAGAGACAGTGTCGGCCTTTTCGATGGCGTTTTCTGTTTCGGCCGTGAGAGAAAGGTTTTCTTCCTTCCCGGCGGCGCGCGTTGTGATTTCGCCAAGCTCATCTGTAAAAGCGGCGGACTTTTCTTTAAGCGTGTCAATAACTGATTTAAGCGACAAAAGCGAATTTTCCAGCGCCTTAAATTCTTCCTTCTCTTCGGAAAGAAGAGTATTTTTTTCGTCCAGCCTGTCATAATCGGAGAGGCGAATGGTCAAAAAGTCCGCCTCTTTGGCATTCTTTTCGGCGGTGAGAAAGGCACTTTCCGCCTCGGCGAGAGCGTTCTTTTTTTCGGAAAGCTCGGCTTTTAAGCGATTTTCCTCCTCCTTTAATTTAGAAAGGTTTTCGGCTCTTTTAACGGCCTCCTCCGTCAGGCTGATCTCGCTCGCGGCACACTGGAGGCTTTCATTAAGCGCCGAAATTTCCGATTCGAGATTGTCTGCGGCCGAACGGTCTTCCTTTATCGCGAGCGATAAAAGGTCCGTAATGCGGTCAAATTCCTCAAGCTCTTTTGCCTCAAGGAAATCTGATTTGTGATCTTCAGGCATAAGAACCGAGTCAAGAGCTGACCTTAACACCGCGTCCTCGTTGTCATACGCGCTTTTGGCAGACGATGTCTCTTCCTTTAGCCTGTCCTGAAGGTCGCGGTAGAGCCCGGTTTTAAAAAGGTCGCGGAATATCGCCTTCCGCTCGTCCGTCGATGAAAGTAAAAGCTTTAAAAAGTCCCCCTGGGCAAGCATGACGATCTGCGAAAACTGGTTTTTATCGACGCCCAATATCTCTTTTATCTTTTCTCCGACATCCTTGATGCCGGAGATGACGCGCCCGTCCGGCATGGTGAGCGACGCGTCCGCACTCTGCGTCGTTTCACCGCCGCCGCGCTTTGACGGGCGTATATATTCGGGGTTTCTCTCGGCGATAAAGGTCCTTCCCATATAGGAAAAGGTCAGCCGCACAAAGGTCGGCACATCGGGAGCGGCATATTTGGAGCGGAGCATGGAGCTTTCTCTCACTTTTCCACTTGCTTCACCGAAAAGGGCATAGCTTACCGCGTCAAATATCGTGGTCTTGCCGGCGCCGGTGTCGCCGGTTATGAGGTATAGTCCGCTCGTGCCGAGCTTTGAAAAGTCCACCTCGGTCCTCCCGGCATAGGGGCCGAATGCGGATAAGGTCAGAAAAAGTGGTCTCATTTTTTCTCCTCCCATATTTCTTCAATCATTTTTTCGGCCAGCTTTTTCTGCGAAGAAGAAAGCTTTTTGCCGTTACGCATAAGGAAAAAGTCGCCGAATATCTCGATAGGCTGCTTTTTATTCACGCTTGCGCTCTCGATCGGAACGGCGGCCGTGCGCGTTCTTGTGTTGTCATATTCCATCTTCATTAAATTGGGATATACCGCGCGAAGCTTTGCTGCAGCGTCCAAAACGTCGTCCTCGTCGGTTAAAACGGCGTGAATATAGTCGTCTATATTTGTGCCCGAATAGTTATTGCGGTCGGTAAGCTCCATATAGGTTCCGCGGATCTCGCGAAGGTCGCGCTTCGGGGTGAGCGGGATCAGCTTAATTTGCGGCGTTTTCGAACCGTTGAATTCAACTACCGTGGCACTCTTTTTATGGTCGGCCTCGGAAAACGAGTATTTTAACGGGCTTCCCGAATACCTTATGTTTTCACTTCCGGCGCTCTGCGGTCTGTGAATGTGGCCGAGCGCGACATAGTCAAAGCCCGAGAAAACGGACGAGTCCACATTGTCGCTTCCGCCGACGGATATTTCCTCCGAATCGCTTTTTATCGCGCCTGTGATAAACTGGTGCGAAAGGAGGATATTAACGCGGTCTTTTTTTAGCTTGGCGGAGGAGAGAGCGGCGCTCACCGCGTCGGTATAGCTTGAAATTTTATCATTCGGGAAAAAGCGCTTCACCGTTACCGGCTTTATGAAAGGAAGCATATATATGTCATAGGTCATATGCTCATCCGATACGGTGACGGGGGAAAGCGTGCCAGAATACGACGGGGAAATATAGATTCCGCTTTTGTTAAAAAGGGACGAGCCGAAGGCCACGCGCTCCGACGAGTCGTGGTTTCCGCTGATGATAAAAATAAGAATGCCGGCATTGGCCGCACGCGACAAAAACGAGTCAAGCAAGGTGACGGCCTCAACCGTCGGCACGCCCTTATCATACAGGTCGCCCGAGATGAAAACGGCAGAGCAGTTTTCGCTTTCGGCGATTTTAAAAAGCTCGTCTAAAATATATTCCTGATCCTCGATCAGGGAAAAGCCGCTTAAGCGTTTTCCCAGATGAAGGTCAGCCAAGTGAAGAAATTTCATAATACAAACACCGCCTTTAAACCTTATTTTAGCACAAAGACAGGGCTAAATCAACAGGATAAAATCCTATAGCAATAAAAGATTTGTAAAAAAATAAAATAATTTGGAGCTAAAATATATTTGACTATTGAAAAAATTGTGGTATAATAATATTTGGATTTGGTGTTCGGAAATTAGAGGCGGATATAATTCCGATTTATATCCGCAATTAAACGGAGGTGAAAAAGTGGCAAAAAAACAAAAACTGAAGATTATTCCTCTGGGCGGCATGAATGAAATCGGTAAAAATCTCACCGTGTTTGAATACGGTGATGAAATAGTCGTTCTGGACTGCGGAATGACTTTCCCCGACGAGGAAATGTTGGGTGTCGATCTTGTAATACCCGACATGTCGTATCTTGTCAATAACAAGGATAAGATACGGGCTGTTCTTCTTACACACGGGCATGAGGACCACATCGGAGGTCTTCCTTATTTCTTAAGACAAATGAGCAATGTTCCGATATACGGAAGCAGAATGACTTTGGGTCTTGTTGAACACAAGTTAAAGGAGCACGGAATATTATCCATTGCGAAATTAAACTGCGTCAAGGCCGGCGACTCTGTTAAGGTGGGCAAGAATTTCAAGGCGGAGTTTATAAGGGTCAACCATTCGATCGCGGACTCTTTCGGAATTGCTTTGTTCACGCCTGCCGGAACTATCGTTCACACGGGCGACTTTAAGATAGATACCACACCGATAGACGGGGGTATGATCGACCTTGCGCGTTTCGGAACGCTCGGCGATTCCGGGGTGCTCGCTTTGATGAGCGACAGCACGAACGTTGAACGCAAGGGCTATACCATGTCGGAGCGGACGGTCGGAGAGAAGTTTGACGAAATATTTGCGTTCCACCATAAGGAGAGAATAATCGTTGCAACGTTTGCATCAAACGTGCACAGAGTGCAGCAGATAATAAACGCTGCGATAAAGACAAAAAGAAAAGTAGCCGTATCGGGCAGAAGTATGATAAATGTGGTCGACGTCGCGATAGAAAACGGCTATATGAAAGTCCCGAAGGGGCTTTTGATCGGGATCGAGGAGATCCACAAGTATAAAAACAGCCAGCTTGTTATAATAACGACCGGAAGCCAGGGCGAGCCTATGAGCGCGCTGACAAGAATGGCATTTTCCGACCATAAGCAGGTTGAGATCGGCAAAGGCGACTTAGTTATAATTTCAGCATCACCAATTCCGGGAAACGAAAAAACGATCTCAAAGGTAATAAACGAGCTGTTTAAAAAGGGCGCCGAGGTAATTTACAAGGCTTTGGCGGAGGTTCATGTATCAGGCCACGCGTGCCAGGAGGAGCTTAAGATCATTTACGGGCTTGTACGCCCCAAGTTCTTCATTCCGGCGCACGGCGAGTACCGCCATCTTGCGACAAGCGCAAATCTTGCGGTTCAGTCCGGCGTTAATCCGAAAAACACATTTTTGCTAAACATCGGAGATGTGCTTGAATTAAACAAAGAGGGAGCGGCGGTAACGGGCACTGTTCCGGCCGGCGCGGTATTGATCGACGGATACGGCGTGGGCGATGTCGGAAATGTCGTTCTGCGTGACAGAAAGCATCTGGCTGAGGACGGAATCATTGTCGTTGTCTTCTCGATAAACGGGAAGAGCGGAAAGATAGTGTCCGGCCCCGAAGTCGTTTCGCGCGGCTTTGTCTATGTCAAGGAGTCCGAAGCGCTGATCGAGGGCATCAAACAGGTTGCCGTTCACGCGACGGAGGAAGCTGTTAAAAAGAACAGAAAACCGGGCGTTGACTGGGTGGCGATCAAAAATGCCGTTAAGAACCAAATATCCGATTTTCTTCAGGAGTCTACCAAACGCCGCCCGATGATACTTCCCATCATAATGGAAGCGGGCAAAGAGAACAAATAAAAAAGGGCAATTGCCCTTTTTTTATTTGTTCTTTGTTATTTTAAATGTCATCTCCGTCATCGTGATCATCAAGATGACGAAAACGAGAAGGTAGAAAGGCATTATGTTAAAGCCTATCATATTTCCTATAAACCCGAAAAGAGGGGGAATAAAGGTCGAGCCCACATATGCGCTCGCCATCTGGATGCCGATGATCGCGCCTGAATTTTCCTTCCCGAAATTATAGGGCGTCGAATGTATTATGCAAGGATAGATCGGCGCACAGCCGAATCCGATCACGATGAAGGCGATAACGGCGAAAATGTATGAATCGACAGGAAACAAAAGTAAGCCTATTCCGGTTACCAAAACGGCCGTGCCGGCAATTATCATTTTCCTGTCGCCGAGCCTGTCCGTGATAAAGGCGCTCAAAAAGCGCCCGGCGGTAATCCCGATGTAAAAAAGCGATGCGAGCGTTGCCGAGCCTTCGGCCGGGATATGGCGAACCTCCGAAAAATAGGTGCTCGCCCAATGCATTGCCGTCGCCTCCGCGGCGCAGTAAGCGAAAAAGCCGGTGAGAAGGAAGGGCACGCCTTTTATTTTGAGCGCGCCCGAAAGGCCGACACTTTTTTTATCGCCCTCCGCCTTTTCTGCGTTGATCTCCCAGACGGGAAGCGTCACCAAAAGCAACAGCGCGATTACGAGCTGAACCGAGCCGACAATGCGGTATCCGTAGCTCCAGTTAAGGTTTTTTAACGCATAGCCCATGACAAACGGGCTGACGATCGTGCCGACGCCCCAGAAGCAGTGGAGCCAGCTCATGTGCTTTGCCTTGTAGTGGAGCGCGACATAATTGTTAAGCGCCGCGTCGATCGCTCCGGCACCGAGCCCGTACGGCACGGCGAAGACTATCAGCATCGGAAAGCTTTTTGAATATGAAAATCCGAAAAGCGCGATGACGGTGAGAAAAACGCTTGAAACGGTCACGATCTTTGTTCCGAGCTTTCGCGTCAGAGTGTCTGATAAAAGGCTTGAAACTATCGTTCCGCCGGATATTACCATTGAGACGATGCCCATGAAGGAGACCGGGACGCCGAGATCTGTATGCATGACGGGCCAGCCCGAGCCCAAAAGTGAGTCCGGCAGTCCGAGACTTATGAAAGCTATGTAGATAAGCGCGAGCAAAAGTGAATACATTTTAGTCCTCCTTAACGCGGAGACTGATCTCACCGCTGTTTAAAAGTTCATATGTTCCGTCGTCCTTTAAGACCTTAAGATATGCCTCGTCGGTGAGCGAGACGGCGAGCGCCTCGTGTTTTACAGAGTTTTTCACATATTCGATTCTTTCACCGAGCACGTTTGAGTGCGCTCTGTATGACGAAAGATAGGCCTTGTCGCCGGGGTTATCGATGAAATAGGCCATATTGTGACAGAGCCTTGCGGCAAGGCGTGTGACATTCAGCTCTTTGACGCCCAAAGAGCCGGCACGGTCTTTAATGTCATCGGGGAAGTCATCTGTAAAAAGGTTTATCCCGATCCCGACGATTATAAAGTTTTCGTCCGTGCGTACGGATTCCGCCAAGATGCCTGAAACCTTCTTTTGGCCGATATAAATGTCGTTGACCCATTTTATGCAGCATTTTAATCCTGTTTCGTCTTCGATAGCCTCCACTACGGCGACTGAAGACTGGGAGGTGACAAAAACCGCGTCCGTCACATTTTTCCCGGCCGGATAGGAAAAGCTCATGTAAAGTCCGGTATCGGCCGGGGAATAAAAGCTTTTGCCCTGCCTTCCGCGCCCGGCCGTCTGATGAGACGCGATATAGAGGCATTTGCCTTTTTCGCCGGCTAAAATGCGCCTTTTGGCTTCGCTGTTTGTCGAGTCTATCTCGTCAAAATATAAAACCTTAAAATCCGGCAGTGCCGCTTTTAACTTTGATATGTCAAGCATTCTCTTTTCTCCTTATCAGTGTGAAAATAATTATCAGTGACGAAAATAAAAGAATCGGAACGTCGCCGGTGACTGAGTATAAAGTCTTGGTTTCTTTAAGCAGAACCTCGCCCGAAACGCGGCCGGTCTTTCCCGGTGAAAGGGAGGAAACGATGTTCCCTTTAGAGTCGATAATGGCCGAGATCCCGGTACACGCACTTCTCACGCCCCATCGCGAGTTTTCGATACAGCGGTAAACGCTGTGGTAAAGGTGGAGCCGCGCACTGCTTTCGCCGGAAAACCATGAATCGTTTGTCGATATGCATAAAATATTTGCTCCGTTTGAAACAGCCTCGCGCGCATAGCCGGGAAATATCGAGTCAAAGCAGATGACAGAGCCGGCGGCAATTGCTCCCGTTTTTAAGGGGGTGAGTCTGTCAGAGCCTGTGATATTTGACTCCTTGATGTCGGGCGAGAAGAGCCCGAGGATCGGCGTGTATTCGCCGAACGGAACGGGGTGGCGCTTTGATGAAACATCGCCCCCGGGCAAAAGATAGACCGAGGTCTCATTCCTTTCACCATCCTTATAAAGCGCGCCCATGAGCACGCTGACGCCGTTTTTTTCGGCCTCGCGCGACAAAACGTCAAGATAGGGCGAATTTTCAAGGCTTGCCGGGATATTAGCCTCGGGAAAAACTATCAGGTCGGCACCGTGAAATTCTTTTATCGCCTCGTCTGCCAGACTGTAGACGGACGAGCCGCGTTTTGTCTTGGTGTCAAGTCCTGTCTGGATCGCCGCGGCGGTTATCTTTTTGCCCGTGTCGGGAGCGGAATATAAATAAAGCGATAAAGAAAGATTTAATAAAAGCAAAATTGCCGGAAAAATCAAAGGCTTTGCGCTTTTTAAAGAAAAAGACGCTGCGATGCCCGAGGCGAAAAACACGGCCAGAAACGAAATAAAGAGCATTCCGAAAAGGCTCGCGGTCTGGATAAAGCAAGGGAAAACGGCAAGAGGAACACAAAAGCGCCCCCAGCTGTAGCCCGTCGGCAGGAAAGAAGCGCCGGTTATAAATTCATATATCACAAAGGCCGACGAGAAAAGAAGAGGGTATTGCGCCAGGGAAACTCTTTTTTTGATCATCGCGAAAAAAAGCGAAAACGCGCCTGTTATTACGCCGAAAAACGCCGACAGCGAAATGAGCGCGACCGGCGGAAGAACCGATGATAAAAACGGCGGAAAAAGCCACGAAAGGTCAAGCGACAGAAGAAAAAGCGAGCTTGTGAATGTGAAGAAAAAGCCGAATATAAAGCCGTGCAAAAACGGCCTTTCCGACGAAAAAAGAACATAGCAAAAAAGCGCCGGCGCAAAAAATATGAGCCACGCGGCAAACGGAAATATGAAGGCGAGCCCCGAAAGGACGGCCGACAGGATGCAAAAGAAAACTTTCTTCAATTAAATCACCGGATTGATTTTAGCACAACTGTGCCTGATAGTCAATAAAAAGCTTGATAAATTCTTTGGGGTGTAGTATACTTAAATTATATAAATTACGGGACGTGGTTAAAATAGACTCGATTTTGATTTTTTTAAGTAAAATATTATTAAAACTCTGTAAGGCGTTCGGCGGCGGAAGCAGCCTTCCGGGAAGGATACTTCTAAAGCTTCGCCCGGGGATATTATCAAGGCTTTCGATCGGCTATAAGGTCATTATTGTGACGGGCACGAACGGAAAAACGACCACCGCGTCGATGATAACGTCGGTCCTGAAAACGGCCGGAAAGAAGGTCATCAACAATTCCTCCGGCGCGAATATGACGGACGGGATAGCGTCATGCTTTATCGAAAACTATAAAAAATGCGGCTGGGCGGTAATTGAGTGCGACGAGGCATACACAAGGATCGTTATGCGCTATATAAAGCCCGAATATATGGTCGTCACCAATATATTCAGAGATCAGCTGGACCGGTTCGGCGAGATATATACCACATGGGAAAAGATAAAGGACGCGATCGCGCTTTCGCCTTCGACAGAGCTATTCTTAAACGCGGACGAGGCGATATTTGCCGAGACGGAGTTTAAAAACAAGGTTCACTATTTCGGATTTTCACAAGGCAACGGGAAGATGAGCTCCAATGTGGACTCGGCTTTCTGCAAAAATTGCGGGGAGCGGTTTAAATTCAATTTCATCACATTTAAAAACCTCGGCGACTATTATTGCCCGAAATGCGGCTTTTCGCGCCCTGCCCCGGAGTTTACGCTTGATGAGATCAAAAGCGTGACGGTGGACGGTTCAGTCGTTATGATATGCTCCGAGGAGGTCACTCTTTCTGTCTCCGGAGTTTATAATATGTATAATGCGCTCGCGGCCTTTGCTGTGGCGATGAGGGCCGGAATAGATAAAGAGACGATCGCAAGGGGCATCGCATCCCAGCAGAGCCGTTTCGGAAGAAACGAGATGATCGATGTGGGCGGCACGAAGATGCAGCTTTCGCTCATCAAAAACCCGACCGGGTGCGACCAGTGTATCGACACGATAACACTTTTTGACAAGCCCTGCTCGCTCCTTATTTTGTTAAACGACAACTGGGCGGACGGGACGGACGTTTCCTGGGTGTGGGACGCACATTTTGAAAACCTCAAAAAGCTTGAAGCAGACAGGGTAATTATCGGCGGAACGCGCCGGTTTGACATGGCTGTCCGCCTTGAAACGGCCGGATTCGACGAGAAAAAGTTCATCATCGCCGAAGATGACGACGCGGTCATAGGCGAGATCTCAGGGTGCGGCAACAGGGTCTTCGCGCTCGCGACTTACACCGCGATGACGGGCCTTCGAAGGACCATGTATAAAAAAGGCATTGTAAAAAAGATGTGGAAGTAGGATTATTATGGAGCTTGAAATAGTACACCTTTATCACGATTTATTAAATACCTACGGCGACGACGGCAACATTAAGATCATTAAAAGGCGCGCCGAAAAAAGGGGAATAGCCGTCAACGTGAAAAATGTCACCGTCGGCGACAGAATCGGAAAGTGCGATATTATGTTTCTTGGCGGCGGCCAGGATTTTGAGCAGACGATCGCCTCGGCCGACCTCATTCAAAACAGGCGCGATTTTATCCGCGGCTATGTTGAGGATTCGGGCGTTTTACTGGCTATCTGCGGCCACCGTGATGGGTATCTGCGGCGGCTATCAGCTCATGGGCGAATACTATGTCGCGGCGGATAAAACGAAGATGGAGGGCTTAAATATTCTCCCGATCAGGACTGATGCCGGAAACCGGAGAATAATCGGAAACCTGATATTGGAAAATGAATTGGAAACGCTTGTCGGCTTTGAAAACCATTCGGGAAGAACCTTTATAGGCGACTTAAAGCCTTTGGGAAGGGTGCTTTTCGGCGGCGGCAACAACGGGACGGACAAAACGGAGGGGGCGGTCTACAAAAACACCATCTGCACCTATATGCACGGCCCGTTCCTTTCCAAAAACCCCTATATCTGCGACGATATTATAAGGCGTGCGCTGACGAAAAAATACGGGTCTGCGGTTTTGGAGCCGATCGATGACTATTATGAAAAAGCAGCGAAGGACGCGATGATCAAGAGATTGCTGCAAGAACGCGCCGCAAAACGATCTTAAACGAAGCATAACCCGGACCAGCCAATATGACGCCGGAGAGCCCGAAAAACCCGGCACCGAGATACAGAGATAAGAAAGCCGCAGCAGGTGAAATATCCACGCTGTCGGCTTTTATTTTGGGCGAGAGCAGGGAATTGTCCAGCACCTGAGTGAGGATCATAAGCCCCGAAGCCCAGAGCGCCGAGGCCGGAGATTTTAAATATGCCGCGGCGATGACGGGAACGGCGCCGATGAATGGGCCGGCAGTCGGAATCAGGCAGAAAATGCCGTATAAAATTGACAAAATGAGTGCAAAGCGGATGTTTAATATTCTTAGCGTTGTATAGGTTATCACGCTTAAAATAGCGGAGACTAAAAGCTGGCCGCGGAAAAACGATGAGAATGCCTCGTCGATCTCTCGCAGTGCCGGAATGATGTGCAAAAATGCCTTTTCCGGAATGAGTGAGGCAAAGCTTTCGCCGATGGATTCAGAGTCCATTAAGAAAAAGCAGGAGAGAACGACCGCGACCGCGGATTTTGACAAAAACGAGAAGATGTTTTTTAAAAAGAGGCTCACCGAGTCCGCCTTTTTTGAAATGAATGACAAAATGCTCTTCTCATTTATGAATAAGTAGGACTCCGAAAGCGAGGAAATATAGTCATAAAGTTCGGTGAGCCCGGAATACACCGTCGGCAAAATGAAGGCGACGAGGAGGGCAATGAGCGAAAAAACGATGATGTAAAAAAGCACTGCCGATAGGGATTTTGGGAGCTTTTTTGAAAGAAGGGCGACAAAGGGGCGTGCAAAATAGGAAAGCACCGCCGCGCCCAGAACAGGCGAGAGCACCTCCCTTATTTTTGCTCCGAAATATATGAATATAAGAAGAGTAACGATTAAAAAAATATAGCTTTTTTTCATAATTATTCCCCCGTTATATGTAGGCGGCCGTCCGGCCGCTAAAACATATCAATAAAATTGTCGATCGTTGTCCCGATGGTTTTGAAAATATGGCTGCTTTTTTTCTGCATCATTTTCTTTTCCTTGTCGTTTATCGGGTCTAAAATCGCGCCGATCGCCATTCCGATCGCCGCGCCTGTCGCCATTCCGGCGGTAAAATTGATTGCTTTTGACATAAAAATGCACCTCATTTAGTGTTTTTTGGAAGGCAGAGCAAAGATGAAACGGCTTTTTGAAATAAGAGCCGGATTTTTCGCCTTGAGAACTCCGTTCTCGGTCTTATATGAGTCCGCTCTTAAAATTTTCCGGCCGTTTAAAAGGTCATCGGCAATGCCTCTGCCCATTAAAAGCTCTGTCAGAGTGCCCTGCTCCATATCGAAAAATCCGTCTTTAACGGTTCCGATATAAAAATTATTGTCAAAGGACGAGGCCTTGAGTCCGATGAGCTTCTTAAAGCTTATGATGCCGGGCTCTTTCGGCTCTTTTAAAAATTTGATTCCGGGCCCTCTGACGGATACCTCATCAGTACCCGTGTATAAAATGTCCCCCTTTTTAAAAAGCCTGTTCTGATAGATAAGACTGCGGTTTTTTGCAACGATTCCGATAATTTCGGTGGAATTTTCTTTGATATAGATGTCAGAAACAGCGCCGACCCTTCTGCCTGAGGGGTACTCCGTGACGGGTGTGTTTAAAATAGTGTAATAATTCAAAACTGCTCAACCGTCCTTTTTGCTCCGGTGGGAAGCATAGTTATTATAGGCGGAAGAATAAAAGAGTATACAAGGCAATATGTAGGCGGATAAAAATCCGCGCTAAAGCTCCATCTGGCGCGCCAAAAATCCGGCCGCCGCGCCGGCAAGCTTTTCGTCGACCTCGCCCAAGGGCGTTTCCGAGTCTGACAATAACACGACAGAGCCGATCGAATCGCCCTCCGATATTATGGGCATAATAACTCCCGCGCGATATTTTTCAATGCCGTCCGCTATCTCGGGTCTGGCGCCGTCGCCGGGATGATAAATGAAGTTTATTCTGTCGGAAATGATCTGCTCAAGCTCGCGGCTGACTCTTTTTTCTGCAAGCTCCTTTTTGGGAACACCGTAGACCGCGACGATGTTGTCCTTGTCCGTGATGCAGACAGGCCGTCCGGCCGTCTTTGAGAGCGTTTCGGCATAGCCCGCTGCAAAGTCACCGAGCTCGCCGATGGGCGAATATTTTTTAAATATGACCTCTCCCGACGAATTTGTATATATTTCCAAAGGGTCGCCCTCGCGGATCTTTAATGTACGGCGGATCTCTTTGGGTATAACGACCCGTCCGAGATCATCTATCCTTCTGACAATTCCGGTTGCTTTCATAAATAAAAATCTCCTTTTTAGTGATTTACATTATTATTTTTTACATTGAACCGTTTATTATACTTAATTTGAAAATATTGTGAATGGCAATTTATTGAAGAAAAAAGTTGTAGATTTTTTTCGGAAAAAGTGCTATAATAAATAAAGCACATAAAAAGGAGATTTTTTGATGAACGAAAAAGAATTAAAAGAAATAAGAAGGCGCTTTCGCCCCGATAAATGTAATATTCATAACATAAGAGGGTGCTTTGTGAACGATAAAGGCGAGATAGTGACGGAATTTAACCAGTCGCTCGCGCTGACGAGCAACGACGAAACGGAAAGAATTTTGGGAATTATGAAAAAGGCTCTTTCCGGCAGACTTAAAAAGAACCTTCTGGATATAAATTTCACTATCGCACAGGTTGAATCAAGCGAAGAGCACACGCTTTTGATGAAAATGAAAAAATCCGCCCTCGCAGACGATGAGGCAGTAAAGGAATTCTTTAAAAAGACGGCCGAGACAGTTTCACTCGGCGAGAACTATGTTATTTTGCTCGCGTGCGACAATTACGATGTGTTCTCATTCTCGTCCGATTCCGAGCGCGAGGAGGATTCGAGCGAGGTCTATACCTACATAGTTGCCGCTGTTTGCCCGGTCAAACGCACAAAGGGCGCGCTGTCCTTTCACGCATACGACAATTCGTTTAAGTGCTTAGCAGGAGACACCGTTATCTCCGCGCCCGAGCTGGGATTCCTTTTCCCGGCGTTTGACGACCGCTCGTCAAACATCTACAGCGCGCTTTACTACACGAAAAATACCGCGGAAAATCAGGACGCGTTTATTGAAAAGGTGTTCAACGCGCCGCTTCCGATGCCGGCATCGTTACAGAAGGAAAGCTTTTCCGAGTGCCTGACAGAGTCTTTCGGCGAAAAGCTTGACTTTGAGGTCGTAAGGGCGGTAAACGACCGGATAGCGGATATAGTCGAGGAACACAAAAATTCGAAGGACGATGAGCCGCTTCTTTTCACCAAGAGCGCGGTGGAGGGCGTTTTATCCTCATGCGGAGCGGACGAGGAGACGGTCGGCGCGTTCGGCGAAAAATATGAAGAATCCTTCGGCAAGAACACCGAGATAAGCCCCGAGAACATTGTCGATACCAAAAAATTTGAGCTTAAAACACCGGACGTTTTGGTCAAGGTCAACCCGGAGAGGCGCGATCTTGTTTCCGTTGAGGTGATAAACGGAACGAAATATATCCTGATCCGCGCCGACGAAAATGTCGAGGTCAACGGAATGGACATTAAGATAAAGTAAATCTTGGGAGGGCTGTTTTTTGCACATCCTTTTGCATATAATTACAATAACACGCCACCGCCATCAGGTGATAAAAAACTGCTTTAGGGCAGGCATCGGCGTGCAGGGGCTTTTTCACGACCTTTCAAAATATTCTTTTGCGGAGCTTTGGCCGTCCGCTAAGCTCTATCAGGGCACGAGAAGCCCGAACGAGCGCGCGAGGGAGCTTTACGGCTATTCGGCCGCATGGCTTCACCACAAGGGGCGAAACAAGCACCATTTTGAATATTGGAGCGATATTAACATAAAAACGAAGCGCTATGAGCCCGTAAAGATGCCGGAGCGCTATTTAAAAGAGATGGTGTGCGACAGGATCGCCGCGTCAAAGATCTATAAAAAAGAAAACTACACCGATTCATCGGCTCTTAACTATCTTTTAAATAGCACGGACAAAGCTTCGATGCACCCGGAGACTTACAGCTCGCTTTACTTTTTATTAAAAATGCTTTCGGAAAATGGCGAGGACGAGTTATTTAGTTATATGAGAAATCATAGGCTTTATTTGGAGGAGAAAGATGACTAAGGTTATAAAAGCCGGAAATGTTTTAATCGGCGGCAACAATAAAATAAGCGTTCAGTCGATGACAAACACCGACACGGCGGACACGGAGGCGACGCTTTCGCAGATAGACAGGCTCTATAAGGCCGGCTGCGACATCGTGAGGGTGACGGTGCCTAACGAAAATGCCGCAAAAGCGCTTTATAAGATTGCCGGTCTTTCGCCGATTCCTGTCGTGGCGGACATTCATTTTGACTACAGACTGGCGCTTTTAAGCATTGACGCGGGCGTTTCCAAGGTGAGAATCAATCCCGGAAATATCGGGTCTATGGAAAATGTTAAAAAGGTCGCGGCCGCGGCAAAGGAAAAGGGTGTGCCGATAAGGATCGGCGTTAACTCCGGATCGATCGAAAAGGAGCTCGGTGCGGCAACGCCCGAAAATATGGTGAAGAGCGCGAAAAAGCACATCAAAATGCTTGAGGATTGCTCATTTTACGACATTGCGGTGTCATTAAAAGCGTCCGATGTTAGAACGACAGTCGAGGCATACCGCCTTGCATCCAAAAGCTTTGACTATCCGCTTCACGTTGGCGTGACGGAGGCAGGCACGGCATACGGCGGCCTTGTCCGCTCATCGGTTGGCATAGGGTCGCTTTTGCTTTCCGGCATCGGGGACACGATAAGGGTCTCACTCACGGCGGACCCGGTCGAAGAGGTTCGCGCCGGGATTGAAATTCTCCGCTCGCTTGATTTAAGAAAAGGGCCGCGCCTTATCTCGTGCCCGACGTGCGGAAGAACGAAGATCGACCTTATTAAGATCGCCGCCGAGGTCGACGACAGGCTTTCGGCCATCGATAAGGATATTACGGTTGCGGTGATGGGTTGCGCCGTGAACGGGCCGGGAGAGGCGAAAAACGCCGACATCGGCATTGCCGGCGGCGACAAAGAGGCACTGTTATTTAAAAAAGGCAGGATAATAAGAAAGCTTGACGAAAAAACGATAGTCGACGAGCTTTTTAAGGAAATAGAAAGGCTTTAGAATATGAAGGCATTGGGCAAGGTTTTCGTCGGCGCGGCGATACCGGAGGCGTTTCGCGGCGCCGAGGTCATAAACGCCGAGATCGATAAAAAAGCGAGAACGATGGGCGTTTTAATTGCGCTTGACAAGGTTGTCGCAAGCGGCGAGATCAAAAAACTTAAAAAGTCAATAAAAGAATATTATAACCTTAAAGAATGCTCGCTTTCTTTTGTTTTTAATGAGGCAGAGGCGACGAAGGAATTTTTTTCGGCGTATCACGAGCATCTTTTATACATACTCGGAGAGAGAGAGCCGATCTATAAATATATGCTTTTGGGGAGCCGTATGAATTTTTCGGAAAATGTGCTCACGCTCTCTGTGGTTCACGGCGGAGTCGAGATGCTCAAAGAGAAAAAGTGCGCCGACCTTATTAAAAGGATCGTGCTCGACGAGACAGGCCTTTCTGTCGACGTTGAGTTTTCCGACGAAAAGGAAGAGGTCAAAATGCCGGTTCTTGAAACCGTCACCGTGACGGAGAAAAAGCCGGAAAAAGAAGTGAAAAAGACGGTAGCAAAGACCGTCAGCGGAAAGCTCATACTCGGAAAGCCCATAAAGGGTGAAATAATGAAGATCGCGGACATTACCGAGGAGACGGACAAGCTCATCATAAAGGGCGATGTTTTGGGAATCGACACAAGAGAGCTTCGGAGCAAAAAAGTCATCGTCAAATTTATCCTGACTGACGGAACGAGCTCCATCGGCTGTAAGTTCTTCACGACGGGCGAGGCACTGCCCGAGATCATGGCCGCCATAAAGGGCGCGACTGTGTGTGTTCAGGGCGAGATAAGAAACGACCCGTTTGAGCGCGAGGAGACTGTCTCTGTCCGAAGCATCGAAAAGGCGGAGAAAAAGGTCAAGACGGACGATGAGCCGGTAAAGCGTGTCGAGCTTCACTGCCACACCCAGATGTCGGCGATGGACGCGGTGTGCTCCGCGACGGCGGTCGTCAAGAGGGCAATATCGTGGGGAATGAAGGCCGTCGCGATAACCGACCACGGCGTCGTTCAGGCATATCCAGAGGCGCTCAAGGCCAAGGGCGATAACCCGATCAAGATCATCTACGGCGTGGAGGGCTATTTAGTGCCCGATACTATCGGCGCGGTCACCAATCACAAGCCGTATAATATCAATTCCGAGGTCGTCATATTCGATATTGAGACGACGGGACTTGACAAAAATAACGACGCGATAACAGAGATCGGCGCCGTCAAGGTGAAGGACGGCAAGATCACCGACCGTTTCTCGACATTTGTCGATCCTAAGCGGCATATCCCCGAAAAGATCACGGAGCTTACCGGAATCACCGACGAAATGGTGTCCGGTGCGCCGGACGAGAAAAAGGCCGTCGGAGACTTCATTTCGTTCTGCAACGGCGCTCCCGTTGTCGCACACAACGCAAAGTTTGACACGGGCTTTATTAAAAACGCGGCAAAGCGTTCCGGCCTCACATTTGACAATACGATAATATGCACGCTTTTGCTTTCACAGGCACTACTTCCGGAGCTTAAAAAGCACAAGCTCAATATCATTGCGGACTACTTAAACATTGAAAACCCGAACCACCACCGCGCGGTGAACGATGCGGAGGTCACGGCCGGAATATGGGTCGATTTTGTGCGCAGAATGAAGGGCCTTGGGATTGAAGATGTTTCAGACATCAATAAAAAACTTGGCGAGAAGATCGACGTCAGGAAGACGAAAAACTGCTACCACGTCATCATTTTAATAAAGGAACAAAAGGGAATAAAGAACCTTTATAAGATAATTTCAGAGTCGCATCTTAACTACCTCGGAAGAACACCGAGGATTCCCAAGAGCCTTCTTGAAAAGTACAGGGAGGGGCTCATTGTCGGCTCGGCCTGCGAGGCGGGCGAGCTCTACAGGGCGATGGTTGCGGACAAGAGTGCGTCGGAGATTGAGGCGATAGCGTCGTTTTATGACTACCTTGAAATTCAGCCGCTTAAAAACAACGCGTTTATGATCCGCGAGGGCATCGTCCGCTCCGAGGCGGAGCTTATCGACTATAACAAACGGATATTGGCGCTTGCCGATAAGCTCGGGAAACTGACCGTCGCGACCTGCGACACACACTTTTTAGACCCGGAGGACGAGGTCTACAGAAGAATACTCATGGACTCTAAGGGCTTTTCGGACGCGGACAACCAGCCGCCGTTATATTTCAGAAACACGCGCGAAATGCTGGACGAATTTTCATACCTCGGCGACAGGGCGTATGAGGTCGTGGTCGAAAACACCAATAAAATTGCCGATATGATCGACGATCTGATCCCGATAAAGTCGGGAAGCTATCCGCCGACTATCGAAAACAGCGCCGAGGACTTAAAAAGACTCTGCTTTGAAAAGGCCTACAGGCTCTACGGCGATCCGCTTCCGCCTTTTGTTTTAGACAGGCTGGAGCGCGAGCTTAACCCGATCATCGAGCACGGATATGATGTTATGTATATGATCGCGCAGAAGCTCGTTAAAAAGTCGAACGACGACGGATATATCGTTGGCTCGCGAGGGTCGGTCGGTTCGTCGTTTGTCGCGTTCTTATCGGGAATTACCGAGATCAACTCGCTTCCGGCGCATTACCTTTGCCCGAACTGCAAATATCTTGAATTTCCGAAGGTTTCGCCCGGTCTTTCCGGGTGCGATATGCCGGATAAAATGTGCCCCAACTGCGGCACGGAGTTAAATAAGGAAGGGCATGACATTCCGTTTGAAACATTCTTAGGCTTCAATGCGGACAAGGTGCCGGATATTGACCTTAACTTCTCCGGCGACTATCAGACGAAGGCGCATAAATACACCGAGGTCATTTTCGGGCACGGCTATGTTTTCAAGGCCGGAACTATCGGCACTGTCGCCGAGAAAACGGCATACGGATATGTTAAAAAATACTTTGAAAAGCGAGGCATAAGAGTCCGCGAGGCGGAGGTCGAGCGCCTGAAATTAGGGTGCACCGGCGTTAAGAGGACGACGGGTCAGCACCCCGGCGGCGTTATCGTCTGCCCGAAGGACAGGGATATTCACGATTTTACTCCGGTTCAGCACCCGGCGGACGACCCTGACAGCGACGTTACGACGACGCACTTTGACTATCACTCGATCCACGACAACCTCTTAAAGCTCGACATACTCGGACACGATGATCCGACGGTTATAAGAATGCTGGAGGATCTGACGGGCACAAAGGTTCAGGACATCAAGTTAGACGATAAGGAGACGATGAGCCTCTTTTCGTCGACCGAGGCGCTCGGGGTGACGCCGGAGGAGATCGACTCCACGGTCGGAACATACGGCATTCCGGAGTTCGGAACGAGAATAGTCAGAAACATGCTTGTCGAAACGAAGCCGAAAACGTTTTCCGAGCTCGTCCGGATCAGCGGACTTTCGCACGGAACGGACGTTTGGTTCGGCAACGCGCAGGATCTTGTCAATTCCAAAACCTGCGACTTAAACAGCTGCATCTGCACGCGTGACGATATTATGGCATATCTTATCTCCAAGGGAATGGACAACGGTGTTGCGTTTAAGATAATGGAATCCGTCCGAAAGGGAAAGGGGCTTTCCGCCGAGTGGGAGGCCATGATGCGCGAGCACAATGTGCCCGAGTGGTATATAGATTCGTGCTTAAAGATAAAATATATGTTCCCGAAGGCGCACGCCGCGGCATATGTTACCAACGCCTTCAGGATCGCATGGTACAAGGTGCACCGCCCGGCAGAGTTTTATATCGCGTATTTCTCGGTGCGTGCGGACGAGTTTGACTATGATATGATGACCAAGGGATATGACTATACAAACGACAAAATAAAAGAGTTTGAAAAAATGGGCAAGGGCATCAGCGCGAGGGAAAAGAACCTTCAGACGATTCTTGAAATGTGCCGCGAAATGTATGCGCGCGGAATCAGCTTCGAGCCTGTGGACCTTTATAAATCGCACGCTACAAAGTTCCTAAAGGCAGAGAACGGAAACATCATTCCGCCCCTCGGGTCGATAGCGAACCTCGGCGCGGTTGCGGCAAGGCAGATCACAGAGGCGAGGGAGAGCGGCGAGGAGTTTTTCTCGGTCGAAGATCTAAGACAGCGCGCCAAGGTCGGCAAAAGCGTGACCGATCTTTTAGCTGCGGCAGGGTGCTTAAAGGGAATGCAGGAAAGCAGTCAGATGACGCTGTTTGACTAAAAAACAACCGTATCACAAATCGTGATACGGTTGTTTTTAATTCTGCGGTTTTCTGCTGTGGCTTCTGTGATAATTTCTGCTTTTCGGCTTGAAGGGAACGGGCGCGCCGTCCTTCTTCTGCTCCGTCTGGTTCTGCGTCTGCGGCTTTTCCTGCGGTGCAGGCTTATTTGATGAGTGTTCCGGCCTTCTGCGCCTCTGATTGGGATAGCTTCCGGGCTTTCTCATGGGCTCTTTCTTCGGACCGTCCTCATTTTCGGGAACGCGCTTTTTCTGCGGCCGTCTGTCATTACGCTGCCTTTTTATCGGCGCGTCGTTTTCCGGGAGCGGAGGAATCGGCTCAAAGACGGTGGGGATGAGATATATTTCGTCCCCGTCGGCAACGGAGCTCTGCTCAAATGTCTGCGTAAGGTCGGTTATCTCTGTCCCGTTATGCATCACGCGGAAAGTCTTGGGGTCTGCCGAGTCGATGACGAACTGAAAGCCGATGAGCTTTTCGATCATCACACCGACGGGCATATCGTCCGTCACGCGGTAGCGGAGACGGCGTTCCTCGTCCTGACCGTATATGAATAAAAGTGTTAATTTCTGCATCCTGATTCCTCCGATTTATGTTGCCTTAAAGAGCGCAGGGAACGTTTTTCAAGGCCGTTTTGAGTGTATATTTCTTCCCGGAGCCGGACAAAACGGCGTCAACCGTGCCGAATGCCGCCTCGGGAGTATTGTTCTGACTGCTTAAATGTGCGAGCATAAATGAAGTTGTGCCTTCGTTTAACAAAGAAAGGCAGGCCTTCGCACAGTCGTCGTTTGAAAGGTGGCCGCGCTCGCCCCTTATCCGCGCTTTAAGAAAATAGGGATATGAGCTGGACATTAAAAGCGAAACATCATGGTTCGCCTCGATTATCACGGACGATGAACCCTTAATGTGGGAAAGCATGCCGTCCGTCATAATGCCGGTGTCGGTGATTAGCGAGGCCTTGTCCGATTCTGACTCAAATGTGAAGGCGACGGTCGACGCGTCGTGACTCACCAAAAACGGTGTGACCTTAATATTGCCAACCGAAAAGGGAACCTCCGGCGTGATTACGTTGACCTCACCCGAAAAGGAGAGGCCGGATTCTCTTAATGTATCCCCTGTTATGTATAATGGAACGCCGAATTTTTTCATGACCGCTTCGGCGCATTTTATGTGGTCGCTGTGCGCGTGCGAGATCAAAAGCGCGCCGACTGGGCCGATGCCAAGCTCCGAGAGCCCTGACTCGATTCTTTTAAGGCTTATTCCGCAGTCAGACAAAATGGCCGTTTCTCCGTTTGACACCGCGTAGCAGTTGCCTGACGATGAGCTTGAAATTGAGTAAAGCGAGATCTTCATTCTTCCACACGCTCGATCTTTGCGCCGAGAGAGCGAAGCTTATCTTCAAAGCGTTCATAGCCTCTGTCGATAAATACAGTGTTTGTGACCTCGGTTATTCCGGAGGCCATGAGCCCGGCGATGACAACGGCCGCGCCGCCTCTTAAGTCTGTCGCCTTAACTGGTGCTCCGTAAAGCTCGGGAACGGACTCGATCGTCGCCATTTTGCCGGCGGCGTTTATCTTTGCGCCCATTCTTATAAGCTCGTCCGTATACTGAAAACGGTTGTCCCACACGCCCTCAACCATAACGCTGACGCCCTGCGCCTTTGTAAGGAGCGCGACCATCTGCGGCTGAAGGTCTGTCGGGAAACCGGGATAAGGCATTGTCAAAACGTTCGTCGCGCGAAGATGATCTGTGCCCTCGACCCTTATCGCGTCGTCAAGCTCGGTAACCTTTGCGCCGACCTCGATAAGCTTTGCGGTGAGCGATTCCATGTGCTTCGGAATAACATTTTTGATCAGAACATCGCCCCCGGTCGCGGCCGCGGCAATCATAAATGTGCCGGCCTCGATCTGGTCGGGAATGATCTGGTATGAGCCGCCGCGCATTTCTTTAACGCCCTTTATCTTGACCGTGTTTGTGCCGGCGCCCCTGATGTTGGCGCCCATAGCGTTTAAGAAATTCGCCATATCGACGATATGCGGCTCTCTTGCCGCATTTTCGATAACTGTCACGCCGTCTGCCAGGCAGGAAGCGAGCATAATATTTATCGTCGCGCCGACGCTCACCTTGTCGAGATAGATATTTGCGCCGGAAAGGTGAGAGGCTTCGGCCTTTATGACTCCGCGCGAATCGTCGACCGAAGCGCCGAGCGCCTTAAAGCCCTTAATGTGCTGATCAATCGGCCGTGTGCCGAAATTACAGCCGCCGGGCATGGCGATCTCCGCCTTATGAAAGCGACTTAAAAGCGAGCCGATGAGGTAATATGACCCCCTGATACGGCGGACAAGCTCATAGTCCGGCGCGGTCGAGGCTATCACGGTCGAATCCACCAGAACAGAATGACTGTCCGGCCTTGAGACCTTCGCACCGAGGCTTTTTATTATATCTATTATAACGTCTACATCGCTGATGTCGGGTATATTTTCGATCCGGCACACGCCGTTGACCAAAAGCGTGCCGGAAAGTATGGCAAGGACGGAGTTTTTCGCGCCGGATATGCTGACTTCGCCCGATAAGCGCGACGGCCCCGTGATTACGAGTTTTTCCATAATATAAATCCCCTGTCGTGTTTTTTGAAATTATCTAATTAATTATACTACTTTTTCAAGAAAAAATCAATAATTTTAAGAAAATAAAATTATCAACGGTTAAATGATTTGGGTTCTGGAATCAGCCCGACAATGAAGTCGGCCGAAACATTGTAAAATTTACACAGCTTATAAAGGTCTTCGAGTTTTAATTCGGCTCGGCCGGATTCGATATGACTGTAGCCTTGCTGTGATTTATTGATAAGTCTTCCGATAAAGCTCTGTGTAAGATCTCTGTCCTCGCGCAAAGCCCTTAATCTCGCCTGGTAATCCATATTTCAACACCCCTTGTAGTTTATTCAGAAAAATAATATCATACTCAGTAATTGAGTGTTACATTATACTCAATTACTGAGTATGATGTAAGAGGTTTACAAAACCGAAATATGAAAGGAGATATTAAAATGAAAAAAATTAAAAGGGTTTGCGGGCGGATTTTTGGCCGGGGCTGTAGTTTGCTCATGCGTTGGGATCGCGGCGGTCACATATACTGCCGTACCGGTGGATTTCAAGGTGCTGGTGAACGGCGAAGAGTTTGTTTCCGATCCTCCGGCACTGGCGGTTGACGGAAGAACTTATCTGCCGCTCAGAGCGATGGGCGAGGCTCTCGGCGTTCCGGTGAACTGGAATGAGGAATTGCACCAGGCGGAGGTTGGAACGGTTCCTGACGAGTCATCGGTTACCGTTAATAATGAAGTGCAGACTAACGGTATATGGAAGATGACTTACAAAAGCCTTAAAACGCTTAAAAAAATTGATGACTACACTAAAGCCGAGGACGGCAAGGAGTTTGTCATAGTGTCGTTTGAGCTTGAAAATCTGACTGATGAAAAACAAATCTTTAGCAGTATGTTTGACCTTGACAGCTACTTTGATGATGTTAAAGAGAAACAGACTGTGGTAAGTTACAATGGAGAACAGTCCCTTCTTTCAACAAGCGTGGAGCCGGGCAAAAAGGTCAAAGGATACCTTGCGTATCAGGTGGATACATCGTGGAAGAAGCTTGAAATAGTGTACAATGATGATATACTCGATAAAAACGGGGAAAACGCATTGAAGTTCTGCATCTTAAAATAAAAAATACCCTGACGGATCTTATCCGTCAGGGTATTTTTGTTTTCAGTGTTTTTCGCTTCGGAGCGAAGAGGGGGAAGTGCCGTAGTGCTTTTTTATTATGCGTGAGAAATACTTTTCGTCCGAAAAGCCGCACTCGGATGCGATCTGATGGATAGAAAGGTCGCTCCTTATGAGAAGGCCGACGGCGCGGCTCAACCTTAAACCGGTTATGTATTTATTTGGCGACGACGAATAAAAAAGCATAAATTTTCGTCTTAAGCTCGCCTCGCTCATATTCCCGGCGCGGCAAATGGCGCTCACCGAAAGCGAAGGGTCAAGATAGTTTTCCGAGATGAAAGAGATGCATTTTTTAAAGTCCGGGTCGGCCACGCCGGAGCTTAAGTCAGCGGCGGTATGCAAAATGTCATATATGAGCGATTTTGCACCGTTGATGCGAGGAGATTTGGCCCATTCGTCGGACAGGGTCTTGAATTTTTCATAAAAAAGCGAGCCGGCATCAAAGGCGAAATTTTCCGCGGTATCGTAATTTGCCCCGGTCAGATGGATCACAATGCTCTCGCTTTTTTCGTAGGAGACCTTGTAATCGGAAAACGCCGGGATAAACGAAATATCGCCCCGGAAAGATGTGAAGCTCTGTTCTCCGATCAAAAAGTCGGCCTCGCCCTTTGTGCGGTAGCTTAGCGCCGCATAAGGCCGCCCCGAAACGCAGAATGTACCGTCGTTATGGGAAAACACTCCGGCAGAGAGCACCTGAAATGTAAGATCGTCAAAATTATAGATCATAAAAACCGCCTCCCGGTTTTATTATAGCACATAGTGAGCGAAAAGTCCACCTTTTTGAGTGTAAAATGAGTTGAAGGCTGTTAAATTAGTAATATAATAAGCTTAAAAGTAAAAGGAGGCGTTTATATGTTTTTTACACACCCTGATGCCGAAATGCACGGCGGAAGGTTTCATATTCCGGCAAAGGCGAATGCCGTCGCCGGAAAAGCACTTGATTCTGCGATAATGAAGGAATTCTGGCATCGGTTCACCTTCGAAAGCTCTGCGCTTTCACTGAACACGGCCGATGATTTTATTTTTTCGCTCGGCGAGGCAAAAAAGGTCCTTCCCGGCGAAAAGGATTATGCGATAAATGTTGAAGAAACGGGAATATTTTTAAGCGCAAAGGACGAAAAAAGCCTAAAAGAGGGATTTATCACCCTTATGGATATGTTTTTGCCGGACGGGAGCGGCGCATATGCCGACTGCGTCACATTAAAGGAAAGTCCGCTGATAAAAAACAGAATGATCCATTTTTGCGTTTTCCCCGATACGGAGCTCTGGGAAATAAAAAAGTTCATAAGGCTTTCGGGCGCGCTTAAATATTCTCATATTGTGTTGGAATTCTGGGGCATGATACACCTTGACTGCCTTTCGGAGCTTTCGTGGACTCACGCCTTTTCAAAGGACGAGATACGTCCGCTCATTAAGGAAGCAAATGACCTCGGAATGGAGGTCGTTCCGATGTTCAATCACTGGGGTCACGCATCGGCGAGCCGCCTCATGCACGGAAAGCACGTTGTCTTGGATCAGAACATCTCGCTCGCGCGGCTGTTTGATTATGACGGGTGGTGCTGGAGGATAGAAAGCGACGAGGTGAGGGCGCTTCAGGATAAGATTCGCGAAGAACTTTGCGAGCTTTGCGGAGAGGGAGAGTATTTTCATATCGGGTGCGACGAGGCATACGGATTTACATTCAAGAAAGAAGAGATTGACAGCTTCACGGGCTTTTTAAATTACACCGCGGGAGAGATCAAAAAATCGGGCAGAACGCCGATCATGTGGGCGGATATGCTACTCTCGCGCCACGAGGGCTACAATAAGAATAACAAATATAATATGGCCGCGCCGACGGTCAGCGCCGAGGAATATATGCTGAAAAACATCAGCCGCGATATAGTCATGGCGGACTGGCAGTACAATGCCACAGAAGCGCCGATAGAAACAGCGCTGACGCTTAAGAATGCGGGATTTACCGTTTTGGAGTGCCCGTATGACGAGGGAGGAGCACGCACCAGCCGCGCCGCTGTCGAAACGGTCAAAAACGGAGAGCTTTCGGGAATAATGCACACCACATGGCACACGCTTTCGTCCAGCACGGGCTATATCGGAAGAATCGCGGACATATCGTGGAGAGAGTGCAATGACATAAGCTGGATAATGTACAATGTCAAAACGGCAGACATATTAAGAAAAGCATACCGCGCGAAGGACTATGAAAAGTCCGGCTGGGCGAGATGCGAAATAGGAACAAGGACATAAGAAAGGAAGGATCATATGGCGATCAAACACACGGCGGTAAGCTACTATGGATTTAACTACACCGAGCATGCCGAAAAGGACTTTATCGAAATGAAGGAGCACGGGTGCGACACGGTGATACTCGCGATCATGGAGTTTGACATGGACTTCTGGTTCCCGAACATCAACGAGATCGTGAAGACTGCGCATAAGGTCGGACTCAGGGTTCTGGCGGACACATGGGGAATCGGCAAATATTTCGGCGGCGAGCAGGTGAGCCTCTTTTTACAAAACAACATTCACCACAGGCAGGTCTCGGCCTATACGGGTGAGGTGCTCCCGGCGGCGTGCTTTAACACGAACGCGTTCAGGGACTATTTTAAGAACATCTGCCTAAAGCTTGCCAAAAACACGGAGGTGGACGGATTTTTCTGGGACGAGCCGCACTATGCTTACCCGAAGTCATACGCCTCCATCACCGGCGGAGCGGGCGATGACTGGGCGTGCAGATGCCCCGAATGTATGAAAAAATTTCATGATTATTACGGCTATGAGATGCCTAAGTTTATGAACGACGATGTGAAAAATTTCAGGTGGAGAGAGGCGCTTTTCACACTTTCCGACACATCGAAGGCAATAAAAGAGGTCAACCCGAAGCTTGAGATCACATGCTGTGTTCATGCGACATTAAATTCTTATTATGTGACGGAGCTTCGCGGCTATGATAACTGGGAGATGGTTGCCGCGTGCCCGTATTTTGATGTGTTCTCGACGACGATAATCAACTGGAGCCTTCCCGAGAGCTTCTTTTCGGAGATCACCGAGCGCACCGTCGCAATGGCGAAAAAGTACGGCAAGGAGTCCGAGCGCTGGCTGATGGGCTATAACAAGCGCCCCGACGACTGGTCGCAGATCGATAAAACGGTCGATATGTACGAAAAGCTGGGCGTTGACCGGCTGGCGACATGGACGTATCGCGGCGGATACGGCACTTCCGTTGCGGCGAAAGATCCGATCGAGCTTTGGGACAACATTGGCAGAAACTATTTAAGGGTAATGAAAGGAAATAAATGATTATGAACGATTTCGGATATTTTGAAAGAATACAGGAAAATTTTAAGATCGTCAACGAAACGCAGGGCGAAAACATCAAAAAGGCGGCAGAGCTGATGTTCGGCGCGATAAAAGACGACAAGCTGATAAGCGTTTACGGCGGCGGAGGGCACACCACGCTTTGCATGGGCGAAATGTTTTTTCGCGCCGGCGGTCTTTGCAACATTAATCCCATTATGGAAACCGGTCTTTCGGTGTTCAATCAGGCGCTTAAATATCTTGAACTTGAAAGAACCGTGAACTACGGAAGCGCGATAATGAAGTATTATGACCTTAAGAAGGACGACGTTTTGATCATTTTCCACAACATCGGTATCAACCCGGCGACGATCGACGCGGCGATGGAGGCAAAGAAAAACGGCGTTAAGATAATCGCCGTTTCAAGCTCCGAATGGCAGGAAAAGATGCCGGCCGATCATTTTATAAGGCACCCCAATAAAAAGAACCTTTTTGACTATGCCGATGTGTGCATCGACGACTTCAATCCCGTGGGCGACGCGGTCGTGACCGTTCCGGGGCTTGACACGCCGATCGCGCCGGTATCGAACATTATCGATTTTTACATAGCGCACCTGCTTGAGATCGAGACCGTCCGCCTTTGCGTTGAAAAGGGCGTCACACCGCCCGTTTGGTCAAGCGCGAACACGCCCGGAGGAGACGAGAAGAACGCGGGCTATCTTGAAAAATACAAACCGAGAATCAAAATGCTTTAAGGGGGAACGAAAATGGAAAGGTTAAAGGAGAAGCTTGACTTTTTGCTGGACAAATATTCGGTCGGCGAAAAAGTCATCTTAAAAGACAGGAAAACCGCGCTTTTCGGCGGAAAAGAAGTTCCGCTTTTGCCGCACAGAGCCGAGAGACGCTATATTGAGCTTCGGAACATCGTGACCGGCGGAACGTTAGAGGGAGTCAGCATGATGAAATGCGAATGCGTGGCTAAAAAGACGAGCGGCGTTTATGATGTTCTTCGCCGCGAGGCGGACATTGCCTCGTTCGTGCTCGGAAGAAAAATTAAATCTGTTGCCGCGGCAGAAAATGAAAACACATTAAACGCGATCGCGAAGACAGAGGACGGTGTCGTGATAATCTTCGAGATCGCCGCGACATTGAGCGATGAAGAAAGCGAAAAGTGCAAGCACGAGGTCACATCAAGACGCGGCACGGCGAGCGATATTTTGGTCGACGCACAGCTTCATCAGGACTCGGTTTATGTTTTCGGCGAGAAAAACGAAAAGTATACCGATGTGGATTTTGAGCTTTACGGCCTTTCCGAAGAGGAAATATCGACCGTCAGAGCGGCATTTGACCTTGCGAAAAACAAAAATTACGACGAGAACATAAAGGCCTTTAATGAGGCGGAAGAGATCGCACAGCTTGCGAAAAGATCCGCTACGACGGGCGAAAGGGAGGTGCTTTGATAATGAAACCTTTAAAGATTGCAATGATGAGTATGACGCACGGACACACGAGAAAATATTATCAGGTGTTAAAGGACAACCCGAAGCTTGACTGGGTCGCCGTTTCGACCGCGAACGAAGAGGTTAAAAAGGTGTTTTTAAACAGCGTGGATTCGATTCCGTGCTATGACAGCGAAATTGAGATGCTTGATGCGCACCCCGAGATCGAGGCTGTCGTTTTGGCGAGCGAAAACAGCGAGCACCTTCGCCAGATGAAGCTTTGTATAGAGCGCGGAATTCACATTCTTTCGATGAAGATCCCGACCTTTGATATGGCAGAGTACGACGAGATGATCCGTCTGACCGAGGAGAACGGCATCGTGTGCCAGGTCGAGCTTGAAATGCACTATAACCCCGTTATCGCGCGCCTTAAAGAGGTCATTAAAAGCGGCACGATCGGAAATATCAGATCGTTTAACGCAACGAATGTCACCCTTTCGCCGGTATGGGCGTTCCCGTGGCAGGGCGTGCCTGAAAAAAGCTACGGTAAGAGAGTGCCGTTAAAGGAGGGCGACCAGCGTTTCCGCGGCGGCGCGCTTTCGGATCATCCGCATATATTTGATATGATAAGGCACATCACGGGGAGCGAATTTGACTCGATATATGCCGAGGTCGCACCCAACATAAGGCCGGATATTGAGGAGGAGGATATGCTCGCCGTTATCGGAAAAATGAAGGACGGCACCGTTTTCTCGCTCGATCCGTCATGGTCGAAGATGGAGGAGCGCTTAAAGGTTCCGGGCCCTGGCTGGGAGCTTTTCCCCAAGCGAATGGAGGTCAACATCACAATAAACGGCGATAAAGGCACGCTGATGAGCGACTGCTTCGGCCCGAACGTTTATCACAACGGACTGCCGAACGACCGCTACACAATTCAGTATACGTATTTTGACGAGTGGGTTGGCCTTATCGATGAATTTTATGACAACATAAGAGAGAAAAAGACACCGCTTATCAATTTAAGATGGCACAAAAAGACCATTGAGGCGATGAACGCGGTGTATGAATCCATATCGACGGGTAAGAGCGTGAAGCTTTAAATAAAAAATCTCTTCGCAAAATGCGAAGAGATTTTTTTATGAGTCCATATCAACGTTTGATTCCAAAATGTCGCCGGTCTCTGCGTCGATCTTATAGGTAAACTCCTTATTACCGGAGCGGAAAACGACAAAATACGTGTTTTCGTCGGAATTATATTTATTCTGCACCGTCATAACGGAACCGGAAACGTCCGCGTCCATTATGGCTACTGTGAGCGCGTCGTCAGGCGTTAATACCTGCTTTGCCTTGTCAGTCTCCGGGTCGTCCGGAATAACGGGGTCGGGCTCAATCAGCGTGACGGAAACGATAGAGCCGGTCTCGCCGCTCACAACGGCCTTATATTCGCCGTATTCGGTTTCGAACTTGATCTCATAGGCCGATAAATTATCGTCATAGTCGCACTCGGTTATAACAGCTCCCGGGCTGTAATCAGAAACGGCTTTTTTCGCGTCGTCAAACGAGATGTTCTTTTTGTTGTTATTATTGCATCCGCCTGCAAATAAAACCAAAGAGGCGGAAAGCGCTAAAGCTATCCGGCTGTTTTTCAAAAAATATCACTCCCAAGAAGTATTTAATTTATTATACTATATTTTCTAAAAAAATGCAATAGCATAAAACGCTTTTTATTGCGACAAAAACCGCGCTTAAAAAAGCGCGGTTTTTAATTATTTATTGAAGTAGTTTATAAAGCGCATGAAGATCGCCGCGGCCTCGGCACGTGTTGCCGTACCGTCGGGATTGATGGTCTTTTCGGTTCTGCCCTTCATAATGCCGCTTCCTGCGGTGAACGAAAGCGCCGGGACAGCATATTCTCCGATCTTTTCGAAATCCTCATAGGAGAGAATGTTCGTGTTCTCTCCGACTGAAACGTCGAAGCCTTTAAACTTCGCATAGCGGTAGAGGATCGTTGCCGCATCCTGGCGTGAAAGCGCCCCGTCGGGTGCAAATTCGGTTTCGGAAACGCCCGATACGATTTTGTTTTCATATGCCCATAAAACAGCCTTGGAGAACCAGTCTTTATCCGAAACGTCAGTAAATGACGCGCCCGTTGCCTCGGGCTCTTTTTCGAGACGGTATAAAAGCGTCACGAACATTGCACGGGTGAGAGTTTCGCCGGGTGCAAATTCGTCGTCCGACACACCCTTCATAATGCCGTTTTCGGACATATAGTTAACGGCATCGAAAAACCAGTCGCTCTTATTGACGTCCCTGAATGTAAGATCCTTTTTGGTGTCGTCGGTCTTTGTGTCGTCCTTTTTGGTGTCATCGGTCTTGGTATCAGTGTCTTCCTTCTTTGTGTTTTCGACCTTTGACGAAGAGGAGGACGACTTATAGTCCTTATTATAATCCTTGGTGTAGTAGAAGAGCACCTCGTCGCCGTCGGAAAGGCCGTATGCACTCATCACGACATTGGGAAGCTTGCCGTTGACCTTGTAGAGCCAACCGGAATACTCGCCGTAGTCAAGCTCGGAGATCTTTTCTCCGTCGGGAGTGATGATGGCCGAAACATATGTTCCTTTTGCGTCGTATTTATAATTATTTTCCGCGAGAACCGACTTAAACACGTCAAATGCCGTCGTGCCTTCGGTAAGGTTTTCGCACTTTGTCTCTTCGATGAGCATTCCGTCCGGGCCTTTCATCGAGAAGCTTGCCGAGATCTTTTCGCTTACCGCGACGAGCGGAGCGCCCTTCTTGGAGGTCTTTCCGCGAACTATTACATCCACACTTACGCTCTGATCGTAAAGCGGCGCAAGCTGTGCATAGGACGCATACTTTTCGGGGTCTGACTCGTAGAGCTTGCCGTATCTTCCGAGCGTTTCACTCGAGAGCGACGACTCGATGGTAACCGCCTTGGGGTTGTTCTTGAGCGATACGTTTAAGGTTTCGTGGGCGACTGAAGCGGGATTGCTCGACTTAAAGAGTCTGTATGCCTCAAGCTCCTCCCAGCCCTTTATGGGTGTGGGAACGATGCCGGAGTTTGTCATCTTCTTTACATTGGTGACCCAAACGAGCGAGCCGTTTTTTTCATATACCTCGACGAACGGGGATAAGTTGTAACTGATAAAGTCAGCCGACTCGTTTCTGCCCTTGATCCCGTCAAAGAAAGAGGCCTTGACCTTTTCCATTAAGGCGAGCTCGGAGACGATCTCTTCCTCGGTGATGGGAAGAACGGTGAAGTTAAATTCTCTTGAAACAGAGATGTTAGCGTCCTTGTCCGTTATTGTGAGAGTAACGGTCGCTTCTTTATTCTCGCCGGAGGCGGAGCGGTATACCGTAACACGCGCCGCATTGGCAACATCGTAAGTGAATATCACGTCAGGATCGGACGATTCCATAGTCACGGGATAGAGTTTTCCGTCGATATTAAAGTCGCGCGTGGTAGGAAAGAGCACATCGTTTATAACGGTGTATTCTCCGTCGGTAGCTGTAAGCTTTTCACCTGTTACTGCGTCGGTAAGACCGGCTTTCTTAAAACCTTCGTCCATTCTTGCATTAAGGTATGCCGTGATTTTGTCGGCCGCCTCTTTGTCAAGAGCCTTGACATTTAAGTCAAATGTCTTAAATACCGCGATCTCTTTATCGCTGAAACCGAAGGTGCACTTCGCCGTTAAGGTGACTGCCTCATCGTTTGCACCGCGGCGGACAACGCCGACATAGGGGTCAAACAGCGTGTCGGCCGTGCTCTGGTTTTTATTGCTGATCGAAATTGCCTTGGTGTTTGTGCTCGTCCAGGAGATGAGCGCCCACTTATTATCGCCGATAACCTTTGAAAGCGAGAGATCCTCCGTCACATCGGTGTCGGGAAGAACTATTTTCGATGTGATCTTATTCTCCATCTCCGCCTTGACGCGCGCCTCATCCCAGGAAATTACAACCGGAACGGTGAAGTCGGTCGATTCGCCGTTTACGGAGAGTGTGAAAGTCACGTTAACGCTTGCGTTGTGGATAGCGGGAGCTGTCGCCGGGTCTTTATAAAAGAAGGTTATCTTGCCGTCCTGAGCGACAGAGCCGCCGTCATAAACGACCTCGGTCGACTTTATGGAAACCGCAATTTTCTCTTCTGTAACGGAAGAAAGCCTGTCCTTAAACATTGTAAGAACGTTTTCGTCCTTGCCGTAGACGGGAGAGAGGACGGAAAGATTCATCTTTTCAAGAGCCTCGGTAACCGGGCGGAGCTTGTCTGCTTTTTCCTTCTCAATCTCTTCTATGGAGTAGACCCTGATCTCGAATTTTCTTTTTGCAGAAGCGCCGTTATATGTCGCCTTTGCCGTAAGGGTGACGGTTATGTTCTCGCCGGTCTCGGGAAGGGTGACTTTTCCGGTCTCGGAGCTTATTACAGACTCATCACTGCTTTCCCAGCTGATCGAAGAGCCGTTCTCGCCGGTTTTTAAGAGGCTAAAGGTCTTTTCCTCCTTAACGGGAGACTCATCGAGCGTGATGAGCGACGCATCAAGTCTTGCAATGCGCTCATTGTTTGAGAGGATTTTTTCGGGCGAGCCGTATTTCATCTCATGTCCGCCATAGTAAATGTCAAACGCGAGATAGTCGCCTGAATATTCCTCCGGAATGGTGAAGGTCTTTCCGGTCGCTCCGGGAATAGTTTCATAGGAATTAAAGCCGGTGTTTCCCGAATCGTAGTTTTCCTTCGAAAGTCTCTTCCATGTGTAGGAAAGAGCAGGGAAAGCTTCATCGTCGTATTCGTCGCCGTTGGGGAAAGTATAGACGATCGCTCTGACAGTCTCGCCGACTGCGACCGTGCCGCCGATCTTTATCGAATTGATGTGGGGAATGATGAAAATTTCCGCGGTGTCAAAATAATTTCCGTCCGCCGTTTCTGCCTTGACCGTGATCTTTCCGGGAGAAAGGGGAGTTATAACGGCGTTGTTGTCGCTCTGGTCGAGCTTGGCAAAATCTGCGCCGTCTTCAATCGACCAAATGATAGCCGTTTCGGAGTCGAGCGCGGTGAGCTTTGCCGTGAGCGTTAATGTGGGCTGTTCACCCGAATTTGTCATATAAATAGAAGCGGCGCCTTGAATCTTAACGGACGGGGTCTCGGGCTCTGCCTTTTTACCCTCCTGCCACGGGAAAATGGGGTAACCTGAGTTGATAGCGTTGCTGTCAGCGATATAGGCACTGCCGAGTTTTTCTAAAAGTCCGTCGGGCGAGGTGATTTTCTCGCTCGCGCCGTTCTTGCCCGAACCGAAGGAATCGACCGCGGGATAGAGCGAATAGCAATTTTTTGCCGCCGCGCTGCAGTTTGCCGAGATTCCGGCAAGGAAAGTCTTATCGGGAAAAACAGAAATCTCGCCGATGTTATAGCAGTTTTCAATTACGCTCTTCGCGGAATTTGTGCCGCTGACATTTGAGATGATACCCGAGGGGTACCAAAGAGCCTTTATTTTACCTGCGTTATAGCAATTTTCGATTGTGATGGAGGCTCTTGCAATATGACCCGCGATTCCTGCCGCGAGGCCGCCCGTCGAAGTAATGTCGGCAAAGTTTGCGCAGTTTTTGATCTCGGGCGAGCCTGAGTTAACTCGTCCTAGGATGCCGCCTGCCGCGGCGGACGAACCGGACTTGTTGGTGGTTATGCTTCCGGAAAATGAGCAGTTTGTGATATTTACCGTGCCCTGAGTTTTTCCGACGATACCGCCGACAAACTGGCTGGCAGTGCTGTTAATGGTTCCTTCAACCTTAAGGTTCTGTATAGTCCCGCCGTTGACAAAGCCGAAAAGGCCGACTCCGCCCGTTGAGGAAGAATTTATCGAAAGACCGGTGATCGAGTGGCCGTTACCGTCAAACGTGCCGGCAAAAGCGTCCGCCGGGTATGTAACGTTTGATATGGGAGTAAAGGAGCCCGAAAGCTTAATATCGTTTGCAAGATAAAACGTGACGCCGGCCATATTATACGTTCCTTTCCCGTCATCGGGCTTTATGTCCGTAGAGAGAGCGGTAAGCGCATCGGCAGAGCTTATCTTAAATTCCTTGACTGCCGAAGTGTCAGCGCCCTGCGTGTACTCTGTGAGTGCCGACACGTCTTTTGAGTCCGCGGCCGAAACCGTAAAAACGGAGCACAAAAGAGCGAGCACAAGTAAAAGTGACAAAATTCTTGATGTGTGTTTTTTCATTTGTAACCTTTCCTTTCTTATTTTGTCTTACATATATAAAACCGCGGCAACCGGAAGGTTGCCGCGGCAGATTTTTCCCGCGCTTATCGCAAATACGGACACACCAAAAAGGCCCTGCGCCCTTTCGCTTTTCGCAGTGCTTCCGTAAAAAGCCGCCTCTTCGCATCATGCGTTTTGCAAGGCGGCATCAAAGCAGGTCTTTTGACTCGCACCGTATAAGCATAAGCTAACGCGTTTTTACACTGCCTTCTCCGGGGTTTCCCCAATGACTGACTTTCGTCAACGCATAAAAACTCTTCGGTGCATACAGCGGCTGGTACCGTCACGGATTCTCACCGTGTTCCCTTTTCACCTGCCGAACCTTGCCCGGTGCGGCAGACACTTTGTGCGTTTACCTAATTATAACATAATAAAACAAATTATGCAATGTGAAAAACAAACAAAATGCAATATTTCGTATCGGCTTGACATGGGAAAAGGGCTGTGCTACAATATATAAAAATGACTTTGAAGGTGAAAAGATGAAAAGAATAGTTACGGTTCAGGACATATCATGTGTCGGAAAGTGCTCGCTCACCGTTGCGCTTCCGATAATTTCCGCGCTCGGTGTTGAGTGCGCGGTGATCCCGACGGCGGTGTTGTCAACGCATACCGCGTTTTCGGGCTTCACCTTTTGCGACCTGACGGACGAGATAGACAAGATCTCGGCGCACTGGCAGAAGGAGCACATTAATTTTGACGCGGTGTATACGGGCTATTTAGGTTCGTTTCGCCAGATAGAGCTGATGAAAAAGTTCTTCGGAGATAATAAGGATGCGATGAAATTCGTTGATCCGGCAATGGGAGACAACGGAAAGCTCTATCCCGGATTTACCGCGGAATTTGCGAAAGAAATGGCCTCTCTGTGCGCGATGGCGGATGTTATTGTTCCCAACATCACCGAGGCGGCGTTCATGCTCGGCGAGGAATATATGGGAACGGGATATAGTGAGGACTATATTAAGAACCTTTTGGACAAGCTCACGGCACTCGGCGCTAAAAAGGCGATGATAACCGGCGTCAGCTTAAAGCCCGGTAAGCTCGGTGTTATGATGAAGGATTCTGAGACCGGGAAATACGAAAGCTATTTCACGGAGAAGGTCGACAGAATGTATCACGGCACGGGCGACGTTTTTGCAAGCGCCTGCCTCGGAGCACTCGTGAGGGGCAAGAGCTTAAAGAGCGCGGCGAAGATCGCGGCGGACTTTACGGTCGAAAGCATAAAATGCACGGTAGATGACCCTCACTCAAACTGGTACGGAGTTAACTTTGAGGAGGCGCTCGGAAAGCTCACAAGCGCTATATGACCAAAAAGAAAAGGGCGAAAAGAAATAGCAGAAGGTGCGGCAGAAGCTTAAATGCCGTGCCTTTTGATTTTTTTATTATAAGGCGCGACAAATATGCGCCCATGATGATATAGGCCGATAGGAGAAAGACGGAAACGGTTTTTAAGGAGAAAAAGAAAAACGTGAAATTAAATATAAGCTCGATAAAGAATAAAAGCGAGCATAAGATGATCATAACGGTTTTATCCTTCGATTTTAATAAATAGACCGAAAGAAAAAAGTCGCCGAACGCAAGATAGGAAATAATAAGCGCAAGCTCAAAAAGGGGAGGAGCGCTTCCTCCCGAAAAGACGAGCGAGATCAGCCCGAGCGACAAAAAGCCGAGCATCATGATGACCCGCGAGGAAACGGTTCTTAAATTTAAAACTTTAAAAGCGGACATATAATACACTCCTTAAAAATAAAGGTAGTATATTATATGTCCGCTTTTATTTAATATTACTTAAGGTTGCTTCTGGACTCTTTTAATGTTTCGGCCAGTGACTCAAACTTCTGCTGCATGCTGTAGAGCATTTCGTCACAGTATTCAACTGTCTGGTTGCGTGTTTCCTGTGCGTTTGCCTTTGCCGAGTCGATCATATTTGTCGCGCGCTCATAAGCCTTCTTTGTGATCTCGTGCTCCTGAACCATCTGAATGGTCTTCTCTTCGGCGGCCTTGATAATGCCCTCCGCCTCCTGCTGAGCCTCGGAAATGATCTTCTTGCGCTCCTCCTTCATCCAGCGAGCCTGCTTGAGTTCTTCGGGAAGCTGAAGTCTTATATCCTCGATGTCGGCAAGAAGGTCCTCTTTATCCATAAGGCTGCGGTTGATAAAGGGAATGTTCATCGCCTTGTCGATTTTCTCTTCCAGCTTATCTATGATTTCAAGTATCTCCATTTTTATACTCCTCCTTAAATTATTTTACGTTTAATTTTTTATATATGTCAGGCATTATCTCTTCAGGAACAAGCTCGTTTAACGAAGCGCCGTAACTTGCGACCTCCTTGACGATGCTCGAACTTAAGTAAGAATATTTGCCGTTCGTCATCATAAAGAGCGTTTCGATGTCGGGAGCTAACTTTTTGTTGATGAGCGCCATCTGAAATTCATATTCAAAATCCGTCACCGCTCTTAAACCCTTCACAATGGCCGAAGCGTTTTTCTCCCTCGCATAGTCCACCAAAAGACCGCTGAAACTGTCCACCCGGACGTTCTTAACATCCTTGGTGACGCGGCGAATCAGCTCCTCACGCTCCGGAACGGAGAATAAGGGGTGCTGCTTTCCGCTGTTTGCAAGAATGCTTACATATACAAGATCGAAAATCTCTGCTGACCTTTTTATGATGTCTAAATGTCCTAAAGTTACCGGGTCAAAGCTGCCGGGAACAATGGCTGTTTTCAATGCTGTTCAACTCCCGTAAGATAGGATAGATGCACGCGCCCATATTTTTTCTCTTTTGTCACGCTGTAAAAACCGGGGATAACGGGAAGGTTCTTTTCCTCATATTCCACGATTATGATACCGCCGGGCGCAAGGTGCTTTTCCGCTTTTTTTAAGAACGGCTCGTAAAGCCCCGAAGCATAGGGAGGGTCTAAAAAAATTATGTCGAAAAATTCCGATGTTTTATCTATGTAGGATAACGCGTCGGTCAATATAACTTCTCCCCGGTCGGCAAGACGGGCCTTTTTAAGATTTTCGCGGCAAAGCGAAAACGCCTTCGGGTCAGACTCCGTCATAACGGCGCGGCGGGCACCGCGGCTCAATGCCTCAATACCCAGTGCACCGCTTCCGGAAAAAGCGTCAAGCACTAAAGAGGATGAGATCTTGTCCGCCAGAGAAGAAAAAAGAGCTTCCTTCACTCTGTCGGCTGTGGGACGGGTATTGATACCGTCCGGCGTCAGAAGCTTAAGCCCCCTTGCACTGCCTGAAATGATCCTCACTTTGTAACTCCTTTTTGAGTATAGCTGACTTATATTCTTTCTTATTATAAAACAGAATGCAAAAAAAAGCAAGAGGAAATTTTCCTCTTGCCGTTCTTTTTTTTGTTTTTATGCCGGAATAATGAGCCGCATGCCGGAATTTAATATCTCCGAACCGTCCATATTGTTCGCGAAAAGGATCTTGTCGACCGTGGTTTTGTAGTGTTTCGCGATGTTCCAGAGTGTGTCGCCGCTCTTGACAAAATAGATGATGACGGACGGGCGGTCGGTATCCGCCGATCCGGATATTTCCATCGAAGTGATGGAGGGGAAGGAGTCGGTGTTATTTCGTACGGTCACGAAAATTTCGACAATGGCGCGAATGTCCGCCTTTGCCTGGTTCACAAAGTTATAGTCTGTGTGCGTGACCTTGGCCGACGAGGTGACGAAAAACTTGCCTGCCGGGCAGTCAAACTCCGTTGAAAAGTCCATATCCTTCTTGAAAGAATAGATAGAATTTCCGGATATGTAGCTCAAAAGAGCCGTGACCGTTCCGCTGATCTTTATCTTTCCGTCGGAGCAGACGGTGTTTTTGGACGAAACATAGGCATATACCGGACAGATCTTTTCCATCGGGGGCATATCGAGCGGAAGGTCGGCCGAGTCCTTTAAGGTGACAGATTCTGCCTTGCGCTCGGCGATCTCCGATTTTTTTATTGGAGCGGTGACGAGTGAAGAATTGCTTCCCGGAATATATGCGTCCGTCACCGCGCTTTCTTTTGTTGTTAAAAATGCGATGAGCGACATAGAAAGCGTCGAAGTGAAGGAGATGGAGCGCTTCTCGTCTGTCGTCTCCTCACAGAAGGACGAATAGTCGCCGAGCGAAAGAGTAAGCTCCGAATCCATATCCTCGGTGAGATTGGAAACATCGGCGATCTCGGTGAACGGGATCTCGTGCTCCATATATTCGATCGCGCCCTCGTCCGTCTTATATAAATGGAAGACGGATATGTTGCCCTTTAAGACGGCTTTTCCCGTCACAAATTTGACCGTCGTGTCGCCGATCTCTGCGCGGCATAAAAGCGTTTCGGAAAGCGGAGCTTTCGATTCGGGAATCTCTAAAATGTCCGAAACCGTGAAGTCCTCCTTTGCGTATGCGCCGAGCGAGCTTGTGCACACCGTCTCTCTTTTGACCTCCGCGTCCGGCACTAAAATGTCCGAGCAGAGCGGGACGGAAAGCTCTGTATATGAAGTGAACGAAATTAAAACGACAGCCTTTAATGAGAGCTTTCTTGAATTAATGAGCGAGCATTTTGTGTCCGCGACCTTGAAGGTGTATAGCGCCTTGTCATCAGGCATAACGGCTTCTGACTGTGCGATGTGATTAAACGGGAATTTCGCCGTGACAGAGTGCACGCCGTCTCCGTTTTCCGGCCTGTATAAAACCGTGAAGGAGGCGGTGCCCGTGAAAATGACTCTGCCTTTCTGGATCTCCACCTTGTCCGCACTGCATCGCCCTTCGCACATCAGAATCTCGGAAATGTCGGGCTTTGTATCGGGCACGATCGCGTCGCCTTCGGAAAGGACCTCGGCCGTAAAGTCGGCGGAGGGATAGGCGGTGGACATAATTTTTTTATTTATTTCTGCTTCCATAAAATTCTTCCTTTCACTTCTTGGTATACTAATTTATATTAGAAAAAATGAAATTGTATGACAAAATTTTAAGTGCACCTTGAAAAGAGAGGAAAAATAGATTATAATAGTAATATTAAATTCCGGAGGTTGGAATTATGAGGACAGCAATTATAGGCGCCGGGTTCTCGGGGCTCGTTGCATCGGCCATGCTTAAAAAAAGCGGATGTGAGTTTAAGCTTTTCGAAGCGTCGCAAAGAGCCGGGAAAAAACTGCTCGCGACGGGAAACGGAAGGTGCAACATAACGAACGAAAATATCGATATTTCGCGCTATCACGGAAACACCGCTTTTGCGGGCAGGGTGCTTGAAAGGTTTTCGTCCGATATGCTCTATGAGTTTTTTAACGGGCTCGGACTCGTTTTAAAAACGGAAGAGGGAAAGGTCTATCCGCACAGCCTTCGAGCGTCGGAGGTCTTGGATCTTTTAAGGCTCGCCGAGGGCGAGTGCGAGCTTTGCGGAAAAAAGGTGACGAAGATAATAAAGCGTAAAAACGGGCTCGGAGTCATCGCTGATAATAAAGAAGAAATATTTGATAATGTTTTGGTCGCGACGGGCGGAAAAGCCGCGCCGAAGCTCTCTGGCGGCGGCTCGTATGAGCTTTTGACTTCACTCGGCCACAGGCTGACAGGCCTTTCGCCTTCTATCGTTCAGCTAAAATGCGACGGGACGAGGGCGCTTGAAGGCATCAAGGTCAACGCCAAAGTGACGGTCGGCTCTTTGTGCGACTCGGGCGAGGTGCTTTTCACCTCCTATGGCCTCTCGGGCCCTCCGGTGATGCAATTATCGCGCGATGCAAAGGGTAAAACGCTGAGTCTTGACCTTGCGCCGGATATGAGCTTTTCCGAGGTTTTTGACTATCTGAAATCAAAGAGTGCTATTTTCTATATAACGGCGGGAAATCTTTTCACTGGGTTTATAAATAAAAAGGTCGGCAGTGCAATATTAAAGCGCGTGACGGACAAAAAAGCGACAGAACCGGCCTCAGCCTTGTCGGACAAGGAGCTTAAGGCGCTCTCTGCCGCTGTCAAAAATTTTGATTTTTTAATTAAGGACACGATGGGTTTTGACAACGCGCAGGTAACTGCAGGCGGAATCGATCTTGCCGATTTTGACCCGGAAACGATGGAGTCAAAGCTCGTGAAAGGCTTATATGCCGCCGGAGAGGTGACGGATGTTGACGGCGACTGCGGAGGGTTCAACCTTCAGTGGGCGTTTTCGTCGGCATATCTTGCGGCGCAGTCCATAATAGGAAAGTGTGAATTATGATAAGGATCGACCGGATAAATATGAGCCTTGATTCCGACGAGGGTGACGTTTACGAAAAAACGGTGAAGATGCTCGGAAAAAGGCCGGAAAAGTTTTATATATATAAAAAGGCGGTCGACGCGAGAAGAAAAAGCGACGTGCATTTTGTCTACTCGATCGCCGTCTCGTCAGATAATGAGGAAAAACGGGCGGAAAGAATAAAGGACGCGTATGTTTTTGACGATTCGCTCTATTGCTATCCGAAGCTTAAAAATGAGCTTTCCAATAGGCCGGTAATCGTCGGGAGCGGCCCTGCCGGCACATTTGCCGCGCTTTTGCTCGCTCATGCCGGGGCAAGGCCGATCATATTGGAGCGCGGAAAAAAGGTTGACGAAAGAAAAAAAGATGTGGACGCATTTTTCTCAGGTGGAGAGCTTGATGAAAATTCAAACGTCCAGTTCGGCGAAGGCGGCGCCGGCACGTTTTCGGACGGTAAGCTGAACACCGGAACAGGCTCGGCATACTTAAGGAAAATTTTGTCGGAATATGTCCGTTTCGGCGCGCCGGAGCGGATAATGTGGGAGGCAAAGCCCCACATCGGAACCGATATTTTGCTCACCGTTGCGAAAAATATAAGAAAAGAGGTCGAAAGCCTCGGAGGAGAATACCGCTTTTCCGACGGACTTTGTGATATTGAGATCGAAAACGGGCAGATAAAGGCAGTCTTGGCAAAAGAAAAAATCGAGACGGACGATGTGATATTGGCGCTCGGCCACAGCGCGAGAGACACATTTAAGATGTTAAAGTCGCGCGGCGTCACGCTCTGTCAAAAGCCCTTCTCCGTCGGCGTGAGGATAGAACACCTTCAGGAGAAAATAGATAAAATACAGTACGGACGCTTTGCCGGGCACAAAAATCTTCCCGCGGCTGACTATAAGTTCGGCGGTGACTGCTACAGCTTTTGTATGTGCCCGGGCGGATTCGTCGTCGCGTCACAGTCGGAAAGGCAATCTATTGTCACCAACGGAATGAGCTTTTCGGACAGAGGCGGAACAAACGCAAACAGCGCGATCTTGGTCAATGTCGACGGGCACGATTTCGGAGACGGCGTTTTTGACGGAATGGATTTTCAGGAAAGGATAGAACGCGCGGCATATCTTCTGACAGGCTCTTACGCCGCGCCGTGCCAGAAGCTTTCAGACTTTGCGGCGAATGCGAAGACAACATCGTTCGGCTCTGTTTTGCCGACCTACAGACCGGGCACGGCAAAGGAAAACATAAGGAGCATTCTGCCGGAAAGAATTTCTGAAAACATATTGTCGGGCCTTACGGATGTGAATAAAAAGATGGGCGGATTTTTCGATCCCGACGCTCTTTTGACCGCGCCGGAGACGAGGAGCTCATCGCCTGTCAGAATTTTGAGAGACAAGGAAAGCTTAGAGTCCGTCAGCGTCGGCGGTCTTTATCCGTGCGGAGAGGGAGCGGGCTATGCCGGAGGTATTATGTCCGCCGCGGCGGACGGGATAAGGTGCGCCGAGAGGATCGTATTAAAATATAATAACGAGGTGTGAATAATGGAGGATTTTGAAAAAAGCGCATATCTAATAGCGTCGGAGCTTTTGGAAACGGCAAAAGGCGGCGAGATTTTGGTCGTCGGCTGTTCGACGAGCGAGGTCGAGGGCGAGAAGATCGGCACCGCGTCGGACATTTCGGCGGCAGAAAAAATTTATGAAGGCATAAAAAAAGCGGCGGAAGAAAAGAATGTTTTCATCGCCGCACAGTGCTGTGAGCATTTAAACAGAGCCCTGATAGTTGAAAAAGAGCTCGCCGAAAGGGAGCGCCTTTTAATGGTGAACGTCCGCCCGGTCAAAAAGGCCGGAGGTTCATTCGCGACCGTTTGCTATGAAAAATTTTCATCGCCCTGCGCCGTTGAATTTATCCGCGCGGACTTCGGAATGGACATCGGTTTAACGCTCATCGGCATGCATCTAAAGCATGTCGCGGTGCCCTACAGAACAAAGTTCGATAAGATCGGCGAGGCGAAAGTGACCGCCGCCAGAACTCGCCTTAAATACATCGGCGGGCCAAGAGCCCAGTACGAGGATCAAAGCTTTTCCTCACCGCGCTGAACCGCAACAACGCCGGAGCGGACGATCTCCTCGATCCCGAAATCTTTAAGCATTTCGGTCAGCGCGGCGATCTTTGTCTCGTCGCCTGTGATCTCAAGCGTTACGGTGTTTTTGGACACATCGACGGCTTTCGCACGGAAAATGTCCGAAACCTGAAGAACCTGGCTTCTCGTTTCGGAGTCGGCCTTAACTTTTATAAGAACGTGACTGCGCTCTAAAAAGCTCCCCGGAGCGAGCAGTTTTGCGCGCACGACATTCGGGTTTTTGCTGATGGACGAGATCATTTCGTCCGTATATTCAGAGCCCGACACGATGGTGATCCTCGAATAAGAGTCTGATTCGGTCACTCCGACGGCGAGTGAGTCGATATTACAGCCTTTTTCGCCGAGCACGGAAATGACATCGCAAAGAACGCCGGGGTCGTTTTTTACTAAGATCGAAAAGGTATGTTTCATATTTTTCCTTCTCCTGTCGTTTTTTATTATTTTAGCACAGGGCGGGGAAAAAAGCAAGAAAAGAGGGCAGAGTTTTGAATAAAAAAGATGTTATTTTGATTTTTTCTCTGATAATCGTGTTTTCGCTCGCTCTTTTTTTCGGCACGGCAATGAAAAAAGAGGGGTCAAAGGCGGAGATATATTCGGACGGAAGCCTCATCGGAACATATCCGCTCTCGGAGGAGAAAACGGTCAACGTTTCGGGCAAAAACACAGTCACAATAAAGGGCGGCGAGGTTTTTATGGATCATGCCGACTGCCAGGATAAAATATGCGTAAAAACAGGAAAAATAAAAAACAAAGGAGAGCAGATAGTCTGCCTCCCTAATAAATTGGTGGTTAAGGTCAAGTGATGGAAAAATGAAAAAAACAGCTTACATAGGCGTGTTCGGTGCGCTTTCGGTGGTCTTCGGCTATCTTGAAAATATGATTCCACTTCCCGTCAACGTTCCGGGCGTCAGAATCGGACTTTCGAATATCTGCATCATAACGGCGCTTTATATGCTGGGAGCGCCACAGGCTTTTTTGGTCGCGCTCATTAAGGCGCTGGTCTGCGGAATACTCTTTTGGGGAATGCAGGGAGCGGTGTATGCCGTTTTCGGGACGGTGTTTTCGTTTGCCGTAATGCTCATATTAAAAAGAACAGGAGTGTTTTCACCCATCGGGGTGAGTGCCGCCGGCGCGGTCTTTCACAATTTCGGGCAGCTTACGGCACTTTACATTTTCGCGGGCAGTTTTTCGGTTATTTATTATATGAGCGTTCTCGGAATTTCTGGCGTTCTTATGGGCACGCTGACCGGTGCGATCTCGCTTACAGTAATAAAAAGGCTTGCAAAATAAAAAAATAATAAAAAATGCTTGCTTTTTCATAAAATATGGTGTATAATAGATGTTACGCCGGTGTGTTGGAATTGGCAGACGAGGTGGACTCAAAATCTACTTCGCCGTTTCATACCACCTTGGTGTAAACCCTTGATTTTGCAAGGTTTTTTGAAAACTGAATATGTAATTTGGTTTTAATGTCCCTCCATGATGTCCCTCCGTTTTCTCGGATGGGGCATCGGGAGATGACTTAAAATAATAGATGCCGGTGTGTTGGAATTGGCAGACGAGGCGGACTCAAAATCCGTTGGGCTAATAACCCGTGCGGGTTCGACCCCCGCCACCGGCACCACACTTTGAAGGCTCGCAAACCCTTGATACGGCTGGGTTTGCGGGCTTTTCTTTATGCTCTGTGCGCTTATGTACTGTCCCTCCCGCATCATCATATTTGCCGTTTGCAGGCTGATTTTAGGAGGGACATCGGAGGGACATAAAGTATCATGCGGAGGGATATACGCCCAAAATCGCATTGGCAGACGCAATCTTCGAGTTGAAATTCAGGTGCGTGTAAATGTTTGAAGTGGTCGAAATATCACTGTGCCCCAACCATTCCTGAATTTCTTTCAGGCTGACACCATTTGCATACAACAGACTTGCACAACTATGACGAAGATCATGGAAACGGATCTTCCGCATACCGTTCTTTTGCAGGATCAGTGGGAAATGCTGTGTGATATATCCGGGCTTCACAAGCTCACCGATTTCATTGACATAGATATAATCAGCAAACTTCCTGCAATAAGATTTTCCGCACAGCTTTCGGTTCAGCTCCTGTTCTGCTTTCAGGCGATGCAGCAATTCCTCAAATGGCGGCACAAGCGGCAGGCTGCGATAGCTGGCCTTTGTCTTTGTCCTGTCCTTTTGAATGATCTTGCTCTTGCCGTCTATGGTCGCCTGCGTAACGGTGTGCCGAATCGTAATCGTCTTTTTCTTGAAGTCGATGGCATCCCATTTCAGACCTACCGCCTCGCTTCGGCGCAAACCGTAAAATGCACCGAGGATCACGCCAAGTTCAATGGGATCACCACGGACAACTTCAAAAAGATGGTTCAGCTCATCCTCCTCATAGAAGCTGCCAACGAACTTTTCCTTCTTGGGTCGTTCAATCCGGTCTGCCGGATTCGAGTCAATCAGGCCGAGTTTGAAAGCGTGCTGCAAGGCTTTACGAATATTGGCGTGACGGTGTATGACCGTGTTTGCAGAAACGCCTCGTACCGTCAATTCATAGGTGTAGTAATCTTGTATGTGCTTCGGTGTCACCTCGCACAGAGCCAGTCCGGGGTGATGTTCCTCAAAATAAGGAATAATCTTATTTTTGATGCCCATTGCATACGCCCCGTAGGTGGTTTCCTCCACATTCTTTTTCGTCATTTCCAGCCAATCGAGCAGGAACGCAGTAAAAAGAATTGTGCCAACGGGGGCTTTGCCCGTACTGCGTTCGATTGCTCTTGCTTCCAGTTCTGCTTCCTTGGCGGCACGAGCCTCGGAAAGCATCTTTTCGGCACGCTTTTTGTTTCCCTTTACTGTCAGACCCGTAGACTTGGACGGCGTGTGCCGTTTGCCGTATTCGTCCACATAGTTCAGTACCATATGATAGTACCCGTTTTTCTCTCGCAGATGTCCTGCTACCATAATAAAACCTCCTTTGAATGGTACAGCGTAGATCCATCTGCCATTGACATTCATATTGTAGCAGAAAGAACTTCATAGGCCGAATGTGCAAACGAGGTTTCACGCACTGGATTTATCTACAAGCTCCAAGTATTTCAGAATGTTCAGCTTCGGAATACAATAGTGACGGCCAATGACAAAGCTCCTGATCTCACCGGAGCGCAAGAGTTTATAGGCAGTTTTATCGCAGATGCCACCGAGCATTTCACACATCTGCTGGACATTGACCACATCGGGATAGTCGGTAAATAACAGCTTGTAGGCCGTCTGTGATTCCATAGGCCGCCTCCTTACCGCTTCTTCGGCACAAGCTCATAGTCATACCCTTTCCGCTGATTACAGTAGGTACAAGTGTCCTTCGCCACCTGCACCGGGTCGATCCTGCGCAAATAATAAGCACCTGTGCCGTAGAAATTATCGGCGCAGGTGCTGCAAAGGCAGAGGATCAGTTTTTTCGGGACGCTTTCGATCAGACCGATGCTGACCGCCAGCGCATGGTTGATGCCGCAAATGTGCTTTTCGGAGAGATGCCCGATGAAGTTGCCCAAGCGGCGCTTATCGACGGTGCGCAGCTGTTCCAGCAGGACGATGGAGGGCAGTTCCAAGCCGTCCTCGGCGTCGATGTAGTAGTGGGTGGGAAGTTTGGCTTTCACGCCGGTTTTGCTCGTAATGGAAGCGATAATGACCGTGGGGCTGTGTTTGTTCCCGACATTGTTCTGAATGATCACGACAGGACGGTAGCCCTCCTGCTCGGAGCCGATGCCACGGCCCAGATCGGCGTAATACATATCGCCGCGCAAATATGTGTGGTTCATTCTGTGATGACCTCCTTTGTGTATTTAGGCGTTTCCGCCTATGTAGAGGTCAAGCGGCAAAACAGAATTAAGGTCGGTGAGAGATTAAACACTCTCCGTTTCATCTGACCCGTCCCGTCGCTTGACCGTGGTATTTTGAAGAAAATCTATTTGTCCTCGACACCCCGATTTTCTATTGGGAAGTCATCAAGCGGCCGATGGCTGTCGGCTCCACGGGGATTTCACCCTCACGAGGTTCTCTCGCAACCGCCCCCATTGCCTGCGACGGCTTCACGGTCGAAATGCCGCTTATCACGCTCGGACTGTGGCTGGACGGGAGTATCGTTAGCCCTATTGCCGGTCGTCGCCGGGGCGGGAGCCACCCGCCCGTGATAGCCGACTGTTTATCGCTCCCTGCAATGCAGATCGTGGCGCAGCCGCTAATGTGGCTCATGCTTTCACAATGGCAATAGGAATGTGCTTGATGAATGGGTATTCGGTTGTCAAAGATCATCCCTGTCTGCCGAAAAGGAAAACAGGCAGAGAGTTTTCGTACCTCTCCACCTGTTTCCTCACTTAAAGGCTATTTGTGTAGTCCAAGCTCAAAAATTTTTGAAAAACTTTTTGAGCTTTTCCACGGCGATGTCTACGCTGAATTTTACTGCCCGCTTGGTGCATCCCTCTATTCCTGCGATCTGCTCATAGGTCAGACCTTGAAAGTAGTAGAGGATCAGTCTCCGCTTTTGTATTTCGGGAAGTTCTGAAATCGCCCTATGTAACTTCGCATATTCCATGCTCTGCAAAGTGCTTTCTTCAACCGTCGCCGGACGATGCACGGCCCGGTCATACAACGATGCCTCCGTGAGCTCCGATTGCTCATAGTGACGATCCACCTCGTTCAGATAGGAAAGGTCGTCCAACTCAAAGGAATCAAGCAACTCAAACACGGCAGCGCTGATCTCAAAATGATGTCGATTGCCTTGTCCGTCCGAAAAGGTCAGCCAGTGGCGGCCGTCCTCGGTTGTGCCGATGGTATAGGGATTATATTTGTCCTTTCTTCGTTTCGGATGGTGTCCATCCATGATATTTTCCTCCGTTTCGATTTGAATTTTGGAAATTCAAATCGGACGGAGGGCTGCGGCAGCCAACGCTGCCACACAAAAGGCGCAGATATAGCAAAACGCACCTGCAAAGCGGCGGAAGCCGCAATGTAGGTGCGTTTAATTCATATTTACAATGGTCTGTCAGTTCAGTATACGAGCCGTAATATCCCGATGACGAAAACGGACTTTTTTTGACGGTTCACCGGGTAAGCGATTTGTTATGCAGGCGAATCAAATTGGTGGCTTCTGACGGGCAGAGCTGCCGAATGTCGAGTCCAACGCATAAAAAATCCCTCCAATCCAAAGACTCGGATCTGAGGGATATGGGCGTGTTTTTAGACCCCGTCAAAACCTCGTTTTTTTTATTTGGCGGGGCGGTGTCTTTATTTAGTTCAGTTTTCACCGCACTGTTCGTTCACTAATAATTGAACGGCTATGCCATTATCAGCATGAACGAAATCCATATAATTATATATGGAGGTGAACGCATGGTGCAGAAACAACCTGAAACACCAAGTGAGATCATAAAAGCGGCACGGGACAAGTCCGATTTGACCGTCGAAGAACTGACCGACCGCGTTGGTATCACGGAGCGATACTTATATAGGATCGAGAACGAGGGCAAAATACCAACATTTGAAGTCCTCAAGAAAATCGTCCGGGAGTTAGCCATTGATGGGAACTTGATCTTCTACCCGGAAAAGCAAGTCAAAGATTCAGAAGTAGAAGATCTTGTCCGTATGCTTTACGGCTGCGATGACCGTTCTCTGAAAATCATCAGAGCAACTGTGAAAGCCGCATTGGAGAGCCAGCAGAATAACCGCTAAAAATACAGATTCAACAGGGATAAGCAGAGGGGCAATACCCTCTGTTTTTCTTTATTCCTTTATCACAATAGGAAGCCTCGCTCCCATGCGGCTGAGAATCTCATTGCTGATGCTGTCGGAGCGTTCCGCAACACAAGGCGTCGATAACAAACTGTTTTCCTGATTATCAATTAGCGTTGCTGTATCACCAACAGCGACTCCCTCTGTATCGGTTATATCAATAGCAAGCTGATCCATGCAAATACGCCCGATAATCGGAACGATATATGTACCGATCTTCACACTTGCCTTTCCGCATGATAAATTTCTCGGAAATCCATCCCCATAGCCAATCGGCAAAATTGCAATTTTACTGTCACGCTCAGTCTGATACGCCCGATCATAACCAACAAAATCGCCCTGTGGGACATCCCTTATCAAAATAACCTTTGCTTTTAATGCGAGGACCGGACGAAGATCAAGCTGTAAAGTCGTTTTATCCTGCGGCGTGCTGGCAACGCCGTACAGGGAAATTCCCTCCCGCACATAGTCACATTTCAGTTCGGGATAATTCAGCAAACCATAGCTGCTTTGAATGTGCAGCTTCGGGATAGGAACTTTGTGCTCTTTCAGGTAGTCAATCAAAGCATAGAATCGGCAAATCTGATTTTTTGTAAAAGCAACATCTTCCGGTTCCAAGCTCTCACAACAGCAGAGATGTGTAAACATCCCATCGACCTTCAGATTTTTCATACGGAAAACCTGCCGTATATTTTCAAAATCGTCGGCATCAAAGCCAAGACGGTGCATTCCGCTGTCAATTCCGATATGTACGCGGACAGGAGTTCCTTGTTGATTTAAACATTCTGCATAGGCAGCATCAATCAGCGTTTGTGTTAAACGGTATTTCTTTAACTCTCTGGCACGGTGCACATCGGTAAATCCGAGAATCAAAATATCTCCCCGAATCCCATAACAGCGCAGACGGATTCCTTCGTCTATCGTTGCAACTGCAAATGCTTTTACACCGTCTTTTTCAAGGCGGGTGGAGATTTCATAAGCACCGTGACCATAAGCCTCCGTTTTTACAACCGCCATCAGCTCACAGCCTTGTGGCATAGCCGCCTGCAAAGCTGCGGCATTGTGAGACAAATGTGCAAGATTAAGTTCAATGTAGGCGCGTTCTGTTTTTGTACGGTGGTGCTGTTTTCCCGCAGCCCGTTCCCAAAACATGGCTGCCGCAAAGCTAAACAATAAAGATGCCAAACAAACCGCTGCAAAGTGAACCAAGCTGTTATCTACCAGAATACTCTGAAGATGTGTCAGCTTTGCCGCAGCCCGTACCACGACGATCATCATCGGGTGGACCAGATAAATCAGCAGAGAAGCGATCCGCAGTCCCTGTACTTGCTTTCCCCTGAAATGCAGCACAAAGTGAAAGAGGAATACCATACACGGCAGCAAAAATACATACATGCTGTCGTGACGCTGAAATCCATTTTTATGGAGCAGCATAGCTTCTGCAATCAATAATAGAAAGCTGCCAATCAGACCGACGATTGCTTGTGTCTGTGTCATACGGCGCTTCTTTTCGGCAATCAAACCGCCGAGCATCAGAAAGACGGGCGCAAAGAAAATACCATTTCGAGTATAATCGAAAAGTTCAAACAGCAAATCATATATGCTTTTGACTCCCGGCAGTTTTACCGCAATACCGTAATAGCTGTCTCCAAACAGTCCAATCAGGTACAACAGCCCTGCCACGATCAAGCCCTTTGAATAGTCAAGTTTTTGCACAAGCTGCCAAGCAATCAGCATACCCAGCATAGATGCAGGAAGATACCACAAATGATACAGCGTTCCATCAAATACAAGGTCTTTCAGCATGTTGGGAAGCAAGTTTGCTTGATTGAAATAACCGTTATAGATGTTCAATGGAAGATATACCGCAATCGCTGCCACATAGATGATTCCGGTCTTTTTCAAAAAGCCAAGCAATTTCCGGTTATCATAATGATACCTTGACAATGTAAAATATCCCGTTGTCATGAAAAAGAAAGGAACGGCAACACGGGCTATGACCCTTGTCAGGATAAAATCGCCTGTTGTGTTATAGCTGGCAAGCGGTGATGTATGGATTGTAATAACCAAAACAGCGGCAATCAAACGCATCCAGTCGATGCCGCTGTAATACTTGTTCTTGTTCATTGGCTTTTCCTCCAAGCTGTCACAATAAAGCCATCTACATTATTACCGGAAATTTGATATACCGCCTTTTCCGGCATGTAAATTTCTGTTGATTCTTCGCCAAGTGGAAAATAGTATATTTCGATGTTGCCATAAGTCAGTGGGTGCTCCGATGTGCAGTTTTTAATAAACTCAACATATTCCTCAAGTGTGAGGTTTTTGTCCGCCATAATTGCCGAGTGCGGAAAACCAACATAACGGAAGTGCCAAGGTTCGTGTGCGATTCCCGTAATCTTTTCTTTCCCTGCCGGATAGCGCTCAACAAAGCCATAGCTCGGTGCCGTTTCACGGAACACTTCGCAAATACCGTCATAGGGAAAATCAGGACGGATGAAATCAATGTGATCCGAATATAGCCCCAAATCAATCGCCATTCCTGTCTGATGCTCACTATGGCCCGGCAGTGCAACATATTTCTTTGTAAATTCCGCTCCGCTTTCTTTTAGAGAATCATTATAAATCTGTGTCTGTTCCCATTGGCTGCGATAACCGCTTACAGGGACGATGTCCCTTGCAGCGGAGATCTTTTCAAGTACCATCTGTAAAGCACTTGCAGCATCACGGCACAAAAGAATATCCGGGTAATCCGTATTGGCAGATACAAGTTCATTTTCCCTCGTACTTTGCAGCGAATAGGCTGCATTGACGAGTATTAAGTTTCCATCATATATTTTGTTGTTGCTTAAAGTGATTTTGCGCATTCTTTTGTGTGTAGTCCAAGCAGCTTGTCCAGCATATCCGAGAAGGACAGGCCGATTCCTTTCATCATATTCGGATAGCGGCTGTGAGAGGTAAATCCGGGAATCGTATTGACCTCATTAAAAACGATCTCTCCAGCCGGAGTCAGAAACATATCTACCCGTGCAAAACCGGAGCAGTCCAACGCTTTGAAAATCGTTTTTGCAGCCTCCTGAATACGCAGCTCTGTTGCAGCGTCAATTCTGGCGGGCATGTGGATTTTTGAAGTTTTCAGTGTGTACTTTTCCGTATAATCGAAAAAACCACCGGAAAGCTCAATTTCATCAACCCGTCCGACCATTAGTTTTTCTACACCGAGAACGGCGCAGCCGACTTCAAATCCGTCAATGGCTTCCTCTGCAATAACCTCCGAATCATTCTCAAAGGCAAGGTGAATTGCATTCTCTAATTTTTCGGGTTCGGATACTTTCGTCACGCCAAAAGATGACCCGGCACGAACCGGCTTTACGAAAATCGGGAAAGATAGGGAGTCCTTGATTTTCTGTACCGCATCGTTGATCTCCGATTTTTTGAAAGCAACCGATTTGGGTACAGAAATCCCCTCAAGCGAAACCAGCTTATGTGCTCTGTCTTTGTCCATACACAAAGCAGAAGCCAGTGTGCCGCAGCCGACGATTGGAACACCTGCAAGTTCCAAAAGCCCCTGCACAGTTCCGTCCTCTCCGTTCTTGCCATGCAGAACAGGAAATGCAAGGTCGATTTTCTGAACAGTATATCGTCCGTCAAGTAGTTCCAAGAATCCGCCAACTGACCGATCCTGTGAAAAAGCGACTTTATTCAGATGAGAAGCATCATTACACCATGTGCCTGCCGCGATCTTTGAAAGCTCTCCGGTGTAGTGATACCAGTCACCCGCTTTCGTGATTCCAATCGGAAATACTTCAAATTCTTCGGTATTGATGTTTTCAAAAACAGCCGCGGCGGACTGCAACGATACTTCATATTCGGTGGAATGACCTCCGAAAATAATCGCAATTTTTCTCATTATATTTTCCTCCAATCTTTAGTGCCAAATGAGCGGTGCAACCTTGAATGCAAACCAAAATGGATAATGGAGAAAGAACATGCCACAAAAACTTATGGCAATATAAATCCATGCTTCTTTACTTCCATCTACGGTTGTTTTCATCCGCTGACCGAATAATTTTGCAAAAGCGAACCAAACTGCAAACCCGACTGCTGTTCCAAGCGTATTTGCGATCAAGTCATCAATATCTGTTGCTCGCGTCGTCAATAGCTGTGAAACCTCAATGAGTGCCGAAAACCCTGCCCCGGACAAAACAGTTACCCTAAATTTTCGATATGCTTTCCATACAAACGGAAGCATAAATCCAAGTGGCACACACATAAGAATATTCAAGAAAAATCCCGTGGTGAAATTCTGAAAAGGGATCAGATTCACGGTTCCCTGAATAAAGGAAGGATTGATGGACCCTTCTGGTCGATATAGAATATCACTGAGCCCTCCGGCACCCGTTATGTCGTACACCTGCCAGCAGTACAGAACAAAAATCATCACCCAAACCGAGTGTAATAGAGGTTTTTTTCTACCCCATACCAGCAGATAAATAAAACACGGCAGCACCGCACAGAGGAGACTATATATTGTTTCTTGATTGTAATTGAACATTTTTTACTTCTCCTGTACTTCCATCCCTTCCGGCAACAAATAAGTAATTTCGCATTTATTCGTATAAAGCAGATGCTTCATCGTTTTACCGCTGATCGTATCTGTTTCGGTGCGACACACCTCGGCCATCTGAAAAATTTTCCCGTTTTGGCGAACATAGGTTACGGACGAGTTGTAAATTGAATACTCCTTCGTGACAGGCTCTGCCGTATAAATCCGACCATAAATATTGCTTTCGTCAAAAGCGACTTCAATTTGGAATGTGTTGTCCGTATCATTGCGAACCTGAAGATCGCACCAGCCCTCACTGACCGTTGCGTCCGTTCCTTTGGGCAAATCCTCTGTTGTTGAAGGGAAGGACTCTACGGCGTGTCCGTGACGCTCGACAATCGTCAACGGCGTGTGCAGAAAGCACCAAAACAGCAGGTTGCTGAGCTGGCAAAGTCCCCCTCCGTATGAACCTATGATTTTTCCATCCACAAGATTTAAGCCGTCTTTATAAGGCTCTTTCTTGTCGGCATTGCGCACAAGCCAATAAAACGAAAAGGTTTCCTTCGGGCGTATCAGAACTTTATTGATGGCTTTTCCAGCCAGTTTAAGGTTGTGAACCTTGTTATACTGATACTGAATATCGTAGCCACTGCTTTGATTTACCATTAAAGCCGAAGTTTCAAAAATCTTATTTGGAAGCAGTTCATCGGATATAGTGTCTGCGTAGTGGTTTTTGTCCAGACGCATTTTCAAATAACAGCATTTTTTCCTCTGCCACTGCCGCAGTGGGAGCAGAAACGGAAAAAGCTGTGTCAACCGTTTTCTTGCCATAGGGGTCACTCCTTGAATTGACATCACAAAAACAAAAAACTCTTGTTTCTCGTACTTTTATCGTACCAGAAACAAGAGTTTCATTTATTTGTTTGTCCACACAGGTTTCCTCTTTTTTCCTGCGGAATTTCTTACGATTTTCCTACAGGAGCGGAAGAGTGACTGTAAATTCTATTTGCTCATTTTCACTTTTTGCGGTAATTGTTCCGTTATGAAGCTCAACGATTTCTTTTGCAACTGCAAGACCCAATCCTGCACCTCCGCTTCTGGAACTTCGTGCAACATCAAGACGATAAAACTGTTCAAAAATGCGTACAAGCTTTTCTTTTGGAATGGTATTGCCGCAATTGGTAAACTGAATACACAAATTTTCACCGTTTTGTTTTACAGCAATATGAATCGTGCTGTCATCAAAGCTATAATTCACTGCATTTCTCAGCAGATTATCAAAAACGCGCTGCATCTTATTGACATCGCACTTTATCATAGTGTCTGGGGCTATTTCAAGCTCACATTTTAAATTCTTCTCTAAAAACATTGGTTTGAACTCGTATGTAAGTTGTTCAAGCATACGGGTCAAATTGACCCTGCTGTACTCAAGAGTGATATTAGAAAGATTAAACCGCGTGATTTCAAAAAATTCGTTAATTAAATCCCCAAGATGTTCTGCTTTTTCCAAAGAAATTGACAAATACTTTTCTCTTAATTCTTCGGAAATTTTGTTTTCGTCCCGCAGCAAAGTTAAATACCCAATTACTGAGGTGAGTGGGGTTTTCAAATCGTGGGCAAGATAAACAACAAGGTCATTTTTCCGCTGTTCTGAAAGCTCTGCTGCCAGTTTTCGTTGTTCAAGAGTATGCTTAATATGATTGATTTTCTTTTCGATTGCAGTTAATTCAGAAGGCAAAACAATATCTCCTGAATTTTCTTCTATCAGAGCATCTATACTACGGTTAATTTCTTTGAAATACTTGGAAAATTCATTTAGATAAAAGCGCAAAATAATTGCAAATAACAGTAAGGAAAGCACTACGAAGAAGATACTCATATAATCTCTAATATATATTGAATATACATTATAAGCTCGGTCATAATCATGGTAGACAAAATTATCCAAAAAACCCACAAAAGTGTCTGCTATGTGCCCCTTTAAAAATAGAGAGTACAAGGCTGCTAAAAAAGCAAACGCAAAAAACAACATTCCAAAAGTTCTAATCAATAATTTGTTTTTAAGAAGACGATAATCATCTCTTTCGCTATTTCTTTTATTTTTCAATGGTATATCCCACTCCCCACACAGTTTTTATAAATTTCGGTTTTTTTGCAGGCTCATTAAGCTTTTCCCTCAATCTTCCGATATGAGCCATAACAGTATTATTGTTATCAAGGAATTTCTCACCCCAAATATTTTCAAACAATTCCTCAGACGAAATAACTTTTCCTCTGTTCTCACACAGGTACCAGAGGATAGAAAACTCAATAGGTGTCAAAGTAACCTCTTTTCCATACAAAGTACATTTGTGAGTATTCTTGTTTATAATAAGTCCTCTTACATTATGTTCTGCAATGGGAGCATCTTTTTCCTCGGTATTAGCCGCATTATTATAACGAACATAACGACGAAGCTGTGTTTTTACTCTTGCGACAACCTCCAAAGGATTGAAAGGTTTTGTAATGTAATCATCAGCTCCAATGGTAAGTCCCATAATTTTATCAGTATCCTCAACTTTTGCCGTCAGCATTATAATAGGATAATAATACTGTTCTCTAATTTTCTGACAAATACGAAATCCATCAATATCTGGAAGCATTACATCTAAAATTGCCAAATCCATTTTTTGCGTTTCAATACATTCCAAAGCATCCAGACCATTATAAAATTTATGTACCGTGTAACCATCATTTTTAAGATATACCTCTATTAGATCGGCTATCTCCTTTTCATCGTCTACTATTAAAATTTGTTCACTCATTTTATTGCTCCTTAATTTCCGGCACAGCTTCCATAATATCGCCAAAGTCACAGTTTAGATATTCGCATATATCAAGCAAAACAGGAAGTGTGACATTTTCGTTTTTCCCAAGTTTAGCAAAAGTGCTTTTGCTTGCACCAACCGCCACTCTTAATTGACTTTTTTTCATCCCTTTATCTATAAGCAGTTTCCAAAGCTTATTATAACAAACTTTCATTTCGTTCCTCCGAATAGACTTATTAACTCTATCATAGCACTTAAATCACTAAAATACAAGTGTTTGGTTTGCATTTGCAGACTTTTTTGAAAAGCGTATGTATTCGGCTGTTTAATACAAACAGCCGAAATGAATTTTAATACTGCGGCATACCATACCCCAATATCTCATAATACCCTATGGCATAGTGATTTTCTCGGCAACTATCGCCGGAATTGCCCTCCACGGTGTAAACTGTGCCGTTCTCGACTTTTTCAACAATCCCCACATGATCGGATTCTCCGTCCTGCGGGCCTGACGAACCTTTATTATCCCAATCGAAAAAGATAATGTCACCGGGACGGGGTTCGTAGCTGTTGTCCTGCCATAGTCCGCGATCTCTGAACCATTCGACACCCCAGACGCAGCCTGCAAATTTCGGGATAACGCCTGCGTCGATATAGCCGCACTCGTTGGCACACCACGAAACGAAACAGGCGCACCATTCCACACGAGAGTTAAAGCCGTACCACGACCAATAGGGTTGACCTCCCACATTGCCGACTTGCGACAAGGCCACAGTGACGATAGCATCGTCCCCGGAGTAGATGCCGTAAAGGACAGCAGACCACATACTGCGGTTTTCCTCGGCAAGCAATTCGGAAAGCTGCTTCCGCTGATCGGCGGTAAAGTTGAAATGGTCTGCCATTTCCTCGGCTGTCTTGTGACTGACCGTAATATAAAGGTAGGTGCGCGTGACCGTTGTGGTGGTTTCCACGATGTTCCCGTGGCCGTCGTCGGTTTCGGTGATGACTTCCTCGGTTTTGCTCTCGGTGCGGGAAGATAGCTCGTTCATCCGCCAAAAAATATCTTTGAGGATGGCTTTCTTGGCATCGTCCACCGTGGCGACCTCCTGCGGATTGTCGGGATCGGTGGTGGTTTTCACCGCATACACCGCCAGCACCTCCGGCCACACCGCACGGGAGCCGGACATTTCCAGCTCATCGTAGATGATGGTTGCCCTTGTGGTGTCGATCTGCGATTGATAATCAGCGTTGATCTCCTGCACGGCCTGCCGCATAGTCTGTCCCGTGCCGCTGTCCTCACCGGAGAAAAAGATGCCGAAGCAAGAGCCGACGATCAGTCCGATCAGACAGATAACGATAATCACGACAACGGCGATCCAGCCGCCCGCAGCGATGGCGGCGATCAGTGCCTTTGTTCCGGCAACGATGGCTTTGACAGCGGCAGCAGTAGCCTTGACCGCCGCCTTGATGCCTGCCGCAGTTGCCTTTGCCGCTGCACGGGCAGTCTGCGCCGCAGTTTTAGCGGCTTTTGCCGTGGCCTGCGCGGTTTTCTGCGCCGTCTTTGCCGCAGCCTGCGTCGTTTTTATGGCCGTCCGGGAGGTCTGCTCGGCGGTTTTGATGCTTTTCTGCGTGGTCTTGACCGCCGCCTTGCCCGTGGATTTTGCCGTCTGCTTGATGGTTTTGCCGCTGCGGTCTACCGTCTTGATCGCCTTTTGCGTAGTATCGGCAGAGCGGCGCACTCGCCGCATGGCGTCCTTCGTCTGCTTTTTCGGCAGGTCTGCCTTTCTCCGCTGAAAATAGTCCTTTGCCTTGGAGATATTCTCCTTGGTGGTTTTTACGCCCTTGCGGCCGGCCTTATCCAGCCCGTGGGCGGCTTCGTGCGCCGCCGTTTCCGTCCCGGTCAAAGTGCGGTCGGCGGCATATTCTTCGGGAGAGGATTCCGCCGCAAAAACACCGTGCTCCGCCTTGTCCTTGGTGCGGACATAGGCATCCTTCATCCGCTCGGCAGCTACCGCCGATTTGTCGATCACCTTTACCGTTCCCTTGACCACATCTCTCGTCTTGATGTCGGGCATGGTTTCACCTCCGTTCTGCGCCGCTGGGTCTCTTCCCGCATCGCCGCATAAAACGCACGGCTGCGGATATTTCCACCGGCTTTTTGCCACTGTTCTTCAAAGTCGAAACGGGCAGCAAGATCACGGGCGGAATACCCCTTAATAAAGGTGCGCCAAGTGGCATCGTCCCAAGTTTCGAGCTGCCGCCAGAGGTCTGGGAAATACCGGTGCAGCTTTCGCAACTCGTCCAGACTTTGCAGAGGGCAGCACCAGCAGGAAACCCGGTGAAAGATCTCATACAGACCGCCCCAATCAAAGCCCTGTTCATAGCAGTAGGCCAGACAGTCCTTTTCGGTCATACCCCATTCTGCGAGAGGATAGGTTTTGTCCTTGATCCGCTTCGGCTCGTCGGCTGCAATACCGACATATTCAATAACCGTGTAATCTTTCCGCAGCTCTTTCAGGTAGGCATCCACCACACGGGTTTTGAGGATGCCCGTACACCAGCGGTTGCGTGGGCCTGCCCAGCTCATGCCGCTGTACTGCTCCAAGGCGGGATTTTTCCGTTTCGGCGTGTAGTGCAGAAAGTAGTATTCAAAATCGTGCTCCGCTTTCAGCCGGATAATGGGTCTGCCGATATACGCCTCCAAATGGGCAAGATGCTCGTACATCTGCGGAAATTCTAACCCCGTATCGCAAAAGAGGATCAGATCAACAGGCCGTTTTTCTTCCAGTAGGCGCAGGAGCATCGCCGTAGAATCTTTGCCGCCCGAAAGCGACACCACATATTTTTCAGGCTTCATCGCTGCCTACCTCCGCAGAGGGTGCGGCGATCCGCTTGGCGACAACGACCATGCGCCCGTTTTTGCGACTGTATTCGCAGGTGGAGAGCGTGATCAGCTTGTCGTCGTATTCTGCCGTAACGCCGGTGTCGTAAAGAGAAAGCGCCTTGCATTGAGTGATATAGGCGTCAAAGTCCTCCGCCGACTCCGCACGGGTGAAGTGGTAATACTTGAAGCCCTGCTCGGAATAGGCAACGGTCTTGAACACCGCCACGATCTCATATTCACCAAAGCCGGACAGCGTATCGAAGCGAATGGTCTTGTGCTCCTGATAAAAGTCCTCACTTTCATATTTGCAGAGATCGGCAAACATCGTTCCGTTGTTCATGTGGTGGCCGTAGATCACGCAGTTGTCGGACAGCGCAAGATCGCAGTTTTCCTGCACATAGGGCACGCCGTAATCGCTGTACTGCTTGTCAAAGCCCCGTTTCAGATAGAAATTCGGCTCGTTCACGGTCTGCATCACGGGATAGTCGATGTTCGTGCCGGGAATGGAGAGCCAGCCCACAAAGTCGCTGTTCTGCTCCTGCACCGCCCGGTACTTTTCAAATGCCGCCAGTTCCGACAGCGGCTCGGTTTCCTGCGGTGTATCGGCGGGTGCCGATTCGGTTTCCACCAGTGCGGCGACCTGTTCAAAGGCTTCGGTGCTCTGTTTTTCGTCTGCATACTGCCGACAGAGCATGATGCCGGAGAAAAGGAAAAGGGCGGCACATACGGCCGCCCCGATCATCAGATATTTGCTTTTCATATATGGCCTCCTTTAAGATGCGTTTCCGCTGCCGAACACACCCTCGCCGGGGCGTGTCGTCATCAAGCAGTAAAGCTCGGTATCTTTGGGGAAACGGTTGATAAACGGCACCAGCGCCGAGCCGTACTTGATCAGCCCACAGCCCGCATCGGCGTTGGTGACATAGCTCATCTGTTCGTCAGAGATGTTCAGGAGTTTTGAGAGCTTGGCACGGTCGGAAAACGCCTGATTGAGCATGACCACAAACTCGGAGTTGGAGAGCATCGTGCTTGCCTGCACGGAATCCAGCAGGTATTCTACATTCTGCGTGATGGCAGTGGGATAGCCGTTGCGCTTACGGAACTGCCGCCATGCGGAATTGAAGAAAATGCCGCTCTGCTCATTTTCAAAAACGACATGAAATTCGTCGATGAAGATGTGGGTGCGCTTGCCCTTCTTCCAGTTGAGAGTGACACGGTTGAGGATGGTGTCGGTGATCACCAGCAGTCCCGTCGGCTTCAACTGCTCGCCAAGGCCGTGAATATCGAATACGACGATGCGCTTGTCGAGATCGACGGTGCTTTCGTGGCCGAAAATATCCAGTGAGCCGGTGGTGAAAAGCTCCAGCGACAAAGCGATCTCCTTGGCCTTTTCTTCGGGCTGTTCCAGCAGCTTGTTTCGCAGGTCACAGAGCGTAGCGGGTTTTCCTGTCTGCTCGGCATCCTGATACACCAGCGCCGTGCAGCGGTCAATGATGGATTTCTGCTGCGGGCCGACTCCGGTCTTGTCGATCTGCTCCACCAGAGACATGATGAACTGAGATTTTTCCACGATGGGGTTGTTCTCGCCGTAGCCGTCCACCATATACATGGCGTTCAATCGGTCTTTGCCGCCGGCCGCCATATGAATGACGGTCGCCGTTTCCTTGCCCAGAGCCGCCGCCAGCGCACCAAATTCGTTTTCCGGATCGCAGACCAACACATCATCGGCGGTGTTGAGAATAAGGAAAGCGATCAGTTCCTTGGCGCTGAACGATTTGCCAGAACCGGGCACGCCCAACAGGAATGCCGACTGGTTCAGAAGATTGGCCTTGTTGCACATGATCAGGTTGTGGGAGATGGCGTTCTCTCCGAAGTAAATGCCGCCCTTGTCCTGCACCTCCTGCACCTTAAAGGGCATGAATACCGCAAGGCTCTCGGTGGTGAGGGTGCGGAACGCATTGATCCTCCGTGTGCCGATGGGGAGGACAGTATTCAGCCCGTCGAACTGCTGGAATTTCAGAACGGCAAGCTGGCACATATGCTTTCGTGCCACGGCAAGCACCGTTTCGGTATCGCTGTCGAGCTGCTTTTTGTCGTCGGCAGTAATGACCATCGTAATGACCGCCAGCATCATCCGCTGATCTCTCGTGGTCAGGTCGTCCAGAAATTCCTTGCTCTCCTTGCGTTGGAGCTCCATATCATAGGGGACGACGGCGGAGAAATTGTTGTTAGCATTCTGCCTGCGCTGCCAGTTGGTGATGTTGGTTTCGATGCCGAGCAGACGGTTTTCCACCTCCCGCACGGCCTCGTCGGTGGGGATCGGCACAACATCGATCGACAGCATCATATTTCGGTTGAAATCGGTCAGCTCCGTAACCATGCTGTCTTTGATATACGAAGCGTAGTCCTTCAAAAACAAAACACGGCAGTATTTCTCGCCCAGCTTTAGGCAGTCGCTGCTTTTCTCCATCGAGTCAGGGCAGATATAGTCCTTGAAATCATGCCCCTTGCGCATCATATCCTGTGGGTCAAAGTGAAACGCCGCTTCTTCGCCCTGCCGGTAGAAGTCGTGGAGCACCCGCAGCTTTTCGGCAGCGTCCAGCTCGGTACACTTGGAACCGAGGGCGGCAAAATGGGCGATCAGGTCAGCGCCGATCCAGGCAAAGTAGGTGCGGGCTTCTTCGATGTCCTTCTTGCAGACCGAAACCGTGATATATTTCTCCTGAATGATGCCGTTGGCACCGGTGGCCTTGTCCAGCAGCATTTGATTGTATTCCCAGCGGTACACATCACAGGCATCGCCCCGCATGGGCATCAAGATCGACTGCTCGAAATTTGCCCGGTTCAGCCTGCGATTGTTGATGGTGATCTTCGTTGTCGCCCCGGAATCCAGACTGTTCAGCAGCTCCGAATAGGCAAGAAACATCTGCTCCTTGTCCTCACGGCTTGCCACAAGGTAGTTGATGTCGGTAAACTGATAGGTCTTGGAAAAGCGGCTGCCCACCTGAAAAATGCCGTCCTTCCAGATGCGGCGGACGGGGATCACATCCTGCACCTTGCGGGGCACGGTGTACCGCTCCTTGTCCTGTTTCAGCAGGTTTTTCAGCGTTTTGATCATGATTTTCCTCCCTCCAATGTGTCTTTCAGCGCTTCATAGTAGAGATTTGATGCCTCAAAACGAAGCTCTTTCGGTTCTAACAGTTCCGAGCGCAGCCACGCCCAGAGGAATTGCTCAGCGGTCATGCCGTGGTAGGTGATAAAGCCCAGCGCCGCAAAGGGTGCGGCACCGAGAATACACATCCAACTGACGGTTTCCGTCCCGAAGTGGGGTTTCAGCAGAAAGTACAGCCCCACGGCGACGAGGATCGCCAAGACAGAAAAAACGAACTGCCGCATGGACAGTCCGAAAAACATGGATTCCGTATAGTTGCGGATCTCCCGATTGATTTTCACTTCCAAATTTCTTCCTCCTTTACAATCCCATCATTTCACGCACAACACGGTCTGCCATTTTAACTGCGCCGACAAGCACCAGCATATTGAAAACCAGCTCGCCCACATACGACCACACCTGCGTTACCGCCGCAGCGTCGGGATCGACGACGGGCGGGCTGGATGCAAACAGCGAAAAAATGATGCAGGCCAGTACGATGATCGCACCTTCCAAGCACACGGCGGCATAACTCTTGATAAAGCTCTTTCCGATGTTCTGCGACGGCTCGCCCGCAAAGGCAGAGAGTGGGACCGGTGCAATGGCCGTGTAGAGATAGAGTTTGAAAAATCTGCCGTATACGGTCATGATCATGATAAACGACAAAACCGTGATAAACAGCCCGCCGATCAAGGTCACTGCCCACAATGGGATGCTTTCAAAAAAGCCGCAGTCCTCCACGGCGGTCACGATCTCGGCAGGCAGCACGGTTTCCTGCACTGTGCCGAAGCCTGCGGCGTTCATTATGGTAGAGATCAGCCCCTGCACGATATTGAACAGGGCGATCATCAACTCCAAGCCGTATGTGACGGCGGCTTTGGCGAGAGCGAAGCGGATAAACACTTTGAGGGCGTGCTCCGGCCGTTTCAGTTCCGCAAAGCTGCCACAGGTTTTCATTACGCCCACCACAAAGAACAGAACAAGCAGCGCAAGCCCGATGGCCTGTACCGCACCGTGGATGCCGACGATCACATTCCAGATCGTGCCGCCCTTGAACTGTTCCGGCGACTGCGTAATGAGCTGCCATATCTCCGCCAGCTTTTCATTCCATGTTTCAAGCGCATTTCCCAAATTCTGCACGACCCAGTTATCCGACATTTGGCTCACCTCCCGTCAACGCAACATCGCAGGCGACCTCATTGCCCCAAACATCCCAGCCGTCCGCTTTCTGACGGGCAAACAGTTCAATGCGGG
>ERZ779851.111-NODE-111-length-80538-cov-12.526335_pt1 | contig 80538 bp, 122 predicted proteins | sample MGYA00511094_ERZ779851 | MGnify/ENA primary metagenome ERZ779851 (study PRJEB29588, sample SAMEA2155512) | human gut metagenome | biome: human gut; feature: human-associated habitat; material: faeces | place: Denmark | collected 2008/2010 ...
CCGGAGCCTGCAAACAATTTTGCGCATAAATCTTGACGGGACCGATATGCCATGTAAATGTAATTCAAAAGCAGCCAAGGATTTCCTTGGCTGCTTTTATGATGCGATTATCAGGTACTTACCGGAAAACGCATATCTGTCCAGCAATGCTTGTTATTTACTTTCTGCCAGAACCAACTTCAGTAGTTCGTAAGTACGCTGAGAAGACGAGATGCTAAGATGCTCACGCGGTGTATGGACATCTCCCATATCAGGGCCGATAGCTACGCAATCCAGATTGGGGATATTATCAGAAAATAGACCGCACTCAATACCGGCATGGACAGCTTCTACCTTAGCCTCCTTATTAAAGAGCTTCTTATATGCGGACAGGATCGTTTCTTTCACGATGGAATGGGGATTATATGCCCACCCAGGGTAATTACCATCTGTCGTAGTCGTTCCGCCAGCCAGCTTGACGATAGCGGAAATCTTCTCAACAATCCACTCCTTCTGTGCCGTGATAGAGCTACGAACCGTATTACTGATCGAGAGTGCGTTCTCTTCCAGCTTTAAGGTTCCAAAATTGGTTGATGTCTGAACCAGTCCGGGCATATCAATGCACATGGCCTGCACACTGTCTGGAAGCGATACTAATACTTGCCATACCTTTTCGGTTCCTGCCGGCGTAAGCACATTAGCCGTTCTGGTTTCTCCAGCAAGCGCACTGATTTGCATATTTGGCTCAGCAGTTGCGTATTCGTCGGCATACTGTGCGCCAAGCTTTTGCACGATCTCGCAGACTTCGGCTGCCTTACATGGCTCAACTACGATTTGCGCGGAACCAGACGCTGCAATAGCGGTTTCACGCGAGCCTCCATCCAGTGCTGCCAGACGGAAATTTTCCTTTGCGGCCAACTCACAAAGCATGCGGCCAATCAGCACGTTGGCATTTGCACGGCCTTTATCGATCTCAACGCCAGAGTGACCGCTGGTCAGTCCTTTGACTGCAATATCGATCACCGCACCAGTAATTCGCTCCCGTGCAACTGGTATTGTACTGCGGACATTGACACCGCCGGCACAACTGCACATCAATACCCCTTCGTATTCGGAATCCAAATTGATGAGCTTGTGACCCTTCAACTGGCTGCAATCCAACGCAAATGCGCCAAGCATTCCGATTTCCTCATCAGCAGTGATAAGTGCTTCAATAGGAGGATGTGCCAAAGAGTCATCGCTTAGGATCGCAAGGATCATTGCCACAGCGATACCGTTATCGCCGCCCAGTGTTGTTCCCTTCGCGCGGATCCAATCGCCATCTACCACCGGCTGGATCGCATCCTTTGCAAAGTCAAAGTCAAGCCCGTCTTCTTTCTCACAGACCATGTCATGGTGACCCTGCAGAATAATCGTATCAGCGTTTTCGTACCCTGCGCTGGCGGGCTTGCGGATGATTACATTATTTGCCGCATCCCGGTAGTTCTCCAGTCCGTGCTCTTCAGCAAAACTGACCAGATAGGATGCTATGCCGTCTGTGTTGCCTGATCCGCGGGGAATAGTGCAGAGCTTCTCAAAATATGAGAACACGTTTTTTGGCTCGTAATTAGCAAGCACACTCATGTTTTTTCCTCCTGTTACTTTCGTTCCGGTGGGGTCATGTACGTCAATCGGCTCTGCCGCAACCCCATTTTGGCATACACCTCACACAGCTTTAAAGCAGACTGCGCTGCCTCCAGGACAGGAACATCGTAGCCCTCAGCCAACAGATCATGCTTGATGCGTTCTGCCACATCTACAAAACCTGTGCAGCCCATAACAATCGCCTGTGCGCCATCCTCGCGGATAGCAAGAAGGGACTGTTCGACCAGTGCCTTACAGAGCTTTTCATGATCTTGCAATTCCTCTACGGGGATGTTTACATTGCGGATGCTGATAATGCGGTCATTCAACCGGGCCTTAGATACATTCCCTTCCATAAGGGATACCACATTCGGCATCACCGTCACGATGGAAATATTATCGGCAAGTCCCAGTGCAAAGTGTGTTGCTGGCTCGAAGCCGCCAAAAACAGGAATGTCCACATACTCGCGTGCTGCCTTTACCGCAGGATCGCCAAAGCAGTTGATAAAGATTGCCTGAAAACCGTCTTCTTCTCCCTGTTTGGCAAGTCTTAGAACATCTGGCGCAGCCAAAGCCTCATCATACTCACATTCGATAGAGGGAGGTCCGGAAGTGATCTGATACGTCTGTACTTCCGTATCAGACTCCAAATATTTGCACATATACTTGAACATTTCCGGTGTCAACACATCCCCTGTGACGGGAAGCAGGTTCAGGATCTTGACACTCATTGCAATTCACTCCTTTCCAGAAGACTCTGCAAGTTTAAGATTCATTACATAAATACCGAAAATTACAACTATACGGCTTAAGATTTAGGAGGCGAGAGTATGACTGATGAAGAGGTAGCTATTATTTGGAATGAGGATGGCGACGATGATAAAGCCTATTCAGGACTTTTAGAGGAGGATTAAAAGATGGGGTTTACAAACAGTCCACTTGTTTCATACACACGGATAAGCCCGCATAGGTCTAGCCGTAATGGGCATATAATAGACACCATTACAATACACTGTTCAGCGGCTCAGGCAGCAGTCGAAACGCTTGGAAAGCTATTTCAGACAAAGCCTGCAAGCTCAAACTATGGCATAGGACCCGACGGAAGAGTAGGAATGTATGTCGAGGAGAAAGAATGTAGCTGGGCAACCTCCAGCAATGCCAATGACAGACGTGCGGTAACCATAGAGGTAGCTTGCGAAAATAAGCATCCATATGTAGTTAACGATGCGGCGTACAAGGCACTGCTCGATCTTGTTACAGATATATGCGAGCGAAATGGTATAAAAAAGCTTGTATGGAGTACTAACAAGACTGATCGTATGAATCACCGTAATGGATGTAATATGACTGTGCATCGCGATTACGAAAACAAAGCTTGCCCTGGGAAGTGGCTTTATGACAGACACGGTGAAATAGCTGCCGAAGTGAACAGGCGGCTTGCTGAAAAACAGGAGGAGGAAGAAGAAGTGCGATACAAAACTATTAATGATGTTCCCAAAGGCTTCTATAGAGATGAAGTTAAGAAACTCATTGACGAAGGTATTCTTAAAGGTAAAGGCGATGGTGTTATTGACATCAGCGAAGATATGCTTCGTTGCATGATATTCTGTCGTCGTATGTGTGAATCTATTGTTCTTACCGCACCTAACATCAATAAAGAAGAGCTCATTAAGGAACTTAAGAAAAATCTCAAATTTACAATCAAAGTTGAATAAATTTCGCTTTAAGCTATCTCAATTATTTGGGGTAGCATTTAAACAGGTTCATAAGGTTAATTCGTAGCTGCTTTATCAGCTTATCTTTTAGGTTTCTTCGTGTGTTTGCCATGTTTCTTCCTTTCATTCATATAAGGTTTTACCATACCTTTTATAACCACCTTATGAGCCTCTTTAAGTGCTATCCTATTTCTATAGAGAAAGGAGTGGAAATAAAATGCTGTATATAGATGATAAAACCATCAAACTAACACGAGGCGATACTGCACGCCTTACCGTTCCTATCGTAAACCTAGCTAATAATGGCGAATACACTATGGAAAGTGGTGACATTCTCTACTTTACTGTAAAGAAAACCGCTAAAGATAGCGACTTTCTATTTCAAAAGTCAGTAACAGGATCAAATTCGATACATATAAGGCCTGAAGATACTGCAGATCTTTCATTCGGCAAGTATAAATACGACGTCCAGCTAACTACTGCGACCGGAGATGTCTACACGGTTATCGAGCCGTCGACATTCGAAGTTATGGAGGAGATTACGTAATGAGTGAAGCCATCGTGATCAAAGACGGAGTCCTTGCTGGAGAAATAAGAACTGAAGTAACGCTTTCGGGTTCTATAGTCTCAGAAGGAGTTCTTAAAGGAACACTATCTATGCCTGTCGGCTACGATGATTACGTTGGGCCTTATATAGTTACTCCGAAAGTTGGATCTCAGTCTTTGAGCACGGCGGATAAACATATGGCACATGATGTAACAATCGAACCGATACCCTACTACGAAGTAAGCAATCAAAATGGAAAAACAATAATCATTGGAGGTAATTAATCATGGCAGAAAACCAGCATGTAAATAAAATAGTATATGGCAGCGCAGTTCTTATAGACCTTACTACAGATACTGTAACCGCAGATAAAATCCTTACAAACTATACTGCTCATGACGCAAGCGGTGCAATTATAACAGGTACTTGTGCGTATGACGTAAACTCTCAGGATGCAACTGTAAAGGTTGCTGAGATACTTAAGGATAAAACGGCTTATGCAAGAGGCACTAAGCTCGTAGGTACGATGCCTAATAATGGTTCTGTATCTCTTACTATTTCTAATCTCACTGATGAAATTACAATCGCTCAGGGATACCATGATGGTAGTGGCAAGGTCACTATTCTCGACACCGAGAAAGCTAAACTTATAGCCAACAATATTAAGCAGGGTATTACTATCCTTGGTGTAACTGGCACTCTTGAACCTTCGAGTGAAGTTAAGGTTCATTCTAAGACAGTTACCCCGAAAAAAACTCAGGAGGTAGTTCTTCCTGATGAGGGTTTCGATTATCTTGCACAGGTAACTGTCGAGGCAATCCCTTACGTCGAAACTGATAATTCTGCAGGTGGTAAAACTGTAACTATAGCCGGAGAGGGTTAAGTAAATGGGGAGAAGTAAAGTCGTTTTTGGAAATGAAGTTCTTGTAGATTTAACTGAGGATACTGTAACTGAATCAGCTTTACTCTCTGGTTATACTGCACACAATAAAGCCGGAAATTCTGTAGTAGGATCACTTTCTGTAATTAACATTCACACAGGATCTGGTGACCCTTCAAACACTTTGGGTGCTGATGGTGACATCTACTTAGATATGGGGTGATTAAAATGAATGAAACTGATTCACTGACCTATAGAGATTTCTCTGCGGGCTATACTGCGGGAGACGGTATGGCAATTCTCGATGTCGATACTACAGTTGATGACCTTGTCAAGTGGGTACTCAGTGACAAACCACTCTGGTTCTATGACAAAATAAAATATAGGTTGATAATTCATTTCGAAGCTATTGAAAATGGAGGAATCATATATTACTTCGATGATAATGGCCAAATTATCAGTCATCAATTTGGTGGTGAGAGCTAATGGCGACTGTAGTTACCAAAAAACTCCGTTTAGATAAAAATAATATTGAAAATTATTGCGATGCGCAAAATGTTTCATTCAACGTAGCAGATCATGCTTGGCGTAAATGGCTAAATGGTAGTTCAGACGGTTATATAATACTTAAAGACAATGGCAAAGCAGAGCTTTTTCCAACGAGTACAGCTCATCCATTTAAAGCCGATTCTACAATGTCCGCCTCACGTTCTGCTGGTACTTGTATCGTTGACTTACAATTTGCTGGGACCAAGGTTCATGAAGAATCATATACCTCAGGTTCTCAACGTAGTAAATCAAAAGAAAATATAACCGACAGTGCTGTCGTTGATAGTACTCGAGCTACGGAGATTAAATGGCACGTCCATGGTAAAAATGGCGATAACCAACGTGGCGATCTTCTCGAGCTGATCTTATATTTCAATCAGTACAATGCTCAAGCTTTGATTAGTGATGGCGCCACTGGCATTCAGTCGGTTAGTGTATCAAATCTTACGCCTTGCTACGGTGATACTATTACATTTAGTGTTAAGCTAGCTCAGGATGTGACGTTTGATGGTTGGTATAGTGACTCTGCATGCACACAGCTTGTCAGCACGGATCAGAACTATTCCGTAAGCCCCAGCTCCGATATTACTCTCTATGCTAAGGCTACCGCAAATGTTACTCTGTATAACGTAAGCGCAGTAGCTGGATCAGAAATCGCAAGTGTAAGTGTCAGCGACAGTATCGTTCCCAAGGGCGGCGCGGCTACATTTACTGCCCAGGTCAATACTGGTTGTTCTTTTGAAGCGTGGTATTCGGATAATACATATACCACAGTCATAAGTACAGAAAATCCCTATACTGCAACTATAACAGCTGATACTATACTTTATGCTAAGGCTACTAGGAAACGGTTTAATATAGCAGTTGGCCCTGCAGAACATGGTACGGCAAGTGTTAGCGCTACGACTGTTCCTTATAATAGCGATGTTACTTTTACATTCACGCCCGAAGATGAGACATGGGAATTGTATGGGTGGTATAGTGATGCGGGATTAACACAACTTGTTAGCGAAGCAAATCCGTATACTTTCACCGTCACCGAGGATATGACACTATATCCAAAGGTGGGCAAGAAAAGGTATACGATAAAATATGGCAGAGCGCGTGATCTAGCAAATGGCGGTCATTTTAAAATCAATATAATTGTGGTTGATTTTAATAGCTTAACACGCGATGAAATCAACTGTTTGAGAACTGGGGATTACGATAGCATTGATTCGTCAAAGATAGTTGCAAGAGACAGTATAAACGGTTCGAACATAATTACAGATTTATGGAAAACGATACAATGTACTTATGATATGCATGTCGCAGTCTATTTACCTGAGATAGTCGGTGTAGATAATTATTACGCATTAGTAAGAGATGGCAATGGAAACGATCTAACTTATTGGCCATATTATTGGTTTCAGCCTACTGCAAATGCGACTATATCGAGCTATAATCGCAAAATAACTTACTGGTGTAATTGCTCCGCTGTAACAAAGGACGGCATTACGTATGCATATGCCACAACTCCAACTCTTCAAGAAAAAGAAGCAATTTTCGAAGCAGAACTTTCGCCTGGCTACAGGTTTCTTGGCTGGTATTCTGATGAAGCTTGTACCACATTAGTTTCTACTGATAACCCAGCCAATGTTGTAACGCCAAAATACACCACCGACATGGCTTCACAAACTTCCCTCACTCTATATGCTAAAGCTATAATATCAGAAGCGTCCTCTGGTATTCACCTTAAACAAAACGACGCCTATGCACAAGCAAAAGCTATCTGGAAGAAGACGAACGGAGTGTGGGCTAAAACAGATAAAACTGCAATTGACGCAACTAAAAAATATAGACTTATTAAAAACTGAATAGACAGATTTCATTCGGAGGTGAGCATGTTATGCGCACGTTAAGATTTTTTGTAGATGGGCAGACCATCAAACCAGATCCGACTTGTGATTTTAGCGGATTATTTTTATCTAAAAACTCGGATGTTTGTGCGGAATTCATTTTCTCCTCCGAATGGAATGGCATGACTAAAGTGGCTGCATTTTGGTCAATGCTAAATGAAGAATATGAGCCGCAAGTAATAGATGAAAATAATACTTGTATTATTCCATCTGAGGCTTTTACTAGAGCAGCCTTTAAAATTCAGGCTCTGGGTATAAAGGGCTCTGGAAAACTAACTACGAATAAACTGGTCGTGTTACAGACAGGAGGTAGACGATGAGCAATACTGAGAATTCATTCGTCGGTTTAAGCAATGAGTCTGAGGAACCGCATATTGTTATTGGATACGATAGAGTCGTTACAGTTCCTGATCAGCTTAAGCGCCTCGCTGTCCAATATGACCATGATATAGAAACAGTAACGTTCGATTGCCCTCGCTACTGGGGAAAGCATGATATGTCTCAAATGTCAGTATATGTCAATTATTTACGTTCCGATACTTATCAAGCAGCATATAAAGTGCCTACTGTTACAGTCGATGCTAACAATAGCAGCATTATGCATTTCGATTGGACAATAAGCAGAAATGTTAGCTCAGTTGCAGGTAAGATTGTTTTCCTGGTGTGCGTCAAAAAGACAGACGCTGATGGTAATGAATCGAACCATTGGAACTCAGAACTATGCAAAGATTGCTATGTATCAGAAGGCCTAGAGTCTAATGCAGAAGAGCTTAAGGAAGCATATCCTGATATTATAGAGCAATGGCATAATGAATTGTTAGAGAGAGTCGATGCTGGAGAATTTAACGGTGTCACGTTTACACCGAGTATTAGCGACGACGGTGTCCTTTCTTGGACTAATGATGGCGGTAAAGATAATCCTAAACCGCTTAAGATTAATAGCATAACATTTACACCAAGTGTCAGTGCAGATGGCGTCCTTTCTTGGACTAATGATGGAAATAAACCAAATCCTTCACCGGTTAAGGTCAGTGGCGTTACATTTACTCCAAGCATCAGCGCAGACGGTACGCTCTCTTGGACTAATGACGGAGATAAACCGAATCCTTCTTCGATTAAGGTCAATGGTATCACGTTTACACCGAGCATCAGCGAGGATGGTATACTCTCTTGGACCAATGATGGAGGTAAACCGAATCCTTCTTCGATTAAAATTAACGGCGTAACTTATACTCCAAGTATAAGCAATGATGGCGTTCTTTCCTGGACTAACGATGGCGGTAAAGAGAATCCCCAATCTCTTAGTATCCGTAATGGTGTTTCACCAATAATAGAAGTTTCAGACATCCAGGGAGGCCATAGGGTAACTATTAAATCTTGGAGTGGAGATTACGAAACTGGTTCACTTGTGACTCAGACTTTTGACGTCAAGGACGCCAGCATAGATACGTCCGAGACTGTAACTGCAATGCTGAATAATCTTATCTATTTAGGTGGCACAGAACCGACAACGACTCCAGTCTTATGGCTTGACACACGAGAATAATAAGTAAAAAATTCAAAATGAGAAACGAAAGGAGAGCTATCTGATGGCGACTGCTGAAAAATCGGGTCCGCTTAAGTATAAGAATCAAAGCGGGGATGTAACTATTTTCTATCCGGTAACATTAAAAGAGAATGTAACTGGCATGGAAGGTATTGACGCGCACCTCGTAGATAAGAATAATCCTCATCAAGTAACAGCAGAACAGGTTGGAGCAGATGCTAGTGGCTCTGCGGCAGCAGTACAGACTAAACTTGATACTCATACTGCAAACAAGAATAATCCTCATCAAGTAACAGCAGAACAGATCGGAGCTCTTTCCGGCATCGTTCCGCTTACTAATGGTGGCACTGGAGCAACCGATGGCGCAACTGGTCTAAAGAACTTATTTGCAGCAGGAACCACTGTATTAAGCTCTAATCAATATGGTGATACTTTACCTGACGCAAGCACCGTTGGGCAATTGTTCTTTAAGAAAGGTGAAAGCGTCGCTAAACCAGCAACTATGGATAGTACCGATGGCAGGACGTATACTTGCACTGTTCCAGGAATTACTGAATTAACAGCTGGCGTAAGTTTTATAGGAATACCGAGTATTGAAAGCACAAATAAAACAGTTTCCATAAACGTTAACGGCCTTGGCAAGAAACTTATTCGTCGTAGAGTATCTAATAGGTCAGGATTAAGCGCTATTGGTGGCAGTAATAACTGGCTGACTTCCGGTAGTCCTCTGGAGTTTATCTATAACGGTACCTGTTGGCTAGTGTCTGATATGACTGAGCCACACGCTGAGGATTTAATGGGCTCCGTTCCTATCGCTAATGGTGGCACTGGAGCATCCGATGGCGCTACTGGTCTAGCTAATTTATTTGCAGCAGGGTCAACGGTTTTAAGTTCCAATCAGTATGGTGACACTCTACCTGATGCAGGTACTGCTGGACGATTGTTCTTTAAGAAAGGTAATGCTACTGCTACTGCTAAATCAATTAAGGTTTCAGAAACCATTTCATCTACTGGTTGGTCAAATAAAACGTATACCATTAATAATTCAAATATTACAGCAACAAATGTTATCGAGTTACTTCCGCGAGAAAACAATGGAACCACGCAGGCACAGATGGAAGTACTTTCTGGAGCTATGATCATTGGTGGTACGCAGGCAGTTGGTTCTATACAGCTTGTCGCACTAGGCGACGTTCCTACTATTGATATTCCAGTGACCCTTATTATAAGGAGCGATTTGTAATGCCATTAGTTAATCATTGTTATGGAAATTATTATAGTGGTGAATCGGCTTTTGCTGCAGGCATTCAGGTTACATATGACGTGGGCGCTAGATGTACTTGCTCGGATGGCAGTATAACACTTACTGCTCCTGATACTTCAGGAAAGCATACATTCATAGTGCCGCACGATGGGACGTGGACTGTGACGGTAGTATTGAACAGCTTTACCGAAACTCAAAACGTGAATATAAAATACGACTACGAATACAAATCGATATCTTTGTTTAAGCCAAAAGCGTATGGTATCAAACGTGATACTTTAAGGACTCCGTCCAAATGGGAACGAACAGACTCTGCTGTCGGTAAGAATGCCACTGCTTCGGTAGGCAGTGTTGCTGGCTCGAGTGATTTCGATAATTGCTATCCTTGGAGTGAAATTACACGCATAACTATGCCAACTGGTGACGTAATGGTTAAAATTCCAAAGTTTTGGTATCGTCGTTATAGAACACTGACTGTAGAACATATAATAATTGCGGACAAACCTATGGATGAATTCGCACTTCATCCAGCGTTTGATCGTGGCGGTGAAGTCAAGGATTATATTTATGTTGGTGCATACAAGACCTCTGGCGGAATTAAATCTGTTTCTGGCGCATTACCACTAGTCTCAACTACGAGAGACAATTTTCGTTCAAATGCAATGTCAAAAGGTAAAGGCTGGCATATTACCGATATATCAACTCTCTCCGCAATTCAGATGTTAATTCTCGTAGAGTTTGCTGATTATAATGTGCAGAAAGTTATTGGACGAGGTTATTGCGATGGTAATACTTCTTCTATACGTACAGGCACTTGTGATAATGTTAGTGGACTTACCGGTAGACCAGACGGAACAGATGGTAAAGTTGATGTTGTTTGGCGTGGTATTGAAGGGCTGTGGGGCAATGTTTATGAGCTAATAGACGGAATTAACTGGTTGGATGCCGAATACTATGTATGCAATGATCCATCTAAATATAGAGATGACACTTCTACAGATTACACTGCTCTCTCCAGTAAGGGTTCGACAAGCTGGAATGGAAAGTACATCTCGATGGAGGTATTAGATAATAATAATTCTCATGTTATGGTTCCAAATACTGTATCAAATAAGGGAATAGAGGATATTAATGTGTGCGATATGTGTTATGGTGGTACCGGTTGGTGTATAATGCAACACGGCGGAGCTTGGGGAAAAGGCTCAAATGCCGGCCTCTTTACAGCTGCTTTTGATGAAGCTTCGACTTTTCAAAGTACCAATAGTGGATGTCGTCTGCTATATATCCCATAATAAAAGAAAAAATGGAGGTGGTCTGTAATGCCTTTAATTAATAATTGCTATGGATACGGAAAAAGTAGTAGTGTGCCTCAACTCTGTGATCAGGTGGATAATTTCAAAGCAAGTGCTGGAGAGCTTTCTGCGAAACTCACATGGTCTGCTCCTACAAAAGATGAAGATAATAGCTTTGTTGGGGCACGAATCGTTCGTAAAATTGGTTCGGCGCCTATAAATGTTAATGACGGTACAGTCGTCTATGAAGGTACGAAACTTAACTATACGGACACTGATTTAATTGAAGGCACAACATACTACTATCGAGCGTTCGCATATAATATAAAGACAACATATCAGACTGCAATGCGCGTCGTTAGAATAGTAGCGAGATCTATTAGTACCGTTCTTAATGAAAACGCATGGGATACTATTAGGTCTATATCTGATGCAGGTCAAGGAGAGAACTATTGGGCAGTCGGGGATTGCAAAGAAATAATATTAAACGGTTCAATAGGCGATGGCTTAACACTATCCAATTATAAAGTGTGCGTATTCATTTTAGGCTTTAATCACAATGCAGAGCTTGAGGGCGAAAATCGCATACACTTTCAGCTTGGCAAAACAGCGCTTACTGGTGGCAAAGATATATGCCTGTGCGATAGCAAACATGGATCAAGTGCTTCGGATGGGAATTATTTCTGTATGAATCATACACCAGTTACAAATAAAGGTGGCTGGCGGTCTTCAATGATGCGCACAAAGATTATAGGTACAAGCCTAACATCATACTCTGGTACATTTATAGGCGCGCTACCAGCTGAGTTGCGTGAGGTTCTTAAGCCGGTCACGAAATATACAGATAATACTGGTGGTGAAGGCAGCAGTAACAAACCAATGACTGCAACAATTGAGTATGCGTTTTTGCTGTCATATTATGAACTTTACGGCGCTAATCATGCATATGTGTCTAATACAGAACAAAATAAACAAATGTACTATGAATATTATTCAGCTGGAAATGACAGGTCTAAATATCGGCATAGTAGTACTAATTACGTTGCTGGAGATGAATGGTGGCTTCGCTCTCCAGCATACCCTAATGGTAGTCGTTTCTATTATTTCATGGCTGTCAATAGTAATGGGCAAAGTTCTTATTATACTTCTCAAGAATCTTGGGGCATCGCCCCATGTTTCTGTGTATAGAATGTCTAATTCGTGTAGGGTATGATCTATTAACTTTTTAAACTTAACCGATGCTCAAAATATGTTGATAGTAAGGAGAATTCACAATGCCTTTAATTAATAATTGCTATGGATACGGAAAAAGTAGTAGTGTGCCTCAACTCTGTGATCAGGTGGATAATTTCAAAGCAAGTGCTGGAGAGCTTTCTGCGAAACTCACATGGTCTGCTCCTACAAAAGATGAAGATAATAGCTTTGTTGGGGCACGAATCGTTCGTAAAATTGGTTCTGTGCCGAAGAATAAGAGCGATGGCACGGTTGTCTATGAAGGCACGGAATTTACCTATACAGATACTGGATTAACTGAAGGCACAACATATTACTACCGAGCATTTGCATATAATGATAAGAAGAAGTATCAAACGGCACTATGCGTGGCAAGTATAAAGGCAGTCCGCATCAGTACTACTCTCAATGATAATCCATGGGATGTTATAAGGTCTATATCTGATTTAGGCCAAGGAGAGAACTATTGGGCAGTCGGAGATTGCAAAGAAATTGTATTAAATGGTGCAATAGGCAAAGGACTAACACTGTCCAACTATAAAGTGTGCGTATTCATTTTAGGCTTTAATCACAATGCTGAACTTGAAGGTGAAAATCGCATACACTTTCAGCTTGGTAAAACAGCATTAACCAATGGTGTAGACGTGTGCTTAGTAGACAAATCCTATGATAATTACTATTTTTATGAGAACGACACACGATTTGATAGTAGCGCACACGTTCTTTTCAGTATGAACTCTTCAGCATCAACAGATAGTTATGGATGGGAAAAATCGCGAATGCGTACAAGTGTTATAGGTACGAGTCTTTCGTCATATTCTGGCACATTTATTGGAGCACTTCCTACGGAGTTAAGAACAGTACTAAAAAGTGTTACGAAGTATACAGATAATGCGCAAAAGTCCAATGGATCAGAGAGTGACGTGACCGAGACAACAGATTATGCTTTTTTATTATCTCCATTTGAGATAAATGGTAGTACTAAAGCTACAGATAGCGGCAACCATGTTAATAATTATGAAGCAAAATATCAGCGGCAATATGCCTATTATTTAGCAGGCAACAGTTATATAAAATATAGATATGATTCGACCGGGTCAAGGGTTAGTTATTGGCTTCGCTCACCGAGTGCAGTTAATAGTGGATTCTTTTACGTAGACGCGAGCTCGACGCCCACCATACGTGAAGGGTATAGTTCAAATTATGCGCTTGGCATCGCTCCTGCGTTCTGCGTATAGGAGATATAACTCATGGAATACATAACTTATAAACGTTTTAAAACAACTGGCATCGATGGAATGTTTAATCTGTCATACGGTACAGTTGTGAATGAAGCAGGTGGCTTTCTGTACACTAACGACGGGCGTAGGATATGCGCTGTAACTTCTGAGAATGGCTGGGAGTATTTCAGACCAAACACACCAGAAGGCGCGTATAGGCAAAAACTGCTCGATAAATTATACAAATATTACAAAGACGGATGTCATTCTTCAGACTTTGACCCAGAAAAATGGCCAGGAGAGATAAATTACTATTGGAAAAATCTCCTGCGCACGATGCCGACGACAAAATTGACCTCTTATTACAAAGAACGGTTAGGCGAGCTGCCAGAAATGGAGGCGTAAATCATGTATGCAATAAAAAGTAACAATGAGATTGCCGGTTATGCGGATAGTTTTGTGTATATTCGATTACACACTAATGGCTGTTATGTGTTATGTAATGAAGCAGAAGCAGAGGGTATATGCGCAAAGATAGCTAAAAAGTTTAAAAACGACGAGACAGGCGAGACAATAATACAGATTGTCGACACAGTATTCAGACTGACCGATAATGGACTCCACGGCACCGAGCCTAAATGCGAGTATGAGCTTGTAAGTGGAGCGCAGGTCATAGCAAATAAAGATGCAGAGATAAATAATATTTTGGCAGAGTTAGAAACAGAGGCTGGTATATGACTGATGAGGACATAAACCGCTAAACATCTGCATGGTACTCATCATTCCGGCCAAAATGAATATGGACAACAAAATTACTGCGATTAAATCCTAAAAGGAGACACAATGACATATATCAAAGTAAACAATACGTTATATCCAGCTACGATAGATGGCAAAATAGCTGACTATGAGTGGAATAGACGCGACACAAAAAGCATTACACTTACTATGACCTATGCTGAAGTACTTGCATTACTGCCGGATAATACGCCGTGGAGTATCGTTCAGAAGGACGTCGTTCAGAAGTATGATGAAAATGGTAAGCTATTAGTTGATGCAGATGGCAATCCTGTCACCGAAGAGATCGTAACTGAATTCGATAATAGCGAATACACTATGTCTGGCGTTATCCGAGACAACCGAAATGGCACAGTAACTATCAAAATGGGTAAACTTACAGAGATCGAAAGTATTCTCAGCGAACTTGAAAGCGAGGTAAAGTAATGACTGATGAGGTACGTGCAAGAATAAATACCCTTAAGGAGGGTATGGCAACGCTTAAAACTGTTTCTGATGTAATAACTGAACTTGGTATTACCATTGAGGATAGACCTACGGAAATGCCATCACGCCCTGGCTATAAGTGGGTTCCGCATCAGGCGGTAGCATGTGGAGCAATCACGTGGATTGAGACCGAGAGCGAAGACAAGACCGGCACGGCAGAGCAGCCAATCGCCTTTACATCTGGCATGACAGTTTATCCCAACTATTATTATACCGATGGCACAACACGCTACGTCTGCACTAAGGGAGGAAATCCCGACATAATAGGCGAGGGCGAATGCTTCGCCAAATTTTAAACTTATAGAAATAAGTTAGCAACTGGAGGTTCCATATGACAACTATTGTATATATTGACAACGGGACTACAACTGAAGAATACCAAGTGTATATAGCTAATGGGTCTGGTTGGGACCAATATATCGCTAACATTGAAACTGGCACAGATGCATGATCTAACTGGGCTATATACACGAGTATCTAAAAATAACCCCAACTACAAAAAGGGGCTTCTTAATTGAGGCCCCTATAATTTTAAAATCAAAATGGATAACATTTACACGAGCTCACAAGATTTGGTTTATAGGTTTCCATTTTTCATTCTCTCCTACACCTCCTAAAAGTGTTCATTACTTTCCTCTCCTTTCCAATGACCCTCCAATCTTGTGAGTTCTTTTAAATGCTATCCATAATGCCAACCAATTTTATATGAAAGGAGGCATTTACTGTGGCAAAAGCTAAAACCACTAATACTGCAAGCGACAAGAAAAATATAAGACCAGCATTAACTCCAGAAGCCAGAGAAAATCAGCTTATTTCATTGGCGATTGATCTGGTGGAGCAACGGCTACTTGACGGTACTGCCTCCGCTCAGGAGACAACGCATTTTCTAAAACTAGCATCAAGAAAATCCAAACTTGAAGCGGAACGTGCGGAATTAGAGAATGAGCTTATTAAGGCTAAAACCCAGAGTATCCGAGACCAGGCAGATATGAAAACGTTATATACAGAAGCAATCGCTGCTATGCGTAAATATAGTGGACATGGGGAAGAAGATGAGGAGGATTATGATGAGTATTAAAACATACTCTGAGCTAATTGCTCTTCCAACATTTGAAGAACGATATGAATATTTACGACTAAATGGTAGAGTCGGAAAAGATACATTTGGCTTTGATAGATACCTGAATCAAAACTTCTATCGATCTGCAGAATGGAGACGCATCAGAGATAGAGTTATAGTTCGAGATAATGGATGCGATTTAGCAATAGACGATCGAATTATCTACGGAAAAATACTAATTCATCATATGAATCCGATAACTGATAAGGACCTTTTTAATTTAAGCGATATCCTATTGGATCCGGAATATTTGATTTGTGTTAGCCATAATACACACAATGCTATACATTATGGTGATGGAGAACGGCTGGTTAAAGATCCAATCGTTCGAACAAAGAACGATACATGCCCCTGGAAACTATAAGAAAGGATCAGCGACATGGAAAATAGCATATTAACTTCTATCAAAAAACTATTAGGTATTTCAGAAGAATACCAAGAATTCGATACAGATATTATTATGCACATTAATACTGTCTTCCTTAATCTAACTCAGCTTGGAGTAGGCCCTGAAGAAGGATTCTCTATCGAAGACGAAAGTACTGAATGGGATGAATTTATAGAGGATAATGCGCAATTAAAAGCAGTTAAGTCCTATATGTATCTTAAGGTTAAACTTTTATTTGATCCTCCTTTGAGCTCTTCCGTAACTCAATCTATGGAACGAATGATCGCTGAGTTGGAATGGCGGCTTAATGTGGCCGTAGACTAAAAAGGGGGTTCGGTTATGAGTGATATAATACCCATCAGAGTTAAAAAAGAATGCTGCCGAATGAAACGAGAGGGTCATAGTCTAAGAGATATTTATGACAACTATTACAGGGAGCAGGTAGATGAACCGTGCGTTTTTAACTCATTCCGAAGAATGATACTGAATTGGGAACGAAGGACTTTCCCTGATGATACCACACTCGAATGCGGTACATATGAAGGTTTTGTTGCACATAATGCAACAGTACAGGTATCTAGTAGCGGAGAAATAGTCCAAGCTTGGATTAAACAGAAGGCGGAAAACTTTGATGTTGAAGATCTAGTTGCAACACTTCGAGAAAATGTTGAGCATTATCAGTATGTTCCGCGTCACGATAAGACTGCCGATAGAATGCTAGAGATTCCGCTTTTCGACATGCATTGGGGTGTTTCATTCCTAGATGACTATAAACCAATATTAGATGATATTTTAGATCATATTAATAGCCATTATTGGGATTGTATTATAATTCCATTTGGTCAGGATTTCTTTCATAACGATAGTGTTGTTAATAATATTACGACCAAAGGCACTGTTGTGGATAAAGTGGATATGGTCAGAGCAGTTAAAGAAGGTCGTCAGTTTATTACAGCTATCATTGACAATGCTCTCCTTAATGCAAATAGTGTGCGTGTAGTTTATAGCCCTGGTAATCACGACAGAAGCGTGACTTGGATGTTTATGCAAGTTCTGCTTGAGCGATATGGCCCTGATGTCGTGGATGATAGTATAGAGTACCGTAAAGTCTTTACTTATGGCAAAAACTCTATCATGGTGACACACGGAGATTCAAAGCAAGCAACTGCTAAGAATCTAGCACACATCTTTGCCGTTTCTTATCCTGAAGAGTTTGCACAGGCTAAAACTAGAGAAGTTCATGCAGGCCATCTTCATCATGAGAAAGAAGGAGATATATATGGCGTGATGATTAGGCGTTTATCTACTGGAGTTTCAGTAGATGATTGGTCTAATCGCCAGGATTATATCGGAACTCATCGCAGATTTATGATCTTCGAATGGAATCGGAATAATCTGTGTTCGATTCATTATGTTGAGTAAGGAGGCGAAAATCAAAATGGGTAATAATTATATTCTTACTCCAGATGGGAGCTTTGTAAATGAAAACGAACTTTACCACTGGGGTATAAAAGGTATGAAATGGGGAGTTCGTAGATATCAAAATCCAGATGGTTCTTTGACTGCAGCTGGACGAAAACGTTATACAGACAAAGATGGTAATCTTAATACTGCTGGAAAAAAGAAATTTGGTAATAGTGTTAAAACCAAAACCGAAGGAGAAACTGAAATCCCTAAAAGAAAATCAGTTAAAGATATGACAGACGACGAGCTCAACAAGGCAGTTATTAGGGCTAGACAAGAAGATGAATATAATCGACTTCGTCCAGAGCCTAAACCCGAAATTAAGAATGCCTCGGCTAAAGCGTTTGCAAAGAGATTGCTTAATGAAGTCGCTGTGCCAGCACTTATTAACTCAGGAAAAAATGCTCTTCAGAAAGCCCTTGATAAGCAAGCAAATGAGCTCCTAAAAGATAAAGTCGATCCTAATAGTAAAGAAGCGCTACAGAAGACTTACGACAAACTTAAGTTACAAAACGATATCGAAAAACTTAAGAGTGGTCGTTCGTCTATGGAAGATCTCTCTAAAGAATATGCTCTCCGTAAAAATCTGATGAGAGATGCTAAAATTGATGAGGCTAAACAGGCAGAAGAAGCTCGCAAAATCTTAAAGAAGCTCGGTTGGAGTGATGATTGATGCTGTCAAACACCGCTACACCGAAATATTACGGACAATTTCGAGATGCAGTACTTAGAGGGGAAATACCTGTATGTAAAGAAATCTCGATGGAAATGAATCGAATTGATGACCTGATTGCTAATCCTGGTATATATTACGATGATAAAGCAATTGACGGGTTTATCGATTACTGCGAAAGTGAACTTACTCTTACCAATGGAGAAGATTTATTTCTCCTCGATTCATTCAAACTGTGGGCGGAGCAAATATTTGGGTGGTATTACTTTGTTGAGAGAAGTGTGTATGTTCCATCAAAGGATGGGCATGGCGGACGATATGTTAATAAACGAATAAAAAAGCGACTAGTTAATAAACAATACTTAATAGTGGCTCGAGGCGGAGCTAAATCGATGTATGCTTCATTAATTCAAAGTTATTTCCTAAACATCGATACTAGTACCTCATATCAGGTTTGTACTGCTCCGACTATGAAGCAGGCAGAAGAAGTAATGAGTCCTATCAAAACTTCAATTGCACGAGCAAGAGGTCCACTCTTTAAGTTTCTTACCGAAGGGTCGCTTCAGAACACAACCGGCTCAAAAGAAAATCGTGTTAAATTAGCCTCTACCAAAAAAGGCATCCAGAATTTTCTTACCAATTCGATAATTGAAGTTCGCCCTATGAAGGTCGATGCTCTTCAGGGTCTTCGAAATAAGATTGCTACCGTTGATGAGTGGCTTTCTGGCGATATTCGTGAGAATCCAATTGAATGTCTTGAACAGGGTGCTACTAAAGAACAGGGCACAGCTGAAAACAACGATTGGCTGATAATTGCTATTAGCTCTGAGGGTACCGTTCGTAATGGATGTGGCGACACAATCAAAATGGAATTGATGGACATTCTCAAGGGCGATTATCAGAACCCGCATGTTTCTATCTGGTGGTATAAACTCGATTCTATTGAAGAAGTTAATGAACCTGAAATGTGGATCAAAGCTCAGCCGAATCTTGGCAAGACAGTCACCTATGAAACCTATCAGTTGGCAGTAGAAAAAGCAGAAAAAGTTCCGTCAGAGCGTAACGATATTTTGGCTAAGCGTTTTGGAATTCCGATGGAAGGGTACACATATTTCTTCACATATGAAGAAACGCTTCCACAAATCCGAAAAAGAGATTATTGGCGCATGTCTTGCTCTATGGGAGCAGATTTGTCACAAGGAGATGACTTCTGTTCATTCGTATTTCTGTTTCCTCTACCTCGCGGCGAATTCGGCATTAAAACTCGTAATTACATAACTGAATATACCCTCGTTAAATTACCAAGCGCAATGCGCAAAAAATATGACGATTTCATCGCAGAAGGTAGTTTAATTGTCATGCCGGGTACAGTGCTTGATATGATGGAAGTATATGAAGACTTAGACCATCATATTACAACCAGTGAGTATGACGTTCGGTCTTTTGGATATGACCCGTATAACGCAAGAGAATTTGTGGAACGCTGGGAGCGAGAAAATGGACCGTTTGGAATTGAGAAAGTCATCCAAGGTGCTAAGACAGAATCGGTTCCGCTAGGTGAATTGAAGAAACTTGCTGAACAGCGAGCATTACTATTTGATGAGGGACTTATGTCCTTTGCAATGGGCAATGCTATTACGTTGGAAGATACCAATGGCAATAGAAAATTATTGAAGAAACGTTATGAAGCTAAGATCGACCCAGTCGCAGCAACGCTTGATGCATTCGTAGCGTGGAAACTTAATAAAGAAGCTTTTGAGTAAGGAGGTGTTGTGATGCATAATGAATATGTAATCGAATATGATGGCGAACTTTACCACTGGGGTATCAAAGGTATGAAATGGGGAGTTCGTAGATATCAAAATCCAGATGGATCACTTACCCCCGCTGGCAGAAAACGACTCGAAAAAGCAGACTATAAGTGGGCTAAGAAGAAAACTGACAAAATCACTGCTCAAGCAAAGAAAGCGTCTCAGAAGGAACTCGATGCTTATGGTAATGAACTTCTTAAACTCCCAAACGCTATTAAAACCAATGGTAAATTAAGTGCTCAAACTGTAAACGCCTATAACAGAAAAATGGCAGAGCTCATGAGTCAGAAAACTGCGGATATTCGAGCGCCTTCCGGAAGAGTTGTGTCTTTCGTTGCAAAACGTGGAGAGATTGGCGTCTTTATGGCACTTTCTGCATCTGGATATAATCCTAATCAGTATAAGCAGGGTATTTATAGTTCCGGTCGTATAGCATACCGAAAAACCCATGCGAATAAAATCGACATTTAGGAGGAAACTTCAAAATGGATAAACTAACATTAAAGGCCAGGATTAAGAACTCCTGGAATGCTTTCAGAAACCGAGACCCTACGATGTTCTATAGTGAACCCGGAATGTGCTATACTTATCGGCCTGATAGGGTGCGTTTCTCGAGAGGTAATGAGCGTTCAATAGTAACTTCTGTTTATAATCGTATTGCGATGGATGTGGCTGCTATTACAATAAAGCATTGTCGAATTGATAAAAATGGGCGATATATCGAAACTATTAATTCGGATCTTAATAACTGCTTGACATTAGAGGCAAATATTGACCAAAGTTATAGAGCATTTATACAGGACATAGTTATGTCGATGTTCGATGAAGGTGCGGTAGCAATAGTACCTATCGAAACTAAGGGAAATCCTGATTTATCTGAATCTTTCGATATTCGTTCAATGCGAGTTGGAAAGATTGTCGAATGGTATCCTCGTAGTGTTAAAGTTGAAGTTTATAACGATCGTATTGGGCAAAAAGAGAAAATTATGATGCTCAAGAGATCGGTTGCCATTATTGAGAATCCACTTTATGCTGTTATCAACGAACCAAACTCTACTATGAAGCGCCTTATTAGAAAACTGAATCTTCTTGACGCTATCGATGAACAGAGTGGTTCTGGCAAGTTAGACCTGATTATCCAACTTCCTTATGCGGTTAAAAGCGATCTTAAACAGCAGCAGGCAGACAAACGTCGAAATGATATAATCGATCAGCTTAAAGGACCATTTGGTATTGCTTATATCGACGGAACTGAAAAAGTTACACAGCTTAATCGCCCGATTGAGAATAATCTGATGAAACAGATAGAATACCTTACAAATATGTTGTATAATCAGATTGGTATGACCCCGTCGGTTTTAGATGGCACCGCTGACGAAAAAACAATGCTCAACTATAATAATAGAACAATTGAGCCAATTGTATCGGCTATTGTTAATGCTATGAAACGAAGTTTTCTGGGTAAAACTGCTCGTAGCCAAGGACAGACTATAATGGCATTTAGTGAGCCGTTCAAGCTTGTTCCTATTAACAACATTGCGGAGATCGCTGATAAGTTTACTAGAAATGAGATTCTCACCTCTAATGAAATCCGCCAGATTATTGGCTTCAAACCGTCTGATGATCCGAAGGCTGATCAATTAATTAACAGTAATATCAATCAGGCAGCTAACGAATCTGATTCAGAAACTATAGAAATGTTAGAACCGGTAACTGATATATGGAAGATGCCGATAAGTGTACTAATGAAGCAGATGAAAAGTAAGGAGGAAAGTTAAAATGGGAATCAGTAGCAACGACTACGATTTTAGTGGCTGGGCTACACGAGCCAATATGAAATGCTCTGATGGCCGTACTATAATGAAAGACGCATTCATCGATAACGATGGAACAAGCGTTCCTCTGGTGTGGAATCATCAGCATAATGAGCCATTTAATGTTCTTGGGCACGCTCTTCTGAAGAATATGGATGAAGGCGTATATGCTTACTGTAAGTTTAATGATAGCGAGTCCGGTAAAATGGGGCGAGAAATGGTTCGTAATGGTGATGTAAATCAGCTATCTATTTATGCCAACCAGCTTAAGCAGCAAGGAGGCAATGTTATTCACGGTGCAATCCGCGAGGTTAGTCTGGTATTGGCTGGTGCTAACCCAGGTGCATATATTGATTCAGTCATGTGCCATAGCGACGATTCGGACGAAAGTGGAGTTATTTTCACTGGCGAAGATATAATACTAGCTCATAGTGAGGATGAAACTGCTGTCGAGGATGAAACTCTTGCGCATGCCAGCAATGACAAAAAGACCGATAATAATGGTAATGATAGTAAAAAGGAGGATAAAAATAATATGGCAGAATCTGATGCAAAAAAGAAAGAAGAGCCTGCTAAGGAATCTGGAGAAGAATCCACTAAGGAAAAGACAGTACAGGATGTATTTGATACCCTTACTGAGGAGCAGAAGGCTGTTGTTTATGCTTTGATTGGCCAGGCTCTTGAGGATGCCGGCGTATCTGATGATACCGATGAGTCTGACGATACCGAAGATAAAAAGAAAGAAGATAAAAAGAAAGAAGATAAGAATATCAAACACTCTGAAGGAGGAAATGAAACTATGTATACTAACGTATTTGACCGCGATGCTGTTGAGCCTGTGAATGTCCTGTCCCATGCTGACCAGGAGGAAATCATCCGAATGGCTAAGACCCCCGGTATGACTCTGAAGAGCGCCATGGAAGCATTTGCTAATGATCATCAGGATACTCTGGCGCATGGATTCGACGACATCAATCGTCTGTTCCCTGACTTTAAGGATGTTCATCCTGGCGCACCTGAGCTGATCGAGCGTGATAGAGGTTGGGTTGACCAGGTTCTGGCTAAGGCTCATAAGAGCCCCGTTTCTCGTGTTCGCACTAAGCAGGTTGATGCTCGTGCTAAAGAGATTCGCGCAAAGGGCTATAAGAATCGCGAATCTGAGAAGACCGTTTCCGCTAACGTAAAGGTGCTTATGCGCACCACCGATCCCCAGACCGTATACCGTCGTGATGCTATTCATCGTGATGATATTATTGACATCACCGACTTCGACGTTGTTGCATATCAGAGAAACATCATGAAGCGCAATCTTGAAGAGGACATCGCTCTGGCGGCTCTTGTTGGCGATGGCCGCGAGGACACCGATGCTGATAAGATCTCTGAGGATCATATCCGTTCCATATGGCATGATGACGACCTGTATACCATTAAAGCTCCTGTTGATATTGCTGCTGCTAAGAAGGAACTGCAGGGCACCGAAACTTCGACCCGCTTCGGCGACAATTACATCTATGCTGAGGCTATTATTACCGCTGCTCTTAATGCTCGTGAGAAGTATAAGGGTAAGGGCGCTCTCGACTTCTATTGCACTCCGCATCTGCTGAATGTTATGCTGCTTGCTCGTGATCTGAATGGCCGTCGTATTTACGAGAACCGCGCCGATCTCGCTACCGTGCTTGATGTTGCAAATATTTACACCGTTGAGCAGTTCGAGGGTCTTCAGCGTGAAGGTGACGCTGGTAAGAAGTTCAAGCTTCTTGGTATCTTTGTTAACATGGCAAACTATCAGTTCGGTTGTGCTAAGGGCGGTGAGGTTACCAGCTTTGATGATTTCGATCTTGACTTCAACACTTTCAAGTATCTGATGGAGACTCGTCTGTCTGGAGCTCTGACTGAGGTCTATTCCGCAATCGCTCTTGAGGAGCCTGTTGCTGCTGCCGCAGAGGGTCAGGGCTGATAGCCCATAATAATTCAAAATGGAAGTGAAAATGATGAATAAATGGTTTGGCAAGGTCGGTTATGTTGAGACTATAGAAGTCGAGCCTGGTATCTGGGAGGAACAGGAATCTGTTCGTTCTTATTATGGCGAGTTTGTAAGAAATTCTAGTAAATTTCAGGTTTCAGGGAATGTGAATGACGATAAAGACGTATCTGTCGAACTCAGTATAGTGGCCGACCCATACTCAGATCTTCATTTTCACTCCATTCGTTATGTTGTGTTTGGCGGCGTTAAATGGAAAGTCAACACTGTTGAACCAAAACGCCCCAGACTAATTTTAAGTCTTGGGGGAGAATACAATGGCTGATCGTTTAGAATTACATAGTTTACTTCAGGAACTCTTGGGTAGTTCTAATGTGTATTATCAACCCCCGGAGTCTATAAAAATGGAGTATGATGCAATAAGATACTCCAAGAAAGACATCATGAGTATACATGCCGATGATAGTAAGTATGTGATGCGAGATTGTTATGAATTGATAGTGATTGCTAGATTACCCGACCATCCGGTTATCAAACGATTACTAGCATTGCCATACTGTAGTTACGATCGTCATTATGTTGCTGATAATTTAAATCATGATGTATTAACAATTTATTATTAAAAGGAGGACTAATTATGTCTAGACTTACTTGGGATAATACCGGCGAACGCTTGTTTGAAACCGGTGTAAAGAATGGTGTTCTGTATCCGATCCAGACAGGTGGTAAGTATACCAAGGGTGTTGCTTGGAATGGTCTTATTTCTGTCACCGAGAGTCCCTCTGGCGCAGAAGCTACCGCACTGTATGCAGATGATATTAAATATGTCAACCTGCTCAGCAATGAGGAATTCGGCGCTACCATTGAGGCCTATACTTACCCCGACGAGTTTGCGGAGTGTGATGGCTCTGGTACGCTTGCAGAGGGTGTTCTGCTTGGTCAGCAGAAGCGCAAGGTCTTTGGTCTTTGCTATAGAACCACTATCGGTAATGACGTCGATGGTAACGATCATGGCTATAAGCTTCACCTCGTTTACGGCTGTCTCGCAGCTCCTTCTGAGAAGGCTTATTCCACCATCAACGATAATCCTGATGCGATTACTTTCTCTTGGGAAGTCACTACTACCCCTGTAAACGTAACTGGCTTCAAGCCCACTTCTCAGATCACCATTGATTCCACTAAGGTTGCGAAAGAGAAGATGACTGCCATTGAGGCTCTGCTTTATGGCTCTGAAGAAAAAGAGCCTTCTCTGCCCCTGCCTGATGAGCTTGCAGCTGTACTTTCCGCACCTTGAGCTGAACATTAGCATTTAATTCTATGTAATTATAATGGGACCGTATTCAGTTAGGCTGGCGGTCCCTTTTTTTATTAAACTGTTATACATACCGTTGATACGCGGTTAATCGAAAGGAGAAAATTATGATTAAGAAGACTGTTACTTATAAGGATTATAACGATGTGGAGCGTACCGAGAATTTCTATTTCAATCTGTCTAAGGCAGAAGTACTGGAAATGGAAATGGGTACCGATGGCGGTATGGCTGAGACCATTCAGAGAATCATCGATGCAAAAGACGCGCCTGCTATTATCCGTGTATTCAAAGATCTTGTTCTTAAAGCTTATGGTGTTAAGAGCGATGATGGTCGTCGTTTCATGAAGGTAAAGCCCGACGGTTCTCGTTACGCTGATGATTTCAAGGAGACCGAGGCTTATTCCCAGATCTTCATGGAGCTTGCTACCGATGCTGATGCCGCCGCTAAGTTCGTCAATGGAATCGTTCCGTCTGATCTTGCACAGAAGGCTGGGGCTGCTTTGCCGAACGCATAAATATGATAATAATGGAGAGATGAGAGATGCTTACAATAAAAGTACCAATTAGTCCAGAAGGATGGGACGATGAAAAACAGGAATTTGTCGAGCCAAAGATTCAAACTCTTCAAATGGAGCATTCTCTCGTCTCTCTTTCAAAATGGGAATCGAAATGGAAAACTCCATTTTACTCAAAGAAAGAGATGACTGCCGAAGAGACACTTGATTATATAAAGTGCATGACACTGACAAAAAACGTTAATCCAGAAGTCTATGATCACCTAACACGCGAAAATATTAAGGAAGTTATGGACTATATTGGAGATCCAATGACAGCGACTACATTCGGCAAAGAGACTAATAAAAATAATAATCGAGAAACAATTACTTCTGAGCTTATATATTATTGGATGATTGCGTCCAATATTCCATTCGAATGCCAGAAGTGGCATTTAAACCGTCTCATTACCTTAATTAGAATATGCGGTATTAAGAATACTCCTCCTAAGAAGGCGAGTAAGCGTGAAATTTTAAATCGCAACGCCGCTTTAAATGCTGCCCGCAGACAGCAATTAAATACGAAAGGATGATAAGCGAATGAGTGAAAAACCTGTAAAAAATTATAATAAAAAGACGAATGAGAATGAACAGCGTGAACATAATATAGTTAATAATGAATGTTGCACGGAGAATATTTCGAATCCGATAGTAACTGTAGAACAGAAAGAAAACTATGAAAGCAAAGAAGAAATAAAAATCGACGATTGGTTTTTGGTTAGGGTAGATATTGATGACCTTAACATCAGAAAAGGTCCCGGAAAGAATTATGACAGAACTGGCAAGTACACTGGTAAAGGCATGGTCGCCATCTGTGAAGTGAAAGATGGAATTGGTTCTACTGAAGGTTGGGGACGACTGAGGTCCGGTGAGGGCTGGATTTCACTCGAATACGCAACAAGAGCATAAGGAGAAATTCAAAATGATTAGTTTCAGACAAAAGGGCGACTTCTCTAAGCTTAATAGGTTTTTTGAAAGAGCGAAAGGTGCTGCCCGTTTAAGTACTCTCGATAAATATGGTCGAGAAGGAGTAGCTGCTCTTGCGTCTGCAACACCCATTGATAGTGGTAAAACTGCAGACTCGTGGTTTTATGAGATTTCTCATGACAAGGAATCTACTACTATTACATTTTCTAATTCGAATATTAACAAAGGCGTTCCGATTGCCATCGTATTACAATACGGACACGGAACCGGAACGGGCGGTTGGGTTGAAGGTAGAGATTATATTAACCCTGCTATTAAACCTGTTTTTGATAGAATTGTAAACGAGGCATGGGAGGAGGTCACAAAGATATGAGTAAAACCATTGACGAAAAAGTCGTAGAAATGCGGTTCGACAACAAACAGTTCGAATCTAATGTCGCGACTTCCATGTCTACGCTTGAAAAATTAAAAAGATCTCTAAAACTTGATGGCGCTGCTAAAGGTTTAGAGGATATTAATGGCGCCGCTAAAAAGGTCGATATGTCTGGCCTTGGTAATGGTGTCGAGTCAGTGAGCGCCAAATTTTCAGCATTGCAAGTGATTGGGGTTACGGCACTTGCTAATATTACAAACTCCGCTGTTAATGCTGGCAAACGCATGGTCTCTGCATTAACAATCGACCCTGTGCTATCAGGCTTTAAGGAATATGAGACACAAATTAATTCAGTTCAGACGATCTTAGCGAATACATCATCAAAAGGCACTACCATTGACGATGTAACTGCTGCATTGGATGAGTTAAACCATTATGCCGACTTGACAATTTACAACTTTACGGAAATGACCCGTAATATCGGTACATTTACTGCAGCAGGCATTGACCTAGATACTTCTGTCAATGCAATTCAAGGCATCGCTAACCTTGCGGCTGTGTCTGGCTCAACTTCACAGCAAGCAAGTGTCGCCATGTATCAGCTTTCTCAGGCACTGGCTTCCGGAACCGTTAAACTTATGGACTGGAATTCTGTCGTTAATGCTGGCATGGGTGGCGAAGTATTCCAAAATGCTCTTAAAGAAACTAGTGAATTGCTAGGAACAGGTGCAAAAGCAGCCATTGAAGCCGAAGGCTCATTTAGAGAATCTTTAAGGACCGGATGGCTTACATCTGAGGTTCTTACTGAAACCCTTAAGAAGTTTACCACTTCAGGAGCTAACGAATACGTTGCGAAATATACTGGGTTGACTAAAGAAGCAGTTCAAGCGGCTCTTGATAATGCCAAAGCGCAGTATGGTGAGGCAGACGCAATCGATAAAGCTGCGGAAGCTCTGGCAAATAAATCCGGTAAAAATAAAGATGAGATCAAATCAATACTACAAATGGCGAAGACCGCTACTGAAGCGGCTACTAAAGTAAAGACTTTTAGCCAGTTATGGGATGTATTAAAAGAAGCAGCTCAGTCCGGTTGGGCAAAGACTTGGCAAATTATAATTGGTGACTTTGAAGAAGCCAAAGCTCTTTTAACACCTATATCAGATACTCTTACTAATATCATCAATAAGATGTCTGATTGGCGTAATTCATTATTAGAAAGCGCTCTTGGCAAGGGCTTTTCGAAATTAGGTGAAAGAATTACCGGCGTATTAAAGCCAATAGAGAAAGTTGTTAACACTGTAACTGAAACTACAACTGAAGTAACTGATACGATAACTAATGTTACTGGCGCAGTAGGTGATCTAGGCGCTATAGTAGACAAGGTTATTTTAGGCGAATTCGGAAACGGACTTGATCGTTTCAATGCGCTTACTGAGGCTGGTGAGAACTATTATAGAGTTCAAAATAAGGTAAATGAAACCCTTAATAATACATTTAGGTATTCAGAAGAACAAATAGCGGCACAAGATAAGCTCCTCGGTAATCAGAAAGAAACAGTTGAAATAGCAAAAGAGACTGTTAAGACGACAAAAGAAACAGTTGAAGCAACTTCTGAAAATAAGGAAGAGACTGTAAAACTCACCGATGCTCAGAAAGATCAGATAAAAACTCTAGCAAAGCTATCAGATGAACAACTGAGATCTAGAGGATATACGGAAGAACAAATTAAAGCTCTTAATGAGCTCCGAGATGTTGCTGAAAAACTCGGCATTCCTTTGGATGATTTTATTGATAATCTAGACGAAATCAATGGACGTTGGTTGCTGATGAATTCGTTCAAGAATATTGGCAAAGCAATAGCACAAGTATTCACGTCCATTGGAAAAGCGTGGAGAGGTACTTTTGATCCGATACGGGCCGATTCAATCTTCGACGCAATAGCGGCGTTCCATAAAATGACAACTTCCCTGATTCCTAGTGAAGAAACTGCCAAAAAGTTAACTAGGACATTTAAGGGGCTATTTGCTGTTCTTGATGTTATCAAGACTGTCGTTGGTGGAGGCATTAATGTTGCTTTCAAAGTTCTTTCTGCTATTTTAAATTCCTTCCATCTAGATATACTTGATGTTACAGCAGGTATTGGTGATGCTTTAGTAGCATTTCACGATTGGGTACTTGAAGGTAATGCTCTTTCAAAGGCTATTAAAGGTTTAGTAGACAGACTTCCTAATTTAACTGACCGATTCAAAGAGTGGTTTGCCACATTTAAAGAAACTCCCGTTGTGGAAAAGCTTATAACGGCAATTAAAGGGATTCAGTTAGCATTTAATAAATTCACTAGTGGAAAAATCAATCTTTCTGAATTCGCCATTAAGCTTGGAGAAAATTTAGCAAAAGCTTTAAAATCGCTTCCTGACATCGCTCTTCAGATTGGTAAAGATTTTATTGCAGGATTTCAAAATGGAATTGACTTTAGTATATCTGGAGTTATCGATAAGATCGTTACCTTCTGTCTCAATTTTATAGAGGGCTTTAAAAAAGCTCTAGGTGTACATTCTCCTTCGTGGAAAGCATTCGAAATAGCCCAGGATTTCTTCCAAGGATTTATCAACGGTGCTAAGAAAGCAATTGAAACTGTTACGTCCGTTCTTAAGACCATTGGCGAGCAAATTATAAAGGTTTTCAAAGGAATATGGGATTATATTACTGATGAAAACGGCAATATAGAATGGGGTAAAATATTTGCCGGCGGCATAATAGTTAGTATGCTCTGGGTCTTAAAACAGTTAGCAAATGCTTTTAGTGGAATAGCCAATGCTCTTGGTGGATTTGACGATCTAATTGCAAATGCCGCTAGAGTACTTAAAAATTTTAGTAAAGTACTTAATGGTATCGCGTGGAATTTAAAAGCCAAAGCTCTGCTAAAGATGGCTATTGCTATAAGTATTTTAGTCGCAGCTATCTTGGTCTTGACTCAGATTGATGACCCAGATAAATTATGGCAAGCAGTCGGAGTTATAGCAGTGCTTGCTACGATACTTGTTGCCTTATCAATAGCCATGGCCAAGTTGAGTTCCGCATCAGTTGAATTAAATGCTGCATCCAAGAAACTGGATGTGAAGGGTATACAGAACTCCATTATACAAATTGGTCTAGCGTTACTGTTGGTTGCCGCTTCTGTAAAACTTATTGGCGAAATGAACCCGGATAAAGCCAAACGGGGTTTTCTTGGGCTTGCTGGTGTAGCAGTTGCCATGATTGCATTCATAGCAGCGATCGGAGGAATATCTACTTATTCTAAAGATGTTAAAGGCATAGGTAGTATGATGAAAAAGATGGCCGTTGCTATCATATTAATGGCTATCGCATGCAAACTCATCAGCACGCTATCTGCAGAAGATATGCTTCAAGGTGTAGCTTTTGTTACTGGTTTTACTATCTTCGTAATCTCTATAACAAAGGTTGCGAAAAGCGCTGGTAATAATGTGAGTAAGGTTGGCGGTATGGCCGTTAAACTTGCAATAGCAATGGCACTTTTAGTTGGCGTTTGCAAGCTTGTCAATATGCTCTCGGCAGAAGAGATGTTTAAGGGAGCTGCTTTCGCTGCTGCTTTTGTGCTTTTTGTAAAAGCTCTTGTTTTCGTAACTAAGATCGGAAAGAAACAGCAAATTGCAAAACTTAGTGGACTAATCTTAAGTATATCAATTTCCCTCATGCTTATGGTCGGAGTTTGTAAGCTTGTTGGAAAATTAACCGTCAAAGATATAATCAAGGGCACTGCATTTGTTGCTGGCTTTGTTGTCTTAGTTAAGATAATGATGTCTATTCTTAAGGTAAGTAGCGAGCAAAAAATGGCCAAGGTCGCTGGAACTATTCTGGCCATGTCTCTTTCTATTGCTATACTTGCCGGCGTAGCAGCATTACTTAGCTTTATAGACTTAGGCGGTTTAGCTAAAGGCATTATAGCAGTAGGTTTACTTAGTGCTATGATGGCTGTCATGATCAAAGCCTTAAAGGGCGCACAAAATGTTAAGGCGTCTATTATGATGATTGCTATTTCTATCGGCGTAATGGCGGCGTCTATAGTAGCGCTATCATTCATTGATACGAAGAGCCTCCTTTCGGCAGCAGGAGCAATGACCACTGTTATGACTTCTTTTGCGCTAATAATACGCGCTATGAGCGGTATTAAAACGGTCAAAATGGGGCCCATCATTGCTATGGTTGGTCTTCTTGCTATATTCACAGGCATAATAGCCATACTTAGTAGGATCGATCCATCATCAGCAATGACGAATGTTTTAGCATTGACACTTTTAATGTCTGTTACCACTGGGTTGCTTGCCGCTGTATCGCTGATAGGTAAGTATCTCTCATCGGGTATTGTAAGCGGAATAGCATCGCTAACTGCAATGGCAATACCAATGTGGGCATTTATCCAAGTGGTAAAACAAATGAATGGCGTTGAAGATGCTTCAGAAAAAGTACGCTCATTAACTATCATGATGGCTGCCATGGGAGCATTGCTTGCTGTACTTGCAATTGTCGGTCTTTTCGGGCCCGCAGCAATTATAGGCATTGGATCACTGGTCACTCTATTTGCCGCAATTGGCGCATTGGCTGTAGCCATAGGCTATTTGATGGACGAATTTCCAAGCATCCAAAAGTTCCTAGATAAAGGTCTTCCCGTACTTGAGCAGTTAGCTGGTAGTATTGGTACTATGATCGGTATGTTTATCAGCGCTGTAGGTGAAGCTATAGGCGGTAGTCTCGTCAAAATAGGAATGGATATAGCAGCTTTTATGAGCGCGCTTTCCGTTGCTGGCACTAATGCGTCCACGATAAAGGCCGATTCGTTCAATGGCGTTAAGGAATTAGTAGACGTTTTAAGCGACATAGCTTCAACCACAGTTAAAACATCTATAAGCGACATATTCACTCTTGGCGGAACATCTATGGAGAAGTTCCAGACTGATGCTGTAGCATTCTTTACTGCTATGAAATCAATCGGAAAAGCATCTTCAGGTGTTAATATTAACGCGGAATCTATGAACTCTGTTATAGGTGTTGCGCAGAATCTTGCCAATCTTCAATCTAGTTTGGAGCCTATTGGCGGAGTAATTTCGTGGTTCAGTGGAAGAGACGACCTGGCTACTTTTGGCGCTAATATTGGCGAGTTTGTTAGTTCTATGATTTCAGCTTTTGGTTCTATAGAAGACTCTAAGATTAATATAGAAGCAATGAATTCTATGATTTCGGCTGCTACTAGTTTATCAAGTCTTCAGACTAGTTTAGAACCAATAGGCGGAGTCGTAACTTGGTTCAGTGGAAGAGATGATTTAGGTAGGTTCGGAATTAATGTGTATGCGTTCGTCGCATCAATGAAAACGGCTTTCGGTTCTCTTGAAGGTACTACACTTAATACCACAGCTATGAATTCTATCATCTCGGCTGCCACTAGTCTCTCGACAATTCAGTCTTCTCTTGGGCCTATAGGTGGAGTTATCACTTGGTTCAGTGGAAGAAACGACCTGGCTGCTTTCGGCGCTAATATTGGCGAATTTGTGGAATCGATGAAGACGGCTTTCATGTCTTTAGATGGTGTCACAATCAATAGTGCCGCAATGAACTCTATAGTTTCTGCTTCCACTAGCCTCGCAACATTACAGACTTCTCTAGAACCAATAGGCGGAGTAGTAACTTGGTTTAGTGGAAGAGATGATTTAGGTAGATTCGGAATTAATGTATCTGCATTTATTGCGTCCATGAAGATAGCATTATCGACGCTCGAAGGCGCGACTCTGGACGAGGCAGCATTGACCTCCGTTGTTACAGCAACCACTAAATTAGCCGAGCTTCAGTCTTCTCTCGAACCTATGGGCGGAGTTGTTTCATGGTTTACTGGAAGAAGTGATCTTGGTACTTTTGGCATCAATATTGGTTTGTTTGCGGAAGCGATTGGCAAACTTAAGATCGGTCTAGGCGAGAATGGTATAACTGAAGCAGCTATATCGTCCATAACCAATACTGGAACTGCGCTAGTTGAATTACAAAAAGCTCTCCCAGAAGAGCATTGGTTTGACGGTAAGATGAATCTGTCCGATTTCTCTAACCGAATTGACGACTTCGCTAGTGCAATGTCTTCGTTTGGTTCTACAGCAACAGAGATTAATACAGGAAATATGGCAATTGTCATAAGCTCAGCATATCGTATTAAATCTTTTATAGAATCTCTTGGCGATCTCGATAATGGTAACATAGATAAATTCAAACCTGCCGGAATTGCTAAACAGATGAAGAATTATTTCAATGATGTTGCCGAGATTGATACTGGAATTGTTTCTATGTCTATTATTTCAGCCAACAAAATAAAAGATTTTATAACTAGTTTATCCGGCATGGATACTAGCGGTGTAAGTTCTTTTGCGTCATCTGTTGATAAACTTAGCGAAGTTGATGTATCTGGACTCGTTGAAGCGTTTTCAGCAACGACGACGGAACTGTCGGCCATTGGCGCAGAAATGATCGACAGATTAATTAATGGAATGAAATCGAAGATGCCAGCCGCATTTAGTGTGTCAGCTAACATAGTTAATTCTATGAATAAGACAGTGACTTCAAACACGGCAACCCTTTATTCTGTTGGCGGTGCTCTTATTACTAAGTTAACAAAGGGCATCTTGAGTAAGAAGTCTTCGATAAATTCTGCCATATCATCCTGTCTTTCTGGCGCGTCTTCTAAAATTCGTAGTTATTATAGCTCATTCTATAATGGTGGGTCTTACTTAGTTACTGGATTCTGTAATGGCATAACCAATAATACCTTCAGAGCAAAGGCGTCGGTTGAAGCTATGGCAGAAGAATCTATAAAGACAGCAAGAAAAGCCCTTAGAATTAATTCCCCATCTAAGGTGTTCAAGAAAATAGGTTCTGGAATACCAGAAGGCTTTGCAATGGGTATTGATATGCTGGCTGGTGAAGTAACCGGTGCTGTTAGCGGCATGGCCTTTTCCGCGATAAACACTACTAGAAGTGCTATGTCTACTGTTCTCGATGCCATGAACACCGATATGGATACTCAGCCGACGATTCGTCCAGTGGTCGACCTTAGCGATGTTCAAACTGGTGCTGACGCTATTAATGGTATGCTCAATGGTGCTCAGAGAATAGGCGTTCAGTCGAATCTTGGTGCGATTGGATCTACTATGAATGCTCTGCGTCAAAATGGTAATAATGATGATATAATCTACGCAATCAATAAATTACGCGATAAGCTCGATGGTATTGGTAATACATATAACACCGTTAACGGACTTACCTACGATGATGGTTCCAATGTTACCGATGCTGTTGAAACGCTTGTGCGATATGCTAAAATCGGAAGGAGGGTGTAATATATGGCAACTGTAACCATAACTAGTTTTGGACTCGAAGCAGGTACTGATAGAAAACTATATGTAAATTGGTCCTGGAATAAAGAACATACTAAAAATTTTAGTGTGTATTGGATGTATGGAACTAGCGGAAACTTTAATAATGGAGAATATGAGTGGTTTGTTGGTTTGTACGAAGATACCACAAAGTACCAACATACATATACTGCACCCTCTAATGCCGTAGTCGTCCGAGTTACCGTTAAGCCTATATCTGAGACATATACAGTAAAAACCCAAAACGGTAGTTATGAAACTAATTATTGGACTGCTGAATGGTCGACCTACTATAAGTATTATTTTACTGAAGTTCCGGAGACACCATCATCGCCTAGAGTTACACTAAAAGATTATTTACTGACTGCTTCTTTGGATGGTTTATCTTCCGATGTAACATCAGTTCAGTTTGAAGTAGTCAAAGATGATTCAACTTTATTCAATACTGCCCAGGCTGACGTTACAACTGGGCATGTTGAATATTCTTGCTATGTCGACGCTGGCAGTAAATATAAGGTCCGTTGCCGTACATGCCAATATGGTAGTAATGCATTGGGCGAATATGATCTCCTATATAGCGAATGGTCTGAATATTCAGATAACGTAAGTACGATACCATCAGGCCCCTCCGGATTTACAGAGTGTAGAGCAAAAACTGCGACCTCTGTCTATCTGGAGTGGGAAGCGGTAAATACTGCTACGTCTTACGATATTGAGTATGCGACACAGCTCGATTATTTCGATGGCTCAGATAAGACACAACTTATAACAGGTATCGAAACGACTCGCTACGAGAAAACTGGTCTTGAAGAGGGCGGCATTTATTTCTTTAGATTTAGAGCTGTAAATTCAGAAGGTAAATCTCCATGGTCTAAAATTAGTTCAGCAACTGTTGGTAAGTCGCCCGCTGCACCTACTACTTGGTCTTCGACAACGACCGTCATTACAGGCGAACCTCTAATTTTCTATTGGGTTCATAATTCTGAAGATGGATCGAGTCAGACTAAAGCTGAGCTTGAAGTTTCTGTGAATGGAACTGTTCATACATATACCATACAGAATTCAACCGCGGAAGATGAAAAAGATAAAACTAGCTCATACACGCTTAGCACGTCTGGTTATCTCGAGGGCGGAAAGATCTTATGGCGCGTTAGAACGGCTGGCGTAACCGGCGTTTACGGAGATTGGTCGGTACAGCGAACCGTTGATATTTATGCACCTCCGACTGTAACTCTAACTATGACAGACGCGACCGGTAGCTCATTTACTGTGCTTACTTCTTTTCCAATAAATATCAGAGCAACTGCTGGACCAACTAGTCAGAGCGCGATAGGTTATCATTTAACCATTACAGCTAGTGGCTCTTATGAAACCACAGACGCCATTGGTAATAAAAAGTTTGTAAATAAAGGTGATACAGTATATTCTAGATACTTTGATAATGTTTCGACATTATCAACGACCTTATCAGCTGGCGATGTTAATCTGGAGAATAATATTGGCTATATAGTAACTTGCTCGGTATCCATGGATTCTGGTTTATCTGCAGAGTCTTCTTTACCATTCGTTGTTGGATGGTCTACAACTGAAAATTATGATTTAGATTGTAAGATCGCCATCGACACAATTAACTATGTAGCTGCCATAAATCCATTCTGTACGAATAATGATGGACAAATTGTAGATGATGTAACCCTTGCAGTTTATCGACGGGACTACAACGGTAAATTCACAAAGATTATTAGTGGAGTTAAGAATACCACTAACATATTTGTCAGTGATCCACATCCCTCTTTGGACTATGCCAGATACAGAATTGTAGCTACATCAAAAACAACAGGTCGCGTTATATATTATGATGCTCCTGCACAACCTGTTGGCGTAAAAGCTGCAATTATCCAATGGAATGAAGTATGGAGTGACTTTGATGCTACGATTAAAGATACCCTCGCCACTTCAGTATGGTCTGGTTCAATGCTTAAACTTCCGTATAATATCGACATATCAGATAGTAATGGTAGCGATGTTGAGCTAGTTGAGTATATCGGCCGAGAACATCCAATTTCCTATTATGGAACCCAACTTGGCACCGTTCAAACCTGGAAGACCGATATACCGAAGTCTGATACGGAGACTATTTATGCACTTCGTCGTTTGCAGAATTGGATGGGCGACGTCTATGTGCGCGAGCCCTCTGGAAGTGGTTACTGGGCAAATGTTGCGGTGTCCTTTGACATCAACCATAAAGAAGTGATCATCCCAGTATCTATTTCTATCAAGCGAGTAGAAGGAGGAGTGTAATATGATTGATTGGCTATCATCAATGCAGCAGTCATTCGAATATTACACGGTTGATCCTAGTACTTGGAAAGACGTTAAACGAATCGAAAATGTTCTGAGCTGCACAATCGATCGTGACTCGGAAGTAGCTACACTTGGATCTGCAAATATTAGTTTGGCAGAAACTATAGGAGAAAGCTACATTCGTGTGTATTTGGTCGTAAATCAAAATGGGAATACATACAAAGAGCCGCTTGGAACATTTTTGGTTCAAACGCCAACATGGAAGTTTAATGGAAAAACCAGAGATATTTCGATAGATGCCTATACACCATTGCTTGAGTTAAAAGAGAATCTCCCGCCTATTGGCTATTCATTACTTAAAGATGAAAATATCATGAATGCAGCGTATCGTCTGTGTAGAGAACGAGTGAGAGCTCCGGTTGTTGAAGCGGCATGCTCAACGACGCTGCATGATGATTTTGTTGCAAATACTGATGACACTTGGCTAACGTTCCTAACTGACTTAATAGCAAATGCTAAATATACGTTCGGCTTGGATGAACTTGGAAGAGTTATCTTTTTACCAATACAAGACGCTGCTTCATTACAGCCCGTCTGGACATACACCGATGACAATAGTTCAATTCTTTATCCTGATATTAATCTTGACAGAGACTTGTATGGCATTCCGAATGTTGTCGAGGTTGTATACTCTAGTGGCAATGATACATACCATGCTCGAGTTGTTAATGACGATCCAAACAGCCCAATATCGACAGTTAGACGTGGTCGTGAAATAGTCCATAGAGTGACTAATCCTGATTTATACGGCGATCCCACCGAGAATCAGACGCAGGAATATGCTGAGCGTCTTCTTCGTAAGTTATCCACGTTAGAATGCGCTGTGACTTATTCGCATGGTTATTGCCCAGTGCGACTTAATGATTGCGTGCGTCTTAACTATACTCGTTCTGGCATAACCGATATAAAGGCGAAAGTTATTAGTCAGTCAATCAACTGCAGTGCTGGCTGTAAAGTCACCGAAACTGCAGTATATACTACTAAACTATGGAGGTGATACTGGATGGAATTACCTAAAAAACTGATAAATGAATTTGCTAAGGTTACTAATGATACTGAAAAGCCAGAGAATGATACTACCGTTTATGGTGTAATATCTAAAAATGGCGATTCAACATATGTTCAGCTTGACGGTTCTGACCTATTAACTCCGGTATCTACTACCACGGATACTCAGGATGGCGATCGAGTAACTGTCTTGATCAAGAACCATACGGCCATAGTTACTGGTAACATGACGTCACCTGCCGCTAGAACTGACGATGTCAAGGATATGGACAAAAAGTTTACCGATGAAAACACACTTATAACCAGTAAAATAGTTGCGGCTGAAGGTGATATTGCGAATCTGAAAACCGATAAATTATCAGCAAACGAGGCAGAAATCACATATGCCACTATCGTCAATTTAAACGCTGCCGAAGCTAAAATTGATAAGCTTGCCGCTATTGATTTCGACGCTAAGTATGCGAACATCGACTTTGCGAATGTCGGCGAAGCAGCCATGGAGCATTTATATTCTAAATCTGGCCTGATCGAGAATGTTACAATTAGCGACGGTACAATTACTGGCAATCTTGTCGGTGTAACTATTAAAGGCGACTTGATTGAGGGTAATACGGTTGTTGCTGATAAACTAGTTATCAAAGGTACAGACGGTTTATATTATAAGCTTAATACTGATGGTATGAAGATAGAAGCCCAGCAGACTGATTACAATAGTCTGAATGGTAGCATCATCACAGCAAAATCGATCACCGCGACTAAGATTAGCGTAGATGATCTTGTGGCTTTTGATGCTACTATCGGAGGTTTCAACATCACAAGCGACGCATTATATTCTGGTGTGAAAGAGAGTATAAATAATACTACTCGAGGGATATATCTTGGAAAAGATGGGCAGCTTGCGATTGGTGATTCAAACAATTTCTTGAAGTATTATAAAACTACTAGCGGAGCTTATAAACTTGAGCTATCTCTCGGAGGAGATGACATAACAACATCAGTTAATGACGCGATTAATACGGCCAATGGTGCGGCTAATACGGCCAATAATGCGGTTAATGCAGCCAATGATGCGGCTAATGCAGCCAATGATGCGGCTAATACGGCAAATGATGCTGCTAATACGGCCAATGATGCTGCTAATACGGCCAATGACGCGCTCGATACTGCTAATGGAGCACTTAGTGCAGTTGGCGATGCCGCTAAAACAGCTACAAATTTCTTAAGTTACGATTCTTCTAATGGTTTGCAGTTAGGTAATAAATCTGGTGGATACTGGAATGGGTATCGCACACAGATAACGTCTAATAAATTTAATATTTTAGATTCTTCAGGAAATGCAGTAGCAAGTTATGGTTCAAATCTTATAGAACTTGGTAAGAATTCAACGAATTCGGAAGTTAGTTTCTGCAATAATAAGGGGACCGTTTCATATATATCTGACAGATATGGCAATGGTCTTGAATTTAGTTCTGATCGTTTATCTCTTAAAAGTGATAATATAACGTTAATGTCTAATGAAACTACTAGTAGTGGTGTAGAAAGGACATGGTTTTATGTTGGAGCAGATTCAATTATAGCATCTGTTCAATCCTCTTCGGGATCGGGTGCTACTTCAGGCGCGCCTTATTTTCAGATGATGAATACCGGTAGTGACAATTCCTTACGTCTCGAGGCTGGCGATGCGATAATATTAAGCGCATCGATTATACATGATACCAATGGTTTTGAGTTTCTGAGTGTAGATCGCGGTTACTCTGGAACATGGGAGTATAGAAAATGGTCTAATGGCGATGTAGAACTGTGGGGATACCAAACAGTTACTAGTACGTCATGCTCGACCCCCGTGGGTAGTATGTATAGAACAGTTGAATACGCACCACCAAGTTTTCCATTTACAGTATACTCTCCGAATTTAACGGCTTTCTATGAAAGCGATAGTGGTGGATACGGTGGATTTTATTGGCCAACAAGTAATACGACAACGTCGAAACCACCCAACTACTATATTATGCGTCCGAACAGCTCCACGATACATGGAAAAGTTAATTTCCACGTATACGGAAAATGGAAGACATAATGAGGTATAATGTATGAGTGAATCTATAGTTATTGCTATTTTGTCGCTTGCCGGTACAATAATTGGATCCTTGCTCGGAATTCTTGCATCGAATAAGCTCGTAGTTTATCGAATCGAGCAGCTTGAAAAGAAAGTCGAGAAACATAATAGTGTCATTGAACGAGTTTATCTTTTAGAAAAAGACGATGCTGTTATTAAAGAAGATATTAAGGTCGCCAATCATAGAATTGATGATCTTGAAAAATTTCACAATTAAGAAGGAGATTACAACATGAAAATCAACTGGATTGTAAGATTAAAAAACAAGGCATTCTGGGTCGCAATCATTCCCGCAATTCTTCTGCTCGCTCAGCAGATTTGTGCTCTGTTTGGTGTTGAGCTGAATATTGCCGGCTTATCCGATCAGCTCATTGCTATTGTCGGCACTGCATTTAGTGTTCTAACTCTCGTCGGTATTGTAAACGATCCTACAGTTGCAAGTTTGTCTGACAGTGAACAGGCCATGACTTATACTGAACCTAGATCTGATAAGTAATAGAAAAGAGGGGCTAGCAAAAGCTACAACCCCTCTTCTTTTTTCGCGAAATTTACACACACTATTATGAGAAGAATAGAAGATTAATAACTATAAACTAAAATAATTTTTATGGAGGAATTAATAATGACTAATACAAATACTAATGTGAGAACTAATTCATATGTTATCACTAAGGATGGACTGAGAGTCAGCTATGAAGAGTACATAGAAATGGTTATGGCTGAACGAGATTAATTTCTGTAAACTCACAGAGAGGAGCTCTAACAAGGACTCTTTTCTTTTTTACTCGCGAAAAATACATCTTCTTTTATGAGAAACACACAAATTGAAAGGAGATAATAATATGCAGAAAGTTTTTGTTGTTACTAAGGCGGAGTTCATGGACTATGAACACTATGTTACAGTTAAAGCTACGAAGAAGGAGGCCGAGAGGGTCATCCGTGCGGACTATCCAAACGCAAGGAAAGACTCGACTCATCCAGATCTTGAAAGCTTCCACTGTAAAGACAGAAGTGGACACGAGTTCTTGATGTTCGTCCGAGAGGAGACAATCTAATCTGGTTATTATACAGGTTAAAAAGTGATTCTTTAAAAAAAGATAGACTCTGTCATTATTGCAGGGTCTTTTCTTTTCTTAAGGATCTATATTACATGGCTCTTATGATTTTTACTCGCGAAAAATACATCTCCTTTTATGAGAAAATTACATATTTCAAAAGGAGAATATTATGAATAAAATTATTACAAAAGCAAATACGATTCTGGATTGTGTTGGTAAAACATTACATACTACATTTGGAATATTATTTGGGGGTAAAACATTTATTAAGACTATTCCTTCTTACGAGGAAATAATAGTAATAAGCTAAAAAGCGAGAGCTCTAACAAGGGCTCTTTTCTTTTTTTATATATCATTCGCGAAGAAAACAGAGTCTATTATGGAGGTGTTGATTAATATGACATATAAACAGATTGAAGCTAGTCGTGAGGCTCGCCTGTGGCTTAGCCAGATTATAATACCAGCAATGTGTATTACTATGATGGTACCAGAAGCTCGAGAGGCGGTTGTCACAAAGGTTAAGGAAGTTAAAAGGTCAATTAAGACTGCATTCACAAAGAATTAAAAAGATTAGGCTCTAACTGAGCCTTTTCTTTTTTATTCGCGAAGAAAACAGAGTCTATTATAGAGAAGATAAATTTTTAGGAGGTAAAAGACATGATCTTGACTATTATTGCGTTATTTATAATACTCGCTGCGCTTGCAGTAGCACTTGTATCTGCCATTATTGGCGGAGTTGGGTTTATTGCAGTATTTGGCGATGTATTAGTATTCGCATTAGTGGTCTACTTGATTGTAAAAGCTTTCAAGAAGATGAATTCTAAGAAGTAGAGACTCAGAAATGAGCCTCTATTTTTTTTACCTAGTCGATTCTATAATACAAAACTGAAAGGAGAAAACATGGATTTTTTAATTTACGGTGCTATTTTTATTGTTAGTCTTATTATCGGGATCGTTATTGATCGTGCGATCATGAAGAAAAAAACAGTAGGACGATTGAGAATTGATCGTTCGGAACCATATGAACCTCCGCGAATGTTCCTTGAACTAAAAGGTATTACACCAGATATTATTGCTATGCATAAAATCGTAACATTTGAAGTCATTAACGAAAATTATCTTTCGCGTGATTAACAGAGCCTATTATGAACGAATAGTTCATCATTAATTAAAGGAGGAAATCAAAATGAGTATGGTAACCTTACTGCAGGTGGAGATTGAAGACAGATTTAATAATTTGGCGGAGATGGACCCTAGCACCAAAGAGTACGCAAATGCGGTAGACAGTGTCACCAAATTGATGGACAGAGCAATTGAGATTGAGAAACTCGAAATATCTGAGACACAGAACAAAAATCAGATAAAAGATGATCGTAAATCTCGGTTAGTTCGAAATTGCATCGATGCTGGTGCGATTGTCTTGCCGTTACTTGTAACTATTTGGGGTGCGAAAGCCAGCTTCAAATTTGAAGAAAACGGCACAATCACCACTGGAGTTGGTAGAAAATTCATGGACAAACTTATCTCTAAGAGATGAGAACTAGCGTGAGAAGCGGGGGCTATGGAAACATGGCCTCTTCTTTTTTTTACGCGAAATTTACAGTGCCTATTAAGGAAGAATATTAAAATTATAGGAGGACGACTGAATGTTGATGTTTGGATTTGTACTGATACTGATAGGCGTATTCATTGTTGGAAAGTATTCTGACAAGTAATTAGGGGTTGCGGCCCCTTTTTTATTTTTTCTAGAATTATTCGCGAAATTAACAGGGTCTATTATGGAAAAAATACTAAACTTTTAGGAGGATATAGATTATGAAAGAATTTTGGAAAGACTATGCTAGACTTTATGTAATGAGCGCGCATTTTTGCAAGAAACACTGGAAAGGTGTTATCCTGCTGAATGTAGCAATCATAGGCATCAATATAGCGTATTACCAGATTCGTTATGGTCTTATTGATCTTAGCTTTGGTAAAAAAGCCTAAAATAGGATGAGACTCAGCAATGGGTCTCTTCTTTTTTTTCAACTCGCGAAATTCACAAATTCTATTATGGAAGACTATAAATTTAGGAGGTTTGCAATATGAAAGACTATGTTAAAATTGGACTTGTTGGATTTGCCTGTTATTTGATCGGCTTTTATGAATGCAAGTACAAAACAATAAAGTTTGCTATGGAAGCTTTGCTTGAAGAAAAGTCTACGAAAAAGGAGGAGACTCAGTAATGGGTCTCTTCTTTTTTATTTTATCAGCCGTTAAATCTGAGGAGTGGAGAGAATGGACATTCGATCATTTATTAAACGCAATACGCCAACTTTATTAACTTGTTTGGGTGCGGCTGGTGTAGTTGCAACAGCTATTCTAGCGGTTAAAGAAACGCCAAAGGTATTAAACTTACTCGAGAATTCTGAAAAAGAAAAGGGTGAAGAACTTACTAAGCTTGAAAAAGTCAAAATAGCAAGTTCTGTTTATATTCCGTCGATAATAACTGGTATGGCAACTATCGCTTGTATATTTGGTTCCAACATAATCAGTAAGAACCAACAAGCAACACTAATGAGCGCATATGTATTGCTTGATAATGCGTACAAAGAATATAGAAAGAAAGCAGATGAACTATATGGCGAGCAAGCTGGCGAACAAATTCGTGAAGAAATAGCAAAAGATAAATATGTGAGCGATAGAATTTCATTAGATGATAGTAAAGAACTATTCTACGATTTTTACTCCGGACGATATTTCGAGTCAACTAAAACTGCAATCCTTTGGGCACAGTATGAGACTAATAGATCACTATTCGTCAATTGCTCGGTGGGGCTCAACGAGTATTATGAATTTATTGGATTAGAGCAGCTTCCGGAGTACGACTCATTTGGATGGACTTGCAGACGAATGGAAGAAGCTTATCATCACCCTTGGATCGAATTCAATCATGAAGAAATTATTATTGATGGCGATTCCGAATATAACGAGGGGTTGAAATGTACAATTATTTACTTACCATTTGATCCGTTTGTAAATTATTTGGAATATTAATTCGCGAAATTTACAACCACTCTTTTGGAAAGGAAGTGAATACATGGACAAGAGTAAGATACTAAAGCTTGGTCTTAGCGCACTTGGAATGTTACTAACGATCGGATCGACGATGGTTAACGACAAGATCAGGGACGATAAGATGGAAGAAATGGTTGATGAAAAGGTCAAGAAAGCACTTAACGACCGGGCAGAGGAGCTCTAAACGAGCTCTTTTGCTTTTAGTTTTAAAGGAGGAAAAGTAATGAATAAGCCAAATGTGACAGACCTATTTAAAAGTGTCAAAATGGTGGTATCTAAGCATAGTCCAGAAATACTTACTGGTATCGGAATTGCTGGCATGATCACAACCACCATTCTAGCAGTAAAAGCAACTCCAAAAGCTCTAACACTTGTCGAAGATAAAAAGAAAGAGCTTGAACTTTATCCAGCAGATAAACTAACCACTATTGAAACTGTCAAAGCAACATGGAAATGCTATATTCCAGCTGCAGTTACGGGTATAACGTCCATCACCTGTTTGATTGGTGCTAACTCTGTTAACTCAAGACGCAATGCTACATTAGCAACTGCATGCAATCTATCTGCTACCGCATTAACTGAGTATAAAGAAAAAGTTATAGAGACCATTGGCGAAAAGAAGGAGCGGACTATACGAGATAAAGTTGCAGAGGAACGAGTTAAAAATGAACCTGTGAATCCGTCTGCAATTATCGTAAGCGGCAATGGAAATACGCGTTGCTTCGACACCATAACAAAACGCAGATTTATATCCGACATCGAGGCTATCAAAAAGATAGTAAATGAGCTTAATCGACGAATGATTAATGGTGAAGACTATATTTCGTTGAATGATTTCTACTATGAATTGGGTCTGGATGGTTCTTATATCGGCGATGAGCTTGGATGGAATGTTAGCGATGGTCTAATTGAACTAGATTTTAGTGCTCAGCTAGACAATGACGGTGTTCCATGCATCGTTATTGATTATGCAGTTATGCCAAAACGAGGATTTCAATTCTATCGCTAATACATAAGCCGCAATTCGCGAAATTTACAAGTCCTATTATGGAACAATACTATTTTTATTATTAAAGGAGAATTATTATGGAAAACGAAATTATGAACAACGACGAAATTATGGAAGAAGTCGAGGCTACTGAGGTTGAAACCGAAGGTTCTGGAATGGGAACTGGTATGGCAATGCTTATTGGCGCCGGCCTTGCGTTCGCATCTACTGCGGCCGTAAAGCTGGGCAAGAAGGCAATTGCAGCATACAAGACCAAGAAGGCGCTGAAGAAATCAACTGAGAGTGACGACGCAGAACCTATCGACGAAAAGTAAGAACGTTACCGAATAATCAGTAAGTGATGAAGCTAGTATTAAAAAGATGGGGACATCCGTAACAGGGTGTTCTCTTCTTTTCTTTTTTTGATGTTTAATATGGGGTATGAGATATGAATGTATATGCCTATAATGGTCCTGTTCTAGAGTTTGATAGGGTCATTGCGGATCATTGGATCGCGTCTACTCGAGCGGAATCAGAAAAGAAAGCCAGATGTAACCTCACATATCAATTCAAAATGCAAAGTGGACGAACGCCACAAACTAAAATAACCATTCCAGGAAAATTAACAATTATTGAAGGAGATGAGCAGTAAATGGCCGAGATTGATATTAACAAGCTTTATGAAAATCTGCCCGATAATTCACACAAAGCTCGTGCCGAAAAGAAAGAAGTTGTCGAAGAAAAACGAGCCGAGAAGGTTGTTCATGGAAAAGTTAAGACTAAGAAGAACGACGTACGTAAATTAACAGACATTTTTATTTCGGAAGATGTTGCGAATGTAAAGAATTATATTCTGTTAGACGTACTCGTTCCATCTATTAAGAAAGCAATCTACGACATCGTAGTTAATAGTCTTGACATGAGTCTATTTGGAAGTCGTGGCGCTAAACGACCGTCTGCAGATAGGGTATCATACAGAGATTACAATAGTGTTAGTCGCAGAGATGATCGCGGATATGGTAGCTCCAGAAGTACAGCTGGATATAGCTATGATGATATTATAATTGAGACTCGTGGAGAAGCAGAAGCAGTTTTATCTAGAATGGATGAAATTATGGAAGAGTATGGAATTGTCAGAGTTGCCGACCTGTTTGATCTGGTAGGTATAACTGGCGATTATACGGATAATAAGTACGGATGGACCAATATTCGTAATGCTGAAGTAGTACGGGTCCGTGATGGCTACAAGATCAAAATGCCTAGAGCAATGCCTATCCGTTGAATTGAATCATGATACAAACTAAGGTTGAAAAATACTATTAAAAAGGAGAATAAGCTTAATGAAAACTAATATTATTAACACAGTGTCTAGATCTTTTCATAAGGTCGGCTGGAAATTAAAGAAGCATAGTCCCGAAATCTTAATCGCAGTAGGCGCAGTTGGCACTGTAGCTAGTGCTGTAATGGCGTGCAGGGCAACTCTTAAAGTTAACGATGTCATTGACGATACTAAAGAGATTATCGACACTATACACGATAATGTAGGTAAAGGTCTGCATACGTCTGATGGAGAGGAATACACTCAGGAAGTCGCCAATAAGGATCTTGCTATTGTTTATGCTCAGACTGGTTGGAAACTTGTCAAGCTTTATGGACCTGCCGTTGCTCTTGGTATTGCATCTATAGGCTGCATGATTGGATCTAATAAAATCCTACGTAAGAGAAATATTGCACTTGATGCAGCGTTTAAAGCAGTCGACACTAGCTTTAAGGAATATCGCGGTCGTCTGATTGATAAATTTGGTAAAGAGCTTGATCGTGAGCTACGTTTCGGAACTACAGCTAAGACTGTAGAGGAAACTGTAGTCGATGAGAATGGCAATGAAACCACCGTCACTAAAACAGTAGAAGTTCCTGATCCCAATGCTACTCATAGTATTTATTCTGCTGTTTTCTATGAGGGTAGTACCGGTTGGACTAAGAACGCCGAACTGAATAAAGTCTTTCTGGTTCAGCAGCAAAATTATGCAAATGATAAACTTAGGCTTAATGGCGTTCTTACTCTGAACGAAGTGTATGATATGCTTGGCATTCAGAGAACATCTTTCGGTCAGATAGCTGGATGGGTCTATACAGAAGATAGTTCCATAGGCGATAATTTCGTAGACTTTGGTATTTTTGACACTAATGACGTAACCAAGTGTAACTTCGTTAATGGTTTCGAAAGAAGCATAGTTCTCGACTTCAACTGCATCGGTAACGTGCTCGATTATATTTGAAGTGTACCAAGCCTAAGTAATCTTGGGCTTACAGGTACAATGCAAGACGTATACGATCACCCTTGGCTATTCCCGATGTAAATTAAAGGAGAGATGACAATGACTGGCAAAGAATTAATCCTTTATATTTTAGAAAATAATCTAGAAAATGAGGACATAATCAAAGATGGCGTCTTTATATGGCTCATGAGCGAAGAAGAGGCTGCCGTCAAGTTCAATGTCGGTATGGCAACGATTAAGGCGTGGTATGCTTGTGGCGCAATTAGTGGTACAAAAATTGGTGACCATTTATATTTCTTACGGAACGCCAAAGATCCACGCCAGGAATGCCTATAAAAATTAAGGAGGATAGTAATGAACCGAAATATGCTAGCTAAAGCATTTATATTTGTCGCTGGCGCTACCATTGGATCTGTAGTGACTTGGAAGGTTTTAAAAAACAAGTACGAGCAGATTACACAGGAAGAGATCAAATCTGTAAAGGAAGAATACAGTCGCTTGACTAAACTGATGCGTATGGAAATTGATGCTTGCCGTAGAGTCACCGAGGCTCATACTGAAGACGAAGTCACGGATAGCGATGACTCTATTGATAACAATCATGATTTCAGTGAGCCGGAAAATAATCAGGTAGAATACCACAAGCTCACTAGCAAATATCGTGGCACGCCCGACGAATCTGAAAGTAATGAAGAAGGAGATGGAATTGGAGACGACGACCTCCCGTTTATCAATGGACCTTATGTGATTTCACCTGACGAATTCGCAAGTAGTCCTCCTGGTTATAGCGCATGCCCAATTGACTACTATAAAGATGGTATTCTTGCGGACGGCTGGGGCGTAAAACTTAATATCGAAGAGACTATCGGCGAAGACGCTATCAATCATTTTGGCGACTATGTTGATGATGTAGTCCACGTACGAAACGAGCGAACTCAGATTGACTATGAAGTTACTCGTGATCCTCGGACTTACAAAGAGGCCGAATGGGCTTACTCGGATCCCAGTTCTCACTATACGAGATGAGAATAGATGAACAAGTAAAATTAGATTATTTCAATTGGATGTATGAACTTATGTGTAAGGGGCGTTTTGATAATCGTATTACGTACCGAGAGTTATTTCGATTTCTCCATGACACAGAGTTCATACATTTTGTTCCTCATGATGAAAATCGAGCAGATGACGGTATCGCATTAAGATATCGATATTGTTTTCTCAATGATTGTGAAGATTTAGAACAATATCTTGATGGTCCTTGTAGCGTCCTAGAAATGATGGTTGCATTAGCTATTCGTTGTGAGGAACGCATTATGTCCGATCCAGATAAGGGCGACCGTACTGCTCAATGGTTTTGGTCGATGATAGTCAGTCTAGGTCTCGGTTCCATGACTGATTATAATTTCGATGAAAGGTTCGTTAATGACGTCATTACTCGTTTCTTGAATCGTGAATATGCGCCAGATGGAAAGGGCAGTTTATTTACGATAAAAAGATGGAATCGTGACGCGCGAACCGCTGAAATATGGCATCAGCTCCTAGCATATTTAAATACTTTAGGATGAAGTAACCAGAAAGGAGGCTACAGAATGTAATGCTCGATTTTTTCACAGTAGCGACTCGCATTAAGAAACCAGGTTATACAGAGATTTATCCAAGGTTTCAGGTAAAACCGACTGAGGATCTTATGATTCGAGGCGGTGATTTCTACGCCGTGTGGGTCGAAGATCGAGGCTTGTGGTCTACTGACGAGTATGACGTCGTGCAGCTGGTGGATCGCGAACTTACTAAGTATGCGGAGGAGCATAAAGGCGAAATCGATGGTAATATAAAGATAAGCTATATGTGGGATGCCGAATCTGGAATGATTGATATTTGGCATAAGTTCTGTCAGAAACAGCTTCGAGATTCCTATCACATGCTTGACGAGAAACTCTTATTTGCTAATGACGGGACGAATAAGAAAGACTATGCTAGCAAGCGACTTAATTATCCTCTTGAAGCTGGCCCTTGTCCTGCTTACGAAAAGATTATCTCTACATTATATTCCGAAGAAGAACGCCACAAACTTGAGTGGGCTATTGGATCAATAGTAACTGGCGATTCGAAAACTATTCAGAAATTTATAGTTCTGTATGGTGGGCCTGGTACTGGTAAGTCAACAATTTTAAATATTATTCAGGACCTATTTGATGGCTATCATGCAGTCTTTGACGCCAAAGCACTAGGGTCTGCTAACGCTCAGTTTGCGCTCGAACCGTTTAAAAAGAACCCGTTAGTTGCTATCCAACATGATGGCGACCTGTCAAAGATCGAGGACAACACTCGACTTAATAGTGTCGTTTCTCATGAATGGATGAGCGTTAACGAAAAGCATAAATCTCAATACGAAAATCGTTTCGTATGTTTTCTGTTTATGGGCACAAATAAACCGGTTAAGATTACAGACGGTAAGTCTGGTATTCTTAGACGTTTGATTGACGTGACCCCAACCGGAAATAAAATTCCTTCTCGTGAATACAATAAACTCATGAAACAGGTAAAGTTTGAGCTAGGTCCAATCGCCTATCATTGTAAGGATGTATATTTGTCCGATCCCGGCCGGTATGACGATTATATTCCAACTTCAATGATGAGTGCATCCAACGATTTCTATAACTTTATGATAGATTCATATCATATTTTTAAGAGAGATGATGGAACGAGTCTAAAAGCTGCTTGGGAGATGTATAAGAATTATGTCGACGAGGCGAAAGTTCCTTATTCACTCTCGAAGATGCATTTTAGGACAGAACTCATGAATTATTTCCGAGAGTTTAATGAACGATTTACGATGGAAAATGGCGAACGAGCTAGAAGTTATTATAGCGGTTTTCGTACTGAGAAATTTGAACCTGAAACATCTGAAGAAGTAGTTATACCGGATAAAAAATCTGAGGAAGTAGTCATACCAGATTGGCTCAAAATGGAAAAGCAGGAATCGATATTCGATAAAGAATGCGCGAACTGTCTTGCTCAGAAAGCATCTTCCAAGGAAACGCCTTCTCGTAAATGGGATGATGTAAAGTCTACACTGTCCAAAATAGACACTTCCAAATTGCATTATGTCAAAGTACCTGACAACCACATTGTTATAGACTTTGATATTCGAGATGATTCGGGTAAGAAATGTTTCTTAAAGAATCTCGAAGCGGCTAAGGGATGGCCGCCTACATACGCAGAGTTGAGTAAGAGCGGAGAAGGAATACATCTTCATTATATTTATACTGGAGATGTAAGTAAACTTAGCCGTATTTATGATGACGAAATTGAAATCAAAGTATTCACCGGCAAGAGTTCGCTTAGAAGAATGTTAACAAAATGTAACAATCTTGAGATAGCGTCAATTAGCTCTGGATTGCCGTTGAAAGGAGATGATAAAAGTTTGGTAAATTGGGATGGCATTAAAAACGAAAAAATGCTGCGTACAATGATTAAGAGAAATCTCAATAAAGAATACCATGCGGCGACAAAACCCAGCGTCGATTATATTGCTAAGTTATTAGATGATGCTTATGACAGCGGCATCGGATATGATGTTAGCGATATGAAGAATGAGATATTTGCATTTGCCGCTGGCAGTACTAATCAAGCAGATTATTGTATTAAGCTCGCTAACAAGATGAAATTTAAATCGGAAGATATAAATCCTACATTGGACTCTGAGAATGATGAGTTGGTCTTTTATGATTGCGAGGTTTTTCCTAATCTATTCCTGGTTAACTGGAAAATTGCTGGTGAAGGAAAACCAGTAGTCAGAATGATCAATCCGAAGCCTAATGAGATCGAGCAGCTTCTAAAGTTCAAATTGGTAGGTTTTAACTGCCGTCGATACGATAACCACATGCTTTATGCGTGTCTGATGGGCTATACAAACGAAGAGCTGTATGATTTGTCTCAGAAGATCGTTGGTGCAAAGAAGGGTTTCAAAGGAATTTTCTTTGGCGAAGCCTATAATATTTCTTATACTGATGTATATGACTTCTGCTCGAAGAAGCAATCTTTGAAAAAATGGGAAATAGAATTAGGAATCCACCACCAAGAGTTAGGTCTTCCTTGGGATAAGCCTGTCCCAGAAGATATGTGGGAAACTGTAGCTAGATATTGCGATAATGATGTCATTGCTACCGAAGCAGTTTTTAATAAGCGTCAAGCAGATTTCGACGCCCGACAAATTCAGGTCGATCTGGTTAAACTTCTGCACGGCATTACGGACGTATCTGTAAACGATACTACTAATACTCTTTCTACGAAAATTATATTTGGTAATAATCGTAAACCACAAAGTGTATTTAATTATCGCGATATGTCCGAGCCTGTCGGAAGTGACCAGTATGAAGAGTACAGAGAAAAGTTCGGTCCAGATTATAAGTTTAGGGTCTTCGATGATCATGGTTTGCCTCAATATCGAGATTATATTCCTGGAGAAGTACTCCCTAATGGTTGGAGTATTCTGCCTTTCTTCTTAGGCTATAAATATGAGTATGGCATATCCACATTTATGGGCGAAGAAATCGGAGAAGGCGGGCGCGTATATTCTGAACCTGGTATGTACACAAATGTTTGGGATGGAGACGTTGCTTCTCAGCATCCTCATAGCGCTATCTTTGAATGTGTCTTTGGCCCAGAGTACACTAAACGATTCAAGGATATTGTGAACGCTCGTGTTGCGATAAAGCATAAGGACTTTGAAGCAGCGGGTAATATGCTGAACGGCGCACTTAAACCGTATTTGAATGACGAACAAGCGGCAGACCTTGCTCAGGCTCTGAAAATTGTTATCAATTCTATTTATGGTTTGACAAGTGCATCTTTTGAGAACCCTTTCCGTGATCCTAGGAATATAGACAATATCGTAGCTAAACGTGGCGCTTTGTTTATGACTCTTCTTAAAAGTGAGGTTCAGAAACTCGGTTATACAGTCGCTCATATCAAGACTGATTCTATTAAGATTCCTAATGCGACTAAGGAAATCATCGACTTTGTCACTAAGTTTGGTAATGAGTATGGTTACAAATTTGAAACAGAGGCCGAATTTGATAGATATTGTCTGGTAAATGATGCTGTTTATATTGCCAAGTTTAAGGAACCAGAAATTGACAAGAAGACTGGCGAAGAGATTTGGTGGACCGCTACTGGTGCTCAGTTTGCCGTTCCATATGTATTTAAGAAGCTTTTTGATAAAAAGCCGATTGAATTCGAGGATATGTGCGAAACCAAATCCGTAAGCTCAGCTTTATATTTGGACATGAATGAAGCGTTGCCTGATGTAAGTGCTCTTGAAGCAGAAAAAGACAAACTTTTGAAGCAAATCACTAACCCTAAACGTATGGATGAGCAAATGACTGCAGCATACAATCGTGTCGAAGAACTTAATGCTGAGATCGCCAAAGGTCATGATTATCATTTTGTCGGTAAGATTGGCCAGTTCTGTCCTATCAAGCCTGGCTGCGGTGGCGGTGAGCTTGTTAGAGAAAGCGCAGACAAAAATGGTAGTATTAAGTATTCTTCAGCTACTGGCGCAAAAGGTTATCGTTGGCTTGAATCCGAAACTGTAAAGATTCTAAACAAACAAGACGATATTGATCGATCTTATTATGATAGTCTCGTTGACGCTGCGGTTGAGACCATTTCTAAGTATGGTGATTTCGAACGCTTTGCAGCAGACGAGCCATACACAGGGTCCCCTGGCATAGATTATCCACCAGATGACGATGTACTTCCTTGGTACGATGACGAAGAACTAAAAGTGGTTCTCGCAGCAAAAATGGATGAGCAAGATGAATTGTTCAGCAAGCGTTAAACCTAATAAAGAAAATTTATATTTTTAAAGGAGATTAATAATTATGCATATTACTTTCGCACCTAGAGGCATTCTTCAGATTGATGATGCTAGAATTATTTTTAAGAATTTTGAAGGTCGTGGAGATAAGTTTAACCGCGAAGGCGACCGTAACTTCTCTCTGCTGATAGAAGATCCGGATACCGCTGACGCCATGATCAAAGAGGGTTGGAATGTCAGAATCAAGCCTGCTCGTGATGAAGACGAGCCTCCGTTCATGCGTCTTCCAATCAAGGTTAAATTTAGCGATTACGGTCCTAATGTTTATCTCATAACTGGCGATCGCAGAAATGAACTGGACGAAGAGAGTATTGGCTGCCTCGATAATATCGATATCGAGTCCGTTGATATGGATATTCGCCCTTATGATTGGGAAGTAAATGGCAAGACGGGGCGTACGGCATATCTGCAATCTATGCAGGTCGTACAGCGTATTGATCGTTTTGCTGCTAAGTATGCTGATATGAGGGGCAATGATATCGATGACGAGTCGGCTCCGTTCTAAATATTAATATAGCAAAGGGATCTAGTAGAAACGCTAGGTCCCTTTTATATTTTTAATTCGCGAAATTAACAGACTCTATTATGAGAGGAGTAGATAGCTCACGGGAGCTATTAAATACTGATACCAAGGATTAGTATCTACTCCTCTTCTATTTTTATATTTGCCGGTGTGTCGGAATTGGTAGACGAATCGGACTTAAAATCCGCTGTCTATAAGACGTGAGGGTTCGAATCCCTTCACCGGCACCAATAAGAGACTGCAGAAGGACTAGCCGCCCTTCAACAAATAGCGGCTACCAATATTAAAAAATCTTTTATATTTTATAAAATTTAAAAGGAGAAACGAACTATGAAGAGACGTAGTATTTTTGGACTAATCTTGGATTTTATTTTAGTTTTTGCAACTGGCGGTCTATGGTTGGTTTGGCTTCTTATTAGATATCTGAGGCAGAGCTAATAAAAGAGAAAATTATATTTAAAAGGAGAATTTAAATGAGTATTGAATACGATAATTATTTAAACGAGCATAGAACAAATGTTGCCAAGGGAGCGGATTGGATTGCTCGTAATCTACCAGATCTGCTATCTGGGAATGAAGAACTGTATTACCAGATTACTTGGTGGCATGATACTTCTAAGGACGATTGCGAAGAATATGAGGCCTATGACAAATATTTCTATGGCGATCGCCGCACGAAGACCATTGAAGAAGATTTCAATAGAGCCTGGCTGCATCATATTCATCATAATCCTCATCACTGGCAGTATTGGGTACTAATCAATGATGAAGCTGAAGAAGGAACTATTGCTCTTCGAATGCCACGTCGTTATGTTCTTGAAATGATTTGCGATTGGTGGGCATTTAGCTGGAGTAAAGATAATCTTTATGAAATCTTTAATTGGTACGAAAATCATAAGGGGCATATGATGCTTCACGAAGATACTAGGGATCTTGTTGAAGAAATTCTTGGCGAAATTAAAACTAAGTTAGATGAAGGTGCAAATTAATTGGATATAGTTGAATACGTCGAAACGGTCTTTGAATTAGAACTACTATATTATCAGAAAGCAATTCTCAGAAGTTTGTATGAAGGTCCGGTGAAAGACGAGTGAATGAAAAGCCTTTTTTATATGATTTTCAAATGGAAGCAGTTAAGAAAGCTAGAAATGGCTGCATATTTAATGGAGGCGTCGGTTCTGGAAAATCTCGTACTGGGTTATTCTATTATTTCAAAGAACAGGGCGGATGGATAGAAGGCGCCGACTATACTCCAATGAAAAATCCGAAAGATCTCTATATAATAACAACAGCTAAAAAGAGAGATTCTCTTGAGTGGAATAGCGAATTGGCTTGGTATAGATTGTCAACTGATCCGGAAACAAATTACTATAAGAATAAAGTAGTGGTTGATAGTTGGAATAATATTAAAAAATATGCCGATGTTCAAGGCGCCTTTTTTCTTTTAGATGAAGATAGAATAACTGGTTCTGGCGCATGGGTTAAGGCCTTTCTTAAAATAGCTAAATATAACGATTGGGTAATTCTTTCAGCCACTCCTGGAGATGTGTGGTCTGATTATTGGGCGGTATTTGTGGCTAATGGCTTTTACAAAAATAAAACTGAGTTTCAAAGAGAACATATCATATACTCAAGATTCACTAAATATCCTCAAATCGAACGCTATATAAATACTCAACGTCTTGAACGACTTCGTGATAGAATTCTTATTGATATGGTTGTTCAACGGCACACCAAACCACATCATGAAGATATTTACTGTAGTTATGACGTTTCGTTCTATAAAGACGTCTTTAGAAAACGCTGGGATCCGTTCAAAGACGAACCAATTCAACAAGCATCGAGCCTTTGTTATATTTTGCGTAGAATAGTGAACACTGATGAATCTAGGCAAGCAGCGTTACTTGAGTTACTAGAAGAGCATCCTAAAGCGATTATATTTTACAATTTCGATTACGAACGAGATATTCTTCTAAATCTCGGATACGCAGAAGGAACTAAAATTGCCGAATGGTCTGGCCATACCCATCAGTCAGTTCCAATTGGAAATAAGTGGATCTATTTAACTCAATATACTTCAGGCTGTGAAGGCTGGAATTGCATAACTTGTGATACCATCATATTCTATAGCCAGAATTATAGTTATAAAGTTATGACTCAGGCTGCTGGTAGAATTGACCGTTTAAATACCAAATTCATTGACCTCTACTATTATCATCTAAAATCACGCTCTGGAATAGATCTCGCTATTAGCAAAGCCTTGAAAGAAAAGAAACAATTTAATGAGAATCGTTGGTTAAATTCGTGGAAATGAATAAAAAAGGAGGAAATGTATTGTTAAGACTTAGTCATTATAATGATAACAAAGAAAAGAGCCAATCGCATGAAATTATCCTTCCAGATAATTGCCCATTCTATAATGCAGAATACGATGTTTTCTCACTTAATCCGTTTGATATTACTGGATATGGATCTACAAAAGAAGAAGCTCTGGAAAATTTCAAACGAAAGTTCACTTACGTTATGAAAGAATGGCATGCATTTGAAAAGATGTTATTCGAAACCGACATTATTGAGGATGACATTCTAGACGTAGATTGCTTCGGAAAAGCAGTAAAATAATAAACGTAATTCGCGAAATTTACACGCATTATTATGGAGGGGAGGTACTATGTATCTCTCTTCTTTTTATTTTTGTCTGACAAATATTAAGGAGGATTTTTATGAGCAAGAATTTTATTGATGGAAGCACTCTGTTTGGAGTATTTGGCTGTGCAGTTGGTATTCTTGGTATCGGTTATGCCATTGGTACAAACAGCAAACTTTCGAAAATTAGCGAGCGACTTGATCTAGCTATCGACGATATTGCGGACAATACAGAGATTGATATTCCTGAAAAAGTGGTAAGTAAGGCAGTTGATCAGGCCGTACAGACTCAGGCTAAGAGAGCAGTCGAGCGGGCAACAACTGAGACCATTTCCTCTCTGAAGAATGATGTTCGCTCAGAGGTTCGAAAAGCGATTGACAAGGAGTATGAGAATCTCAAGAATTCAGTTCTTAAGGAAATTACTACTTCGGCAGCTAAGATCGATGTTAGCCGTGTACGGCGAGATGTAGAAGAAGCAGCAAAAGAAGCCGCACTTGAAAAGTTCGATGACAATCTGGACGATATTCTTGAAAAATTCAATGACAACCTAACTAATACTTCTAAGATCTATAGCTCCATTCGAGAAGCTATCACAAGGGGTATGGATGGTGGTAAAGAATTTGTCGTTCGCCTTAATTAATATTTGACTATGTTGGAAGAAGGGATCTATTAATGAACGAAAATATTGTCGATATAACTAAGATGCCGTATGCCGAGTGGCTCGAAGAAGCCCTCAAAAGAATCTCGATGCTCCCTATGAGAACTCTTGTTATATTGGGAATTGATGAGCGAGGTGATACTTACGTTGATTATTACGGCGCTTCAATGGGCGACAAACTTTTGCTTTCCGGCTTGATTCAGCAAGATGCCATGCTTGATACTTTGGAGGCAAATGGTATTATTAAAAGTGAAGATGATTATGAGGAGGACGAAAACGACGATGGCAAAGAAGAGTAATAATGATATTTTCTATGGGCTGGTATTAAACAGCGATCAGCAGAAATTTGTAGATGCTATCATGAATGATGACTACAACTTCGTTCTGGCAGATGCTACAGCAGGTTCTGGTAAAACCCTTCTTTCTGTGGCCTGTGCTAATCTCTTAGTTAACCGAGATCATAAGTACGATTCTGCTACTTTTATATTCCCAACTGTAGAAGAATCATCGCTTGGCTATAGGCCTGGGTCCGCATCGGAGAAGGAAGCGGATTACCTCGGACCACTCTATCAAGCTCTCATTAAATGCAACGTTATTCCAACTCAAGCAATAGCTTCTGATATTTCCAATAAAAATGGCACGGCATGGCTTGAAGCACACTCCGCTACATTTATGCGAGGCATCAATATCGAGAAGCAGGTCGTTATTATCGACGAATGCCAGAACATGAGCATTCCTATCATTAAACGAATCCTTTCGAGATGCTATGATGATTGCAAAATTATTGTTATTGGATGTCAGGCGCAAACGGATGTCCCTATTAATAAATCCGGCTTCAAGCAGCTTATGGATCATATGGAAGGATTCAATGGTTATATAAAATGCGAACTGCCTATTAGTTACCGAGGTAAATTGGCAATGCATATCGATAAACTTTGATCTTACTAAAAGCCTTTACCGATAAAAATATCGAATTGAAAGGAGAAAATATGTACGATATTTATTACGCCCATCATCAGTGGAAGTATAATACGCCTGAGGAAGCTTATGAGCTTACCCTGATCCGAAAATATTTTCCAAGGGCAACCATTTGTAATCCTGCGACTGATCTAGAATCTATAGCTACCGGGGATGAGACTATCATAATGCAGGAATGTTTAAATAAAGTCAAAGATTCCGATATAGTAATTTTTAGCAGTCTTGATGGTTGCATAGGAACGGGCGTCTATCACGAAATCAAATATGCTCAAAAGAACGGAAAAGTAATCTTTTATATTTTTCATGATAAACTTACTGCGAATTTCGTCATAGCCGATCGTAAAAAGTCTGAAAGATCTGATCGGCTTTATGCATTCGTAAGCGTAGATGACTATGGAGAATGATATGACTCCAGAAAATTTATATTTGGCTAATGAAAAACTTGTATTCCATGTTATTAAAAGATATTTCACATCAATGATGCATGACGAAGACGTTGAACAAATCGGTCGTTTAGGTTTGTGGAAAGCTTGCCAAACTTATAATTCGGATGAGTCGAAGTTTACTACATACGCATGCAACTGTATCCGAAATACGATCGCAATGGAGCTTCGTAAGTCTATGGCCACGAAAAGAAATAGTCAGGATTATATTCTGATTAGTCTCGATCAAGAACTTAAAACTTCTGATATAGAAGATATGACTGTTGCCGAGGTAATACCTGGGGATATGGACGTTGGTTTTGTCGATTGGGATGGATTTTGGAACTCGCTGACTAAAAAGGAACAACTTGTGTTATTGACGTATGCGAAATGTAAAAACAAAACCGAAGTAGTGAAAAAATTAGGAATATCACATACCACCATATGGCGATGTGTGACATCTATTCGTGAAAAATGGAATGCTTATATTTGAAAGGAGTTTAAATGAATAAGAAGTATTTTATACCGGCAGCCATTATATTGATAGTGATTATTATCGGTCTGTGTTACTGTATTTTTAAGCCGTGTGATCACGAATGGGAAAATGCTACATGTACAGAGCCTGCTACTTGTTCTATCTGTGGAGAAACTGCCGGAGATCCTCTTGGACATAATTGGGCAGAAGCTACTTGTACAGAGCCAAAAACTTGTCTGGCATGTGGCAAGACCGAGGGAGAATCTCTTGATCATGATTGGGTTGAGGCTACATATAATGCGCCGAAGACATGCTCCATTTGTGGAGAAACAGATGGGGAGCCCCTTGAAAAACCTAAGAATTTAAGCACGCCTAGTTCTAAGAGTTATGCAAACATTACCTCTAGCACTCAAACAATTGAAACGGAAACTCCTAAATGTCTGCTATGTAATAGCCGTGTAGCTAGGCCAGATACTCCTTACTGTTCTATGCACGGCTGCGAACGCACAGGATGCCCATACCCTGCTAAGATGAGTAGCAGTGGTGGTTATGGTAGTTATTGTGAATTTCATTCTTGCCGTTACCCAGGATGCACATCTTATCCAGGCGGAGGAGCTATATATTGTGGGGCTCATAACGGCAATAAATGATATTTGAAAGGAGATTAAAAATGGCTCTTGCTAAGAAATGCGACAGGTGCGGAAAACTATATGAACACTATCCTCTCAAAAATATGCCGGGAGAATATAATGCCATTACTAAAGTGAGACGAGGACAAAATGGATCATCGGAATATTCAGGCGATACCCTGGATTTGTGTACTGACTGCATGAAAAAGTTTGAGAGATTTATAAGGTGTTTAAGTCTTGTCGTAGAAACAGAAAAAGAATAACCAAACAAAGGGAGAAATAAATGGACATAGATATTTCAAAAATTAAATTTGAAGAGGCTTATGATAATGCTCCGTTCCAAGAATACACGTTATATTTCATCGCTCCTAAAGATTTAGTAAAAGATAAGTATCCGGAGGCAGAGCATTTTGCAATTTCTCTAGAGCTTATGACGCGAACTGCTATGATATCGCCAACTAAGAATGGAATTGACTACGATTGGTCTGATGTTGAACTTGACAATGACACAATAGATAAGCTTATATGTCTATGGCGCATGTATAATTCTTGAAGCTTTTGGCTACATCGTGAAAGGAGAGTAACAATGATAGATTTTATTATAAAATTGGAAAACATGCTCGAGCAGTCTGGGTATGAGGACTGGGAGATTCGATATCATCCAGAGGAGAAGATATATTCTCTCACACTTGATGGCGATGTGGTTTTCATGAGAAAAATTACTAGTAAAGAAAATGAAAGGTCTGATATTAAATGAGTAGAAATAATGCTGAGCTTTCTAATATTATTCCTTTTAAGGAAGATGATCACTGGTATCTTGAACTTGTTTATAAATATGAAGACAAGAAGGGCAAACACACATTTGTGATTCCAAAAGCCTCAATACCATTTGTTCAAGGGTATGTTCCATCAATTAATAGAGACATACCTTATAATAGCCAATATGCATTAGAGCATCCCTACATAAGTTGCAATGACAAAATTCCTCTATATGAGTCTGTTTGTGATATTGCGATTATACGAGGCATTGAACAGCCTGCTTGCTGTTTTGATATTATCACAGAGTATGCTTCTCGAGAAATGACTCTTGATGAGATTGAAAAAGAACTTGGATATAAAGTAAAGATTATTAATAAGGAGAAGAATAATGAATTTTGACTAATTACTGAAAGTGTGACAGGTACGTATGGAAATACAATGGCGGTTGTTTTGAATGGAGGTAAGCGAATGTCCGAATTTGAACCGTGCCCGTTTTGCGAAAACACAGATATTACGGGTGCGATACACAAGCCTGTTGGAAGCGCAGAATTTTACGAAGTGATGTGCGTTGAGTGTGGTGCAAGAATAAGACGATCGTCAAAACGCAAAGCAGTCGAAGCATGGAACAGAAGAACTAAAAGTAGGTAAATACATATGACGATTAGCGAAATTTACTGGGCATAATAGACTGTAAACTAGTTTCGCGAAATAAACATCTTCCATTTCAAAATTTTTTATATTGCCTTAATACGATCTGGGTTGCCGAAAGGAGAATGATTATGTCTTTGCGTGAGTTTAAGAATAAATACTTTGCCGATTGGAGAATTGCGGAAATTACAACTTATGGTAATGAAAGAGGATATATTAAGTTGCGTGATAAAAATAGTTTTATCAAGTTGTATTTCAAGTTTAATGGTGCAAAGCACTGGACAGACGATTATGTAACGCTTGATTATATCGAAGGTTGCGATATGCAGAAAGGAGAATAATTATGGCAAGACTGATCAATGCTGATAGAGCATTGGAAATTGTTCGTAATCGAGGAATTGCACACCCAAATGCATACCATTTAACCAACTATGCAACGCTTATACTGCGAGAAGCACCAACCGTGGATGCCGTAGAAGTTGTACGGTGCAAGGATTGCGCAGTGCCGCATAATAAATATACTGGATGCCCGAAATTAAATGGTCTGGTAACGCCGCCTGATTTCTACTGCCCATTCGGAGAACGGAAGTAAGTAAGTATAGATGATATTTTCATGCAATAGATTCTCTATTATTCCGCATATGTGCAACGAATGCAAAAGGTATATTTAGCTCGAGTCTTATAAAAGAGCTGATGTGCGGAAATATGATAGGTTTATTATGGAGAATATCTGTAAGTATCGCCTATCTAAATTCTTAGACGTTGACTAGTTCGCGAATTAAACATCTCCTATAATGAAAGGAGGTAACTGTTATGGTTAGATATTGCAGTTATAAAGAAGTCAAAGAGAAAGAGCAAAAATTATATTTAGATCTTAAAAAGGAACGTAAAGAATTTAACAGATTTGTATTATCAGTAACGGATGCTGAAATGCTTGTTTATGTATGGAATTATTCTATTCGTGAATTTGGCATATTTACATTATTTGATTTGAAACTTTGGGTTGACGGTCACGATTTATCTTATGCCGATAAGAAATACGGATGGACATCAAAAATTAGCATGAAGAAAGATTTCATAATTAATGTTTCTGATGGTCACATTAGCTGTAAATTAAATTTACAACCTTATAAAGAGCTTGATTAATTTCAGGCTCTTTCTCTTTTTCGCGAAATAAACTTCTCCTATAATGAAAGGAGTTGTTATTTTTATGAAAATGAAATTTAGAAATGTTGACACTGGAGAAATCATCGAAATCGATGGGGACGACTTTGAGGCTTTTGATGAATGTATGAGTCATAAAAATTATCAGCTGATATTCGACTAATAGAATTAGGACATCTGAAATATGGTGTCCTATTCTTTTATATTTTGAAAGGAGAAAAAAATGATAAGAACTGAGAATTGGTGTGGGTATGATATCCGTTTTGTCGAAATTGATGGTGAATGGTGGGCCATCCTTAAAGATATTTGTGATGCACTGAAACTCTCCACGAGAGATGTATCCAGGCGTATTCCTGATCAGTATATGGAACGAGTTCGAATTGACGTGGATTCAACCCACCTTAAATCGCACGAATCTATCGATAAGATCGATAATAATATGATCGGTAAAGATATCGACGCTAAGCGCGGTGCAGGATCTTTCTGGATGCTCGCGGTTAATGAGCTTGGTATCTATGAGGCTTTATTCTCCAGTAGAAAACTAGAAGCTCGAAAGTTCCGTGTATGGGCAGGTACCGTAATGCAGAAGCTGCGTAAGAACGTTGGTCTTCAGGGTTACGAAGTTATGCGGATGACTGAGCCTGAGATTCAGGATGAAATTGATTGCATTCTCGACACTCTGTATTGGGACGATGAAAAGAAATGCGTTATGCAGTCGATCACTGTCCCTGGTGGAGATGTTGAGCAGGTGCCGTTTGATATTTGAAAGGAGAAAATTGCTATGTGGACTAGATTTACGATGATTGAAGAGAATAGAATATCATGATGGGAGAGTAAAAATAATGAATAAAACTTTCGAAATTGTTGAAGCATATACCGGCAATTACGAGATTAAAGCTTATGAAGATGGCAATTGTTTCCTTGATATTATTGTGAACGACTATAATGTTGAAGGCGCACGTTGTGTTCTTGAGGCCCAGGGGTATACCATGACTTCTATAGATTGGTAAACTTTGCTAGATTCCACGCGAAAATTACAGTTCCTATTGTGAAATGGAAGTAGCAGAAGTGAGTCCTAGGTGAGAGCCCTAGCAGCTGAGATGCTGTCACATAAGAAATAAGACCGAGCGACTCTCGGGTCGGAAATGAACGACACAAGACTACACCTTTTCTCTTTTTATTTTTGAAAGGGAGTACATGCTTAAACGCTATAAGAAATGGAAGAAATGGCGAAGGTGAAACATCAATAGCCTGTTTTACCAACTGCTTGTCCTTATTGGGTTGGTGTATAGTCCATCTTTTGATTTTTGGCATCGCTAAATTTACAGGTTGTATTATGAGAGAACGGGAGAAATTCAGTACTAATTATATTAGGAAAAAAGCCGAGGTTATAACCTTTGCGGCATCGAAAAGTCGCACGTTCTATTTTATATTTTTGAAAGGAGAAAAAACATAATGCTTAAAATTGAAAACACTGAAGTAACAGGCTGGGAGGCAGCCATCCGAGGCATGCGTAATCCGATGAACTCTTGGAAGAAGAGTGATAGCCGTAGTTGTGGTACATGCGGTGACTGCGATATTTGTATCGACTACGACAATTGCCCGTTTGATCACGACGGACATAAGTTTGTTATCGGTCCAAACGACCTCGACCTCATGGCTCGCCTCCGCAACTCCGGTACAGACCACCGTAAGTTCATGCGGATGATCACTGTGTATATTGATATTTTGGCTCCGCTGTATTGGTGGAAAGAATTCGACACGTACAAGGTTGGAACAGTTGCAAACTCTTGCTCAACTATGCACAAGATTCATGAGAAGGAGTTTACGATGGCGGATTTTAGTTGCGAGCATTTAATGGAGTGGTCTGACTATGAAAATGACATACGTTCTTTTGAACCTGATCGGATGTGTAACTTTAAAAATTATCTGCTCGATACGATTTCAGCTCTTAACAACGCCAGAGATTTATATCTTCTGGCCAAGACTAAGCCTATGAAAGAAGAGGCAAATCGTGCTGAATTGGTTAAAAAGTTTTGGTGGCAGATGATCCAACTTCTTCCTAGCAGCTATAATCAAAAGAGAACAGTCATGCTGAACTATGAGGTTCTTGCCAATATCTATAAATCCCGTCGAAACCATAAGCTCGATGAGTGGCATATATTCTGTGGTTGGATTGAGAGTTTGCCTTATTCAGAACTGATTACTGGAGAGGAGAAATGACAGGATATTTGTGTGCCGCGAAAATAACATTTCTTTTTATAGAAATAAATAAAGGAGAGTGAATTATTATGAAAATTTACGTAAAAGCAATCATGGACGAAGATGTATTTGATGAATTGCGCAGTTATCCAGAAAAAAAGGGTTACTATTATTGAAAGAAGTCCTATGGAGACAGAAACTCTAATAGCAAAAGAAATATGGAATATAGCTGCTAAATCACCAGAATACGAAAATGCACTTATGGATTTGCTTGGGCAAGAAATTTATAACAAAATAATGATTCTTCAAAGAGAGTAATAAGAGTAATGGACCAAGCTAAAAAAATAGTTTGGTCTTTTCTCTTTATTGTTGCATGAAAGGAGAAAATAAATATTTATGAGCAATATGGAGCAATGGGCAAGGAGAGAAATCGAAATTGCATGCAATAGAGAGCGTGGCGACAAAAATCCTAGTGAATGGGACTATGGTGTCGCTTGTTATAAAAGTGCATTTAGGGCACTTAAAAGCCTTATGAAAGATGGACATTCTGGTTGCAGCATTGGAATAACCATGAGTATTCTTAATCGACTGGTCCAATATAAACCGCTAACACCAATTGAGGACACACCTGACATTTGGTGTGAAGTTGGATTTGCTAGGACCGATCTTGTTAAGAGTTTACAATGCAGTCGTATGGGTTCTTTCTGGAAAGACATTTACCCTGATGGAACTGTTAAATATATTGACAATGACCGTGTAACTGCTTATTGTGTAGATCACCCAACAGTTGGTTGGCATAGCGGCACAATCTCACGTCTTATTCATGAAATGTTCCCGATTACTATGCCTTATTATCCAGAGAGCAATCCCTACAAGGTTTATATTTATCAAGGTCTTACCGATCCTAAGAATGGAGATTATGATACTACTGCAGTTTTCTACGTAATAAAACCAAATGGTGAACGTGTGGAGATCAATAGATATTTTGATGAAACTGGAAAAACTAGGGAAATTACAAAAGAAGAATATCAGGAAAGAGAGAAACATTTTGTTAATCAAGGGCATGAAAAATTCATAATTTAATGAAAGGAGAAACAATTGGTATTTGAGAATCAGCGTAAGACGCGGCAGAGTATGTTTCTTGAACAGCAGACTAAAGCAGGAATAGACAAAGAAGGGATTTTACTAATATGCCCAAAAGTTGTTTCGGCTGACTGCCGTAGTGAATATGGGGACTGTATAAATCGGGTGTGTCGTGACTGTCGTAAAGAATTTTGGAGCCAAGAGGTAGAGTAATTAAATTCGTAGTTGATGAGCAATTCTACAAGAAAGCCAATAAAAACTTGGTTTTCTTGACTCAACAGACGACTACTATGAGGAAGAAAGTAAATGAGGTGGATATAAAACATGAATAGCACGATCTTTTATATTTGTGATAGGAAAGCTTGCGACAGATGTAATGAATTCTGTTTTCATACAACTGATATAACTCATGCTAAAAACTTCATTAAGAGTACAAATCCGCTCTGTATAACGGAATATAATTATTGGGAAAATGACGAAAAAGACATTATGAATAAAATTCAAAAGGAGAATGATACATGAAGAAACTTATTAGTTTAGTCTTGGCTCTGGTACTTATATTTGCTCTTGCCGGGTGCACTGGAACAAGTTCTGAAAACGAAACAACTTCTGATCGATTTATAAAAGTATATTCCGAGTATTCAAATTGCATATATGTCGATTCTGAAACTAACGTTATGTATTTCTGGCATAGCGGAGGTTACAGCGGAGGTCTTTCTGTAATGCTGGACAAAAACGGAGACCCTTTGCTGTGGGGAGGAGACTAACGAAATACTGAGGAGGTGCATTATGATTACTAATGAATTAACATTCGAGGAGCTTAGAGATGCCGCTGAAAAACTTGGTTATAAACTTGTAAAAAAGAGAATGTATATATCGCTTAAACCGTGTCCTATATGCGGAAGGAAGTATACTGCTGTATGGCATTCAATGGCAGAGCCTCGAGGTGTTTTTAGACAATGCGAGTACTGCGATTTTAGAAGTGATACTGTTGCAAAGAAAAGCGATCTTAATCAAGCTTGGAACGATGCAGTTGATAGATATTTGAAGGAGAAAGGAGATTAAATGAACTCAGATAAGATATTTCCAATTTTATTAACTATCTCGCTTATTTTTATGTTAATCTCATTTATACCTACAGGAGAAATATTCAGAATTATCCTTTGCATTATCGACGTTATTCTCTTATGTATTTGGGCAATATTTCCAGATTCAACTAAATAATTTTTGAAAAGGAGAAAAACAAAATGATCACTTTACTCGCAATACTTACTGTCGTAGCGTCAATAATTTCGTATATCGCCATTAATAAATACGATGCTGATATCCTTGGAGGTGCATCGGCCATCATTGCAGTATTTGCAGGACTCGCTCTTGTCGTGTGCAGTATTGTATCTATTTGCATACATTCTAGTGCAGACGCCACTACCGCCGAGTACAATGCTGAGAGACAGTCACTTATATACCAGCTTGAGAATAATCTTTATGACAACGATAACGATCTTGGTAAAAAGGACCTTTATGATCAGATAACTGAGTATAACAAAGATGTAGTTAGTGGAAGAGAACTTCATAATAATTTTTTAACCGCATGTTTCTATCCTGATATTTATGACGATCTTGAACTTATAGAGTTTGATGAGGCAGATTAATGATTTGTCCAGTTTGCGGTAGTGGAGATCTATACTGTATAGATTCTCGTGAAATGCGAGGGAACAAACGTCGTAGAAGGCATCGCTGTGTTAGTTGCGATTATCGTTTCAGTACTGTAGAGATAATAGTAGATACGGAGACTCTCAAAGACCCCGCATTAGACGATATAAAAGAAACAATCAGACTAGCCAATATGGCTAAGAAGTTTGCCAACGATGTTAAAGGAGAAAACTAATGGACAATAATAATATTAATTCGCTTATAAACGGTATAGGAGCCTTTGGAGAAGTGGCTGGGATACTGGTTACGTCTCTGACTAAAAACGGTTTCACGAGATCTGAGGCGGTCTCTATGACGAAAGATATATTAATTGAACTGATAAAGTCTGGAATGTGAGGTGTGAGATGAAGACTATTGCAGTTATAGGATTTGTAGTAGTGCTCATACTTAACATTATTTATTTTATCTATGAATTTATCACCGAGCTTATGGAATACGACTACGCCAAAAGGAGATACAAATGAAAGTTCGCTACGTATACATATCAATGCTTTGTTTTCTGCTTCTTGCGCTTGCAATAATCGTCGTTATACGCATCAATGAGAACGTACAGCCGCCAGAAGTAAACACTGAAGGTCTTTATTATCCTGAGAAAGTACAGGTTATAGAGCTTGCCAATCACCCTCAGATACCCATACCTGAACCTACATCAGAGCCCACTCCAGAGCCTAAGCCCGAATCTGTATATTACACTGATAACGACATTTATATTTTGGCACAGGCTATGGATGGTGAATGCTACGACCATGAATACCAGGATATGATTAATGTTGGCATGACTATATGTAATCGCGTCGACGATCCTAGATTTCCCGATACAATATCTGGTGTTGTTAAGCAGCCTGGTCAAATCCATGGATATTCTCCATACAATGTACCTTCCGATAGATGTCTCGAAGCTGCATCCGAAGTACTTGATAATTGGAATGCTATAAAAAATGGTGAGGACAGACCTTGGAATTATACATATCTCTTCTGGAGCGCAGGTGGCGGAACAACTAATGTTTTTAGGAGTGAATATTAATAAATGGCTGAAATAGATATGCGTGCTGATGGTGTGAACACCAAAGGAGAACGAACGTACACAGTAAGAGTAAACAAAAATACATACCATAGTCTTACGCTCAACGAGGCTATGGTTATTCTAAAAGAAAGTGAGGAAAAGAAAAAGTAATGCAAGAGGTTCTTTTATGCTTTGCGTGCTCGGCAGTAGTCCAGCAAGATCATCCCTTAGCCAGTTGCAGTTCTAGCCTCGTAAAAGGTAAATGTGATATATGCGGACATAATACGTGGTGCGATTTATATCGAGAAGAAGATGTATACAAAGGTAAGTATGAAAGGAGCAATCTTAATGACTCGAGATACTGAAATAACTATTCCGGATTCATATGTCGAGGATTTAATAAAGCAAGGCTACCGATTTATATTTTTAACGTCCAATGGCGGCTATACTGTCGAGATACTCGTTGTTAAGGACGGAGAATGCGAGGACAGAACAGTAGAATTCATGTTTTCTGAAGTAATGCAGGGACGTGAATATATGTATGAGAAGATCGCACTAGAAGCAAGAGAACTCATAAAAGACACATTTGAGAAGGAGATTGCTAATGACTGATGAGAAATACACATTCATTACTGATGTAGCTGAGAAAAAACGTATTGCCAGAGGCGCGTTTAATAAACGTACGCATAATGGTAAGGGCGGTAAAGTGAGATTCCCATCTGATTATCTAAGCAATAAGGAGAGAAATGAAATGAATGGTAAAGTAAGAGAATATCGTATGAATAGCCCAATTACATATTCAGAATTCAAAAAGTATCCTGACGATTTGAAAAAGAAGTATGTTAAGAGGCTTCGCGACATGTTTGATGTTTCCGATACGGACATTGCCGCAATGATGGGTGTTAAGGCCAAGACCTTGAATGCTGCTCTTATCAAAATTGATGCCAGTGGTGGTAGACGTGGAAAGCGTAAAGCTGATTACGTAGCTTTTGAGAATTGGAAACGTAATAATGGAGCTGCTCCGAGCTCATGCGTACAGATAACTGGCGATGACGTGGCCGTACCTAGCTCATGCGTACAGCTGACTACCGATAATGTTACGGAAGACGGTCTTAAAAAGCTTTCTGACAAAATCTATGATATGACAACACCAAACATTCTTCGTGCTCATGATATTGATTGGGACGAAGTGAAACGAGCGAGTCGTGATAGTGATGTATATGAGCATGTCGCAGCGCTCGAACAGGAGAATGCGATCCTAAAAGCAAAACTCGAAATGGTTTATCTTATATTTGGAGGTACGAGAAATGACGATTGAGGAAAAAGCCAATGCCATTAAAAAATATTGCAATGGTACTACTTGCACAGGAGGATGTCCATTGTACAATATTGAACGTAATACATGTTTTGAAGAGTATAAGCTACATCCTAATGAAATAGAGAGAAATTACAATATTATATTTGGTTCTGGCGAAACTGCCGAAGATCCTGTTGGTAAGCACGAAGATCCTGTCAATCATCCTTCCCACTACACAGCAGGTGGTGTCGAGTGCATTGACGCAATAACTGCAGCACTGTGCAAGTACGAAGATCCTGTTGACGCCTGGCTTGCCGGTCAGGTTATCAAATATCTTTGGAGAGCTCCTCTAAAGGGTAAATATAAGGAAGACATCGAGAAGGCTCAGTTTTATCTGAACAGACTTGTCGCTAATCAGATTGACGCAGAATGAAAGGAGTAAAATATGATTTTTTTCAACGTTGGGGATAGAGAATTTATGCATTCCAATGTTCTCACATACGATTCAAGTAAGTTTTTCTTTCCAAACAGTAACTATTTGCAGATGACTGTCTCTAATAATATTGGCGAACCAAACCTTGTGGAAATTAAAAATGTTGTTTTCAATCCGCCTGCAACGATTGTTTTCTGGACTGATAATTCTAAGACAGTTGTCAAAGCAGAGAACGAAATATTTGATCCCGAAAAGGGTCTGGCAATGGCTATTGCTAAGAAGGCTCTTGGTAATAAGGGCAATTATTACGAAACGTTCAAGAAATGGATGCCCAAGACGGAATCAAAGGAAGAGCCAAAGACGGAATTAAAAGACTGTACTACCGAAGAGCAATCGAAAAAAAATGGTTGTCATAATTGCGCATTTTACAGTCGTAGTATAATCGAGCGTCCATGCAATAATTGTAATCCTTATAAGCATAGCGAGTGGAAGCCTATGCATATGCTAAGTGATGCGGAGGATGATGACAATGTTCTTTAAGAACTTTAAGAATCGGCTTATTGTAAATCTCGGGGGTATTACTACCGAGAGATTCAAATCAGCTAATGAAAACTACGTTTATGTTTACTCACTTTTTCAGAAAGCGCTACAGGATGTTTGTTTTAAAGGCATGGGTCCAGAAGGACCGACATATTACGACTGGGCATGCGACTATTGTTGCAGACCGTGTAATAAACGTAATGGCTGGTGCGATAAGTTTGTCATAGGTTCTAAGAACACAATATTTAGTGTTGATAATACCGATAAGGTATGTTCTAATTGTGTATACTTTGATGATGCGAACGACAGTTGCACACAGAGCAAACAGTGTGTAAGTTATGAGCATTTTACAAAGAAAGAGGTTTAAATGGAAATAATATATTATATATCAATTTTTCTTGTTATAACCGGAATCGCAGCCCTTATACGCATTACGTTAGACTTTAAGGAAAGTTTCGCGAAAATTATAGCGGGGCGTAATGATGTCACTCTTATTAAGCTTCGAATTGATGATCTCGATGATAAGCTTTGCCGAATAGCGGATATGATTGAAGCATGTGCTAAATGTGAGCGTATAATTTATGAAAACCAAAATAAACTCGAGGATGCTATAAACAAAACACAAGACGAAATTAAAGATATCAATGAATATATCGACATGATAAGCAGTACGGTTGTTCCCACAATTCGAGACACTTATAATTTACTTACAGAAGGAGGTTTATCAATGACTATTAACGAATACCAACAGATGGCTCTTCGCACTGAATCACCTACTACTAACGAGACTGACCGTATTCTTCAAGGCGCTATGGGTTTGTGCGGAGAGTCCGGCGAATACATTGATATTTTAAAGAAGCATATGTTCCAGGGCCATGAGCTTGACAAGAAGCATATGGCTAAGGAGCTTGGAGATATTGCTTGGTATCTAGCAGTTAGCGCTGATGCAATTGACTATGATCTTAAGACTATATTTCAGATGAATATCGATAAACTCAAGGCTCGTTATCCAGAAGGTTTTGAAACAAACAAAAGCACCCATCGTAAAGCAGATGATATTTAAAGGAGATTCGCATGAACGATAATGTTGCTATAATTATGTATAACACAGTATGCTTGTGCGCGTTTGTGCTACTCGCTGTTGCATTTAGACATTGGTGGATAGTATTTTTTTCGATACTATTCTATCGCTCTATTAGAGATAAAGGATCTGAGGATGATAAGAGAGAATGAATTATTTTAAATGCTGCCTTGAATGTGTGCCGCCTAAGAGATACCCCGGCTGTTCTATTAAATGCGAAGAGTACATAAAAGAAAAGAACCGATATAATTTCGATAAAAAGAAAGCTCGTCTCGGGAGTATCTCGGATAAATATTTTATGGAACGTCGCATAAAGAATCTCGAACGTCATATAAAATATAAGAAGAAACGCGGAGATAAAATATTTAACTATGGAGACACGAAAAAATGAGCAAATTACATGACGATTTAAAGAAGTTCAGAATATACTATTTTATCGGCGATTATTGGTCCAGCAAAGGTGAGCAACGTAAATCTACTATAGTTTTAGCGAGAACTGAGTCAGAAGCTGAAAAGATATTTAAGAAAGAAATTGCTCCAAAGAATGCTAATTTCGGATGGATCCAGGAACTTTGAAAGGAACAGGTCGTGAGTTATTTATCTAGAAATGGCGAGTCTATAAGAATTATTATTAATGAAAAGATGCGTTGCCTTGCAGATTTTTGCGTGTGCAGCTATAATGATGCAAATATGCGAAATAAACTTAAAGAAGTCATAAAAGAAAACCCAGATAAAGATCCCAGAGAAGCCATTGATTATTATTGCCGTCCTTTAATATATAATAAGGTTTGGAGTTGGGATTGATATTTTAGCTATGGAGGTTATGCGATGATTCGTCTTGAAGTTCAGCCATATTGTTCTGAATGTTGTGACTTTGATCCAGATGTTATTAAACCCGAGAAAATTATATGCTCTAACGGATTTGTGATGGTTGGAGATACCATAGTTCGTTGCAGCTATGCTAAGCGTTGCGAGGCTATTAAAAGATATCTATCGAAGCGAATAAATGAAGAGAAAGGTGATTAACTGTGAGTAAAGATATATTATGCTCTAGTTGTATTGAAAGTATCTTTTGTCCAACTTGGGCTGAATGGAAATGTAAAAAGTTTAAAAAGAGGATATATTTTAAGCCGACTATATGCAAAGGATATAAAGAACGCCCGAAGAACTTCGAAGAGCCCAAGTGCCAATGTGAGAATTGTTTGAGGAACGACATACTTGCTGATGAGACGTACGATAAAATAGATAAAGACTATGAAGAGAAGTTGAAATGAGGTTAGAAACTTGTGCGGAAGGATAACGAACCTGGTAATAAGGGTCCTGGTCGACCCAAATATAGTGGAACGTATAGAGATAAATGCGATGTGCGTTTAAATAAAGAAGAGTCTGCAATGCTTGATCATCTAGTTGACATTAACGAGGTTAGTAGATCTGATGTGATGAGAAAGGCATTGAAAGAGTTGTATAAATTCAATACTGTTGAGGAGGAATGAATATATGATAATTATTGAGACATGTCCAAAATGCGGGCATGATCTTATAGATACTATGATAGCTGTTTATCCACCGATTCCTCAAAAAATGTGCCCGAGTTGTGGGTGGCATTTGGAAGGCGAACCAGATAAAGTTGTAAGAATTCCTTTTGGCGGGAATATGACTACTGATACTTTTACCAACTTTATGTCGACTTTTGATAATTTAGCATGCGTTTATTGCCCCAATAATCCAAAGAATGGTGGAAGTGGAATTTGTCATTGCACTCTAGGTGTACCTCCAGTTACTTGTTAGTTAAAAATTAGGGGCTCTGAAAGCAGGGCCTCTTCTTTTTTAGCTCGCGTAGAAAACATCCCCTTTTATGAAAGGAGTTGATATTTATGGTTAAAGAATATTTTGCTTTTGTCGTACCGAAATTGGTCGACGAGTTCGAGGCTCAACTTAACTCTCGCAACGGAATAACGAAATATGTTCGTAAGGAATTAAGTTTTATTGCTGGTGGAACTCGGGTGGCTTATCCGTATGTGATAGAAGCAGAGGAAGGTATTATCGACCCTAAATGGGAACTTACTGAAGAGTGGAGTTGGCTTAAACGCTGACTCCTTTTTTTTCGCGAAGAAAACGTCCCCTTTTATGAAGGAGAGTGATAAATATGTTAGCATATATTATACTAATCTGGATAATAATCGGAATAATAACCACATTACCTTTTGCAATAATTGCTGAAGAGTTCGGGGGTTATAGGATCTTAAATGAAGAAGAAGGTCTTAATAACCTGACTGTGTTCGCAATTGGTTTAGGTATGTTAATAGGTGCTATTATTTGGCCTTATTATCTTGGCGTGTATATTTATGGAGCATATTTTAAAAAGTGACTATAGATTGAGCTGGTTTAAACACTGGCTCTTTCTTTTAGAAAGGATTGAAACTAAATGGACGATGAGAATAAGCATAAAAGAGGTAGACCGCCCATCAATTGTGCACGTAAAAGTACGCATACGGTTAGATTTGATGATGAAGAGGAGGCGATGATTCGGCATATTGAGATGGAAATGGACATCAATATTTCGGATATTATTCGAAAAGCGGTAAGAATGTTTTATAACTTCAAGTTCAGAACGCTATAAAATAGGTGATTTATTGTATTACATTAATTCATTTTTGGCTATTTATTGTATTACATTAATTCATTTTTAGCTATTTATTGTATTACATTAATTCATTTTTGATGTTTTTTAGCCTATTTATTGTATTACATTAATTCATTTTTGGCTATTTTTGATTTATTGTAATACATTAAATGCCCGTTTTGATTTATTGTAATACAATAATTCGAGGCATTTTTGGGTTAAAATCGGCTATTTATACATGAAAAACGTTAACTATAGTTAAGGAAAAATTGAGGCAATTTTGAACGATGCTGATTTATTGTATTACAATAAATAGGTTTTTTGGCCATTTTTTGGTCAAAAATGAGCTATTTTTAGCATTTTGTGGCCAAAAGCCCACTTTTTACCCCTATTTATTTTTACTATCTGATTTTCCAACTATAGTTAAGGACTATATAAAAGTGTTAACTAAAGTTGGAAAAACAGATAAGTAAAATAAATCGCAATTTTTTTGGCCAAATGGCCAATTTTTGGCCGCAAACTAAAAAAAAACTATAAAACAAGGAGAATAATGATATGGAAATGCAGACCAGACAGCATGAAGAAATTTTCGAGGACTTCGCTATGAGACACCCTGAATGGGCTAAAAATGTTAAGTCGTATAAACCGAAACACATAAACTCTATTAGGATCACATTTAATGATGGCGAACAGATTGATTATAATATTCGCACCAGATCATATAGAGAAGTACATGAATATTACATAAATGATCCAGGTGATGTTACAGATGAAATGTGTAGAGAAGTTTTTGCTATAAATCTTGCTGAGATGATGAGAAGCAAAGGTTTCAGCCAGCCGGAACTTTCTGCACGAACCGGACTGTCTACAGCTTCAATCAGTAAATATCTCAGAAAGAAAGCAACGCCAACAGTTACTACGTTAGAAAAAATTGCTCATGCACTCAATTGTAGTAGAGACGACTTGCTTGAATGATATTTTAAAAGATTTGGGTTCTGGAAACAGAGCCTATTTCTTTTTTTTTGCTCATATTAAGTTATTATTGATATTTAAGAAAGGAGTATTAAATGGAGATTTGGAAGCCATTAAAAAATTTCCCTAGCTATGATGGAAGTAATGAAGGAAGAATTAGAAATGTTAAGACAAGAAGAATTCTCAAAACATTTACTGACGACAAAGGATACATAAAGGTTTGTCTCAGAAAGAATAATAAACAATATACAGTTAGAGTTGGAAAAGTTATAGCAGAAACATTTTTAGATGAACATCCAGGAATGGATGTTAGTTATAAAGATCTGGATCGTGCAAATGTTTCGGTAGATAATTTGGAGTGGTGCACAAGAAGCGAGGTGGTTCGAAAATCTTTTGAGAGAGGTGGTAGAATACAATACCGCAGCATACCGGTTCGAGTGATTGAGACTGACGATACTTTTCGATCTGTTACTGAATGTGCACGATTTATAGGCTGCGATAAATCTGAAATACTCAGATGCCTTAATGGGAAACGTGTCAGTGTTAAAGGCTATCATTTCGAGCGTATTTGAGTCACCACAAAAGGGTGCGCGTTTTCGCGTAATAAACAGCCCCTTTTATGGGAAGAAAAGAACGTCCATTTTTTATGTTACGTTTTCTTTTCTTTTTAATTATCTATTTTTAGAAAGGAGGGCTCACTGATGTCAAAGCTCGAAAGTAAATTTCAGAAAGAGCTGATTGATGAAGTTAAAGAACGATATCCTGGTTGTGTAGCATTAAAGAATGATAGTAGCTATATTCAAGGTTTTCCAGATTGGACTATTTTATATAAAGACAGGTGGGCCGCTCTTGAAGTAAAAAAAGAACGAGGCGCCCATAAGCAGCCAAATCAAGAATACTATGTCGACAAACTTAATAAAATGTCATTTTCTAGATTTGTATTTCCAGAGAATAAAGACGAAGTGCTTGAAGATTTGGATGTTATATTTAAACGTAAACGGAGGAGCCTATGAAATTTTACGACCATAAAAATTTGAGCGGATTACATGCTCCATTTACTGCATCTCAATCGAGTTGGTTAAGATACGATGACGATAAAATTATTGAAGTTTATGCAAATAAGAAAGCCGCCGAAATGGGAAGTAGGCTTCATGCTTGGGCTGCGGAGACTATTAAGTTAGGACTTAAACAGCCAAAATCCAAAAAGACTATTTGTGCGTATGTTAATGATGCTATTGGATATAAGATGGATACCGAAGTCGTTCTGTTTTATTCCGATCGCTTTTTCGGCACCGCAGATGCTATCTGTTTTAGAAATGGCGTACTTAGAATTCACGATCTTAAAACTGGTAAAATCGGAAAAATAGAATCTCACATGGAGCAAGTTGAAGTTTATACTGCTTTGTTTTGCTTAGAGTATAAAATAAAGCCTAGCGATATTAAGATCGAACTTCGCCTTTATAAGAATGATGAGGTCATTGTTTGGAATCCTACCGAAGAGGACATCGTTCCTATTATGGAAAAAATAATACATCTCGATAAACTATTGGAAGAAATAGATCGTGAGGAGGAGTAAGCAGTGAGTTCTGTATTAGACGAAATGCGTGCCGTGCTTGAAGGTGACACTGATTATCTCATGCATTACGGCACCAAATACCATTCTGGTAGATATCCATATGGGTCAGGAGAAGACCCTTATCAACACGGTGGCGATTTTCTTACTCGCGTAGAACGTCTGCGTAAAGATGGTTGGAAAGAGACTGCTGAAAATGTAAAAAAAGAATTTGGCATGTCTCTTGAAGATTATCGAAATGAAAAGTACTGGTCCGAATATACTCGTAGAGAACAGCAGGTCGCTAAGGCAAAGATTCTTAAAGATAAAGGATATGGCAATAGCGCTATTGGTAAAGAAATGGGCGTATCAGAATCAACTGTTCGTTCTTGGCTTAATCCTAGTTCCGAAGCTAAAATGATGGCCGCTAAGCAGACTGCCGATTTTCTTAAAGCTCAGGTTGCTGAGAAAGGCATGATAGATGTTGGTAAAAATCAGGAATTATTTATCAATGTTGGTGATGGTGCTGAAAAGAAACTCGGTATCAGTAGAACAAAACTTGATCAGGCATTATATGCATTAGAGGCAGAAGGTTATGTAGTCTATCGTAACAGGATACCTCAGCCTACCAATCCTGGACAGCACACTACACAAATGGTTCTTTGTCCGCCCGGAACGCCATATAAAGAGGCATATGATTTTGGTAAAATTCGTACAATCGAAGATTACAAATACGATGAAAATACAGATTCGTATAAGAAGAAATTTACATATCCTGCAAGTCTTGATTCCAAGCGTCTGATGGTCAGATATGCTGATGATGTTGGACCTGATGGTGTTAAAGGTATCGAGAAGGATGGCGTTATAGAACTTCGTAGAGGTGTAAAGGATTTAGATCTGCAAGGAGATCGATATTCTCAGGTTCGTATACTTGTCGACGGAACCCATTATCTTAAAGGTATGGCAGTATATTCTGACGACATGCCGAAAGGAGTAGACGTTGTATTTAATACCAATAAGAAGAACGATGTTCCTGCACTTGGACCAAAAGATCATAGTGTCCTTAAACCTATAAAAGATGATCCGGAAAATCCTTTCGGCTCCACAATAAAAGATGCTGATAAAGGCGGGCAATATTGGTACAAGGATCCCAAGAGTGGTGAAGAGAAACTTGGACTGATAAATAAGAAATCCTCAGAAGGCGATTGGTCTGAATGGTCAGATTCTCTTCCTTCCCAATTTCTTTCTAAACAGTCTAAAGCACTTGCCAAACGTCAGCTTAGTCTTGCTGCTGCAGATAAATATGCAGAATATGATAGCATATGCGCTATAAATAATCCTACGATCAAAAAGCATTTTCTTAATTCCTTTGCTGATGATTGTGATGGTGCAGCGATAAATCTTAAAGCAGCATCTCTTCCTGGTCAGAAGTATCATGTCATTATTCCTATGAATAATCAGAAAGATACTGAAATATATGCTCCAGATTATAAAGATGGCACTAAACTTGCTCTTGTACGTTATCCTCATGGTGGTATATTCGAAATCCCTGTGCTTACGGTAAACAATAAAAATGCTGTTGCTAAGAAAATGCTCGGAACAGATGTCTCTGATGTTGTTGGTATAACTAGCAAGGTTGCAGAACAGCTTTCTGGTGCCGACTTTGATGGCGATACTGTCATGTGCATTCCGACTGACTACGGCAAGATTAAGATTGATCGCGCGCCGGCGCTCAAGCAGCTTGTTGGATTTGATCCAAAAGTTGAATATGCCACTATAAAGAAGGGCGACGATTACTACAATTCTCGTGGCGATAAGGTTAAGATCATGACCCGCACAGATATGGAAATGGGTGTTATTTCTAATCTAATCACTGACATGACATTATCTGGTGGTGCAACTGATGAGGAAATGGCTCGTGCTGTTAAACACAGCATGGTTGTCATTGATGCCGCAAAGCATAAGCTGGACTATAAGCGTAGTGAGGCTGAGAATAATATAGATGAACTCAAGCGCAAATACCAGCGTACTATAAGACCTGATGGAACGATAAAAGAAGGCGGAGCCTCTACAATCATATCTAAAGCAAAAGGTGTAACTTATGTAGATAAACGAAGAGGTCAAGCTGTTATTGATCCAAATACTGGCGAGAAGAAATATAAGTTAGCCAAACTTGACGATCTATATTACGTAGATAAAAAATACGACAAGAAGACTGGTATCGTCACTCTTACAACTACTACCGGTAAGAAGATAACTTATGACTCCAAAGATCCTGATGCTACTGAAAAGTATAAACCAGTAAGAACATTTAATGATGATGGAACTGTAACCTATGCAAATAAGGCAGGGGATATATCCTATAAGGTAATTAAGAGGAAGCAGACCAGTACTAATATGGCAGAGGCAAAAGATGCATATGAATTAGTATCTGCTGCACGTCATCCTATGGAGTTAATATATGCTGACTATGCTAATAGCATGAAGGCACTAGCTAATCAGGCTCGTAAAGAAATGCTCAGTACTGGTAACCTTAAGTATAATCCTAATGCCGCTAAGGTGTATCGGAAGGAAGTAGACTCGCTCATGGCACGACTTAATGATGCCGAAAAGAATAGTGTTCGTGAACGACAAGCACTTCGTCTCGCAAATGCAGAAGTAAAAGCTAAGAAGAAGGCAGCAGAAGATGCCGGAAAAGAACTGAGTCCTAGCGATGTTAAGAAGATGAGCCAGCAAGCAGTAACAAAATACCGTCAGGAAGTTGGATCAGTTTCTCGTCGTGATAGAAATATTGAAATCAGCGATCGCGAGTGGGAAGCGATTCAGGCTGGAGCAATTAGTGAGAATAAACTCAATCGCATACTTGCTAATGCGGACATCGATGATTTGAGACAGCGCGCAACACCTCGTGAAAGTAAAGCACTAAACAGCGCTCAGACTTCTAGAATTAAAGCCATGAACGCTTCTGGCAATTATACAATTGCTCAGATTGCAGATCGGTTAGGCGTATCTGTTACTACAGTTAAAAAGTATTTGAAAGGAGTTGACTAATTGATGAATGATCATCATATGCTTACAACTTTAGACAATCCTTTCAATCCATTTGACGATTTCACTTCTTGGTACATGTTTGACTGCGAAAAAGGTTATAACACTTCTTCGCGTTTGGCGAGAATAGCGAATGTAAACTCCGAAATGACGCAAAAAGAAGTGGATGAAGAACTGGAGCGAGTTATGGATCTTATTGTAAAGCATGACTTCGAGAATATATATGTAAAAGTCAGTAAAGATCAATATAAGTAACCTATATCATGATAAAAGACATAGGGGGGGGTCGGTGAAAATACCACCCCCTCATGCATCGCGGCGGTCCTTGATATTTCCCCGGAGGGATTTTTGAAAAACTGTTTTGCATTTAGGATCTACTATTTGCCTATTCACCTATTCTATTGCTCATACGCACCAAGTTGCTGACGAGGATGCCCATTTTGTAATCAGCTTAACTAGT
>ERZ779851.112-NODE-112-length-80444-cov-15.955367_pt1 | contig 80444 bp, 61 predicted proteins | sample MGYA00511094_ERZ779851 | MGnify/ENA primary metagenome ERZ779851 (study PRJEB29588, sample SAMEA2155512) | human gut metagenome | biome: human gut; feature: human-associated habitat; material: faeces | place: Denmark | collected 2008/2010 ...
TTAGCGGGTGGTTTTCGTAAGAACTCCTCCTTCGTCGGAGTTCTCTAAGCAAAAACAAAGGGAATCCGCGAGCGGATTCCCTTTGTACTGTTATATTTTTTTAGTGCGCTTACTTATCCTCGCCAATGATATGATTTTTCATCGCCTCGAAGGATTTTTCGCTTATTACATGCTCTATTTTGCAGGCGTCCTCGGTCGCTGTCTCACGGTCTACACCAAGGCGGACAAAAAAGTCTGTGAGCATGGTATGGCGCTCATACATTTTTTCGGCGACCTCGCGCCCGATATCCGTTAGTGTAATATAGCCTTCCTTGTCGACTACGATATAGTCGCCGGCTTTCAGCAGACCCACGGCGCGGCATACGCTCGGCTTTGAAAATCCCATGTATCTCGCTATATCAAGAGAGCGCACGGCTCCGGTTTTATTATAAAGTATATAAATTGTTTCGAGATACATTTCTCCGGATTCCTGTAAATTCATCAAGAACACCTCTTTGCACATTATTTTTGCAATTTTATATATCATATCACGAAAAAGAAAAAAATGCAAGTTACTTTCCGCTAACTTATGCAAAAAAATAAAATTTTACAATTTGTTTGGACAAATTTAATAATTTCAGCCAATAAAACAGTCAAACAAAGCGCAAAAATGACGAAAATTCAAAAAATTCTTGTTTTTTAAAAAAAACTATTGACATAGTGTGAAAAATTTAGTATTATATAAGATGGTTAGCAAAGGCTAATTATTATTTAAGACTTGCAGTTAGCTATAGCTAATTTGCTTTGAAAGGTTAGGTAACATATTATGATGCCACTGGTACTTGCAGGTGTCGGAGAAGAGAATATCATAAAGAAGATTGGCGGCACGCCGGAAGTTAAAAAGCATCTTGAAAACCTCGGATTTGTCGTAGGCGGCAGTGTTACGATAGTGAACACGCTCGGCGGAAACCTTATAGTCAATGTCAAAGAGGCAAGGGTTGCCATAAGCGAAGAGATGGCACGCAAAATCATGATATAAAAGCGCTTGCGCTATTATATACAATAAGGCATAAGAATATAATGTTTAAGGAGGAAAACGCGAATGAAAACTTTGAGGCAGATTGGTATCGGCGAAACCGTAAAGGTTGTAAAGCTTCATGGCGAGGGCGCTGTCAAGCGGCGTATCATGGACATGGGCATTACAAGAGGCGTAGAGGTTTATATTCGTAAGGTTGCGCCGCTCGGCGACCCTATCGAAGTAACCGTGCGCGGCTACGAGCTTTCGCTCCGCAAAGCCGACGCAGACATGATCGAAGTGGAATAAATTTTGTAGAGGGATGTAGTTCCCTTTACTTGAAAATTGCAGTTAGCAATGTCTAATCAAAGAAAGAGGTGATTTCAGCAATGGATATAAGAATTGCACTTGCGGGCAACCCGAACTGCGGTAAAACAACGCTCTTCAATGCCCTGACGGGTTCAAATCAGTTTGTCGGAAACTGGCCCGGTGTTACTGTTGAAAAGAAGGAAGGCAAGCTTAAAAAGCACGACGGCGTTATCATCACCGACCTTCCCGGCATTTATTCACTTTCCCCTTACACACTTGAGGAAGTCGTAGCGAGAAACTACCTTATAGGTGAGCGTCCCGATGCGATACTCAATATTATCGACGGTACAAACCTCGAGCGTAACCTCTATCTCACAACACAGCTCACAGAGCTCGGTATTCCGGTGGTTATCGCCATCAACATGATGGATATCGTCAAGAAAAACGGCGATAAGATAAACACAGCGGAGCTTTCCCGCCAGCTCGGATGCAAGATAGTCGAGATATCAGCCCTCAAGGGCACAGGCATAATGGAAGCCGCAGAGGCAGCCATAGATGCCGCAAAGAATGTCAAGACCGTTCCGATGCACACATTCTCCGGCAGCGTAGAACACGCCATCGCTCATATCGAAGAGGCGGCAGTTCACGGCATGCCCGAGGAACAGCAGAGATGGTATGCCATCAAGATATTCGAGCGCGATGACAAGGTTCTTTCAGCCCTGAAAATCAACCCCGAAACGATGGCTCACATAGAGAAGGATATCGAGGCAGCAGAAAAAGAGCTGGACGATGTCTCCGAATCTATCATCACAAATGAAAGATATATTTACATAGCTTCTATAATCAAGGCTTGCTACAAGAAGAAAGATGCGGGCAAGCTCACAACCTCCGATAAGATCGACCGTGTAGTAACAAACCGTTGGCTCGGTCTGCCGATATTTGCCGCTATCATGTTTATAGTTTACTATCTCTCGATGGTAACAGTAGGCAGCTTCGCTACAGACTGGATGAACGACGGTGTATTCGGTGATGGCTGGCATCTGCTCGGCATAGGCTCAAAGGCTTACGAAAACGCATCTGATGATTATACCAATGCCGTAAACGCCATAGGAGCATTTGGTTTTGAGTTTGATACAGAGGCTGACGATTTTAATGCCGCAGCTCTTCTTGATGACCTGAAAAACTTCAAGACAGATAAGGAAAAAGGCATTATAGAGGTCGAAAATGAGGAAACTCTTGAAAAGGTCAAAATGACGGCGTATTACTCAAAGGTTCCCGAGTCCGAAAAGAAATATAAAAATGTGGTCAAGATGTCTTATCTCGAAGCTGTTGATTACTTTGCAAAGAGCAACAGCGAATTTGCAGAACCCGACCCCGCAGACTTCGGCGTATGGGTTCCCGGTGTTCCGGTACTTATAGGCAACGGTCTTGAAAAGGCGGGCGCGGCTGACTGGCTCTCAGGTCTTATTCTTGACGGTATCGTAGCCGGTGTCGGCGCGGTTCTCGGATTTGTTCCTCAGATGCTCGTGCTCTTCCTGCTCCTCGCATTCCTTGAGGCTTGCGGTTATATGGCTCGTATCGCATTCGTGCTCGACCGTATTTTCCGTAAATTCGGTCTCTCCGGTAAATCCTTCATTCCTATGCTTATAGGCACAGGCTGTGGTATCCCCGGTGTTATGGCATCGCGTACAATCGAAAACGAGCGCGACCGCCGTATGACAATCATGACGACAACGTTTATTCCTTGCGGTGCCAAGGTGCCTTTCATTGCAATGATAGCCGGTGCACTCTTCGGCGGATCCGCATGGGTTGCTACAAGTGCATACTTCATAGGCATGGCTGCTATAATTATATCCGGTATCATGCTTAAGAAGACAAAGATGTTTGCAGGCGATCCCGCACCCTTTGTTATGGAGCTTCCTCCTTATCATATGCCCACAGTAGGCAATGTTCTCCGCTCCATGTGGGAGCGCGGCTGGTCCTTCATCAAAAAGGCAGGCACAGTCATCCTTCTTTCCACGATTTTTGTATGGTTCACATCTTACTTCGGCTTTGTAGACGGCACATTCCGTATGCTTGCCGATGATGAGCTTGATAAGTCTATACTCGCTGTTATCGGCGGCGCTGTCTGCTGGATATTCAAGCCGCTCGGATGGGGTACATGGCAGGCGACGGTTGCTTCCATCACAGGTCTCGTTGCCAAGGAAAATATCGTTGGTACAATGGGTATACTCTATGGTGCGTCAGGCAATGTATGGGCTACGCTCGCAGAGAATTTCACGGGAATTACAGGTTATTCCTTCCTCGTATTCAACCTTCTTTGCGCCCCTTGCTTCGCGGCAATCGGTGCTATCAAGCGTGAGATGAACAATGCCAAGTGGACATGGTTTGCTATCGGTTATCAGTGCGGATTTGCTTATGTAATATCCCTCATGATAAATTCCTTCGGCAACCTCTTTACCGGTAAGCTTCTTGAAGGCTCTGCAGTGCTCAACATAGTAAGCCTTGTATTTGCCGTTGCATTCCTCGGTCTGATAATCTACATGCTGGTTCGTCCTTACAAGGAAGCTACTAAGCTCACAACCAAGGTTAAAGTAAAATAAACTAATTCCTGAAAGGAGTCGCTCTTTATGCTTAACTGGATAGCTAATAATATATCTACTGTCCTTATTTCGCTCGGACTTCTGATTATCGTTGCGGCGATAATAGCGAAGATGGTGAAGGATAAGAAAAAAGGCAAGTCATCTTGCGGTTGCAACTGCGCACACTGCGCCATGTCAGGCTCCTGCCACAACAATATAAAGACAAAAGGAAATAAATAAAGCACAAACAGCCGTGCCGCCTCAAATGAGGCGGCACGGCTTATTTTTGCAGGGAAGCGATTTTGCTTATTTTTGCTTTTTGAAAAGCGTTTTTTTGACTTTTTGCTTTACTGTGGCTTTTCTTGCGGCTTTTTCTTTTTCATACTTTGCTATACGCGCGGCAAGCCCCGAAACGGAACGCTTCAGCTCGCGCTCGCGCTCGAGCGCGGCATAAAGCTCGGTTGCCAGCTCCTCAGCCTTTGCTTCGGAGATTTTCGCCGCTTCTTTTTCGGTTTCCGCTTCGCGGTGCGCTCTTGCAAGCTCTGTTTCATACTGCGCGCGGGCTTCATCATGCTCCGCGGAAAGCTCCGCTATATATTCTATTACATCCTGCTTATTATAACCCTTGACGGAATTTCTGAATTTCACGGAATTGTTCATTGTAAACCGTACCTCCGATGCCTTTTTTATTATTTTAGCACATATCGCGTAAAAAGTCCATAGCCACAGACAAAAAAATGCCGATGAAAAATCATCGGCATTTTTGTTTTAAGAATTATTTAAGGAGTGAACGATAGAGCGCTGCTATATCGGCTACGCTTGTTTCCTTCGGGTTGCCGGGACGGCAGGCATCGTCATAAGCGGACTGAGCAAGGAATGGAATATCCTCTTCTTTTACTATGCCCACGAGGTTTGCGGGGATGCCGACATCCTTGGAGAGCTGCTTGACAGCGTCTACAGCGGCTTTTCTGTATTCAGCCTGAGTCATCTTCTCTGTGCCCTCAACGCCCATAGCCTTTGCAATATCGCGATACTTCTCGCCTGTGCACTCTGCGTTGTATTCCATAACGGTAGGAAGAATGATAGCGTTTGCAACGCCGTGAGGAGTATCATAGAGTGCGCCGAGAGGATGAGCCATAGAGTGAACTATGCCGAGACCAACATTGGAGAAGCCCATGCCTGCAACATACTGACCGAGAGCCATGCCTTCGCGTCCTTCGGGAGTGTTGGCAACAGCACCGCGGAGCGAACGGGAAATAATCTCGATAGCCTTGAGATGGAACATATCGGAAAGCTCCCATGCACCTGCTGTGATGTAGCCTTCAATAGCGTGTGTGAGCGCGTCCATACCTGTGGCGGCTGTCAGACCCTTGGGCATAGAGGACATCATGTCGGGGTCGATAACGGCTACGACAGGGATATCATGCGGGTCAACGCAAACGAACTTTCTGTTCTTCTCAACATCCGTGATAACATAGTTTATTGTAACCTCAGCGGCGGTACCTGCCGTGGTTGGAACGGCGATTATCGGAACGCACTTGTTCTTTGTCGCAACGGCGCCCTCGAGACTTCTTACATCCTCGTGCTCGGGGTTGGCAATGATTATGCCGATAGCCTTTGCGGTATCCATAGAGGAGCCGCCGCCGATAGCGATAAGATAATCAGCACCGGATTTCTTGAATGCGGCAACGCCGTTCTGAACATTTTCGATTGTGGGGTTCGGCTTGATTTCGGAATAGATTTCAAAATCGAGACCTTCGCGCGTGAGAATATCGGTAACCTTCTGAGTTACGCCGAATTTGATAAGGTCGGGGTCGGAGCAAACGAATGCCTTTTTGAAGCCGCGACCGCGAGCCTCTGTAACTATGCTCTCGATAGCGCCTTTTCCGTGGTAAGATGTTTCATTGAGTACAAAACGATTCATTTATTATACCTCCTGTACAGCCGCTTGGCGCGGCTTGTTATCGTCTTTATTGTAATACTTTTTTGTTTTCGTGTCAATATTATTTTGCCGTTCTATTTTAAGATAATGTAAAAATTTCCGCATAGTATCGTTACAAAAAATCGCTATGGACATTTTCTTCCGTTTGTGATAAAATATCAGCAGAAAAGGAGGCATACTTATGCATTCACGCTATTTTATAAACAGAAAAAATCCCCTCGCGCTGATTTCCGTCGCGCTCATGCTCATCTCTTCAGCGATAAGAATAGTTTATTATACCTCACGACCGATGACACCGCAGATTTTCTGGATTTACCTTGTAAATACCGTCGCCGCAGCGGTGGTTTTCTTTGTCGCAGTCGTTTTCTTCGGCAGGAAACTCCCGCAGCTCACGGCACTTCCCGTGGCGATGGGCGTGGCATTCTTCGCCTATAAAGCCCTCGGCTTTCCGAGCAGAGTACATACCGCGCTGTGCCTTCTTCTGTATGCCGTAGTACTCGCGCTTTATGCACTCACGGTTTTCGGCGTGATAAGGACAAAATACCTGCTTTATCCGCTCTTCGGCTTGCCTTTCCTTTATCATCTCTTCGTCGAGGATACGCAGAAATATTTCTTTGCCGAGCCGCCGGTGCCTGTTTTCGAGTGGCTGCCCGAAATTTCCGTTCTTTGCATTATGGCATCGCTTTTCTTTATATCGGTTTCGCTCGAAAAAAGAAAGTAAACGCATAATCCGCCCGCCGCGCGAATAAATATATACAAACAAAAAGCAAAAAAGCCGCTTTTGCGGCGGGAGGATATGATGTTTGTATATTCGTTTCGTATGTCCACGGTGAAATTCATCTGCGTGGCGGCACTTTCCGTGGCGGTGCTTCTTGCCCTTGTCGCTTTCGTGCCTACATATGACGCAGATGAATCGGCATCCACTATCTCATATGCCAAAATTTATTCAAGCGCCGATAGGGTAGCATTCATTTCGCAGTTCGGCTGGAGCGTTGAAGAAACGCCTGTAGATGAAAAGGATGTGACTATCCCGGCGTCGTTTGATAAGATTTATGAAAATTATAATCAGCTCCAGAAAAATCAGGGACTCAGCCTGAATAAATATAAAGGAAAAGAGGTAACCCGCTATACCTACAAAATAACGAATTACCCCGAATATGACGGTGATGTATATATAAACCTGCTTGTTTTCAAAAATAAAGTGATAGGCGGCGATGTATGCAGTGCCGATTCCTCGGGCTTTGTGCATGGATTTTCGCGCGATGTGACCCTGCCGTGATTATTTTTCCGATTTATAGCGGCGAAATTCACTGCGGCGTTCCTTTACCCATCTGACAAAGGCGTCGAGAGTCTCATCAGATACCATGCGCAGGTCGTAATATGTAGAGAAAAATCTCGCAAATGAATCATCGAAATATTTGCTCATAAACTCTTTTGTTATAAATTCGAGATATTCATTGTATTTTATGAGCGGATAATAATATCTCATCTTGCCTTTCTTTTCGGAATAGATGAAGCCCTTTTCATTTAGCCTGTTCAGCATGGTGATAAGGGCAGGGACAGCCCAACCGCGCTCCTTGCCTATTTTCTCCATGATTTGCGTTGTCGTAACAGGCGGAGTACTTTCCCATATGGCGGACATGACATCAAATTCGGTTTCGGGGAGCTTTTTCATTGCGTTTCTCCTTATAATATACAAGTGTATTTAATGCTTTTTTAATAATTATACATGAGTATAAAACAAAAGTCAAGCGAAAAACGCAATTTTTTCAAAAATTTACCTGTTTTTTGCATAAAAAGCCTTCTCCCGCGGGAATTAACACATGCGCGAAGCGCGTGTGTTGGCGTCGCCGAGACAGGGGGAATTAACACATGCGCGAAGCGCGTGTGTTGGCGTCGCCGAGACAGGGGAATTAAAACATGCGCGAAGCGCGTGTGTTGGCGTCGCCGAGACAGGGAGAAGGCATAGATTACAAATCCATCAGTGCAAACTACCGCTGAGCTTCCTTTGTGTAAAGGGAGGCGTCATTTTCACAAAAAAATGACGGAGGGATTGCCAAAAAGAGAATTTTTTTATAAGTCGGAATCTGTCGAAAAATCGCATCGGCGGATTCTTTTTTTGTTTTGACGAAAACTGTTGTATACTTTCTTGGTAATATGATGTATATGATTGTTTGCATATATGCTAACAGTACAGTTTCAAAGAACATAATATACAAAAAATCAAGTTTTTGATACATTTCCTATTGACAATATCAGATTTTTGCCTTATAATTAAGATATCATGTATTATTGTCGCTCTTCATGATTTTTAAGTGGCTTTCGGCAGAAATATGCCGCGGGAGTTGCCGTATCTTGCGGTGATTGCTGCCTTTGCTTCCTTATTTTATTGTGATGCGATGATATGAACGAAATTTTAAGGAGGAAAAATATGAACAAATTTTTTAAGCGGCTTGCTTTGCTTCTGGCTGTGCTTATGATTGTCAGCATGATGCCCGTGCAGCTTTTTGCCGACAACAGCGTCACAGGCAAAGGGCAGAGCAATGGCACTGGTGAATCATATCTGACAATTTCCGGAATTAAGGGATTTGAAGGTACGCAGTTTGCATCGTTTGCAGAGGCATATGCGGCTATCAAACCCGAACTTGAAAAACTTTGTGCTGGTGATGCACTTGGTCAGGGCGTTGCAACCGCAGAAGCATTTGATGCTCTTTTCACCAATCACGATGAAAAAGGAAATGCGACACTTACTTATACTATCAGCGGCAATGTGGTTTATGATGAGACTGATTATGCCAACCTGCTTACCATGGGCAGAAGAGCGTCTCATTACGGCAATGACCGCCACCTCATTAACTTCAAGTTTGTCGGTGCGACCGGAAAGGAAGCCGATACTCTGACAGTTAATTCAAATATCACTCTCCCTTATGAGTGGTGGGGTGAGAAGACTGTTACTTCGATTTCGTTCGAGAACCTGACCATTACAGGCAGTGCTCCGAGCGGTTTGTATCCTAGCCAGCCTTACTTTGAAGGTATAAACTTCAAGGTTGACAATTGTAATCTTAAGGGAATTAAGATTTACAACTGCAGCAATGTAAAGGGTACTTACACAATCACAAACAGCACCCTTGACGGCACAGGTACTCCTGCAGACGCATATGCTATACATCTGCAGGGAAATAAAACGGAACCTCTGACTATCAATATCAGCGGTAATACAATCAGCGGCTATGATCGTGGTATTCAACATTGATCAAAATACGGCAAATGCCACGATAAGCAGCAACAAGATTTCTATCAAAGATGCAGGTCGTTCTTGCATACAACTTAGCAGTTTGGCAAATGTAGCTATAGCAGATAACACGCTTGAACTTACAGGCGGCAATGCTATTACACTGCACGAGAATCTTTTGACATTGACTGCTGCTCCCAACGTTACTGTCGAGGGCAACAAAATCACAGGTAACGGTTATCTTATCTATGATGATGCAGCAGCTAATAACAATGCATTCACTTCCGATAATCTCACACTCACTATCGGTACAAATAGAGTGGCTTCTACTGTTGATACCACACATGGCGTGAAGGGAAGCAATAAGTACGATCTTAGTACAGTTGTCAAGAAAGCTTTGACGCCTGCATATGTCGCTACAGTCAACGGCGTTGGCTACACATCTCTCGCAGAAGCTATCGCGGCGGCAAATGGTAACGGTACTGTCACACTTCTGACAGCCACAACCGAGCTTGTTCAAGCTTTGCTTGACGGTCAGTATGGCTCAATTGACGGTCTGAAAATTGAGCTTCCTGCAGGTGACTACGGAAAACTCGAGCTTGGTCGCGCTACGAAGTACGCAGGTAGCAATACTGAATATTTTGTCGGTGGCTTTGACAGCACAGCGGAAAACTATAAGGCATTCACAAACGCTGATGAAATCCGAGAATATAAGGGACAGTCGACATGGACGCCTAATTGCTTCTACCGTCGCGCACTGAAGAATGTCACAATCAAGGCGGCAGACGGTGCAACGGTAACTATTGAAAAAATCAGTGCAGATGCGGGTCAAATCTACGGAAAGGCAGATGCACCGAAATATGACTATGTTCTTGATGTTGAAATTCCTGATACAAATAAGAGTTACTATATGGCTCTTGCTTGGAATAATGTTAAATTTGAAGGAATCAACTTCAAGAGCTCTGTGAATATTGAATCTTCCAGCGAAAAGACGCAGATTGACGGATTGCATTTTGAAAAATGCAACTTCAATTCCGGATATACGGCACTGGCAGCGGCAAACGATGCTAACAAAGCATCTAAAGGCATGGGCATCCGCTTTGTAAGCTGGACGAAAACAACAAACAATCTTCGTAATCTGACGGTTAACAACTGTACTTTTAAGGATTGCTTTGAAGGCGTTTACACAAACCCTGTTTACGGCGTTTCTGTTACCAACAGCAGTTTCAATAATATCAATCATAATGCTGTTGCAATTCAGGATGTAGATTCCGCTGTAAACCATGGCAATGTTGTGATTTCCGGAAATACATTTACTAATGTTTCCGACCGTATCATTCGCTTTAATAATGTCGGCGATGGTACAACAATTACAATCACGGGCAACACTTCTGTTAACAGTGGCGACTCCGATGGCGAAATCATCAAGGCGACGACTATGCCTGACAGCGTGAATGTCAACATGACTTCCAACACATGGGGCGATGTTAATGGCAAGACTGCTGTCCTCGGCAATGGATTTAAGCCCACTTCTGCTACAATAGATGCATCCAAGTATGAAACTCTCGACGATGCTATCAAGGCGGCAAAAGACGGCGATGTTATCGTTGTTAGCGCGGGCGAGTATAAGCTCAACGGTAACCTTACATACACAGGCAAAGCTTTCAAAATCAAAGCTGCCGATGGTGCAAAGGTTTCCTTTGATATGTCGAATGCTGTTGCTCTCCCTGGTGCAAAAATCACCTTTGAGGGCGTAACATTTGATTACAAGACAAATGGTAATTACATAGGCATTCAGCACGCAGACACACTCGTATACAATAACTGCACAATCAACGGTCAGGTATTCCTGTATGCGACAAACGAGACATTCAACGGTTGTACATTCAACCAGACAAGCGCAGGTGCTTACAATGTTTGGACATACGGCGCAAAGAATGTCAAGTTCAACAAATGCGTATTTAAATGTGTTGGCAAGTCTGTTCTTATTTATAATGAAGGCGCAAATACAGGTACAGACCTGACGGTTACAGACACTACTTTCAAGGCTTCTGCGCCCGTTGAGGGCAAGGCTGCTATCGAAATCGATACAAGCCTGATGAGAGGTCAGTCTAAAATTACTGTAGATAAGGCTACTGCCGATAAGACTAAAGGTTTTGCTACAGGTTCCAACAGCGGTAAAACCCTCTGGAACGATAAGGCAAATGAAAAAGCATCTGATAACGAAAATGTTACTGTTGTGGTTGCCAACGAGACTGTTTATGAGCCTGCAATCATCGATCTTGATACATTTATCAAGAAGCTTGTTGCTTCCAGCTACAACTTCGACGGTACACTTAAAAATGGTGGCAAGCTCACAGTTAAGTGGTCTCCTGTTACCGGATGCTATGATACAAGAGCTGGTCACACATGCACGGTTAACAATGCAAAAGCTACTGGCAATACACCTAAGCGTGTCAACAGCGGTCTTACACAGTTCCAGCTGTTTGAGGGCTCTATTGTAGCAGTTACCATAAAGAATGTTAAGTTCGTTTATGAGCCCGCTGCTTTTACTGTTTGCGAAAACAGCGGATGGAAGGGAAGCTTTACGGCAGAACAGGCTCCCGCTGGTCAGCTTTACTTCATGACAACCGGCGATGTAACGGTAGATAGATGTGACTTTGAGAAGGTTGTATTCACAACATTCAATACAACAGGCACATCTACAGTCAAGGATTGCACATTTAAAGATGTTTATAACAGCTATGCAATCAAGGATATCCGCGGCGGGAAAGTCTCCGTAACAGGCACGACAATCGAAAATTGCGGCGGCGGTATCATGGTAAGCTCTACCGGTACAGTTTCTAAAGTTACCATCACAGGCAATAAATTCAATAATGTCGATACGGCAGGTACGGCACCTGAGGGTAAAGTCGGCACACGCGCAATTCTTCAGATTGCTTCTTCGGGCGATTATAAATCGACAGCTTTCGTTTTCAGCGGCAACACCGCAACAAGCTGCGGACCTGTTATTCGTCAGCTGAATACGACAGTTGCTCCTGTCGGCAGCTCGCTGAAATACCTCACAGAGGGTACAAATTCGGCAAGTGGACTTTACACGAGTGATTCTAATGTAACTTATGTTGCAGAAGTGACATTTGTCGACGGTACTGTTGAAAAGTATGAAACTCTTATCGAAGCATTGAAGGCAGGTTTAAGCGGCAAAGAGGGAACAATTACAAAACTTCTTGCCAATGGCACTGTTTCCGGTGTTACAATAGCTCGAATCATTGACCTCAATGGTTGCACACTCACAACAGACGATTTGAATCTTGATTCTTCAAATGGTAAAGACTTGATTGTTACTGATAGCTCTAATGATAAGAACGGCAAACTGGTTATCACAGGCTTGGCAAATATGAACATCGCTCATAAGATTATTCTTAAGTCCGGTACAATCGAAACAAGCCGTACAATCAATCAGGATTATGGTGTTAACAACACTATTGAAATCAATGGCGGTACGCTGATTCTTAAGAACGGTGCTACACTTACCAATAGTATGCCGCGTACTGTTACAATAAACGGCGGTACAATTATTACAGATGCAGGCGAGAGCATTTTCAAAGCAGGCTCAAGCACTCTTAATGTTATAATTAAGGGCGGTGACTTTACTCAGGTTGGCAAGCTGACCGAGAGTACAAGCAACATAAAGTTCTCCATCTCCGGCGGTACTTTCAAGGCTGATGTTCCCGAGGAATATTGCGCGAAGGATTATTATCCGGCACACTTCAATGACGGCACAAAGGGCGTCAAGAAGGAAACCGTTTCTACAGAAGAAGAACTCCGTCGCGCACTCTATGAGGCAGCTCTTGACGGTAGCCTGACAAGAATCAAACTCACAGGCGATATTAAGCTTGAGATGCTGTATGCGGCTGAAAACTTCGGCACAGAAAAACTCGATGACAATGCAATCGGCGACACATTCAACCGCTACAAATTCGGCGTACATCCTACGGCAGAGGATCCTGATCACTGGAATCCGCTGGTGATAAATCAGACTCAGGAAGAACGCGTGGTTTACGGTGCTTACTATCATGTGAGCGCAACTGACGAGCGCATCGCACGCCTTGTAATCAAGGCAGGTCAGAATGTTGTGATTGACCTTAACGGTTACACAATAGAGAAAAACGCTCGCGCAACCCATGGCGACTGGAGCAATACCTGCACAGATATCATCGGCAACTACGGTACTCTTGAAATCAAGGATTCCGCAGAAACCAAAGGCACTATCAAGGGTAATGGCTACATTTCATGCAATGGAGCAGTTCTTCATAACTATGAAGGCGGCGTAATGACTGTCGGTGCTGTCAATGTTGACGGTAATGCGGCAGGCATGACAGCAGGAAAAGGTCAGTATGTTATTGCTAACGATGGCGGCGAGACTATCATCAACGGCACTAATGTATATGATACGGCAACTTCCGCTTCACTCGTTGTTAATACAGCAGGTGAAATAACAATCACAGGAAATGCAACTCTCAATCATCCCGCAACAAAGACAATCAATGTCAAGGGCGGCGATGTCATAATCGAGAGCGCAACAATCATTTCCGACAAGTATTCTATCTATGCAGCAGAAGGCAAGACTACCATAACCGGAAAAGTTACTGTAAACGGAACCGGCAAGATGGCAGTCAAGGGCGGCGAAATTGTTAAGACTGCTACTGCAACAATCGGTGGCGTGCCCGAAGGCTATGCATGGTTTGACAATGCTTACGGCACACAGTCGCTCAGCAAGGCTTATGCAAAGATAGGCGAAACCTATTACAAGAGCCTCGCAGACGCGCTCGCTGCGGCAAACGCTGACGACACAGTTACACTGCTCGATGATGTAACAGCTGATGTTGTTATCAATAAGAACATCACGCTCGACCTCGGCGGCAAGACACTGACAAATACAGGCGCAGGCAAGGCTACAATTTCTGTGACCGGCGGCACTGTTACGGTTAAAAATGGTACTGTAATTGGCGGAACAAGCTACTATAACATCGAAGTAACAAAGGGTAGCAATGCAAACCTGACTCTCGAAGATATTACTGCTACAGCCGGCAATACAGGTTCTTCCATGATTGACAACTGGGGCACAATGACTATCAAGAGCGGTACATACACAGGCGGACTGAATGTTGTTAAGAGTGAAGAAGGCTCTACGCTCACAATTAACGGCGGTAAGTTTACGCTGGAATATGCAACGAGTGGCTATACTGGCGTTATTTTTGCCTATGGTACGACAACCATCACCGGCGGTGAGTTCATTCAGAACTTAACAACGACGGGCAGATGGAATCACCCGCAGGTTATTCTGGCAGGCGTTGTTGAAGGCTATACTTCCAGCGTCATTGTCACCGGCGGCAAATTTACCAACAAGATGTCGGGTGAATCTATCTTCCGCGGCGTTGGCAAGGCAACTTCGGACAACTTCGAGGTTTCCGGTGGTACATTCAATAAGAGTATTTCCGATGGCTTCTGTGCAGACGGCTTCATTCCTACAAAGAATGCCGACGGCACATACGGCGTGAAGGAAGGCAAGTATGTAGCTAAGGTTGGTAGCAAAAAGTACGAAACACTGGCTGATGCTATCAGACTGGCGGCTAAAGGCAAGACAATTACATTGCTTGCTGATGTAACAGAAGATGTTGTTATTACTGCAAATAAGAGCATCACGCTCGACCTCAATGGAAAGACACTCAATGGCGGTACAGGCAATACAAAAGCAACAATCACAAATTACGGTACTATTACTATCACAGATTCCAGTGCTGAAAAGACCGGTACTATCAAGCGTGATGACAATGGCACCGAAGGTGAAACTTCTTATTATGTAATACGCAACTTAGGTACAATGACAATAGAGCAGGCTAATATAATCAATAATTCCGGTTATAAAAAGACAAATCCTTCCGGTTCAATGGTTGGTTCATCTTTGATTTGCAATGGTGACGATGATGCTTATTCTGCTGTACTTAACATCAAGGGAGGCACAATTAGGCAGGATAACTTCATTGCAATCAAAAACGGCAGCAGTGCTACACTTAATGTAACAGGTGGTAAAATCACAAGCAAGCATTCGGCAGTCCAGAACTGGTGCAATGCTAACATTACCGGCGGTGAGCTGAACGGCCAACTGTGGACGGATTCTTGGGATTCTAACTCAACGGGTAACACTGTAATGGGTGGAGATGCTAAGTTTACAGGCGAAATCGTGATTGACATCACTGGAAGTATCGTACCTAAGTTTAAAATAACAGGTGGTACACTTGATGTTACCAACTGGGGAATTACTACAGCAGCTGCAAATGCAGGTGCAAAGCCCGCAGTTTCCGGCGGTACATTCTCATCTGCAGTTCCCGAAGAGTACTGTGCAGAAGGCTTCATTCCCACACAGAATGCCGATGGCACATACGGCGTGAAGGAAGCCACGAAGGGTTCCGAGAAAAATCCGTATACTCTCAAAGAGCTCGGTGCAATGACTCGTGCTGAGTATATCGCGGCACAGGAAGCTCTCGGCGGCACAATGTATGTTGAAATTGGCGATTACAGCTACGACAAGGACGGCGTACTTGGCAACGGTGTCAGAAACGACACACCCGGTCAGATGCCCGATCACTCCAAGCTCAATTCTTACGGCGAGAACGGTTACATCGGCGCAAATAATGATGGTGCAAACGGCAAGAATATTATCTTTGTCGGCGGCTCTATCACAAGCGGTGTAACAGGATATACAAGCATAGACAATATAGGCACAAGCCTCTTGCTTGCAGTTCCCGCTTACACAAATGTTACATTTGAAGGCGTTACATTCGAAAATGTCATGAGCTTCAATTACCAGCTTTACACTTCTCCTTGGAGCCAGCTTGGTGAACTGAAGTTCAGCGGATGCACATTCAACGGTCTTATCGTTGGTGCAATTGCGGCTCAGACACTGACATTTAATGGATGCGAATTCAAAAATTATACCAACACAACTGAGGCAAACAACTCTAACCCCACTTGGATCAGACCTGCTTACGGCAACTGGTCTAAGGGTGATAACGATGGTCAGGGTAGCGACTTCAAGTCTCTCACAACTATCAACTTCACAAACAATACAGTTACAAGCACTCGTCCTGTTAAGTTTGAGCGCATTGCTCAGTGGGAAATGGATACCAAGGTATCTGTAAAGAATAACGAGGTTACTATTTCCGCTCAGAAAGGCGATACTTCTACTAAGAGTGTCGGATTCTACTTCGGTGCAAATGCTAAGTTTGACCTCACTCTTGATGGCAACAAGAAGCTTGGCGCTACATCGGCACTTTACACGGCGGTTTACAAAGCTCCGAACGGCACTGACTATGCAGGTCTGCCCGCAGGCTCGACTGTTAAGGATTCTAAAGGTGCAGATGTAGAAGCTGCAGGCGTTATTTGGAAGTCAACAGATGCGCTTACTCTCAAGACAACCACAGAGGCTGTTGAGCTTGTCAACAGCAAGGGCATTTCAGTTAAGTTCGCGACACTCGAGGAAGCATTTGCTGCTGCTAAGAACGGTGATACAATCACATTGCTTGAGGATTGCAAGTCCGACAGAATCAATCTTGAGGACAAGAGCGTAACTGTTGTTCTCAACGGCAAGACTCTGACTTCCACAGCGGCATACGGAGTAATGTTCTGTGCTAAAAACGGCAATAAGATTACTATCGACGGTACTGTTGAAGGCTCCAAGCTCGTTGGTACACTGATGATTACATCGGGTACTGACGGTCATATCGAAGTCAATGGCGGTACATATGAGAGCAACCAGTATTGCCCGATTTATGTAAACGGTTCAGTAAGCAGTGAAAACTCTACTGTAACTGTAAAGAATGCAATAATCCAAGCTATAAATAGCAATTCCGATCAGGATAGCGGTTGCGCTGTATACCTCGCAGGCTACAGCACAAGCGTATTCGAAAACTGCACAATCACAGCTCCTATTACAGGTATCGAAATCCGCGCAGGCAAACTTACACTCAACAACTGTGATGTTACAGGCGGCAACGGAGAAGTTACGAAAGATGCAAACGGCAACGGTACAACTGTTACTAATGCGGCACTTGCAATTTCTCAGCACACCACAAAGAAGCCGATTGATGTAACTATTAACGGCGGTACATTCAACGGTACAGCTGCTGTATATCAGACAGATGTTCAGGGCACAGGTTCCGCTGATGTTAAGATAGCTGTCAATGACGGTACATTCAATGGTACAATCTCCGGTGAAACCGATGGCACAATCACTATCAGTGGCGGTAAGTTCAAGGTTAAGGTTGATGACAAGTATTTTGATGGTGATCATGCATGCTCAACTGATAAGACCGACGGTTACTACACTGTAGCAGGTCATCCGATTACCAAAGTAGGTTTGACTCTCGGCGAAGATATCTCTATCAGAATAGGTGTCGATGCTAAGTATAAAGATGGTATGATTAAGGTTACATATGAGACTTATGACTCTACCACAAATGGCATGGTTACTGAAGAAATCATTCTTGACAGGTATGAACTTGCAGGTACAAACAAGTATCAGTTTAGAATCAGCAATATCACTCCTCAGATGGCAGATGTAGTATTTACTCTTCAGTATCTGGATAGTGAGGGCAATGAGATTGGTTCCGCAAAGCAGATAAGCATCGTTGAATACTGCAGAAAGTTTGCAGAAACCAGCAACTTCGAAGCTTATAGGGCTAAGATCGGTCAGCTTCTTAACTATTGTGCAACAGCTATGGACTTCCGTGCAGTATCACATGCTGATTATCTGTATAACGGTCTCAGTTGGGCAGAAAGAGCTACCGCGCTCAGAGCTAAAATATCCGAATACGGCTATACTGTTGCTGATATTGACTTCAAGACAGTAGGAAAGTATATCAACAGAACTAGTGAAACGATAATCACAGGTTTTGGAATTGAATTTGCAGAATCTGTTAAGCTTTACTACTTTATAGCTCTTGATGACTATAAAGATGGTTACACTTATGTTGCCGATGGACTCATGACGCCTGTACCCGTTTACGAAGACGGTCAGCTTATAGGCTACAGAGTTTATCTCACGGTTGCTATGGACGGATATCATACCATGAGAACGCTTTATGTGTATGACGCTAATGGTAATGAAGTTCAGAGAATCGGAATGGCACCTGACTACGCTCTCAAATATCTATATAACAGTGATAAGCAGACAAATGAGTTCAAGCAGCTTTGCAAGGCAGCTTATCAATACTTTATAGCATTTGCAGAGTAATCAGTGCGACGAAAGGAGTAATGGCTATGAAAGAACTTTTTGAGTCAGCTGAGCTTGAAGTTATGATTTTGTCGAATGATGACATTATCACAGGTTCTCCCAATAGTCCGATTGACGGCGATAATGAAAATCTGCCTGGAGGCGGCGACGGCGAGGACTGGTAAGCTGGCTTGACACTGAAAAAACCAAAGGCACCCATTTGGGTGCCTTTGGTTTTTCCGTTCAACTCTGAAAAATCATAGAAACTTAAAAAATTGAAATTATATTGACAAAATTACCGCCTGAATGTAAAATATTAGCAGTAAATATTCGGCAGGAGGCTACAGCACCGGATTGATAGCTTCACAGAAAGCGCTATCGAAAAGGGAAGGGTCTTTTATACATAATATCACGTTTATATAATGAAAGAAAATCACACGCAAGCCGTACCGCATCGGTCGGCAATCCGGAGGGATCTATGACAAGAGAAGCATTTCTTGAATATTGCGGTTCGGTGCTCGGCACAGAGCCTGATTATCCGTTTGAAGACAATTTTGAAACGGCGGTATTGCGTCATATGGGCAATCGCAAATGGTTTGCTCTTGTGATGAAGGTGCCAAAGCGAAAATTCGGCTTTGACAGCGACGAAATAATCGATATAGTAAATCTGAAGTTGCCTGTAGAAATGTTCGGTTCATTTGGCAAGGAGGACGGCGTTTATCCTGCATACCACATGAATAAGTTGCATTGGATTTCGGTTATGCTTTCCGCCGCCGCAGACAGCACGGTTGAATTTCTTGTCAATGTAAGCTACGAGGTGACGAAAACCAGCCCGCGCAAATGCAAAAAAGAAGATGTATAATGCGCACAAAAACGGCAGGCGTGTTTGCCTGCCGTTTTTATAATGCTTAGTGCCCGATAAATAAAACGGTAGCTAATGTTTCGGGCAAAAGCTCGATATACCACCACTTGCCCTTGAAAAAGAATTGTACCTACTCCTTTGCCGAGTTCGGATTTACCAACATGAGTGCTGTGGTTTATTGCTTGTACTTATGTGGAAGCATTACTTATTCTCTTGAAAATACATACCAATACGTCCTACCGCCGCCAAACGAATAATCGCCGCATTTCCATTCTTTGAAAAGATATTCTTTGCCGTTAATCGTTTTTATTTCGTATGCAGACGCGGTCTTTTCACGCCTGTTCAGAACAAATCCTTTCGTCCATACGGAGGTGACACTGCTTGTTCCGTTTTGTGTTGCCGATACAAACGCTCCGTTTTCTTTGAACTCTACCGAGAGCGCAAACAAATCTTCCTCTTTCAAGTTCTGCTTGTCGGGGTCGAAGCTTTCTTTGTGAATAACAAAATCCCGCACTTTCCATTTGCCGAGAACAGCAGTGTCATTTACAAACGGATAGTCGATATTGTCACATTTTCTGAACTCTTCTTGCGAAGCATAGTGTCTGTCGTCTGCCTTTTCATATACCCATATTTCGGGAACGCCGAATCCGATACCGCTGTCGCCACAATCGGTCATCTCAAGGAAAAGAAGCTTGTGTCCGTCGATGTTTTCGATTGTATAATGATTTGCATACTGTGTATCCGGCTTCGGTCCGCCTGTAAACATCGTCCCTTTTGTCCAACCGTCTACTGCCCAGTAACCTTTTCCGCCGTCGATAAAATACAGCTCGTGGAGCCAAGTCGAGTGACTGCATTTCGGCTTTCCGTAGATAAACTGCTCGCGCGTCGGCACAATGTCAACAACTTTCCACTTTCCGCATACTTCGGGGTCGTCCGTAAAGGGCGCATTTGATTTTTTGTCGGAATACAAAGGCTCTTTTGCTTTCCCGCTTACGGAAACTTTGAGCTCAACTGTTCCGTCATCGTGATAAATTTCATAATAAGCACCGCAAACCTTATAATCCGAGCTTTCAAGATGTCTGATAATAGCTTTGTATGCTTCGTCAAGCTCATTTTCCTTACAGCAGAGGGAAGCGACATTATTTCCGAAAGTAAGTGTCTTTTCGCTGCATGCGCTGTTCTTTGGCAGGCTGCCTGTGATTTCCGCGCATGCGGCAAGGTCAAAATCGGATTCTTTATATTCCGTTTCATAATTGATTATGATTTTTCGCCTGCCTATGATGGCTTTCGGCAATTTTTCCGCAATGTCGGCGGCTTCGCGCAGAGCATCCGCTTTTGAACCGTAAAATCTGCGCACAAAGGCAATACGGATTTCATCCGTTTCTTTGATAATAACATTAAACATATTTGACTCTCCTTTTGTAAGACTGTTTTTTATGGATTCGATTCTTTTCAGCTGTTTTTCGGTATTTTCGATGAGTAAATTCAATTCCGTAAGCTTTGCATTCAGTATCTCGGTGATTTTATCGCGGTTATCGACCGAAAGCTGTACTTTTATCTCATCGAGAGAAAAGCCGAGTTCCTTTAAGGCAATTATACGGTAGCAATCCACCAATTTTGAAGCGGAATAATACCGATATCCTGTGAATTTATCAATCTTATCCGGAATAAGAAGCCCTTGCGCATCATAATAGCGCAGAGCTTTTACAGATATATTGCACAGTTTTGATAATTCGCCTATCCTATACATAATCTTTTCCTTTCTTTCGGATTTTGCAATCGCAAAAACAGCGCTGTTTCTTTCTTGCAAGTCAAGTGTATCATTACAGTTAGGAGGAGAGTCAAGAGGTTTTTGAAAAATTTTTGAAATTATTTTAAATCAGCCGAAGGCAGGGAAGAGCGAGTCAATTTTTGCCGGGCTTGCTCTGCGAAAATTATATCATATTTTTTGAAATTTGTCCATTATAAACCCGTCGAGAGCGATTTTGAGACTACCTAACAAAAAATAAGGGCTGACCATGGCAGTCAGCCCCTGAAAATGTGCGATTTTATTCAGTCTTGCTTGAAATACGGTTCCGTTCTTCCTCCGCTATAATATGCAAAGATTTCAGGTTTATTGATGATTTCTCTTGCAAAAATCAGCAAGGCTACGAATGACGGTGTAGGCCAGAATTGGTATACTGTTTGCGCTCCGTCGTCCATTTCAATCTGTGAAGTGGAAACAAGATGATATTTTTTGAGCGTTTTCAGTATTTCATCTGCCTTTTGAGCATCTATGCCGAGATTTTTGACAAGCAGCATCGGCGTGAATGATTTTTTCGCATCACGCTGATTCAGAAAAACGCATGCATCGAAAAAAGCTTTATCTGCCATATCCTTAAAAAAGGTGTGGTAATCTACACCATTGAAATAAGCGTCGTTTGTGCTGTGAGGATTCGGAACAATCAAAAAGTATTGACTACAATTGGCGATTCCCATGCGGGTAAAGCCCTCGTCGCGCATAACTGATGAATAGTGTTGAGCGCTACAATCGATTTCTTTTTCATAATCCTCAATACTGCCTTTATCGGTATATTTCGGATACGGCATAAGCGCGCGTTCTATATCATAGCAAAGATTGAAAGCGGCTTTTATCTTTTGCTCATCGGGAGTCTCAATTATCTTTTTCATCAGGGTCGATTGAAGATTGCTATCGGAAGTGTTTCTGGAAAAAAGACTGTCAATGGAAACGGCAAAGAAATCCGCGATTTTCGGAAGCAACTCGATATCGGGCACTCCGCCGTTTTCCCATTTTGATACAGCCTGCGTGCTGACACCGACATATTTTGCAAGTTCCTCCTGCTTTACGCCTTTTTCCTTGCGCAATGACGCGATTTGTTTTCCTATCGTTTCAATACCCATAAAAATTTCTCCTTTGATAATATTTTTTGAAAGCCGCTTTCGTTGCCTTAATTATAACACAAATCGCGGTTGATTTCAATGGAGACGGAATTTACAAAAATCAATCCGCAGTTGACTTTCGCCTGACCAAGGGCGGGGCAATTGCACAGCTTGACAGTTAAAATTCATATTCAATCATAGCGCGCCTGCGACAAAACAGTCGAAATTTATTGCTTTTATCCGGATTTTTCTTTATAATATATAATTACAGTCGAAAAAATTATTATCGCAACCCAACCTTTTCGCGCATTTTGCGCACTTATAGGCGAACCCCCACAAAATAAAGAAAGGACGCTTTATGAATAACCATTTTGACAAAACGGACGAAGTGCTTGTCGAGCTTACGCTTCTCGGAGACGGAACTGCATATGAAGAGCTTGTTACCCGTCATCAGCGCGCGGTGATGGGAACGGCTTACAAGGTGACGAAAAACAGATTTTCCGCGGAGGACGCTTCGCAGGATGCGTTTGTTTCCGCATGGATGAATCTCTGTGAGCTTCGCGACGCTTCAAAATTCGGCGCATGGGTCTGCTCGTTTGCGAAAAACTGCGCAAGAACGCTTGAAAGGCATTATCGCGCGGCGATACCCGATATCAGCCTCGACACGCTCGAGGGCTTTGAGATCGCGGAAGAGGATGAACCTTTTGCCGAAGATGACCTTGAAAATGTCCGTCGTTCGGTCGATTTGCTCAGCGAAAAGATAAGAGAAACCGTCCGCCTGCATTATTTCGAGGGAAAATCCGTCGCGGAAATAGCGGAGATATTGTCCGTTCCCGCGGGAACTGTCAAGTGGCGCCTTTCGGAGGGGAGAAAACAACTGAGAAAGGGTTACGGAATTATGGAGAAAACATACGACGAAAACGAAAGCCTCGTTGCCCGCGTCATGCGTCAGGTCGAGGCGCTCAAGCTTTGGCAGCTCAAAAACGACAAGACCGGTTTTGAAGAAGAATATCGCGCCGTTCTTGCAAATGTCGAGGCGCTTGAAGATTCAAAGGAAAAAAGTTCTATGCTCGCCGATACTCTTCTGCGCGGCTATTGGTGGCTTCCGGGCGAAAAGAATAAAGAGGTTTTTGAGAGAATCAAAAAATCCGCCGAGGACGGTCATAACGATGACGTCATGATGACGGTCGCATACATGGAACATGAAAAATATTCCGGCGAGGAAAGAATCAGATTCATGCGTGAAACGCAGATACCTTATTACCGCGAGGGCGGCTATCCGAAAACGCTGGCTTATATATGGTTCTGGCTCGGATATGAATACCGCAAAAAGGGAGAATACGAGGAAGCTATACGTTGCTATGAGCAGGTGATGAATATCCTCACGCCGTCGGATGTATATTATGCAAATGCAAAATCTGCCATCGAGGGAGAAAAGCGCTCTATCGCAGCCGAAAAAAATCATGATGTCATTCGTTATAATGCAGGCGTTACCGGAGAGGTTTACAGAAAGATTAACGGCAAGTTATACTTCTGGGAGCAGCCAGGATACGGCGCTTCTACAGACGGCGCAAACGGCAGCCTTTTCTGGAATATGTCCCTCTGCGACGGTTTGATGCTTGATGAGAGCATGAAGACAGGCGACACGGTTACGTCGTCGGACGAAAAAATTACGCTCACATATCTGAAAAACGACGGCGCATGCGATACGCCCGCAGGGCATTTTGAAAACTGCTCCGTATATATTATCGATGGCGAACGCTATGGACTTACTCATTGCGAAACTTGGCTTTGCGACGGAATCGGCATCGTCCGCCAGATCGTAACAAGGCATGATGACTCATACGAATGGGTGCTTTCGTCATATAAGACAAGCGACAAAGGCGGACTTCTCCCCTTTGAAACGGGCAATCGCTGGGAATATGCGCTTGCCGAGCGCGAAGCTACAGGAATAACGGAAAGAGAAAACATTTTTGAAGTTACCGCATGCGATGCCGGCTCCGTGACGCTTTCGAGCATGAACTTTATGGCTGTGACAGGCTATTACGACACATGGGAGGGCAAAACGGCAGAAGCGAGGTACTGCTACTGCAAAAATATAACATCCGACGACGAAATTCTTTGCGATGTGAGCGGCGCGATGAAGCGTGCCGAAGAACTTGCCGTAACAAAGCGTCAGAAGCTGCACACTGCCATAGCAAACAAGGTAATGCGCCGCATTTTTGAAACCGATCCCACCATAAATCCGGATTATACGGAAAAAGGCAGATGGAATTTCTTTGAATACGATGCGATAAAAAAATCCGACGGCAAAATCAGCTGTGACGACCTCCGCAAATACAGCTTTGAATGGAAAGATATGTCGGATTGCGGCAGGAAATGCGTCGGCTACAAGGTGCTTTACAGCTTCTTCTTTTCAATTTTGCAGGATGCGGCAGGCTGTCTGTGGTCGGATAAATGGCAGGACGGCTATCATTTCGACGAAAGAAAATCGGGCAAATATGTCACAAAGAATTTCAATGTCAAGGGCGGCGAAACAGTCGTTACGCCTGCGGGCACATTTGAAAACTGCCTGCGTGTCAGCTTCGATTTTCAGGCGTGGGGATATTTCTCCGGCAGAAGCGAATATCTCTTTGCGGACGGTGTCGGCATTGTGCGCTTTGAGCATCCTTACGGAGAAGACAAATGCGCCGTATGGCAGCTTACGGAATATAAAGGCACAGGCAAGGGATTTTTTCCCACCGACGACGGACTTTTCCGCAGATATGAAGCAGACGCCCTTTCGGACGGCTGGCACGGCTCTGTCGAATACACATTCGACGAAGACGAAACCGGCACGGTTATGTTCAAAAACGCTCTCGGCAATCAGGACAGAGCGGACTATGAGAAAATGAAGAAAAAATAAAAAGGCGGAATTAAACCACAGGTTGATTTTTTCCTAATACAGCGTTGTTGACCCACCTCCATTCTTATGATATAATTTAATCAGTGAAGCGCATCACAATTAATTTTGGAGGTTCCTTATGACTAACATCAATATTGGCAATAAGATACGGCAACTCAGAAAAAAGAAAGGCATTACTCAAGAATCGCTTGCTTCTGTACTTTCCGTTTCCCCGCAAGCAGTAAGCAAATGGGAGAGCGGTCTAACATATCCCGATGTGGAAATAATACCGATTATCGCAGGATATTTTGAGGTTTCTATGGATATTCTGTTTGGTTACGATGTTCGTGAGATGAAAGCAAAGATCCAAAAGATTATTGATGATGCCATGAAATATTTCTTTGATGATACTGCAAAATATATTAAAATTATAAAAGATGCTTTACAAGATTATCCCGAAAATGAAGATTTACTTGCAGCTCTTTTGGATGGATATGAATACACTTTGCGTGACAAAGGGGATACCTCTCATTTAGATGAAATGATAGAGCTATCGCAGAAAATCATTACAGAAAGCACCGATTTTATTAAAGTGTGCAATGTAAAAGACAGTCAAGCTGCAGCATATCTCAAAAAAGGTGAATACCAAGAAGCGAAAAAAGTATTAAAAACACTTCCTCGTGAGTATAATCTTCGGGACGAAGCATTTGCATTCAGACTATCCGGAAAAGACAAACTGAATGGAGCATGCTTTTCAAGGTGCCATCATCTGCAGGGCTTATATATAGCTTGTATGGAAGAAGGCGATGCATGGTTTTTCATGAATCAGCATTCTGATGTTAAGCTCCGTAATTATACTCCCGGTGATTATATACCGGAAGCGCTGAAGTGCTATAAAAAGGGGCTTCGCGTTCTCACAACATTTCTTTTGACAGATTGCCATGATAATCCCGCAGATCAATACCTTTGGGACGGTATGCAGACTTTTCATTGGGCTTTCCATCAATGTATTGCTGCTTGTTATAAAAAACTTGGTAATATTGAAGAGTGTGACAAGTCCGTTTCCGAAGCATATAGACTCATATCAGTGGCATGGAAAGATTTTGAAGAAAATAAAGCACGCTACATGGAGCCATTCTATAAATATCTCGAAGACTATGGTCTTGCCGAGTATATCAGATAGAATAACTATACCGATCATAAGCAGAAAATCAGCCGAAAGTGGGGTTAAACATCACTTTCGGCTGATTTTATTACTTCGTAAACCCAAAATATTCGGCAACCTCAAATGCGGTAGTATCTATGCTTGTATGATTGTTCCAAATAATATTTTTGATGCCAAGCTCGGTGACCCAATCGGGGATATTCGATTCGGCAGGAGTAACACATTCATAAGCATGCTCTATAACTCGTTGCTTTTCTTCATCGTTCAGATCTGTCCGCCCGGCAACAGTATCGCGTATATTTTCATGATCGGGACGGTTAAACCAATCAAAAGAAGTACTCTGATTACAAAGATGAACCGCATTTGTCGCAACCGGAGCAATGGCAGAATAATCAATATCTCCCTCACAAATGATAACATTATGCAGAGAAGAAAGCTGAATGAGCTCGGCGACCATCATCGGAGTCATTTCAGCCACGAAATGCACCTCACGCTCTGCAATTACCTCTTTGGGCAACTCCCAAAAGCTTTTGACACCGTATTCTTTTTCAAAGTTACGGCACATATAGGGCTGGTCAACAGGATTGGCTAATTTAATTTGACGGTTTCGGCTTTCATCGGTACTGTAAACATAGAAGCCGTATTTTTTACTTAAACTATTTGCTATGGTTGTTTTTCCGCTACCCCAGATGAAGTATACATTTTTTAATTTGTTTTTAATAATGCTGTCTGCAATATTCATTAATTACCTCGCAGTTTCTCCAAAACGTGCTCAATTCGCTTGAATAATAAAATACTCAAATAAAACGAAATAATCCGAAGGCTTCTCATATTCGTAAAATGTCCGGATTGTTTTCTTGCGCTTGAGATGACAGGAGTCGAACCTGCCTGAACTTGCTCCCAAACGCTAAAATCCTGATTTTTTACGTGATTTTACGGGCTTTTCGGGGCTTTTGCGTCCGGATTGACTGCTTTCGTGTGCTCTTCGCGGCATTGAATCCGGGTAGTCCGAAGCCGTAAGTGGTCAAAGGTGTGGTCAGCAACGAATCCCGCATAGATTTCCGTCATATCGTGAAGCCCGCAGGTGACTGCGCAAACTGCTTTTTCTGCCTTCAGTATAGCATAAAACCGCTTGAAAGTCAACTCATTTCACAACGCAAAGGCTGAGGTGCAGTAGGCAAAGAAAACGGATTCGGATTCCCGTCGGCACATCACGAAACGGCTATCGGGTCAAGCAGAAACTTCTCAATGCCGATATAAAGGATTCCGTTTTCGTCGCGCCACGGGATAATATTATCCTTTACGATCACGACCTTGGTAAATGAATCGGTAATCCGGCTGTAAGGGCGAACCTCCTGCAGCCGTTTTTCTTCTTCGCCAACCGTCAGTGCCGACTGAATGTAGAACTTTTTGTTTCCGTCGCTTGCAATGAAGTCAACCTCTAAATTGGTCTTTTTGCTCTTGCCATCGGCATCCTTGTAATTGTATTCGACAACGCCGACATCCACAGTGAATCCACGGACAATCAGCTCGTTGTAGATAATGTTCTCCATGATGTGGTTTTCCTCGGTCTGTCGGAAGTTGAGTCTTGCGTTGCGAAGTCCGATGTCGGAATAATAGTATTTTTGAGGCGAACCGATATATTTACGTCCCTTGATGTCGTAGCGCTTGGCGTGGCTGATCATAAAAGCATCCGCAAAATAATCAAGATAACGGGCAATGGTTTCGGGGCTGATTTTCACCTGATTGATACTTGCAAAAGTATCGGCGATTCTGCTCGGATTGGTCAGAGAGCCGACAGCGGAAGAAATGACATCAAGAAGATCGTCAAGAACATTTTTATCCTGAATATTGTGACGCTCCAAAATATCCTTCAGATAGATGTTTTCAAATAAATCGGTCAGATACTGCGCCTTGCTTCTGTGATCCTTCAGGCGGCTCACATAAGGCATACCACCGTAGGTGTAATATTCCTGCCAGGCGTCGTGCTTGTCGCCCTCGAACGAAGCGTAAAACTCCGCAAAAGTCAGCGGGTACACGCGAACCTCGTCACCCCTGCCGCGGAACTCGGTGAGAATATCGGAGGACAGCATTCTTGAATTTGAGCCGGTGACATACACATCGGCGTTTTTCTTTTTCATGAGTCCGAGCAGCACGTCAACAAATCCGACGGTATCGTCACTATCGTCAAGATAAGGATTTTTGATGGTTTTGACTTTTTGTATCTCGTCAAGAAAAATATAATACATTTTGTCCTTATCCACGAGAAGCGAGCGAATGTACTCGCCAAGCTCTATGGGGTTTCTGTATCGGATATTTTCGTCATCATCAAGCGCAAGCTCTATGATATGCTCATCGTCAACACCGATAGAATTCAGGTATTGATGATAAATTTCAAACAGCAAATAAGATTTGCCGCATCTCCTGATGCCGGTGATGACCTTGATCATCCCATTCTCTTTCTTGGATATCAGTTGATCCAAATATTGCTTTCTTTCGATCATGGCAAACCTCCTCATGCGTCGAAATTTCGTATTTACACCTTTTCAACGAATAGTATAGCATTTTTTCGTTCGTTTGTCAATATAGTATGCGGCAAAAATTCGTATTTATACCTTTTTATCAGATGTTGCACCCAAAGGACAGGCAAAATCGCCTGCCCTTTTTCTATCGGAACAATACCAAAAAATACGGCGGTATAGTTCCGAACATTGTTCCGCATATTGTTCCGATAGAACTGCAAAAACCCTTATTTTACGCCGCAGTAGGCAAAGAAAAAAGCACATTTACGCACAAAACGGCTCTTGCGCTCTTGACAAATCGCCTATCATAGTATATAATTAAATTTGATTACAAATGATAGGCGGTATAGCATGAAAGATTTGATCAAAGCAATCCGTACTGCGGCAAATATGAATCAGGAGCAGTTTGCGTCTTCCCTTGGCACAACGCCGCTTTCCATCAATCGTTGGGAAAACGGAAAAACACTCCCGAATCGTATGGCGCAGACGCAATTATATAATTTTTGCAAAGAACGTTCGATTGATGTCGCAAAACTCATTGTTGGCACCAAGGCATACGCCGATACAGATAACAAGCTGATCCTCTATCACGGATCAAAAAAAGGAATTACCGGTGATGTTGCACCAATCAGCCGCGAGGAATGTGATTTCGGTCGCGGTTTCTATATGGGAACCAGCACGCTTCAACCGCTGACGCTGATCTGTAATGAGGACAAACCCAAGTTCTGTGCAATCGAACTTGATTTGACAGGACTGAAAGTGCTGACTGTCGATGTCGGCATGGACTGGGCGATGCTGATTGCCTACCATCGCAAGGAGATGGAAAGTGCCAAAGGGACCGCTGTTTATGAGAAATATGCGCATATGGCTGACGGTTATGATGTGATTATCGGTTACATTGCAAACGACCGTATGTATACCGAGCTTTTCCGCTTTTTTAATAAAACGCTCACCGACGTGGCGTTGATACACTGCCTATCCGCACTTGATCTCGGCAAACAGTATGTTGCGATTTCCGAAAAAGCGTGCAGACAGATCAAAATACTGAAAGAAGAACCGCTTTCGCCGTTGGAACTTGCACTGCTCAAGGATATGAGCGCAGAAAGAAGAAAAGAAGGCGTGGCTCTGGCGGAAGAAATCGAAGTAAAGTACCGTCGGGAAGGCAAATTTTTCGACGAGATTCTGAGAGGCGAATGATATGTTGAATTCCTTACAAATGGCTCTGTGCGATACGCAGGGGCAACTGTTTGAGCTTGCAGCTGAACGGGGATACGCAAGTGAAGCCTTCGTCAAGGCGTATATGACTTCGGCTGTTGCTGCTGATATGGATAAAGAGTTTCATCATATTCAATGGGCAGGCAAAGCGTATATCCTTTCGCGTATGGGGGATGAGCTTGCCGATCAGCTTATCAAAGACGGCGAGATTTACGATAAAGAAGCGCTGTATTGGATGGGCTATATCTATCGCTACTGGCACTTCTATACCGGTGAGAACAGCCGCGAAATCTACAAGCAAGCCCCGGCAAAAACAATGAATGTGGTCTATCTTATGTACCACACCATGAGTCCCGAAATGGCAATTGACAGGCTGAAAGAGGCATATGAGAAAAACCAATAAAACTGACAGGAGATATATAGCCTTATGGAAAACAAAATTATTGATACTTTTTGGGACGAATCTCCCATTGATGTTACAGCTGAAGCGAATTTTATATGGAGCATTGCGAATAAATTGCGCGGTTCATATATGCCCGATAAATACGGCGACGTCGTAATTCCTATGACGATTCTGCGCCGTTTCGAGTGTGCGCTTGAAGCCACAAAGCAGGCGGTGTTAAAAGCCTATCAGTCAAACCCGAATTACCCGTCGAAAGCACTTTGCAAAATCGCGGGGTTTTCGTTCTATAACACGAGCGAGTACGACTTAAAAGAACTCTGCAACGATTCCAAGCATATTGCGGCGAACTTCAAAAATTATATCAGCGGTTTTTCGGCTAACGTAAAGGACATTTTTGCCGAACTTGAAATGGACAAGCATATCGACAAAATGGAAAAGGACGGCTGTCTGTATTCCGTTGTCGAAGCATTCTCTACCTTGGATCTGTCGATACAAACTTACGACAGTATCAGGATGGGCTACATTTTTGAAAACCTGATCGGCAGATTTTATCAGAACGTGGACGCCGGACAATTTTACACGGGCAGAGATATTATCAAATTGCTCGTAGAAATTTTGATGGCGGAAGGTTGCGATGATATTTTCGACAGCCACAAGGTTATTACCGTTCTCGACCAAGCCTGCGGAACGGGCGGTATGCTTTCCACGGCGTATACCTACATAAAACACTATAATCCTACGGCGGAAGTCAAACTGTTCGGGCAGGAATTTATGGGGCAGTCTTACGCGGTAGGGCTTGCCGAAATGCTCATTAAAAATCAGGACTCGGATAATTTCCGTCACGTCGATACGTTCAAAACCGACTGCTTTGCCGATACGAAAATGCGTTTCGTCATCGAAAACCCGCCGTTCGGCACGCCGTGGTCTGGCAAAGACGCAAAGGACGGACAGGAGCAAGCCGTGCGCGACGAATACGCCAAAGGTGAAACGGGCAGATGGGGACACGGACTTCCGAGCGGTGGCGACTCGCAAATGATTTTCTTGCAGTCCGCCGTGGACAAAATGGACGACTTTTGCGGCAGAGCGGCGATTATCGAAAACGGCTCGCCGCTGTTTAACGGTGATACCGCTTCGGGCGAAAGTCAGATTCGCCGTTGGCTTTTGGAAAGCGACCTTATTGAAGCGATTATCGCTTTGCCGACCGACTTGTTTTACAATACGGGCATTCAGACCTACGTTTGGATTCTCTCGAAAAACAAGCGCAAAGAACGCAAAGGCAAAATACAGCTCATCAACGCCGCCGAGATTTACCATAAACTGCGTAAAGCCGTCGGGCAACAAGAAGAATGAAATTACGAGAGAGGACAGAAAGAGAATTACGCACCTTTACGCCGATTTCGTGCCGAGCGACCTTTGCAAGATTTACGATAACACGGAGTTCCTTTACAAGGAATATGCCGTTATGCAACCGCTTCAACGCAGTTATGCTATCACGGAAGAGCGTATCGAGCAAATGCTGATGAAAGGCGCGCTGTCGGGCGTTTACGACGAAGCGAAGATTGCCGATTATGAAAGTCAGGGCGTTGCGCTTGCCGATAAAGATAAGAAAAAATACGAAGAAATGCTTGCAAGAAAGCCGATATACGAAGGCATTTTGCAAACGCTGAAAGAGCATATCTCGGACAAGGTGTATAAAGAACCGGAAAGTTTCATCAAGTATCTTTCGGAAATTTTGTCGTGCGATAAAAAACTGACAGAGCGTATTGCGGACGGACTTTCCGAGATGGACAAAACGGCGGAAATTCAGCGCGATAAAAAGGGCAATATTATTTACGACAAAGAAACGCGCGACACCGAAATCGTGAAATATACCGAGGATATAGAAACGTATATGGCGCGTGAAGTGTTGCCTTACGTTCCGGACGCGAAATGGTTTTGGGAAGAAAATCTCGGCGCGAAAAAGCCCGTGATTAAAATCGGCGCGGAAATACCGTTTACAAGATATTTCTATAAATATACGCAACCCGAAAAGAGCGAAGTTTTGGAAGAAAAATTCTTAACGCTTGAAAAGAGTGTAAGCGAAAGAATCAAGGCGTTATTCGCTGTGAAAGGAGAAGAATAATGGCTTTGCAAGATAAAATCGGAAGAGAGGAAATTGTAGATAAGATTTGCGGTTTGGTCGGCTCGTTGAAAAAGGACAAAAACTTTTGTTTGGCAATCAACGGCGCGTGGGGAAGCGGAAAATCTTTTGTTTTGGGATTGATTGAAGAGAAACTTTCCAAGAAGCAGGAGTATATCATTATTAAATACGACGCTTGGGAAAATACATTTTATTCCGATCCGCTTATTGCTATTCTGTCTTGTGTGATTGATGGGATAGAAGAGAAACTGTATTTGGTGGAAAGAACCGAAGAAAAGGTAAAGAAAGCCGCAAAAACAGGCGTTAATACGTTGGCTAAACTGTCTACGAAGATTGAAAAACTGAAAGCTGTTATTGAGGGAATAAAGACCATTATCAAGGATTTTCATAATCCCATCGACACGGCGGCTTTGGGCGATTTTAAGTCATATCAAAAGCTGTTAAAGGCAACAAAGGAGATATTGAACGAGATAACGCAAGCGGGAGAATATCGGAAAAAGCAAACCAAACTTGTCATTCTCGTTGACGAAATCGACCGTTGCCTGCCTGACGAACAACTCAAAATTTTAGAGCGACTTCATCATTTGTTTGACGTGAAGAACTGCGCCGTTATCGTAACGATGAATCAGATTTGCGTTGCCGAAACCGTCAAAACCATATACGGAATCGACGGATATGAATACCTGCGCAAATTCTTTAACTTCACGTTTCGGCTTGACACTTCGGCAAATGAGTATCTGAAAAACTTGTTAGAGGAATACATCAAGAGCTTTGAAAAAATCCAAGTCCCTGCAAGCGATATGGGGACTCCTGTAAAGTTGGCTTATCAATGCTTACTTTATGGTAGTGAAAAGGCGTTGGATAAGGCGGATAACAGAGAACTTACCCGTTACTTTGAATGTCTAATGAACGTATGCAATGATTTCGGTTGGCAGAATTTGAACCGGTACAATGTGTTCTTTGTGCTGTTGGCTTTATATATCCGCAAAATTATTTCGCCTACTTTCCTGAATGCGGACAAGATTGTAGCAAACCAAAACAGGATTTTCGAAACATACAAAAATCTTTCATCGGACGAAAAGCGGTATGTAATGCCGTACTACGATTATTTGGAGGAGTTTTTAGGTGTGGACAGAAGCAATCCGCCCGAAGAGTTCAGACGTCAATGGAGCGGAAGTCAGATTGCCGAATTTTCTTGGGCGTTTAATGAAACGGTTTATTTTTCGATGGGGCAACAGTTCCCCTACAACGAAATGCGTAGATTTAACGGTCAGCCTACGGTAAAACCGGAAGCCTGCAAAGAGTTGTGTAGACTTGTTATTTTATACGGCGGGGAGCAAGAAAAATGCGAGAGATGAAAGGCAGCGGAATATCTTGGGTAGGAGAGATACCCAAAGAGTGGAGTGTAAACCGCGCAAAATACTGTTTTGTTAATACGAAAGAAATTGCAGGGTGTATGTCAGATCGGTATGAACGTTTAGCGTTGACTATGAATGGCGTTATTAAAAGATCAAAGGATGATAGTAATGGATTACAACCTGAAAAATTTGAAACCTATCAGATTTTGCGCCCCGATGAGTTAGTGTTCAAACTTATTGATTTGCAAAATGTGTCTACAAGCCGTGTCGGTTTATCTCCGTATTTAGGACTTGTTTCACCCGCATATATTATTTTGAAAAGCAATAAGAGGGTATTACCCGCATTTGCAGAGAAATATTTTCTTATGCTATGGAAAAATCAAATATTCAATGCGTTAGGGGATGCAGGAGTCAGAAGTAATCTTAATTCAAAGGATTTGCTTGAACTGTCCATTCCTTTTCCGCCGCTTGCCGAGCAACAGAGAATTGCGGAGTTTTTGGATAGGGAGTGCGGAAAAATAGACGGATTGAAAGCGGATATTCAAGCGCAGATTGATACGCTTGAACAATATAAGCGTTCTGTAATTACCGAAGCCGTTATCCACGGTCTGAACCCGTCCGCCCCTATGAAAGACAGCGGTATTCCGTGGGTGGGACAATTTCCAACTCATTGGACAAAGAAAAAGGGGAAGTATATTCTTCGTTATATGTCTAAACCCGTAAAGCAAGATGACGGTGTTATAACCTGTTTCAGAGATGGAGAGGTTACGCTTCGCAGTAATCGCCGAGAAGATGGTTTTACGATGGCAGACAAAGAAATTGGGTATCAAGGTGTTGACGTCGGAGATTTGGTTGTCCACGGAATGGACGGTTTTGCCGGTGCTATTGGCATTTCGGATTCAAGAGGCAAAGCGTCACCTGTGCTAAACGTCTTAAATACAAAGCAAAATAAAAAATACATAATGTATTATTTGAGAAGTATGGCGTATGGAGAAGTTTTTACGGCTTTATCGACGGGAATCAGAGTACGTTCTTGCGATTTGAGGTGGAACAAACTTGCCGAATTGTTATATCCGTTGCCGCCGATAGATGAGCAAAATAATATTGTAAATTATATTGATGAGCAAATTGCTCGAACAAACGAGATTATTGCGGATAAAAAATTGCAAATCGAAACGCTTGACGGCTACAAAAAATCGCTCATTTACGAATACGTTACGGGCAAAAAGGAGGTCGTATGAACAACATACTTTCCGAAAAAGAATATCAGCGGTTTATCATAGATAAACTCGTTTCCGAAAACGGTTACATAGAGCGGAAAAACGTGAAGTTCGACCGTAAGTTTGCTATCGATCGCGAAATGCTGTTTAAGTTCTTTGACGACACTCAGCCCGAAGCAATGGCGCAGATTCGCAAGGTGTATAAAGACGTTACCGAAGATACGGTGGTGAACTTTATCAACACCGAAATTACGAAAGCAAAAAGCAGTCTGTTATCTGTCTTAAAACACGGCGTGGAAATCGCGGGGTATAAGTTAGACCTTATGTATACCAAGCCCGCAACAACTTTCAATAAAGACTTGCTTATAAAATACAATAAAAACATCTTTTCCGTAATGGAAGAGGTGTGGGCGAGTGATACCGAGAGGATCGACCTTGTGGTTTTCCTGAACGGCTTTGCGATTATGTCGTTTGAACTCAAATGTAATTTTGCGGGGCAGAGCTATCAAGACGCGATTTTGCAATACCGCACGCAAAGAAACCCGAAAACGCGGTTGTTCTATTTCAAGGCGGGGTGTATCGTCAATTTTGCAATGGACTTGCAGGAAGTGTATATGACAACGCGCCTTGCAAACGACGGCACGTTCTTTCTGCCGTTCAATATGGGGAGCGGCACGGGAATTGACGCAGGCAAGGGCAATCCCGTTTATCCCGACAAATATTCCGTCTATTATATGTGGGAAGATATACTCAAAAAAGATACGGTGTTAGACCTTATCTCGGAGTTTATCTTTATCGAGCGCAAGGAAGAAACAGACGAAGTAACGGGCAAAACCACGGTAAAAGAAAAGGTAATTTTTCCGCGCTATCATCAACTTGACGTTATCCGCAAAACGATAGCGGACGTGGAAGTCAACCGCACTTCGCAAAACTATCTGATACAGCACAGCGCGGGTTCGGGCAAGACGAATTCCATTGCGTGGCTTGCGCACAGGCTTTCTTCGCTTCACGATGAAGATAATAAAATAGTGTTTGATAATATCATTATTTGCACCGACCGCGTGGTGGTGGACAGGCAGTTGCAGGATGCGGTGCGCGGTATCGAACACAAGACGGGGCTTATTAAGGTGATGGACGACAAGTGTTCGTCGGCAGACCTTGCTCTCGCGCTTCAAAGCAATATCAAGATTATCGGCACGACGATACAGAAATTCCCGTACATCGTGGACACGGTAAAGAACTTGAAAAACAAGACCTTTGCCGTGATTATCGACGAAGCGCATTCTTCCACAGCCGGAAAAGATATGGCGGCAATCACAATGACGCTCGGCGCGGGCGAAGTAGATTTTGAAGAAGGCGTAGTAGATACGCAGGATATGATTGCGGACGAAATCCGTCGCAACGGCAAGCAAAAGAACGTTTCTATGTTTGCCTTTACCGCAACACCGAAAGCGACTACTCTCGACTTGTTCGGCAGATTGAACGCAAAAGGGCAGAAAGAAGCCTTCCACTTGTATTCGATGAAACAGGCGATAGAAGAAGGCTTTATTTTAGACGTGCTTGCCAACTTCACCGAATACAATACGTATTATCGGCTGAATAAAGAGATTTCGGAAGATCCGAAGTACAAGACGGCGGAAGCCAAAAAGCAAATCGCGCGGTTTGTGGAACTGCACGAAACGAATATCGCGCAAAGGGTGGAAGTGATTGTCGAACATTTCCGCACGACGGTTTTATCTGAACTCGGCGGAATGGCAAAGGCAATGGTGGTAACGGCTTCCCGCGCAAGTGCAGTCAAGTATCGTCAGGCGTTTGAAGATTACGTTACCAAGAAAGGCTACGCGGGCATTCACGCGCTTGTGGCGTTTTCGGGGAAAGTGAAAATGCCAGACGACGAAACGGAATACACGGAAACGCTTCTGAACGGCTTTTCGGAAGATAAACTGCCGAAGAAGTTTGATTCGGACGATTACAACGTTTTGCTTGTGGCGAACAAGTATCAGACGGGCTTCGACCAACCGAAACTTTGCGCAATGTACGTTTTGAAGAAGTTGCGCGGTGTGAACGCGGTGCAGACGTTGTCGCGCCTGAACCGTATCTGTCCGCCGTTTGAGAAAAAGACGTTTGTTCTCGATTTCGTGAATACATACGACGATATTGTCAAGGCGTTCGCACCGTATTATACCACGACTCTGCTTGCAAATTCGGTTACGCCGACGGCGGTATATGACTTGGAAGCGAAACTCGACGGATATATGATTTTAGATCCTTACGACGTGAATATGGCGGCAGAGATTATCTACAAAAAGATTATCGAAGCAAAGGATAAAAATCAGTTGCGTTTCTATCTGCAACGCGCAGAGAAGAAACTGAAAGAATACGAATTGATGAAACAAATCGAGATTATGGCGGTCGTGCGGCATTTTATCCGTTTCTATGAGTTCCTGATACAGGTATCGTGCTTCGAGGACGTGGAACTGCATAAAAAGTATCTGTTTTTGACTTATTTCGTGTCGTTCGTGAATATCTCTCAACCGGGCGGCGGTTTCGATTTGTCAGGTAAGATTAAAGCGGACAACTTTATTCAGAAGAAAGGCGAAGAGCATAAAACAACCAAAGTTACGCCCGATCCGATCGTAAAACTGCCGACGGCGGACGACTTTAATCTGAACGAGGACAAAGTAAAACGTCTTTCGGAGATTATCGACGAAATCAACAGTAAAACGGGCAAAACCTACGATAACGACGTCGTAATCAAGGCAATGCTTCAAATCAAAGACTTGATGATGAAGTCCGAAAAACTGCGCGAGAGTGCGAAAGCGAACACGGAAAGCGACTTTGCGTTTTCGTATTTCGACGGTATCGACGACGCGCTGATCGAGGGACTTTCGCAAAATCAGGACTTCTTCTCGTTGCTTCTTTCTAACGACGAAATGAAGAAAGAGGTTCTTGGTATCTTCGTCAGTGAGATTTACAAGAGTTTGAGAGGAGAAAAGTAGATTTGGAATATAAATTCCGTTTTCGTACAACAACTATTATGAAGCCGTTCAACGTAAACTTAAATGTCTAAAAAGCGCAATAAAAAACGCAACATAATTTTGCGACCGTCTGTTTCCGAAACTGATGTGTGGCAAATTGGAGGTGTAAAAGTGATTAATACAATACCAGATAGTTGGCAATATACCGATGACTTGGAAATGCTATTTTTATTTTATCAAAGTACAGATGAGCTATTGAGCGAGGTTACCCCTGATACTTATGCATTGCCTCTACATAATGCGCTGTCCTTAATTGATGAGATAGTTGAAACATATAGGCTGTTGAAACACCACAATAGCATTTGCGAATACTACAGCAAATATATTCCCCCTATCATTGATGAGTTGCTTCAAAAAATTGAGGATGATTATTTGCTCAAAAAAATATTTGGAAAACGTCTTGATAGCATTGTTACGGGATTCAATGAAGCCAAAAACGACCATAAATATTTGGAGAGATGGGTTGATGTATTCAATCAGTCCTGTGGTAGGAAAAAATATAGATTGCGCTACCAAGAAGAAATAGTCCGGTTAATTACTGACACAAAAGACAAAAGCAAACTCCTCCACTGTATTCAAAATTTCTATATTACACTTATAAACGTAGGATATTCTCGAGAATATCTATATACAAGTGCAAAGAAGTTTTTCAACAACCATTCGGTAAAGATAACCTCTAAAGACCAAATTAAAGAATTTCTAAAGCAATTTACTTCTATTCCCCGAAAGTATAATTTTTTGATATTGATGGATATGGAGAATATTGAATATCTCGATAATATTAGTGATAATATTACAATCAATCAAGATATTAAAAAAGTTGATATTATCAAAGAAAGAAAAGAACTTTGCGAGGATGATGCAGTATCGGAACTCTTTAAAGAATACGATAAAAAGAAATCAGGTTCTCGAGAGCATCAAAAAATTGAAATTGTTAGGGTTTCAGATGAGGAGTTAGATCCATATAAATCCGCAATAAAATTTAATGAATACATTGCATTTTTGCAAACTTTCAAAAGGTATTTTATCCATCACGGATATTCAAAACAAGTATTCATGTTTTTGTTGCAAAAAGAGGATGGTAAATACACAAGAATTGAAATTCCTAATAAAATCAAAAAAAGGCCGTTTATCAATCAAACATTAATTGATTCAAGAATTAAAAACATCCTAAATGGCAAATCTCTTGGAAGAATCGCGTTTATGTCTCTTGCTCAAGCATTGGAAATGCACGCAGATGCATTTGATTCAAAAAACACATCTACATTATTTAGATCTCTTTGGACAGCTCTTGAAACGTTATTTTCCAATCCCAGCTCCAACAGTACAAGAGATAATGTGATAAATAGCGTTCTTGCCATTATACAGAAAACCTATATATTAAAAATACTACGTGCATTATATGCACAAATGTCGAAAGCAATAGATGAATTTAATCTAAAGGAACTTAATATTAGTAATTTCGAATCATTTGTAAAATATTTTTCTGCCTACAAAGAAGATTCCGTCGAAATGAAAAAGATATATACTCAACTAAATACAAACCCACTTTTGCGTTCACGTATTTTTTCGACGAGAAAAAAACTTACAGATGGGAAATCTATTTTAAAACTGTTGGATGAACACAAATTACGAATAGAGTGGCAACTTGATCGTTTATATCGAATTAGAAATATTGCTACACATTTAGGGACAGAAATATCTGGTGCTGATATTGCAATCAACCATTTGCATAGTTATTTTGACTATATAGTCAATTATATGCTCTGCAAATCCGAAAACGAAGATTTTGTCCCTAGCATCTCCTCTTTGGTGTTTGAATCTAAAAATGACATTGCAATTCATAAAGAATTATTAAAATCCAAAGAAGCACTCTCAGATGAAAACTGTATGGATTATCTATTTGGTCCGGATAGAAATCTAATCAAGTACCAATTTGAATACTAATTATTTGATGGAGGTGCCCAAATAAGCTAGGAATATTCCGAAATATACTTGTTCAGAACAGCGCGGGAAAGGTTCTGAAAGACAAGCTTGGTTGGGTGATCATGTTTGCCTACAACACAAAGGCGTTGGACAAGAACCGCCGTCAAGACTCTTTGCGCTTATATCGCTGTCTGCTCTTGCCTTTGAACTCAGTGGCAAAAGTCCGGTAACTAAATCGCGCTATTTCAAATATAATGGTGAGTGGTTGAACGAAATCAGAAAAAGAAACAAACACTAATCTCTCGTAAAGAGGTAACTCTTTGATAATATGATTTCTTGTAAATGTAAACTTTGAGGTAGCAAAAGATATGCGCAAAAAGGCAATAAAATGGTTCAACAGTTTGATTCTCACAAGACATTCTTTTCCTCTTTCTACAATCTCATCTTATTTTTTTTACCGTGTGCAACATCATTACAGTACAAAAACGCTTTCCTGTTAATTGTTCGCACCTTATAGAGCGGATGGAAGTGATCTGGGTACATGATGCCAACTTCACTCTTTCGCTTTCACCCCTCAAAAAGCGCATCACTGTAGTCAAAGAAAAAGCATTTGCCGAGAGCGGGAGTTCATGAGTATAAAGTGAACCAAATCAAACTTCAAACACAGAATTGCATTTTTAGGGCTCAGATTTACAGTTTTCGTTTTCCGCCTTCCTTGCAAGTGGCTTGAAAAGCATCGAAAAGCCTTGAAAAACCAGCGTTTTGTGTCGTTTCGTGCAAAACCGTGATTTCGGATAAATGGTAGAGATGCTATCCGAGCGGAAAAATCGGCTCTTTCGTCAAAGCGACTTTTTGTCGCCTTGATTTCGGCGTTCACGCCCTCAGAATGAAGGCGTATAGCCCGGGATAATGCTGTTTTCAAAGCAAGGCCTCATTCTGAGGCCTTGACAGTCAATGTCCCCTTTGCCCGAAATTCAATTCGCAAGAGTATCTTGATCAAGTCGCAAAACATGGTAAAGTCAAAACATCAGAACAGAAGGAGGTGTTACAATGGCGACGAAAAAATATGAAAGCCTGCGCATTATGTCCCTTGAAGGCAGCGTAGTGTTCAAAAATGACGGATTTACCGCCACCAAAGACGGCAAGCCCGATCCCAAGGCGTTCAGAGGCGTTCTCGATGAGAGCCTTGACACCCTGAAGCTCGCAGATGTGTATGATCGGTACAAAAGCGAGCTTGCTTACCCTTATCTCGACGGCAAGAAGCGATTCTGCCGCGCCGTTGTGAGCCTTTCCTTCAACCGTGCGATCAAGTTGTATGAATCCTACGGCAACCGCTACGTTCTGAACGGTTACAGCGTCACCGACGCGGATATGCGGGATCACGTCTGCATCAGCACCGTAGGCGGCAAGCCGACGCTGATCGCCATAGACGTATCCTTCCGGGAGAACAGCGGGTATGCGCCTGTGGAAGAACCGGTTGCGGAAGGAATCCTCGGCAAGTATTTCAAATATGATGCCGATACGCGCTCGTATAAGCGAAGCGACAAGACCATCCCCACGGATATCAGTTGCCGGGAGATCCGTGAGCATCTTTATACCCACGGCTTCGATATTGACGGCATCCACTATGTTCGCTACAAGCGAAGCGCTGGTGCAAGCCGCGACGGTCGTTGCCTCTTTATTGCCGAACCGCTGTATGCGGATATGATGGCATGGAGCTCCTGCGACCTTTCTGCCGACACTGCCTCCGATCAGGCTTCCTGGCAGGCGTATATCGCGCTTACGCTCAGCAGCATCGAGAGCACGATCAGGCTTCCCAAGAAATCCATCCTTATTATTCGCGACAGAGTCAGCCGCTTTACCGAGAATGTGATATGCGTCAAGGAAACCGACACGCACGACCTTCGGGCAGAGGAAGAAGAGACCGAGATCGAAAACGTCATCTGGGACGGCGAGGCTCTGCTGGATGCCGAGATATTCAACGCGAACGGATACGGCACACGCGGCATGATGCTTCTGCGCAACCGCTTTTTCAAGTCCTGCGCATTCAACACCAACCTGCAGGATTGGTTCTTTGATAACGACATCACGCAGGTAAGCCGACTTGCGGGCTATACCACGGCGCGCGATATCAAGGACATCAAGTTGGTCATCACCGAGAGCAGTGTGAAGTACTTCAAATTCATGCCAAAGGATATGCCCTTCGAGCAGAAGTGCAAGCGCTTTCTTGACGCGCTCTACGAAGGCAATAACAACTCTGTCTTCGGTGTGGTCAAGGCTGACCACGATGCTCCGCTTATGGACGGTATGATGGCGTACACAAACTATCAGCTTCTCAATACCATCGGGCTCACCCGTGAGGGCGTCGGCAAACTCCTTGAGCCGTCCTTTGAGTATCTTCAGGATATGCTGAACCGTTCTCCCTTTCTGCGCTATCAGATCAATATGACCACAGACCACGCCACCATTGCGGAAAATGAAGTCCCCGACCTTGCCAAATACCGCCGTGATACCGTCCTCGACATGAGCTGTCGCACGCCGCTGTTTGAGCAGACCGAGTTCTACAAATCCTTCCGCAGCGACACCGTCAGGTATTTTAAGGAACGGCTGAGAAAAGGACGGATCGCGGTCAGCGGTAACTATCAGGTGCTGTTCGGTAACGCCTACGAATTTCTCTGGGCGCTCACCGATGAGAGCTACGAGCCGACCTTTTCCTTCTCATTGGATGACGGGCAGGTCTGCACCACGGGTTTTGCTCACGGGGAAATGGTGCTCTGCGCGCGCAGTCCTCATATCACCATGGGCAACCTCTACCTCGCGCAGAACGCACACTGCTATGACCTTCTGCGTTATTTTAATCTTACGCCCAATATCATTTGCGTGAATGCGATTGAAAGCAACATTCAGCAAAGGCTTAACGGATGCGATTACGACTCCGACTCCATGCTCGTCACGGATGACGAGTTGATCATCGCAGGCGTGACCGGTTGCTACGATATCCTTAAAGTTCCTGTCTGCAAAGCAGAGCCTGTCGGCAAGACCGACTACGAGAACACACCGAAAAGCCTTGCGGCGCTCGATCAGACCATCGCCAAAAATAAGATCGGGGAGATCGTCAATCTCTCGCAGTTTCTCAACTGCCTGCTGTGGGACGGGCTCTTCACCGAGGAGCAAGGCGAGCATCATCCGATGGATATTTATCACGACATCTGCATTCTCGCAGTGCTGTCGGGAATGGAGATCGACAAGGCAAAGCGCCTGTACTCCGTCGATTCCGGCAAGGTGCTGGCAAGGCTCCGCCACTACCGCAAGGATTACAAGAAAAATCACGGCGGTAATCTGCCTGCCTTTTACAAATATATCGTTGGCGATGAAAGCCCCGATGCGGGTGAGAACAACGCTCACCTTGAAGCGCCTATGGCTTTCGTTCACGATGCGGCGGATGCCTTTGCCGGCAGAGCAGCCTACACAAGGACACTTCCCGTGTCCGAGCTGTTTGAGCTTGATCCCACAGACGCAGGTCAGAACGATACGCACAAAAAGCAAAATATCATAAAAGCGGTCAAGGACGCACACACAAAGATCACGGCGATGCAGACGGCTATGAAAAATGCCTCGGATGACGAGAAGATGATTCTCTGCGAGGAGGCAAACGAGGCCTACCAAGCCTGCCTCAAAACGGTCTCGCGGAATGTTGCAAACGACCACATCCTATGCATGCTTATTGACGAGATCGACCATCCCGACAAATCGAAATATGATATCAAGTCGGCGCGGCATCTGCTTTTCGCAAGCCTGCTCTACGAGGACAGCCGAAGGCTCCTGTCAAAGCTCAAAACGGTTGAGGACTTCATTCCTTATGACTTGATCAGAGTCGAACCCGAACTCGTTCCCGAAGGCTACCGCACGGAATGGATTTACGGTTTCCCGCATGCGCATCTGCTGATCAAATAACAAAACAGTACACAAGAGTGTCGAGCAATCGGCACTCTTATTTTTTTCGGGGCTTGCCCCGAACCCCACTTGAAACTTTCTTGAAAGAAAGTTTCAAGACTTCAAAGAACTTTACTGAAAAGGAGGAATCAATGATTGAGCAAACATCACGGAACATTTTATTACCACAACGCCCGCGACATTCCCGGCGAATATTTTCCGATGCCGAAAAGCATCTTTCGTCTGGGGCTGACCGCAGGTGAAATTCTCGTGTACACCTATCTGATGTATTGCGAGGACAGAAAAACCTTTCAGTGCCATCCGAGCTACGCCACTATCGGTGAAGCGGTGAACATGAGCAACAACACGGTGGCAAAGCATGTGGAGGGGCTGGTGCGCAAGGGGCTGATCACCACCGAGCGCACGACCGTGAAAACGCGTGACGGGCGCACGCACAACGGGAGCCTGCTCTATACGCTCTGCCAGCTTGCACCGGTGGAGCAGGCATATTTTGAAAAACAAATACAGCAAGCATCAGCGCGGCTGAACTTCAAAGCCGCGCTTGAAAAATACGAAAAAAGGAAAGGAGGCGCGTAAAATGAAGCACTCGATTTACAAAACGCGGGAGGAACTGCCGATGTACCTGACCGTGATGGATGTGGCAGACCTGCTCGGCATTTCCCGTGCCAGTGCCTACGAGCTGGTGCGGGAGCAGAACTTCCCGAAGCTGAAAATCGTGACGGGACGCATCATCATTCCGCGGGACAGGCTGTTCGAATGGCTCGACGAGCAGACACGCTATGACAGGGTCTGACGGTCGATTATTTGGTAGCAGGATAAAGCCGTGTCTCGGACGCGGCAATTTACACCGCACGGCAACGCCGGGCGGGGATATTACGCCGAAATACAGGGGCTTTTACGATTTTGCAAAAACGCCACCTGTGTCTCGCGTATGCCGAAAAAGACTGCCTGCGGGTCTCAAACACGAAAATCCCTTGGAAAATCGGGCTTTTTCCGTGTCTCGAACCGTAGGACAAAGAAAACAGAAAGGTTGAAATTATGACAAAAGAAAAGCAAAATGACGCGATGCCGTCGAAAGGCGTCCGGCTTCGTGTCGATCAATGGGAGGACTGCGACAGGTTCTCCGAAACACTCAAAATGGCATCACGGAACGATTTTATCCGCGATGCCATTGATTTTTATCTGGAATATCTGCGGCGGAATAACTCGGTGAAGTTTCTCACGCCTGCGCTGGAGTCGGTTATTTCCGCCAAGGTGCGGGACAGCGAAGAACGGCTTGCCAGACTGCTTTTCAAGCTGGCGGTCGATCAGAATCTGCTCGCGCACGCGGTCGCGGACTGCTTTGAGTTCACCCTCGCAGAGGTTGACAATATGCGCAGCAACTCGGTGCGCGAGGTCAAAGAAACAAACGGAACCATCCGCACGGATGAAATACTGAACAAAGGAAGGTGATAGGCGCGTGAGAAAACTATGTCTGAATCTTTTATATTGGTATCACGCGCCCGAAAAACATTTGCCGGCTGAACACCGGCACCGCCGAAAAATCGGCGGACATGTTTTTCCAAAGAAAGGGGGAGTCTGATGGCAAAACTGATTTTGAAAGCGCCGTATTACAAGCGCGGTCACAAAACCGAGGACGGGAGAGGTCGCGGCGGTTACGCGGAATATATCGCAACGCGCGAAGGCGTGGAGCTTTTGCGCGGAGGCATGGTGAACTATATCGGTCAGCGCAAAGGCTCCTGCGGGCTGTTCTCGGACGAAGGCGTGAGCGTTGACCTTGCGAAAGTCAGCCAAGAGATCGACAATCATTCGGGCAATGTGTGGGCGCTTATCTTCTCCTTGAAGCGCGAGGATGCCGAACGGCTCGGCTATAATTGTGCCGCGCAGTGGATGCATCTGCTCCGTTCCCGCCGCAATGATATTGCAAAAGCGATGCACATCTCGCCCGAAAATCTTCGTTGGTATGCCGCGTACCACAACAAGGAAACCAACCCGCACGCGCATATGATGGTGTGGTCGAAAAATCCGCGCGAGCCGTATCTCTCGCAGACGGGGCTTCACGACATCAAAAAGGTGATGGCGTCGGACATTTTCCGTCAGGAATTGCTCTCGGTTTATCGCGGGCAAACGCAGGCGCGGGATGATCTGAAAGAGATATTTCGCGCAAAAATGCGAGAACTGACCGCACAGATTCGTGCGGGTGGGAATGAAATTTCTCCCGAGCTCTATCAGAAGTTTGCGCTCCTCTGCGGGAAAATTGCTTCGCACAAGGGCAAAAAGGTCTATGGCTATCTGAATAATTCCGCAAAGCAGCTCACGAATGAAATCGTGAAACTGCTCTCGGCGGACGGAAAAATCGCGGAGCTGTATGACCTGTGGTATCGCTGTCAGTGCGAGGTGTATCGCACCTATACCGATGTCATGCCGGAGAAAATTCCGCTTGAAGAAAACAAGGAATTCAAATCCGTCCGCAATGAAGTGGTGCGTGCCGCGGCGGAAATTCTGTCTTTGCCGCGGCAACCTTTACGTGAAATGCCCGAAGAAAAAATGCCGGAGGAAGACCTGAAGCTCCTGGAAATCCGCGCCGACTTCGGTGACGTCGATGCCTTGATCGCGCTCGGACGGCATTATTACGAAAAGGAAGATGATGCGGACGAGGCGGAATATTTATGGAAAGTTGCCGCCGATAAAGAGAGTGCCGCGGCGATGTATCTGATCTACAAGGGCTACCGCGACGGAAAATTTACCGAAAAGCCGGGCGACAAAATGAAATATCTGCGAATGGCTGCGGACAAAAATCACGCTTATGCGGAGTATGAGCTTGCCATGCAGACCGACAAACGGATGCCGAATGTGAAGCTGTCGTACCTTATGCGTGCGGCGGAACACGGCTGCATTGCGGCGGAGTATGAGATCGGCAAGCTGTATTATGAGAACGGGCAGACCGAACAGGGGCTTGCTCATCTTGAAAAATCCGCCGCATCCGACCTCTGGGCGCGCACACAGGTCGGGCTGTTTTACTGCTACACGCGCGATGATTGGGAGCACGGCATGGAACTTCTAACCTCCGCTGCCGAGGAAAACTACGCGCCCGCGCAGGAGGCGATCCGAAATATTCAGAGCGGACTCAACGCACAGATCTTCACGGGTCTGTGCGATCTTTTTTATTACGCCGCAAACATCATTGACGAGCGCGCGGAAGAAATTCATGCGCCGTCAGGGGAGCCCGTCATCAGCCGCAGGCAACGCCGCGAGGAACAGGCAAAGCGGGACGGTGTGGTGATGCAGATGTAAATCCTTTTTTCAAAAAAAGATTTGCATGCAGCTATGGACAAACCCTATTAAATAGGGTATAATAGAATAGAACTGCCGATAGCAAATCTATGAAGAAAGGCGAACCCCCATGAGCATTTTCGACGATATCAAAACGGGACTGAATCAGGCGATTGACTTTGAAAAAGGAAAAGGCAAGGCACGGGTAACCGTGATGACCATTCATCCGGTCGATCAGTTTTCACCGGACGAGATCAAACAAATCCGTACAGATACCGGAATGACGCAGGTGCTGTTTGCGCAGTATATGGGTGTTTCCGTAAAAACCGTGGAGGCATGGGAAGCCGGAAGAAATCATCCGGTAGGAGCCGCTTGCCGCCTTCTTGCCATGACAAAAAACGATCCTGATTTCCCTGTGAAATCGGGCGTTGTGGTCGCAAGGGCAAGTAACTGAATCAGGAAAACCGGGAACGGTGGGGAGTATTTCTCCGCCGTTCTTTTTTTATCGCCAAAAAACAGTTGATAACAAATTGATAACTCTTCGCCCGACCGCTGGATATTCACTCGAACCTGTGGTATCTTTGCAGTGGGCGAAAAAAACTTACGAAAGGAAGAATAACAATGGCAAAACGAAGACCGCAAGGTGACGGCATGGTGCGCAAGCGTTCGGACGGACGCTGGGAAGCGCGCATTGTGATCGGTCACAAAAACGACGGAACACCGATGCACAAATCGGTGTTCGGCAAAACGCAGAAAGAAACGCTCGACAAATTGCACCGTGCGATTGAAACCTACCGCGATGTCGATCTCTGCGAGGACAGTCGCATGACGCTCGGCGAATGGCTTGACAAGTGGCTGGACGAATATATGATCTTTACCCTGCGGGAAAGCACCATGCAAAGCTACCGCATGATTGTGAACCACTATATCAAGCCCCACCTTGGCAAAAAGCCGCTGACATCGCTGACAACGGCGGATATTCAGAAACTTTACAACAAGCTCAAAAAGGAGGGGCGCGTTCGCAAAGACCCAATCAAGGGCAAAACGCTTGCCGACAGCATGGTTCGCGGCATTCATATGATGCTTCATGAGGCACTCGACGCGGCGGTGAAAGAACGGCTCATCGTGCGCAATCCCACGAACGGCACAACAGTGCCGAAGCCAAATTATCCCGACAAGCAGGTGTTGGACGACGGTCAGCTTGAGAAATTTCTCGGCATGATCGAAGCCTACCCCGATTGGCGGGATTTTTTCTATACGGAATGTATGACGGGACTGCGCCGCGGCGAGATCTGCGGGCTGAAATGGAGCGACATCGACTTTGAAAACCGCCGTCTGCGGGTGGAACGGTCACTCTCCGCCGTCACAAACGGCAAGATACAGATCGGTGAAACCAAAACGGGCGCGGGCAAACGGACGATTGTCCTGCCGCCGACGCTTGCCGCACTGCTTGCCAAACGCAAGGAAAACGCGCTGAATGAGTGGGTATTCTACAATCCGTGCAACCCCAACCTGCCGATGAATCCGGCAGCGGCATACCAAAAACTGCACACGATCCTCAAAAATGCGGAACTGCCGCGCATCCGCTTTCATGACCTGCGCCACACCTTCGCCACCCATGCGACGAAAGGCGGAGTCGATCCGAAAACGCTTTCAGGGATTCTCGGACACACAAATGCGAGCTTCACGCTTGACACCTATACGCACGTGACGGGTGACATGCAGAAAAACGCCGCCGCGATTGTCGGCGGCATGGTCAAAAAACTGAAATTGGAGGATGAGTAAATGGCAAAGAAAAAGCAAGGCGACGGCAGTGTCTTTCAACGCAAGGACGGGCGGTGGGAAGGCAGAATTGTCGTCGGGTACAAGGAAAACGGCTATGCCCAAACAAAAAATGTGACGGCGCACACCAAGACCGAGTGTCAGGAAAAGCTGGCGAAACTGCGGGAGGAATGCGGACGTCGGAGCGAGAAAATCAAGCCGGACATGCCGCTTAGCGACTGGATTGACTTCTGGTATCAGAATTATTCCGCCCCCAAGCTCCGCCCGACCACACAGGCGTGCTATTCGGGGAGGATTTATACGCACATCATCCCGTCCGTCGGCAACATCCCGCTGAACAAGCTGACGCAGAACGACCTGCAACAGTTTTACGCACGGCTCAAAAAGAGCGGACGGAAAAAGCATGTTGAGAAATTCGGAGAAGGACTGTCCGACCGCATGGTGCGCTCATGCCACACGACCTGCCGCACGGCACTTGAAAAAGCGGTGAACGAAGGTCTGATCCGCATCAATCCCGCCGTCGGGTGTAAGCTGCCGCCGAAAAAGGCAAAGGAAATGCAGGTGCTGACTCCGCCGGAAATCACGCGGTTTCTCATACAGGCAAGAGAGGAGGGATATTACGAGCTCTTCCTCCTGGAGCTGACCACCGGCATGCGGCGGGGCGAAATTCTCGCGCTGAAATGGCGGGATCTGAATCTGAAAACAGGCGAGCTTCACATCTCGCGGCAGGTGCTGAAGGTCAACGGAAAGGTGCTGATCTCCACGCCGAAAACCAAATCCTCCAACCGCATGATTCTGCTACCGCCCGAAATGACAGAACTGCTGGCAGAGCTGAAAACACGAACCGACAGCGAGTGGATTTTCCCGTCCCCGCTTGACCTCACGCAACCGCGCCACCCCTCGGCGGTTTATCATCGGTTTCAGAAGATACTGGAACGCGCAAACTGCAAGCGGGTGCGGTTTCACGACCTGCGCCATACCTTTGCCACCATGGCGCTGGAAAACGGCATGGACATCAAAACGCTGTCCGCCATGATAGGACATGTCAGCGCGGAAACCACGCTCAATATTTATAGTCATATCACCGACACGATGCAACAGCAGGCGGCGGCAAGGATTGACCGCGAGATTGCAGGGGCTGACACGCCCATTCCCGAGCCGACCGCAACGGACAAGGCAAGTGACAGTGAAGCTGACAATCAGCCGACAGAGCCGAAATTTGAGCCGTATAAGGGCAAGATACGCAAGCCCGGCACGGGTTGCGTGACGATGATCAACGACCACCTGTACGAGGGCAGATTCTCCCCGCGCGTGAACGGCAAACGAATCGCAAAGAACATCTACGCCACCACGCGGGAGGAGTGCGAGGAAAAGCTCAAGGTGTTGATTGCGGAGATGAAGAAAGAGATTGCGGAAATCAAGGCGGAAAAAGAGAAAATGACAGGGTGACCGAAAAAGTCACCCTGTCAAAATTTGAGGTGCTGTAGACAAAGAATACAGTCGCTAATTAAAATATTGATTATAAATTTGATTGACAGCTTCAAAATAAACAATAAATGACGGATGATCTTTCTCTAACGGATGAGATAAATATAGATTTTTAAGATAAATATATCGCTCTCTTACATCAAGCCATAAATCATTGATTTTGATTTGTTTTACCTTTTGCGCTATGTTGTGAGAGCTTGGAACCTCATTCCAAACATACTGGTCATTACCGTATTCCCAGACATTTTTATTATGAATCAACCTGCACAGTGTTCCATCAGAATTTTTGGCGACAATTGCAACATCAAAACTAAATTCAACTGCAGGTTCATCTTTGAAATGTAACAGAGCTGTCAAGCATGAAGTTGAATCTTGTGATTCGGAAAAGCAAGTCAATCCTTCGGCTTTATCAAGCAAAATACGAACGGTATTTTTTAAATGACGCAGATCATTCCAATATTCGTCCGGAGCTTTAATTATTTCAAGGTTGTAGTCAAGGTCAAACGGTCCATTGCCGTTTCGTGTAACCATATTTCTTGCTCCACTGCCAACAAGAGTAAATTGGGCGTTAATGCATTTTTCTTTAAGTAAGGCACATGTCTTTTTTAAGACATGTGAACAGTCAGAGCGATACCTTTTGCATTCTGACTCATCGACAATTCTGTACATTTTATATTTCTCCTTTTCGCCCATGCCACCCATTCAACACTTTAGTGATAAATCATTAAATTATATCAGAAAATTTTTATTTGTCAATACTCATTCTGAAAAAATAAGCGATTGCAGTAAAAAATACTGAAATCGCTTAAAAATTGGTCGGAGTGGCGAGGCTCAAACTCGCGGCCTCCGCATCCCAAATGCGGCGCGCTATCAACTGCGCTACACCCCGATAGTTATTAAATTGTGGTCGTGTAAGTGGTCAAATCTGTGGTCAAAAGTTTTTTGCCGAAACACACGGCGGCGGAAAAGCGAGAAAACACGAGAAAAACGGAGATTTAACGAGCTTTCGGCGGTCGGCTCATGAGGCGGTCACACGCTCCCAAAACTGGTGGGTGACCGTTACCCTACATCCCGATTATTCAATTTTTGCGGTTTTTCCGTAAGTGGTCAAATCTGTGGTCAAAACATTTTGTCGGTGTTTTTTTGGAAAGGGTAACACCCGAAAAAGTAAGTATTTACAAGGGTTTTCGAGCATTTGAAAAATCAAGAAGCTAAAGCCGCCTGCATGCTCCCAAATGCGGTGCGATACCAGCTTCGCTACACCCCGAAATGTGTAAAATATTCAATTTTTGCGGTTTTTCCGTAAGTGGTCAAATCTGTGGTCAAAACAATTTGTCGGTGTTTTTTTGAAAAGGCAAACACTCAAAAAAGGCCATGTTTACAAGGACTTTCCTTCAATGCTTGCAAGCACTTTCGGAATTTTGCTCTTTGGCGCGAAGCGCCCTTTTGCCCGCGGGGGCGTCCCCGCCGCCTGCATGCTCCCAAAGCAAGCGGGTAACCGTTACCCTACATCCAGATAAATATGTTCACGCCGAAAGAGCGTGAACATATTATATCAAAACATTTATCGATTGTCAATATCAGGCGGGAATTTCTCTATGATAATTATTTTGCAATAAATTTATCCGCTTCCTGTCTGATGATATTTATATAAGCGTGGTCGGTATTTTCCGGCGCAAATGTAACATCTGCGGCATTTCTGCCTGTAAAGAATTTAAACCATACAAGGCCGACGGCATATCTGCCGTAATCGAGCGACATATGAAAACCGTCACGGCAAAGGGAAGTGCCTCCGTTTTTGTAATCAAACGGCGGGATGGCACGCAGATGCTGAATGAAATCGCCCGAACCGATTATCGGAAGCGAATGCTTTTGCGCCGCCTCCGAGCTTGCTTCCACGATGGCGTGATACATATTCATCTGATTTTTCAGGTAATATGGAAAATTTCCGTGAGCGGAATCTATCTCATAAGCCCATGTTCTGTGAAAAGCAATCTTTGCCTTGGGACAGGCGGCTTTTACGGTATTGAGAACCTCTGTGAGATATGGCTCATAAGTTTCAATTTTTCCCGACAAACCGCTGACCTGCTGAACCGTCACATAATCCCATTCCTCACGTGCAAGCGCATCGGGGATACTGATTTTTTCTATGCCGCGCGTATTTTCTTCATAATCATAGGCGGGCGCATTTTCGGTAATATTTTTTGCGTGCATTTCCAGACTGCAACCGCCGATATAAAGATTGCGGACGAAGAGATTTTCTCCGGCGGAGGCGGCAATATCCTGAAGATATCGTGTTGCATCCTGTGAAAAGCTGTTTCCTATGGCTAAAATTTTCATAAATATGTACTTCCTTTTTATTTCTTAACCGAGAGAAGTTCACGCAATTCCTTTGCCTTGCCGCAGGTCATTGCGCCCTCACTGCAGGCACCGCGCAGGCATGCGGGTCCCGCGTTTTTAAAAAGATTAGGTGCGACATCACGAACAAGCATAAGCATTTCTCTTGCCAGTGCGCGAATTTCCCACTGGGCACGTTCACAGCAACGCAGAGTAAAGAAATTATAGAGCGAGCGGACATTCATCGTCATTATGATTTTTGTATCGCAGGCGCCGGGAAGAACAAAGCGTGCATCTTCATTTGCGAGCTTTTCTGCGGCGCGACGGGCAGATTTTTCGTCCTTACCCTCGGAGATGAGGCGCTTCGTATGTGCCTCTGTCAGCATGGTGCGCAGGCTTTCATAATGGCGTGCGTCCTCCTCCATGGCGGCGATAAATTCCGCCTTGGCTTCCGGTATTTTTTCTATTTCGGGCGGCAGGATATAATCGAAATTTGCCTTTGAAACATACCGCTGGCTCTGCACGGAATATGAAGCTATTCTGTGTCTTGTTATCTGCGCGAGCAGCGTTCTCGAAACACCCTCTATGCCGAATGTAAACGAAGCGTGTTCCACAGGGCTCTCATGACCGAGGCTTGTCAGCATATCGAGAAAGCTTTCGGTTTTTTCGGGAGTGAGGTTATCGAGCAGATCGTCTATATTGCTTTTTGAATAGCAAAGCTTTGCCGCCGCCGCGACGATTTTATCCGCATTCGGTGTATAGGCGAGAAGTTCAACATGCATTTTTCTTTTCCTCTTTTCTTTTTTTGTTTTTGTATTTATATGTGCCGAAAATAAATTTCGGTATTTTCATCATTCTTGGGAGGCGCGAGGGCTGGCAGAGAAGCCGCCATAGCCACTCAAGCCGCATGGCTATAAAGGCTTTTGGTGCGCGTTTTGCCGTGCCCGCATAAATATCGAGGCTTCCGCCGAGGCAGAGAAGCAGGGAAGCGCAGAGTTTTTTTCTGTTTTTATATACCCATATTTCCTGCGCGGGCGAACCGAGGCAGACATAGAGAATATCGGTTTTTGTTTTGTTTATCGCGTCGATAACGTCATCGTTTTCCGCTCCGTTTTTATCAAAATATCCGTCGTGAAAACCGACAATATTCAGCCCCGTGTACCTTTCACGCATCTTTTGTGCCGCAGTAGCCGCAACATCGGGTTTTCCTCCGAGAAAATAAACGCTATAGCCGTTTTTTGCCGATAGCGCAAGTATTTCCTCACCAAATTCCACGCCGGCTATTTTTTCCTTTATCGGCGTGCCGAGGATTTTAGCGGCGAGGAGAACACCGGCGCCGTCCGGCAGTATAAGCTCCGCCGAGGAAACGATATTGAGTATTTCCTTTTCCTCAATGCATCTTTGCAAAATCTCCGCATTCGGTGTATGAACGACGGTCTGCCTTTTTTCGTATATCGCGCGTTCTGCCACCGAGACGGCATCGGAAAAGGTGATACTGTCAAAAGGTATGCCGCGTATATCCGTTTTTTCCAGAATAATCACATCCAATTTTTACTTTCTTCTATATCATATCACATTTAAGGAAAAAAAACCATAATTTTTTGAAAAATATCGCAGAAATTTCAAAAAGATTTGAAGTTAAAATATTGAAAAGAAGGAAATATTATGATATAATATTTAATATTTATTATGATTTGGAGCGTATATGAAGAGAGCTGTATACTGCCTTTATCCGATATGTACAAATTGCTATCTGATTTCCGACGGAGGAGAGTGTGCCGTCATTGACCCTGCGTCCTCAGCGGAGCTTCTGCGCGACGAGATAGAGAGAACCGGCGCTAAGCTGAAATACATCCTGCTCACGCACGGGCATTTCGATCATATCGGCGGCGCCGACGGTCTGAAAGCCTGTTTTCCCGAAGCGAAAATAATGATAAGCGCAGATGACGCCGCGATGCTTTCCGACCCGAGGATGAACGCATCCGCTCTTTTCGGCGGTGAAAGTGTTTTCTGCCTTTCAGACTATGAGACGGTGGCGGACGGCGATATACTTATGCTCGGAAATGAGAAAATATCAGTTATGGCAACGCCCGGGCATACAAAAGGCTCGCTTTGCTATATCTGCTCCGATGCCGTTTATACGGGCGATACGCTCTTTGACGACGGCTACGGCAGAACCGACCTGCCGAATGCAGCACCGGAGAAGATTGAGGCTTCCGTTTCGCGCATAAAGCGTATGTACGGTGGAAAAGCCGCATTCCCGGGGCACGGAGAAAGCTTCATAATATAAGAATCAACCGAAAGGAAATATAAAGCTATGGATTACAACTATCTTGCAGAATTACTTTTCCCCGATGTTACGGAAACACCGGAGGATATGGAAAAGCGCTTTCCGAAAAGAGAGCTTCCCGAGGGGGCTGTTGTTTCGAGAATGGCACCCAGCCCCACAGGCTTTGTCCATCTCGGCAATCTCATGCAGGGACTTACTTCCGAGCGCCTCGCCCATCAGAGCGGCGGTATAATGTATCTGCGCGTTGAGGATACGGATGCAAAGCGCGAGGTAAAGGGAGCGACGGAAACGCTTATAGAGATGCTTTCGCACTACGGTATTTTCTTCGATGAGGGTGCGGCTCTCGATGAAAACGGGAAAATATACGACAAGGGAATATACGGACCCTACAAGCAGAGCCGGCGTGCTGCCATCTATCATGTGTACGCAAAAAAGCTTGTGAAAGAGGGGAAGGCTTACCCCTGCTTCTGCACAGAGGAGGAGCTTGAGCGTTTTCATTCCGAGCAGGAAGCCGAAAAAGCCAATTTCGGCTACTACGGCAAGTGGGCAAAGTGGAGAGACCGCCCGATAGAGGATATCGAAGCGGAACTGAAGGCGGGAAAGGAATGGGTACTCCGCTTCCGCAGTACGGGAAGCATAGAGCATAAATTCAAGTATCACGACCTCATCAAGGGCGATGTGGACATCACTGAAAACGATATAGACCATGTGCTCTTAAAGAGCGACGGCATACCGACATATCATTTCGCACATGCGGTGGATGACCATCTGATGGGCACGACTCATGTTGTACGCGGAGACGAATGGCTCGCAAGTCTGCCTTTCCATATACAGCTTTTCGCCGCGCTCGGTCACAAGTTGCCGAAATATGTTCACATAGGCACGCTTATGAAAATGGACGGAAATTCCAAGCGCAAGCTTTCCAAGCGCAAGGATCCCGAGCTTGCTCTCTCGTATTACAAATCCGAGGGATATCCCACGGAGAGCGTTGTCGAATATATAATGACTATCCTCAATTCCAATTTTGAGGACTGGAGAAGAGCAAATCCCGATGCGCCGCTGGGCGATTTCAAATTCACCACAAAGAAGATGAATGCCGCAGGCTCGCTCTTTGACCTTGCCAAGCTCTGCGATGTTTCCAAAAATATAATCTCGCGCTGGAGCGCAGAAAAGGTTTACGAGGAGACGGCAGAGTGGGCAAAGGAATTTGACAGTGAATTTTACGGTGAATTTACTGCGAATCCCGATTTTACCAAGGCTGTGCTCGCCATAGGCAGAGGCGGAAGCAAGCCGCGCAAGGACTTTGCCGTATGGAGTGAAGTCAAGGGCTATATGGGCTTCATGTTTGATAAGTATTACAATGCAGAAGGCGAATATCCGCAGGGCTTCGAGTCCTCGCTTATCGCCGATGTGCTGAAGACTTATCTTGCTGCTTGCAGCTCCGAGGATGACCAGAGCGCATGGTTTGACAAGATGAAGGATGTGGCGGAGAAATTCGGCTTTGCCCGCGAGATGAAGGAATACAAGGCAAATCCCGATGCATACAAGGGAAGTATCGGCGATATCAGCTCGTTTGTACGCGTGGCGATAACAGGCAAGCAGAATGCGCCCGACCTTTACACGGTGATGAAAATTCTCGGCGAAAACAAGTCGAGAGAAAGAATAGAAAAACAGATAGAAAGACTGGGAGGCTAATATGACAGACAGACCGAAATTTCCGAAGCGCGCGCTGATAACGGCGGGCATGCCTTACGGAAGCAAGGAGCTTCACTTCGGGCATGTGGGCGGCGTTTTCGTTCATGCAGATGCTTTCGCGCGCTTTCTGCGCGACAGAATAGGAAAAGACAATGTTATTTTTGTTTCGGGCACGGACTGCTACGGCTCGCCTATCGTCGAGAAATACAAGAGTCTTACGGCAGACGGCTCCTTCAAGGGCAGTATCTTGGACTTTGTGCAGTACAATCACGACAAGCAGGCACAGACGCTGGATGATTATCTCATCAGCCCCTCGCTTTTTGCGGCAAGCGCACTCGGCGAGAGCGGAAAAATCCACACGGAGTACAGCGCGGAATTTTTTGAGAAGCTGGCGGAGTCCGGCGCACTTATACGCCTTTCCACAAAGCAATTTTATGATGAGAAATATCAGACATTTCTCAACGGCAGACAGGTCACGGGAAGATGCCCTATAGAGGGCTGTAAATCAGAGGTCGGCTATGCGGACGAATGCTCGCTCGGTCACCAGTATTTCCCCGAGGAGCTGATAGCACCCGTGAGCACGCTTTCCGGCGAGCGCCCCATACTGAAAAATGTCGAAAACTGGTATTTCGACCTCGAGAAATACATGGACTTCCTGATAAAAATGATGGATGAAAAGGATGCGACGGAAAATCTCCGCAAGACAACATCTCTTGCCTGCCGCGAATTTCTCAAAAATCCGATAATTTATGCAAAGCTTGATGATGCCGATGCGATAAAGGAAAAGCTTGCATCATTCCCGTGCAGATACGAGGAAGAGGAATCACGCAAGATGCTCCGCATAATCTTCGACAAGCTCACAGACAGGGAAGCGGCTTGCGAGGCTCTCTCGGAGGCGCAGATACGCTTCCGTACAGGAAAAACCCTCGTGCCTTTCCGCCTTTCAGGCAATATCGACTGGGGTGTTCCCGTTCCCGAAAAGGACGGCATAAAGGGACTCACCTTCTGGGTATGGCCCGAGTCGCTCTGGGCACCTATCTCGTTTACGCAGACATATCTTGAGAGTATAGGACACAGCCGCGACGAATGGAAAGACTACTGGTGCGATGACGACGCGATAGTTTATCAATTCATCGGTGAGGACAATATCTATTTCTATCACCTTGCCGAGATGGCTATGTTTGAGGCGATAAACGAAGCGGGCGGCTATGATAAGAAATTCAAAATGCCGAGAATAATCGCAAACAAGCATCTGCTTTTCTTTGATAAAAAGGCAAGCAGCAGCGGCAAGATAAAGCCGCCGATGGCAAGCGAACTGCTGAAATATTATTCTGCAGAGCAGCTTCGTGCGCACTTTCTCGGACTGGCGCTCGGACTTTCCAATGCGCCTTTCCAGCCGAAGGTTTATAATCCGAATGCGGATGAAAAGGCACCGGATCCCGCCTGCGGCGAATGGAACATGTTCACAAATATTCTCAACCGCGCCACGAGAACACTTTTCTATTCATTCCAGAAGTACAATGAGGGAAATCAGGTGATACCGCGCGGTGAAGTCAGCCCCGGTGTAAAGGCGGCGGCAGACGCGGCTATAGTAAAATATGAAAATCACATGGCAAATCAGAGCTTCCATCAGGTTATATACACGCTCGATGAATATTTCCGCCTGATAAATAAGGAGATTTCCGCTTCTTTCAAGCAGGTCGGCGATAATTTCAGCAAGGAGGCTTTCAACCGTGCTGTTATCGACGCTGTGCACATGGTAAAGACAGCAACGGTGCTTGCACATCCGATAGCGCCGAAGTCCACAGAGGCTGTGATGAAATTCATGAATATGCCCGAAGAGGTATTCTCATGGGACAATATCTTTGACAGTGTGGACAAGATAACGGAAGAGGGACATAAATTCAGTTTCCTTGAGCCGAGAAGCGATTTCTATACCAAGCCGGAGTGGCAGTATTGAGGTGGCATATGAATATTGAAAAAACGATAATGGAACTTGAAAAGCACCATATGCAGGTGTATTTTGTCGCAAATGCGGCTGAGGCGAAGGAAAAGGTGCTTTCGCTTATTCCCGCAGGGGCGACGGTGGCAAACGGCGGCAGTATGACGCTGGTCGATTCCGGCATACTTGACGCAGTGAAGAGCGGAGAATACAGATATCTCGACAGAAATATGCAGGGGCTCTCCGAGGATGAAAAGAACATGCGTCTCGGCGAGATAATGACCTGCGATTACTTCCTCTCAAGCTCAAATGCGATAACGGAAAACGGCGAGCTCTACAATGTGGACGGCACATCAAACCGTGTGAACGCTTTGCTCTACGGACCGAAGAATGTGATAATCGTGGCCGGAATAAACAAGATTGTTCCCGACCTTGAAGCTGCTGTGCGCAGAGTTAAGGAGATAGCCGCACCGAAAAACTGCAAACGCCTGAACTGCAATACCTACTGCTTTCACAAGGGGCATTGCGTTTCACTTGACCGCGGCGGCGATATGGCTGACGGGTGTGACAGCGATGCGAGAATCTGCTGCAGCTACACCGTGATGGCATCACAGCGTCTGCACGACAGAGTTAAAGTAATCCTCGTTAATGAAGAACTCGGATATTGATGATAATCGAAGATAAAACAACTCCCTCGGCGAGCCGCCGGGGGAGTTGTTTTATCAACTATTTATTTTAGCACTGTAAATTTTATCAAAGGGAAGCGGGGAATAGGAGAGTTTTGCCTTTCGCAAGCCTTCTACGCCCATATCCTCCTCGCGATTTGCATAGAGCGCTGTCGGAAACGCTTCGGTGATAAACCGCTGATTTACCACGGTATATGCGCCCTCGATATCGCGGTGCGCCTTTTCAACATGGATAAGTGCCGTATCGCCGTTTATCATCTCGCCTATTGTATATGCCGCTATATTGCCGTCGGCATAGAGTACGCCGGCGGTCAGCCCGAGTGCGTCGAAATTTTCATAGAGCTTGTCTATCGCGGCATCTTCATCTACGAGCATAGTCTTGTTTTCTTCAAGCGCGGGATCATCGCGAAGCGCAAGAATTGCCGCTTCAAGCTCCGCCTTGTTTTCGGATGAAATCATATCAAAGCGGCTTTCATATGTAGCTTCGAATTTGTTTATGTGATTTCTCTTGGCGTGGAGTGCCTTGCCGGAAAGTGTGCGGAGCTTTTCCGCCTCGTAAATATACTCAAAGAGGTCGCGTTCCTCCGATATTTCGGCTTTTTCTCCGAATATGGCATTCAGCTTGTCTGTATCGCCCTTTTTCAGATAAGTGAAAATGATATCGGGATATTCCGCTTTGAGCGCGAGAACCGTATCGCAAAGAGCGGAATCATCGCCGCCCACAGGCATATACGAGAAGCGCTTGCCGCTGACGGAATTTATTCCGACGATGCAAAGAAAGCCGTTTATCACGGCGTATTCGAGCTTGTCCTCCGCCTGCCACATGAGCATATTGGAGAATGATTCATAGGAAGAAATTTTTCTCCCGCCGTAATACTTTTCAAAGAGCTGTTTATCTTCGATTGAAATTTGCCTGAAATTTTGCATAAATAAAAAAATACCCGTGTTTCATTCTGTAGTTTTCTATATTTTACCATGCTTTGTCATTATTTGCAAGATATTTTTCCGAAATATTCAAATCGCTTGACAAATCGGGTGCCGATAGGTATAATATACTATGAAGTAAAATTTACCGAAAGGATATGATGATATGCCTACACCTGTAGAAGGAAAATATCTGATATACAAGGGCAAGCCTCTCGTTCGCGAAAAGAATGTAATATGCTATGGCGACATGAGCGAGAAATGCTACCTTTTTCTCATGATACTCTCAAATAAAAAAGAAAACGGGATAGAAGTACCCGACAGAATACTCATTCAGATACTCAGCACCGATGAAAAGCAGAGGATTATAAAGCAGGGCGAAAAATCCGGTCTCTATAATGCGCTTGATATCGGTATGGTATGGCTTGAAAGAGCACTCGCAGCAGAATGAAACAAAACGGCAAAAAGCTCCTTGGAAACCAAGGAGCTTTTTTTGTTACCTTTTTTTATAAATCAGCAGTTCGGGATTTTCGCCGTTTTTTTCATATGTGCATACCATGATGAAATCCATATTTGCAAGAATACCGAAGCATCTGTCTCCGCCGAATTCGGACTCAAGCTGATTTCCGAGATATGTGGCGTTGTCATCCAAAAACTTCACCGTTTTTCCGCTTGGCAGTCTGTACTCAAGGTTTACATATCTTCCTACTAATGCATTGAGCCTTGTAAGCTTCGGCATACCTTCTATATTCAGAGCGTTTATCTCGTCTGTCAGAAGCTTTTTGAACTCTTCAAAGGCTCCGTTGCCGCCGAGCTCATTATATCTTTTCCAGTAATCGAGTTTTGGCAGAGTTTCATGCAGATATGAACGGATTTCCTCTTCGGAATGCTCGCCATCTGACATGTTTTTGACGCAGACATCAATCAGTTCATCCATATTGCTGTACATATATTCTCCGTCGGCGTAGCACCATTTGCAGTAGTGCTCATTGAAAAAACCGTCTTTTTCCTTGCTGATATTTCCGTCCTCCAAAGGCATTCCGCAGCATTGACAGACAAGTTTCATCGGCGAGCCGAGAAGAGTATTGATAGAAACATCATAGAGCCTTGAGAGCAGCTTCAATGTTTCTGTATTCGGAACAGTTTCTCCGGTTTCCCAGCGAGAAACAGCCTGACGCGTTACGAAGATCTTTTCAGCGAGCGCATCCTGAGACAATCCGTGTTTTGTTCTGAGATCCAGCAGTATTTCTTTTGTTTCCATTTAACATCCCTCCTGACGATATTGTATCATCTTCGGGCTTACAAATCAAGCAACCCGCTGTTGCTCCATTTTTTCGACCGGAATAGAGCGTTACGATGATCCGCTTTTGTCTCGGCGACGCCACCCTGTCTCGGCGACGCCAAGCAACGCTAAAGCATTGCTTTATTCCCACTCGACTGTTGCCGGAGGTTTGCCTGTGACATCGTACATCACGAGGTCTATCTTATCGGAGAACTTTGCATATATTTCGCCTGCTATATCGGAGAGAGTGCTTTCGTCAAAATCCCTGCCGGGAACGGCGGGTCTTGCCGTCATGAAGTCACCCGTGACAACGGCACGGACGGCGACGCTGTATTTTGTTCCGTCTGCGGAAATCGGGAGCAGAACGGCAAATGTCTGACTTATCTTCTTTGTCGCAAGTTTTGCCGTGACTATGGCGTCAAGCTCACGCAGCAGATCGGTTGATTCTTCATTTATATGAAGCGGATTTACCTTCAGAGTGTCGACGTTCTTCTTGCCTATGACGAGTGCAACGCGATTTATCGCCGAAATCTTATTGGGAATTTCGCGTGCCAGCTCGAAAAGCTCGCCGGTACCTATATCGCCCGCGAGAATAGCGAGACTGCGATAGCTTCTGTTATCGCCCTGAACGCCTACACTGCGAATCGGAGCAATAGTTGCGCTCATATTCTGCGGAACTATTGCTTTCAGCTCTGCTTCTGCCTTTGCGGGAACCTCTGCGGCGCTCTCTGTGCATATTATACGCACGCCGAGTCCGGGACCGGGGAACGGCTGGCGTGAAGCGATGGATTCATCAAGACCGAGCATACGGGCAACCTGTCTCACCTCATCCTTATGCCAGTCCCAGTTTGTTTCTATAATGAGTCCTTTTTCTCTTGCACGACGGACTATATCTACATCGTTATGATGCGTTTTTATCTTGTGGGCATAGCCCGAAACATCGGGATTTCCGCTCTCGATAAGGTCGGGGCGGAGCGTACCCTGAGCGAGAAAAGTGGTATCGAAATCGATATCGAGGCTTTCTGCCGCATCTCTTGTGACCTTGATGAACATGGAGCCGATGATTTTGCGCTTCATTTCGGGGTCGCAGGTCTCAGCGAGGGGACCTATGATATTGCCGTTTCCGTCGTCTACGGTATCATAGAAAAAGGTTTTTGCGGCATTCACGCGTTTCATATTTACAAGACCGAGAGAGCTGAGATTTTTGCAGATGATATCGCTCTCGTTTTTACGCATCATGCCGTGGTCGATATGTATGGCATATACATTCTCGGGCGGAAGCGCCTTTGTGAGCAGGGCGGCGGTAACAGCACTGTCGACACCGCCGGAAACGAGAACAATGACCTTTTTATCGCCGACTCTTTTTCTTATCATATCGACAGAGGTCTGAATTCTGTCCTCCAGAGCATAGACTTCTTTCAGTCCGCAGATACCGCGCAGGAAATTTTCGAGCATGACCTTGCCGTTTTCGGAAAGCTCAACCTCGGGATGGAACTGAACGCCGATTATCCTGCGCTTCTTATCGTATATGGCGGCGACGACATCGCCTGTCTTTCCGACACATTCAAAGCCGTTTGCAAGAACCTTTACGGCATCGCCGTGGCTCATGAGGACAGCCTGCTTTGATTCAAGTCCTTCAAAGAGAGGGCAGCTTGTGTCCACATCGATTATTGTCTGACCGTATTCTGTCTTCACCTCAGGCAGAACCTTGCCGCCGAAATGTTCGTTTATAAGCTGCATTCCGTAGCAGATGCCGAGTATAGGCTTGCCGAGCTCAAAAATATTTCCGTCATATTTCGGCGCGCCCGCGCTCCATACGCTGGAGGGACCGCCGCTCAGGATGATGGCATTATAGCCCTTCAGTTTTTCAACATCAGTGCCGAGCGCAAATATATCGGAATATACTCCCGCTTCTCTTACTTTTCTGTCGATAACTTTGGTATACTGACCGCCGCAATCAAGTATGGCTACTTTTTCGTTCATTTTTCAATAAGCCTTTCAAAAAACATAGTTTGAATTTATTATACAATAAAAGTCTGTCTTTTTCAATAGTTTTACCGTAAAAAATATCAAAAAGCGTCGTTGCCGAAATGGCTGATTTGCACAATGAATTTTAAATTATTTTGTATAAATATCCGAAAATGATATCCATAAGACCGGCGCGCTTGACTTTACCTATAAAATGATATAAAATATATTAGATAAAAAATTGTACCGCTCTATGCGGCAACGGAGGTTCATATAATGAAGCATAAAACAATATTACGTATAGCCGCCATATTCTTTGCGGCGCTGATGGTGCTCGGCTCGGCTACGGCGATAATTTTATGTTTGATATAAGCGGCAGTAAAGGCTTTTTGCCGAGATAATCCGGAGGAAATATGAAAAAACATCTTTTTGCAAAAGTCGTCGCTGTTATTTTTGCAGTGGCGATGATATTAACGGTATCGCCTGCGGCTCTGCTTTATGCAGGCTTTGCCGCAAACGATACATATGTTTTCATGGCATCGGATGCAGGCGATGGGCTCGCATACGAAAACGACTGCTATGAGCCGATTCCGCTTCTCGTGATAAGAATATCCTTTGACCCCAACGGAAACGGCATAAACGACTATGACCCGAATGACCAGACAAAGCTGATAAACAAGGATTCTGAATATTACGGTGAGCAGTGGATTTATTCCAAGGCAAGCTCATGGTATACCACGCTTTTTGAAGACAATTTCAAATCGCTCAAAAACTACTATAAGGAAATTTCGGACGGAAAATTCTGGTTTTATCCCGCAGAGGAATCGGGGGGGACGGAAAACGACGGTATTGTAGATGTTGTTATAAAACAAAAGCATCCGGATGCCATCTACGGTCACAACAGCTCGTCCAAGATAAAATGGGCAAATGAGCGCCAGCTCGCGCTCAAAGCCGCCGACGAATATGTCGATTATGCGAAATTCGATAAGAACGGCGATGGTGTTCTCCAGAAAAAAGAGCTTGCCGTAATGTTCGTGATTGGCGGCGTTGAAGCTTCCTCCTACAGCGGAGATGCGCAGAAATATTTCTGGAACCATGCGCACTATACCGGCGGCAGTGCCTATACGCTCGACGGCGTAAAGGTTTGCGGCGAGGGATTTGTCCGTGTCGGTGAGTTTATGGGTGCCGAGAGAACACTTACCGTCGGCACAATTGCGCACGAGCTCGGGCATTTTCTCGGTGCCGCCGATCTCTACGATACCTCGACAAATTCAAATAAATACGGCGAGTATGTCGGAAGCATGTCACTGATGGGAAACGGCAACCATAACAGAAAAGACGGAGAGGCAAGCGGTCAGTCACCTTCACATCTCGACCCCTACCATGCGCTGAAATTCGGCTTCTGCGGATATACTCCCGCAGCAAACGGAGAATATACGCTTTATTCCCGCCAGAGTACAGAGGGCAAGTATTCCGTGCTCCGCATAAATACGCCAAATCCCAAAGAATACTACCTTGTGGAAAACAGATATAATGTTGCGGCAGGGCACGAGGAATATTTCGATTCAAACTCCTTTGACCAGAAAGGCATTGTCATCTGGCATATAGACGAATCAGTCAATACGGCAAACCGCTCGGATAAGGGAAATGACCCGATGGTAACTGTGCTCTCGGCAAACAAAACGCTGAACGCTTACGGTGCTTTCAGAAATAACGAAACCGATGCGGCAAACAAGAAGCAGTTTGTGAATACAAACTACAAATTTCCCGTTAGCGGCACTTTCTATACGCTTCTCACCGAGGAAGAGGCTAAAGATTTCAAGGTGACGATAGATATCCTCTCCGAGGGCGCTAACGAGATGAAGATAAAAGTCACGACTTCATATACATCCGGTCCCTACGGAAAGGTAACTGTATCTGACAAGGGACTCGATAATATCGTTTTCACAACGAAGATAACCACCATGAACGGCGGAAAATTCGTTTCATGCGGATATATCATCTCCGACAAAGCCGATGTGACCGAGGAAAACGGAACAAAAGTTACCTGCAAGCCCGATGAAAACGGCGTATTCTCCCATGAATTCACAGGTCTTGCGAGCGGCAAGAAATATTATTATAAGGCATTTATCGAGAGCAATCTCGGCACGACCTTTTATGACGGCTCGGCAATAACCCTGCTTCCCGTAAAGGAAAAGGATTACGCTACATTTTATCTGTGCCAGAATATGCCGGGTACTCGCGGCGGCTTCTACAATGTCAAGGTTTATCCCGGAAACACTCTCAAATATTCGCTTGCGATGAAGAGAACCAACTATTCCTTCGGCGGCTGGTATTACGATGAGGATTTCAGCGGTGATCGCTATGATATGTCTGCGGTAAAGAACGACAAGACCGATGTCTATCTATATGCAAAGTGGATAAAGACTACCGAGGCGGCAATACTGAAATTTGAAAATGCCACGCCTAAATTCCCCGTATATGCGGTTGAGGTAGGCGATACCTTCATGACGCCTTATGCAGAGGAAAGAGCGGGATATAAATTCGGCGGATGGTATGAGGATGCTGAATTTACCTCCGAGTTTGACTTCGGCAAGCCTGCCGATGAATCGGGTGAGATTTCTGTTTACGCAAAATGGATAAGCGAATCAGGTGAACCGGAAACAAGCGGCACAACTGCGACTACGGGCACGACCGTAGCGACAGGAACAACCGATACCACCGGCACCGCCGACATAACGACCGCAAGCGGCACCGAAGCATCGACTTCGGAAACGACGGCGGACAAAGAAAATGGCGGAATCGACACAGGCGTGATAGTTGTTTTCATTGCGGCGGCTATTGCCATAATCGGTTGCTTCACGGTAGTTATCACAAAAAAGAAGAAATAATATATGAAAAAATCGGCAGGCTTTGCTGCCGATTTTTTCTTTTAACTTATTGAATTATCATATGATGTGTGGTAATATATAAATATTATTGAAGGATAAAAGAGGAAAATGCTATGAGATATCCTATAAAGCTTGCACCTGTCACAAAGCAGATAATATGGGGAGGCACGCGCCTTTCGCGCGAATACGGAATAGGCACCCCGGGTGAAAAAATAGCCGAGGCATGGGAGCTGACCTGCCGTCCCGACGGCGTGAATACCGTTATCGGCGGAGAATATGACGGAAAATCATTTGAGGAATATATAAAAGAAAATCCGGATTATATCGCAAAAGGCTTTTCGGGCGACCGTTTTCCGCTTCTGATAAAGCTTATCGATGCAGAGGCTGACCTATCAATTCAGGTTCATCCCGATAACGAATATGCGCTCGCGCATACGGACGACCTCGGAAAAACAGAGATGTGGTATATCGTTTCAGCTACGCCCGATGCTAATATAATCTATGGGCTCAAGAAGAAATATACAAGTGACGAAATCCGTTCCGCAATAGCTGCGGGAACGCTCGAATCGCTGATGAATTATGTTCCCGTGAAGGCGGGGGAATCGTATTTTATCCCCTCGGGTATGGTTCATGCTATCTGCCATGGCATACTTATTGCCGAAATCCAGCAGAATTCGAATATAACATACCGTGTATATGATTATAACCGCCGTCAGCCGGACGGCTCGCTTCGTGCGCTCCACGTGGACGACGCGCTCGCCGTGATAGAACGATTTGATGAAAATGCGACAGTTTCGGAGCACGGCGGCGACATCATCGCAAAATGCAGGTATTTCACCGTGCGCAAACTCGCACTTGCGGGAGAGGAAAAGCTTGCGGCATGCGAGCAGAGCTTCGTCCACCTGCTCTGCACAGAGGGAAGCGCGGAGATAATCTGCGGCGGCAAGAAATATGCCATGGATAAAGGCGAAAGCTATTTTATCCCCGCCGGCACAGGCGATTTTACCCTCTGCGGCAAGGCGGAAATAATCGCGACAACGCTTTGATACAGTAAAAAACGGAGAAAAGCCTATGTACAGAATAGCTGAAAAGAGATTTCTTAATTCCACCGTGGCTGAAATGAAGATAGAAGCGCCGATGGTTGCAAAAAAGGCTGAGGCGGGGCAGTTTATCATTCTCCGCACAGACGAAAGCGGAGAGCGCATACCGCTGACCGTCGCGGGAGCGGACCGCGAGCGCGGCACGGTGAGGATTATTTTTCAGGTAGTCGGTGCGACTACGGAAAAGCTGAGTCGCATGGAGGCAGGGGAGTGCCTGCATGATTTTGTAGGTCCACTCGGCACGGCAACAAAGCTTGACGGACTGAAAAAAGTATGCATAGTCGGCGGCGGTGTCGGATGCGCTATAGCTCTGCCGATAGCGGAAAAGCTGAATAAATCCGGCGCCGAGGTCACGAGCATAATCGGCTTTCGCAATAAAGCGCTTCTGATTCTGGAGGATGAATTTTCCGCCTGCTCGGACAGACTCACCGTAATGACTGACGATGGCTCATACGGCGAAAAGGGAAATGTCACGGTTCCCCTCGGCAAAATGCTCGAAGCGGGCGAAAAATTCGATATGATTATAGCTATAGGTCCGCTCGTGATGATGAAATTTGTCGTTCTCACGGCGAAGCCCTACGGCGTGCCTGTCACGGTTTCAATGAATCCGATAATGATAGACGGCACGGGTATGTGCGGCGGTTGCAGGCTCACGCTCAACACCGCGGACGGCAAGGTGACGAAATTTGCCTGCGTTGACGGTCCCGATTTCGACGGGTACGAGGTTGATTTCGATGAAGCTATGACGCGCAGCAGAATGTACGGCGCTTTTGAGCGGAAGGCTCACGAAAAAGTATGCAATCTCCTGAAAAAGGAGGCAAACTGAATATGACTTCCAATATAAATATGTCTCCTGAAAGAAATTCCATGCCGACGCAGGATGCACGCGAGAGAGCGCATAACTTCAACGAGGTAGCTCTCGGTTACAGCGAAGAGGCGGCGATAAATGAGGCTTTTCGTTGCCTGAACTGCAAAAACATGCCTTGTGTCGACGGATGCCCCGTAAAAATCCGTATTCCGGAATTTATCGCCGCGGTGCGTGGCGGTGATTTCGAGGGTGCATACAAGATAATAACCGAAGCATCGTCGCTTCCCGCCGTATGCGGCAGAGTATGCCCGCAGGAAACGCAATGCGAATCAAAGTGCGTGCGCGGTCTGAAAGGCGAATCGGTCGGCATAGGCAGGCTTGAAAGGTTTATCGCCGATTGGCACAATACTTTCGGCGATGGCAATGTAAGCGCACCAAAGCCGAACGGACACAGAGTGGCTGTCATCGGCTCGGGACCTTCCGGACTCACCTGTGCGGGCGACCTTGCAAAGAAAGGCTATGCCGTTACGGTTTACGAAGCGCTTCATACGGCGGGCGGTGTACTCGTATACGGTATACCGGAATTTCGTCTGCCGAAAGATATAGTTGCAAAAGAGGTCGAAACTCTGCGCAGGCTCGGCGTCGATATAGAAACAAATGTCGTCATAGGAAAAACGCTGACTGTAGACGAGCTTTTTGCTATGGGCTATGAAGCTGTTTTCATAGGCTCTGGCGCGGGACTGCCGAATTTTATGGGTATCCCGGGAGAGGCACTCTGCGGAGTTTATTCCGCAAATGAATTTCTCACTCGGAGCAATCTGATGCGTGCTTATCTTGCGGATTCCGATACGCCCATAATGAAGGGCGGCAGGGTTGCCGTTGTCGGCGGCGGCAATGTCGCCATGGACGCGGCAAGAACGGCTCTGCGACTCGGCGCCGACAAGGTTTATATAGTTTACAGGCGCTCGATGAACGAGCTTCCCGCAAGGCGCGAAGAGGTGGAACACGCCGAGGAGGAGGGAATAGAATTCCGCCTGCTCTGCAATCCTGTGGAGATACTCGGCTTCTCAAATCCCGAAAATCCGCGAGACCCCAAAAACGGCTTTGTGCGCGGTATCCGCTGCATAAAAATGGAACTCGGCGAGCCGGATGCAAGGGGCAGGCGACGCCCCGTCGAAATCGCCGGCAGTGAATTTGATATGGAGGTCGATACCGTCATTATGGCGATAGGCACTTCTCCTAATCCTCTGATAAAATTGACGACCGCAGGGCTTGAAGTAAATGCCCGCGGCGGTATTGTTGTAAATGAGGAGGGACTTACTTCGCGCGATGCCGTATATGCGGGAGGCGATGCCGTGACCGGTGCCGCGACCGTTATTTCCGCCATGGGTGCTGGCAAAACCGCGGCAAAGGCGATAGACGGATATCTTGCTGGCAAGTAATTTCGATTTATTTTCGCATTATTGTGCAAAAAATTTGCTTTTGCTATAGACAAATCGGAAATTTCCTGCTAAAATATGAAGTCGGAAATTCAGATTTGCACAGGAGAACATAATAAAATGATAAAAGCAGTGGTTTTTGACCTTGACGGAACACTGACAAATACGATGCCGGACCTCATCATTACAATCTCGGAGGTTCGCGAGGTATACGGGCTTCCGCCGATAACGGAAGAAGAGGTGCTCAGCGCCGTAAATCTTTCGACGCCCGAGTTTATAAAGCTCTGCATGTCTCAGCTTCCCACAGAGGAGCAGAAGGAAGAGGCTGTCGGAGTATACCTTGAACACTACAAAAATCATATGGTTGATAAGACGCACCCGTATGACGGCATAGTAAAGCTTCTTCATAAGCTGAGAGACGAGGGCAAGAAGATAGCCGTGCTCTCAAATAAGGATGATATCAATGTCAAATTCATATGCGATACATTTTTCCGAGGGCTTATCGACGAGCCTTGGGGCAAAAGGGACGAATATCCCGGCAAGCCCGACCCGACAAGTGCCTTTGCACTCATGAAGGTTCTCGGGTGCGAGCCTCGCGAGATAGCTTATATAGGAGATTCCGATGTCGATATGAAAACAGGGCGCAATGCGGGCTTTGTTACCGTCGGCGCAAGCTGGGGCTACAGACCTGCCGAGATTCTGCGCGAGACGGGCGCGGAATATATCGTCGACAGTGCGGCGGATTTCGGAAAGCTCGTAGATAAGCTCGACTCATGACAAAGCCTTGACTTTTACCTGAAACGGGTGTAAAATATTACCGTAAATAATCGGCATTTGCCGAAAGGAGATAATACAAATGAAAGTACCCTTTAAAATCGAACTAAAGGACAAGGTTGCCGTTGTCACAGGCGGCGGCGGCATACTCTGCTCGGAATTTGCACGCGCCCTCGCGGCTTGCGGCGCAAAGGTTGCCGTTTGCGACCTGCGTCTTGAGGCTGCACAGAAGGTCGTCGACGAAATAACGGCAGACGGCGGCACTGCTATCGCCGTTGCGGCAAACGTACTCGACAAAGAGAGCCTCGAGGCGGCAAGAAAGACAATAAACGAAAAGCTCGGCACCTGCGATATACTGCTCAACGGTGCAGGAGGAAACAATCCGAAAGGAACAACGACAAAGGAATATCTTTTTCCCGAGGATCTGAAGGACGCGGGCAATGCGGTAACATTTTTTGACCTTGACCCAAAGGGAGTTGAATTTGTTTTTAATCTCAACTTCCTCGGAACGCTTCTGCCGACGCAGACATTCGCGCGCGATATGGCTGAGAAGAAGGGCTGCTGTATAGTCAATATCTCAAGCATGAACGCGTTCACACCGCTTACCAAAATTCCCGCATACTCAGGTGCAAAGGCGGCTGTTTCCAACTTTACACAGTGGCTTGCCGTTCACTTTTCAAAGGTCGGTATCCGCGTAAACGCCATCGCTCCCGGCTTCTTCCTCACGGATCAGAACAGAGCTCTCCTCACAAATCCCGACGGAAGCTATACGGAGAGAAGCCACAAGATTCTCCGCAATACGCCAATGGAAAAATTCGGCGAGCCGAGCGACCTTGTAGGCACGCTCCTCTGGCTCTGCGATGAGGGCGCCGCTGGCTTTGTAAACGGCATTGTCGTTCCCGTAGACGGCGGATTCTCCGCTTACTCGGGAGTTTAAAATACAAATACAGCCCGACAGTGCAGCGAAATCCGCTTTGTCGGGCTTTTATTCAGACGGAGGCTTATTATGCAGGAAAACATGGATAATATAATTCGGGTTTTTGACTTTGTGAAAGAGATAGACAAAATGAAAACGGTGCTTCGCCGCTCGCTTATATACGACGGCTCAAAAAGAGAAGACGATGCTGAGCATTCATGGCATCTCGCCATGATGGCAATCCTTTTTGAAAAGTATGCGCCGTTTCCGCTCAATATGGAAAAAATTCTCAAGATGACGCTTGTTCATGACCTTGTCGAAATATATGCGGGCGATACCTTCGCATATGATGCTGTCGGTTATTCGGACAAGGCAGAGAGGGAAAGAAAAGCGGCAGACAAGCTTTTTTCGCTCTGCCCCGAGGCAAAGGCTCTGCGTGCGCTCTGGGAGGAGTTTGACGCCGAGGAGACAAACGATGCGAAATATGCCGCATCGCTTGACAGGATACAGCCTTTCATCTCAAATGCGCTCAATGAGGGCTATACATGGGTACTGAACGGCGTGACAAAGGATGCCGTGTACAAGCGCATGGCTCCCGTAAAGGAGGGGCTACCTGCCGTATATCCCTATATCGAGAGCATAATTCTCGATGAGGTGAAAAAAGGTCACATCAAGGAATGAGTAACATAAAAAAGACCGCCGCAGGCAAATTCTCATAAGGATGTTTTTAAGCATCCATCTAAATCTGCCGATTGAGAGTGCAAACAAAAACACGCAGAATTCAGAAATGAACTCTGCGTGTTTTTGTCTACACTTTTCGTCCTTGAAAAACGGTCGAAAAAATGGTATGATTAATTCAGAAAGAATAATCCCCACGGAGGACTTGCCATGCCATACGACAAAAAGACGCGGGATGCGCTTCAGGCGTACTATGAAACGCATGATTTTACCGGAAACATCCCTGCCTTTGATGACAAAAAATTTACGCCCGCACAACTGCAGATTTATGCCAAGGCGAAAAAGTTTTTTGCGCAGTCATGGCTAAAGCTCCTTCCCGAAACGGGCAACAAGCGCTCGATGAGAAATTTCTCGAAAAACTATCCGCTGAACTGTCTGAAAGAAGGCAACGCGGAATATATCGCGGATATGGTTGCCGAAATTATGGGCGATGAGAAACAATTCAAAGCCTCTATTGACAAATTCTTTTTTGACCTGCAGGAGCCGCTCGAAGCCGGACTCAGAGCCTGTGCAAAGACGCACGGAAAAACGCCCGAAGAATTGACCGACGAAGAAATCGAAGATGTTGTGGACAAACTTGCCGGGCTTTTCATGGAAGAGATGATCAACACACTAATGACGGCACAGAAAACGCCGGAAATCTTTGCGGCGCTCCATAAGGGTGAAACAAAGCTCACGGCGCACGAGGATTTCAACGATTCCGTGTGTGAAAATCACGACAAAATCAATTTTCTGAAAAGATGGACGCATTCCGATACGCAACTCGGTGCGGCATTGTCGCTTGAAGAAGTGGTGGAAAGCGACAGAGATGCCGTTGAAAGTGCCGCTGGTTTCTTTTCCCCTACCGAAAGCACGGAAAAAGCCTATATGGAACTGCGAAACGGATTCCTTGCCACGCTGTCAGGGGATGACCGTATTATTTTCATCATGCGGGAAAACGGTAAAACGCAGAAGGAAATTGCGGAGACGCTCGGCTATAAGACGCACAGCGCCGTGACCAAACGCCTGCAAGCTATGCGGGAGCAGTTTGAAAATTTTATAATTTCGTTGAGTTGATAGTCTTGCTTTATTAGATGTTGAGAATTAGTTTTAATTTAGCCGTTAAATTCTTTTTACGCGAAGAAATGAACGCCTCAAAATCCTTTATGTCCAGACTTATATCATCGTCAACATAGAGATCTATTTTACTTTTTCGATTTGATGTTGCCCAACTTAGCAGCGAATTGTCCCCTTTTGACTTATTTATAGTTTCCTCAAGCAATTGAAGATTTAATACCGAATTATAATTTTTCTTGTCTTTGAAAAACACATCTTGCGTCGGCGAAAGGCCCAATGCATTCAACTTTTCTTCGCTTTCAAAAATTGTTTTCGGGTGCATATGATCTTCAGCAATTGCCTTTCCGTGTTCCAAGGCAACATTGGGATACAGCAAAAGGAGCGTTAACCCGCATACTGTTCCCCCGTATTCTTCTTCTAAAAATGAATTTATTATATCATCGTCAAAAGAATAGTTTTTATCAACATTCCCCTTGAAGGAATCAATAATCGCTTGTAACGGAAACTTATCTCCTATATGATTGTTAAGCACATCTCTTAAAGACTTTAAAATGCTATCCGATTGTCCTCCGAAAATCCCTTTCAGCAAAGACATAGAAAGCCATTGTGATATGACTTTCTTATCATTAATATCGTATGTTGTTTTAACAATGCAGTCTGACAACCCATTCTTCATTATGTAGTATGCAATCGGGATGACTGCATTTTTTGCGCGCAAGAGGCTATCATTAAAGCCAAGTTGTTCCAACAAGACAAATGCCGAAATAAGACTTTTTCTGATTTCACTCCACTTGTCTTCAAAGATTGCAATATTGTCCCTTCCGAAATTTTGAATTTTAAAGCGTATATCTACGTCTGACATAAAAAGAATCGACTTTAAAATAAAGTCTTGAGAAACATCAAAGCAGGGATTTCCAAACGAATATATTTCTTCTCTGATTTTTTTCATCTCGTCTCTTGCATCGTACCTTGTCCAGTTGGCCGAAGCAATTGACATGAGAAGATCCGAAAAAGAAAGAGGCGTACCACCGCTGTTTGTTCGAATAAACACATCCAACACCTTGTCCTGATCTTGTTCCTCTATTACATAATAGTTGATTAACTCTTCTGTATTGATTTTGTTGAAGAGATTTGAAAGCGTTCCCATGGCAAATTTGTTAGTGGACAAGCCGTTTTCGGTCAGATAGCTCATAACGTCAGAAAGCTCGGAGAAATGAAGAACATCGCCCACTTTGAACCAAAAGTGATCGGGGTTTTCTTTTTTGTCTGTTTCAATTGCATCGGTGGACATAAATGAAAAATTGAACAATTTTTCATTGTCGATTATAGCGTTTAAGGGAGAAGATAATTCCAAATATAGTCTTTGGGTTGGGAGTGCGTCTTCGTTGTCCTTCCACCTTTTATTTGGCTTTTTTTCTCTGTAAGAACCGCTTAGCCCTATATATAATGACGTTAAGCGCTGCTGCCCATCTATAACTGCATAAAAGATGTCGTTCAGTAATTGGGAAGGGGCATCAGGGTTATCTTCATGAAACTTTTTTGCATAATCTTTTATGAACTGATAGAACTTATAGTTTTGCTTAATATTCCTATCTTTTATTTCCCAAAGCATAAAAGAGTTAATTGGGTAATTTCTCAGAATGCTATCAAATAGCATTTCAATTTGTTCGCTGCTCCAAACAAATTTTCTCTGTATAGCAGGCAATAGATATTTGTTGGAAGCTATATTGTTCATAGCGTTTTTTACGCAAACAGAATTATATTTGCTCATAATAACCTTTCTCGGCTACATCTTTGCACCGACTTCTATAAGTTTTTTGCTTAGCCGTCTCTGATATCCTTTCATGGTGTCCGTATCCATGGTGCCATCAAACATAATTTCCGCAATGTCCTTAAAATCATCTCGACTACAAGCATTTACGGGAAGCTTCAAGTTGTATGCTTCATCAATCATAGATGGCTCATAATAATCTTTTATTCTTGGAAACATCTTAACCAGATGCGGCGTAAATACAATAGTATTGCACATTTCAATAATTTCACTGTCAAAACCACCGCGCCTCCAACTGTCATAGTTCAATGCGCCACTCATATCAATAAGCAATTCTTTCAAGTAACAAATCACGACCTCGCGCATATTGCCTTCGGCTTTCAGAATTTCGATTAAAGTATCGTAATCATATCTTCCAAACGATTTTGCGTCAGTTTGAATCGTCTTCAAGCAGCGATCCTTTTCAATTTCGTGAGTACCTTTTTTGCTCCTTAAAACTTTGTATGCGGCGAATGGCATTTCTTCATCGTCATTATACCAATCGTACTCCATCTCGTGTTCAGTCATCCATTGCTTTCCATAGTCTGATATCACATAATATTGATTGCCAATCATTGAAGATAGTACATTCTCATCAACTTGAGAAATCAATCCGTCAATTAAATCTTCTTTTTTGCCTTTAATATTTAAGCCCAATTTTTCAATAATAACTTTGATATCACAGACTTTGTATCCCATTAAAGTATCTTTATTATCAGCCTTTTGATAAAAGCCCTTGGTATGTAGCTCACGATGCAATTTGGAAACTTCGCATATACCTACTCGTGAAAAAATCATGTGCGGATAATCACTTTCCTGCAACAGATCCGGACTTTTAATACGGGGATATTTGTTCAAAAAAGTATAGAATACAAGAACCTCATTATATTCCGGAACAGATTCAGTAATGGTTGCTCCATTCATGGTTTTGCTATATCTGTGATAGCGAATGCCGTTTTTTTCGTATGTTCCTAAATCGGAAGTGATATTTCTCGGTTGTGTTACCGTATTCTTTTTCTTGAAAAAGTCAAACAATCCCATCGTGTCCCCTCCTATTTGTTTAATATTATTACAATAGCCGCTATAATGGCCGCTACGGCGCCAATCGCGCAAAACAAAAATATTAGATTTCTTTTCTTTTTATTTTGAATCTCAACGGAAACCAGCTTTACAGTTACAGTTTCGGCACTGGCTTTTGCTTTATCGGATCTACGAAGAATCTTTTTGCAAGGCTTCCCAAACAAACGTGTTGAGGTATCATTCAACACGTTATTCAATTCGCTGATTGTTCTCTCATCAAATGAACTACAATATTTCTGATATTTTAATATCATTGAGTAGGACAGACCATCCAGTATTTTGGTTGCTTTGTCAAAGCACTCTCGCTCTTCAGTATCGGAGAATTTTGGAGCATGGTGAATTTGCTTGTTCCATTTAATTGATGTCTTTAAAAAAGGAAGCAAAGGAATGCAAGTGCTAATGGAACATAAATATTCCTCATACGCAGAAGCAGCATCGAGCAAAAAGTGTCCGTATCGGAAAATATATTGTTTACAATCCAGCAACAACGAACACAACAAATCCTGCGTTTCAAATTGATCCTTTTGCAATTCCATGATTTGATGGACAAAGTAATAGCCATAATCATCATATCGGCTAATCCAAAAATTCAGATAATCATGGAGTGTAGTACCGGCTGCCAACATTTTTGTATCATCAAAAACAGTAGCCATAATTTCACGGCTAGCACCTTTGCTACATTTTTTTGCGTATAAATATAATTTGGCGGGAGACGCAATGCCATCCTTGAAAAATTCGTTGCTTATATCATTGCTTTGAAAAAGCGATGAATCTTGAAGAAGGGATTTCACCAATATATAATCAAATTCAGAATATGCTTTTTCGCACAATTTATTATATAATTCTATAGATTGCTTATAGAATGATAAATATCTGCTCCTTTCCGAGACCTGTTTTACCTTTGACATGTCTTTATAGCTCTGTAATCCATTGATACAGTATTTGTAATGACCTTCAGAAAGAGAAGTATTAACGCTGCAAACAGAACAAGAGGCTTTAAAAAGGAGCTCCGCTGCGATGGGAAGGTGCATCATTGCTATACTTTTTTTGCACATAAGATAGTAATTGTAAAAATCACAGTAGTTAGCGATTGATACATTTTGATTTTCTTTTTTACATATACCATCATACGATTCCAATTTAAGATAAGTTACATATTTTGATATTTCTGCAGGAAAGTCTTCGCTTTTAATATCAGTTTGTAAAATGAAACGATATCTTTTTTCGTAAAATGCACTGTTTAAGCTGTCTAAAATTTTTAAACGCGAGTTTAACTTTTCTATGTATGCCGCTGCATCATTCGCCGCATTTTTTACTGTCTTTGCTGACTCGAAAGAAGCTCTCCTTATTCCGTTGACATAATCATTGAAAATCGAACTGATTTTTCTTTTTGCCCGATCTACGATTTCACTTACTTTTTTTGTTATAGCGCGCTCGCCATATTCGTTTTCGTTAAACCTTGCATTCGAAATAGTACTTATTGTACTTGCAAAAGAATCCTCAAATTTTGCAAGATCTTTTTCCAAGGTAGTAATTTGGCGTTCCAGCTCTTTAAATTCATATTGTGTTGCCATGCTCTACCTCCCTTCTTAGTTCTGTCGTTTGAATTTCGTTTGTGCTGGATAAAAAATGGTGTCAGGATGCTCCATTGCGGCAATCATCAACTGGATGCTCATGTCAAGTGAATAATACCCGTCTTTTATTTGCTCAGCTAATTCGATGACATATGGGGATTTTTTATATGCTTCAGTCAATTCACTATTTTTCAAATGGTTTTCGTTTTGAAGTGCGACCAAATCTTTCATTTGCATTTTTGGATGAAAGTATATGGATTGAATGTCCTGTTTATATGGATTGTACTTGCCATTAACCATCCGATATCCAGATGAATCAAGGAAAAATAATGCGCAAATCGCAGAAAGCTCTTCCTCCGTGTTTTTAAGCTCTGCACTGAGTTTTATAATTTTCTGCAAAGCTTCGGCGTAATCCCAGAAAAGATGTTCTTTTAAATCCCGAAGCCTTTTAATCTTTAACGTTTCCATCAAAATGAGACTTTTGTTCACATTTGTTCCCGCATTTAAAATACCTTGTTCTAACTCTTCCATTGTGATTCCATATTTTGAATTGCGGGACAAGAAAGCTTGTTTGATTTCAAAATTATCCAATGGGGTGTTTTCTCGAATAATTATTCTTTTTGGTTTACTTTTCGTTGCATCTTCGGGAAGAACAAACACCTCTGCCTTGTTTAGCGTTTCATCCCCATTTTTATAGCCAAAAATGACTTTTCTATTTGCAAGTGCGTCGACCGAATTAATATTTTTAACAACTTCGGCTTTGCTCCCGTAGAAAGCAATAATGCATTTATTTTCAAGCCCTCGGAATGCATTTACGTTAATTGCTTGTATTGAAGAAGAAAGCACAATTACTTCCAAGCCTTGAATTCGCTTGAACGCATTAGCTTGTATCTCTTTCACTTGAGAGCAAATCAACTTTCGTATTTTTACATCAGATATCGCTCCGGTGGACAACACTGTAACTGTATCGTCCGTTGTGTATGTATCCAAATATATGTTATGGCTTATATCAATTTCGGAAGGCTCAGGTTTTGTTGAGTTGGCAAAATGTCCACAAATATTCTTTTCTGTTTTTTGCGCGGAGGTATTTTCGTTAAGGTCGAAAGATTCGATGCTAACAAACTCAGTGTCCCCGGAATATTCGGGTTCTGTGTAAACACGATATTCTTTATTGAACACACCGACTTCCGGTAAAGAACGCACGATGTTATCAAGATCTTCAAAATATTGTTTTATAATTCTTTCTATTTCCCGTGCGCAGTCATCGCCCTTTTGCTTGAGAATGGCATTTAAATTGTTACGATCACTACTCCACCAGTTGGTGGATCCAAAAACTTCTTCAATTGTTTTTTGCGCTGATTTTAACGCAGACTTTTCCTCTTGCTCAAACCGGCTCAAGAATTCCTCAGTTTTTGAAATATCATATGTGTATTTGTTGCTTTCAACTTTTTTTGAAACATTGGTTGCGATTTGAGAAAATTTATCTATGGACTTGCGGATCTGTTGCAATTCATATTCCGTTAGTTCTGTAGCCATCACAAATCTCCTTTGAATATTATCATAGATAAACTCTGCCGTTCATATTCTTTTTGGCATTGAATCCGATAGGCACTTATACGTTGCAACGCATCGTTTTCCTGTTCTGAAATACTTCTCTTTTCGTCTTTCAATGCATTATCAATATCTTTTTGAAGATCATTGCACACGCGATCAAGATCACTTTTTAACTGCATCAATTCTTTGTTAATTTCCTTTTCAGCACTTCCATTTATGGTTTCAAAGCGCTTTTTCAATTTACTTAATTCCGCGTCATATTGGGAAATCAGTCTGTTAACCTTTGAAGCAAGTGAATTAAATATTTGTTTTTCATTGCGCAATTCATTATCAAACATGCTGTCCTCCGAAATCAATTTGTTATGGCTATAAAAAAGGTGCGCAGTCAAAACTACGCACCGAAAAACGCAGTTTCGCTTCTGTTGCTACACAGTTCACATCGGTTCAAGATATGACAAGCAAAGCCTACGTTTTTACCAAACGTAAACTTGAACCGAAATATTAAACTGTGTAGCCTATTTAGTATATCATGCTTTTACATGGAAATCAAGGGCTTGATGTAAAGTATAACCTGACTTGTCAAAAGTGTAGAAAAAGCCACCCGACCGCAAAAAGTCGGGTGGCTTTTTCTGGGCAAAAAAATAATTTTAAAAAAATTTCTGCTATCGGGAACATTTTGCGTTTCTGACCTTGGGGTATCAATGAAGGGGCATTACAATATGCTACTCCCGCCGCAATTGCGGTGACAATTGAATACTCCTGCCCCGGGAGGATACGGGATACGGAACTTGCCAAGACAGCGAGGGTGGCACCTCGTGCCGATGAGGAAGGCGTGCGATCACGCTCCGGAAGGATCGGTGAGCGAGTCGGCAGTATCCCGCAATACGCGGTCAAGCGAGCGTAGGAACATACCGGAAGCAGGCAGACCGGAGGAGCCGGGACGATGCAAACTTCCTCTTGCACGATCTCTGCAACTCCGGTCGGTGCGGCGACAACACCGGAATTCTTTTGAGATGCCGCACTTTTGATTTTGGATCCGTGCCGATTCGGTGCGGGTCTTTTTCTTTTACCTTGTAATTATAAAAACTGCTCCCATATGCGGAGCGAAAGGAGATGATCATCATGCAGAATATAGCA